>Ga0316628_100002454_pt1 | contig 13765 bp, 10 predicted proteins | sample OWC_Aug_M2_C1_D5_FD_207648 | JGI IMG/M metagenome (GOLD analysis project Ga0316628, IMG submission 207648) | Wetland soil microbial communities from Old Woman Creek delta, Ohio, United States - OWC_Aug_M2_C1_D5_C | ecosystem: Environmental > Terrestrial > Soil > Wetlands | place: USA: Ohio... | reverse complement strand
AGTGAAATAACCTACGGTATGATAGAAGTCCACCCGCCGCCCTTGACGCTTGCTTCTTACAGCTAATATACTCGGTCTCCGTTAAAATGGAAAACTTATGGCAGTAAAGACGATCGAGTGGAAAGGCAGTCGAGTCATCATCCTCGACCAAACACGGCTACCCCAGAAAGAGGTTTATCGCGTTTGCCGTGATTACCAGCAAGTCGCGCGCGCGATTCGAGATATGATCATCCGCGGGGCCCCGGCCATCGGAGTTGCAGCGGCGATGGGCGTCGCTTTGGGCGTGCGCAAGACGGCGGCGAAAAATTTTGATCGCGAATTTGAGCGTATCTTGCTGACGCTGGCAAAAACCCGGCCGACGGCCGTCAACCTGTTTTGGGCTTTGGAGCGCATGCGCAAGGCATGCCGGGAAAATCGCAGCCGTGGCGTCGAAAGCGTCAAACGCGTGCTTAAGGACGAAGCCCTGAAAATCTACCGAGAAGACATTGCCGCCAACAAACGGCTCGGCAAATTGGGCGCGCACTTGCTGCGTCAGGCGCGGCAAATTATGACGCATTGCAATGCGGGCGCTCTCGCGACAGCCGGATACGGGACGGCGCTCGGCGTCATTCGCGCGTTGAAGGAGGCGGGCAAACCGATTGAGGTTTGGGTGAATGAAACCCGGCCCTTTCTTCAAGGGGCACGCTTAACCGCGTGGGAACTAAAAAAAGAGCGCATTCCTGCCACATTGGTGACTGACAATATGGCCGGTTATTTAATGCAGAGAGGCGCAGTCGATGCCGTGGTGGTTGGATGTGATCGGGTGGCGGCGAATGGCGACGTCGCCAACAAGATCGGCACCTACGGCATTGCGGTTCTGGCGAAACGTCATGGGGTGCCATTTTATGTGGCGGCGCCCACTTCCTCGATTGATCTCGACTGCGCCTCGGGAAAGGAGATCCCCATCGAACAAAGGAGCCCAAAAGAAGTTTCGCACATCTTCGGTCGGGCCATCGCACCCGAAGGGATTAAAGTGCTCAACCCGGCTTTCGATGTAACGCCTCAGGACTTGATCTCGGCGCTCATTACAGATAAAGGCGTAATTTATCCGCCGTACCTGCGGAATATTCGTAAACATGTCCATCATTGAAAAAAGAGACGAGTTGGAAGCTTATTTCCACGACGGCGGAAAACCGCGCGACCGTTGGCGGATCGGCACCGAGTACGAAAAAGTGGGTGTCGATAGGAACACGGCGAAAGCCATTCCCTACTTCGGACCGCGCGGCGTCGCTTTCATCCTCAAAGAATTAGTAGAGCGTTATGGTTGGGAACCCGAGGAGCAAGACGGCAACGTCATAGCGCTCATCCGCGGCAAGGAGCAGATCCATCTGGAACCGGGAGGACAGATCGAGCTCAGCGGCGAACCGTGTGATAGCGTCCATTGCACGTATGGGGAGTTCACGCAACATGTCCGCGAACTCTTGGAGATCACGGAAGAGCAGGACATCGTCTTTCTCGGTCTTGGCATACAGCCGCTCAGCCGTTTGGACGATATCGAATGGGTGCCGAAGAAACGCTATCGCATCATGGGCCCCTACATGCCGCAGGTCGGCACTCTTGGCCAACGCATGATGAAACAAACGGCGACGGTGCAGGCTAATATTGATTATCTCGATGAAAAAGATGCGATGGCCAAATTTCGCACAGGCATGGGATTGGCGCCGATTATTATTGCGATGTTCGCGAATTCCCCGATCTGCGAAGGTCAGCTCACCGGCTACCGAAGCTTTCGCGAGCATATCTGGACCGATACCGATAGGAAGCGCGCCGGAATGCTCCAGTTTGCCTTTGATGCCGACGTATCGTTCGCGCACTATGTCGAGTACGCGCTCGATGTGCCGATGTACTTTATCGTTCGCAATCGAGAGTACATCGATATGACCCACATGACCTTCCGGCAGTATTGGCGGCATGGTTATAAGGGCGAGCGCGCGACTCTAGAGGACTGGGACGCTCATCTGACGACGCTGTTTCCTGAGACCCGCATCAAACGCTATATCGAAGTGCGCTCAGCCGACAGCCAGTCGCCGGAGCTGATGCCGGCCTTGGCCGCCCTGATCAAGGGGGCGTTTTACGATGATGACTGTTTGCAGGCGGCGTGGGATCTGGTCAAAGGTTGGAGCTGGGATGAGAGGATGCAAGTCTATCTAGATTCCCATCGTGACGCGCTAGCGGCGCGTTTCCGCCGTTATCCGCTGCTCGATCTGGCGAAGGAGTTTCTCCAGATCGCCGCGGAAGGGCTAACACGCCAAGACGTGGTCAATAGCTACGGCGAAGATGAAACGATTTATCTGAAACCGCTGAAGCTGCTACTCGACCAAGGTAAATGCCCGGCCGACATAGTGATTGAAAAATGGCTGGGTGAATGGCACCAAGACATGCAGAAACTGATCAGCTACAGCGCCTACCGATTGCCGTAAATCGCCTCGATAAGCCGTTGATGGCCAAAACGGATAAGCCGGGCGCGGACCGGCTCATCTGTTATCCCCGTAAACGTTTTGAGGAAGCGGCCCTTGAGATTGGCAATCCGGCGATAACTATTTTCCACTTGCCCGCGCAGGGCGGCATCCCTTGCGGCTTCGGAAGCCAGAAATTCAAAGGCGTTTCGCGCTTTGGCCAGCTCATGGCCGTAGAGTAAGACGTCAACGCCGGCGCGCGCGCAAAGGTCCGCAGCTTCTTGGTCGCCGTAGTTGTCGCTGATCGCTTTCATTTCCATATCGTCACTAAAAACCACGCCGTCGTAACCCAACTGCTGTCTTAGCAAACCGGTAATGATCGGGTGAGATAGTGTCGCCACAAGCTCGGCGTCGAGTGCGCGGTATAGCACATGAGCGGTCATGAGCGCTTCCATCTTATTCCGGCAAGCATGGGCGAACGGCGGTAGCTCTACCGCCGTCAACTCTTCCAGCGATCGGTCGACGACGGGCAGATCGAGATGCGAGTCCTTGTCGGTGTTGCCGTGGCCGGGAAAGTGCTTGCCGCAAGGAATGATCCCGCCATCTCTTAGACCCTGAGTCCATTTTTCACTGAATTTGATTACCTTGACCGGATCGGCAGCGAACGAGCGGTCGCTGATGACGGGGTTTTGGGGATTGGAGTTCACATCCAAAACGGGGGCGAAATTTAGGTTGATGCCCACAAGTCTCAGTTCCTCGGCGGTGGCTTTGCCTAGGCGGTAAGCGAGGGCGGGGTCGTTTCTTCCCTCGATGACAGCCGCGGGGGGAAAATGCGTAAAAGGAGCAGGTAAGCGGTGCACGCGGCCGCCTTCCTCGTCAATGGCGATAAAAGGCGGATGGTCGATTTTGAGATCCCACAGCGAACGGCACAGCGCGACGATCTGTTCCGGATCGCTGAGATTGTGTTTAAAAAGGATAAAGCCCCCGATCCCCACTTCGTCAAAAACAAGACATTCCTCGGCGCTCAGTTCGGTGGCGTTCACCCCGACCATAAACATCTCCCCGATCATTTTCCGCAGGGTGGGCACGGCTGCCGACTATAACATGCGCAGCGGCGGGTCAGAAAGGCGCGCGCCAGGCCGCCCTTGAGAGTCAAGTAAGCAATTGCTAACTTGCGAATATGCAGCGTTCCTTGAGGCTTGCCTCCGAGGACCGGCGCAAGGCCATCGTCGCGGCGGTGCGCGGGGTGTTTGCCGAAAATGGTTTTTACGGCACGACCACGCGCGCACTGGCCAAAACGGCGGGCGTGTCCGAGGCGCTCCTATACAAGCATTTCCCGAGTAAAGAGTCTTTATACGCGGCGATGCTTGAGGCCTGCGCCAACGGACCGACTTTTGCCGAGTTCAACCGCATACTCGCATTGCAACCGTCCACATCCACGTTGGTCATCATGGTTCACTTCACGATGGCGTATTATGTGGAGGCGCCTGCGCTGGATCCTGACAAAGCGGCGATGAATAGTCTGATGGCGCGGAGCTTGCTTGAAGATGGAGAGTTCGTCCGACTGACGCATAAAAAGTTCGCCAAGGCGTGGATGGCGAAATTCGTGGCCTGTGTTAGAGCAGCAGCCGAAGCTGGTGAATTGCGCGAAACTCCTGTACGGCCGGACCTCAGCATGTGGTTTGTCCACCACATCGGGTTTGCTTTGATGCTGCATCGGCATCCCAAAACACCTGCAATCGAATACCGCGCCACGCAAGAGGCGCTGATTGAGCAAGCGACTTGGTTTGCACTTTTCGGGGTCGGTCTTAAGGAAGAAGCGATAAAGCGGTATTATAATCCGCAAGCGTTATCGCTGCTCGCGGGACTGTCTCGTCCCGGGAGTAAGTGAATACCCACTATTAATCATCTGGAGATGGAAATGGAATTGGCAAGAGCCGATGCGGATTGGGCGAACGGCGCTTGCGGCACGTGCGCTGATGATGCTTAACCGAAGAGTCATTGGCATGCGCGCGTGGACGCTCCGCTGGATCTGTTTCGGGGTGTTGCTTTTGTGCGGCTGCGGCCGCAAGGCTCCAGCCTCCTTTGAGCGGCCTCCCGCCCCGGTTTCAGTGGCGCCGGCGGTCGCGCGCGATGTGCCGATCTATCTCGACGCGATCGGCAAAATCACCGCGCGCGAGGTGGTTTCCGTTCAGCCTCAAGTGTCCGGACGGATTACTCAGATTCACTTTGTCGATGGCGCTGACGTCAAGACCGGGCAGGTGCTCTTCACGATAGACCCTCGCCCATTCCGCGCTCAGCTCAATGCGGCGGAGGCTAATTTGGCGCAGGGAAAAGCTGCGTTGGATTTGGCCAAGATTAATTTCGCTCGTGTGGAGAGTGTGACTGATCCGCGCGCGGTGTCGCGGCAGGATTACGACGCCAAAAAAAGTGCCGTGGCGGTGGCCGAAGCACAGCTCCAGCAAAACCAAGCCGCCGTCGAAAACGCGCAACTGAATTTGGATTACTGCACGATCCGGTCGCCCATCAATGGGCGCGCCGGGCAGCGGCTGGTCGATATCGGCAATGTGGTCAATGCGAATAACAGCACGCTGCTGGTTATCCAGCGCTTAGATCCGGTCTACGCCGATTTTACGATACCGGAAAATGAGCTTACGGCCGTGCAGCAGAATATGGCTGGCGGCACGCTTACCACCGAAGTGCGCTTGCCCGATGACTCCAAGGGAGCCCGTGATGGGAAGCTCACTTTCCTCGATAACTCTGTCCAGGAAGGGACCGGCACCGTCAAGTTGCGGGCGACGATCGAGAATAAAGACCGCCGCTTTTGGCCGGGCCGTTTCGCGCAGATCCGGCTGATTCTTAGCACGCGCAAGAACGCGGTGCTTATCCCCGCAGAGGCGCCGCAGATGTCGGCCAAGGGTCCGTTTGTGTATGTTGTCAAGCCGGACTCCACAGCCGAGCTGCGCCCCGTCACGGTTGGGCAGAGGCAAGGTGATCTCGTAGTTGTCGATAAAGGGCTACAGGCAGGCGAGCGCGTGGTTACTAATGGCCAACTGGGAGTCACTCCCGGAGCCAAGGTTCGCATCGTGCAACCGCCGGCTTCAGCGGTGTCTCCCGGACCGGCAGAGAGCAAATCGTGAATCTTTCTGAGCCCTTTATTCGCCGTCCGGTGATGACGACGGTTTTGACGGTTTCGGTCATCCTCTTCGGTGCCCTCGCCTATTGGCGGCTGCCGGTGAATGATCTGCCGGCGGTCGATTACCCCGTCATTCAGGTGCAGGCGGATTATCCAGGCGCCAGCCCCGACACGGTAGCCAACAATATCGCCACGCCGCTCGAACGCCAGTTTATGCAAATCAATGGGCTGGAAATCGTCACTTCCAAAAGCAGCCAGGGGCATGTGAGCCTCACGCTCCAATTCGCTCTGGAAAAGAACATTGACGCAGCGGCGACCGATGTGCAGACCGCCATATCACGGGCCACCGGCAGCCTGCCCATCGATTTGCCTTCGCCGCCGACCTTTTCCAAGACCAATCCCAACGACCAGCCGATTATGTACATCGCCCTGACGAGCGACTCGGTCACGCCGGGCCGGCTTTACGATTACGCCAGCACTCAGGTAGGCCAGAGAATCAGCATCTTGCCCGGCGTTAGCAGCGTCGGTGTTTTTGGCACCAAGGCAGCGGTCAGGATCAAAGCCGATCCGTCGGCCATGTGGGCGCGCGGCATCTCCGTCGACGACTTGGCCGCCGCTATTAAGAACGGGACAAGCACGGTTGGCGCCGGCCAATTCGATGACAAGTCCGGGACGCTGCTGCTCCGGCCTCAGGGACAGTTGGATAACGCTCGACAGTATAGCGATCTTATCATCAGCACGAAGGACGGCTCACCCGTGTATTTGCGCGATGTCGCACGAGTGGAAAACTCGGTGCAGGATGAGCGCATCAATATGCGCTTTTGGGTCCGAGGTTATCCACCGCCTTCAGCCACGGTGGTCGTGGCGGTTAACCGCCAGGCCGGCGCCAACGCCGTGGAAGTCGCCCAAAGCGTGCGCAATTTGCTTCCGATGGTCAGTGCCGAACTTCCAGGCTCGGTACGAGTGACGCTTATCCATGACCGTTCGCTGACCATCGTTCATTCGGTGGTGGATGTTGAGATGACGCTGGCCATCGCCTTTGTCCTAGTGGTGATGGTCATCTTTCTCTTTCTCGGCCGGGCCACCGACACGCTTATCCCCGCAGTGGCGCTCCCGCTGTCTCTCCTTCTTACCTTTGTCGCGATGCAGTGGCTGGGTTACAGCCTGGATAACTTGTCGTTGATGGCGCTGACCCTCGCCATCGGATTCCTGGTGGACGATGCCATTGTATTTTTAGAAAACACGGTGCGGCGGATGGAACGGGGTGAGAGCGCGATGGAAGCGACCATTCACAGCGCGCGAGAGATCAGTTTTACCATTCTTTCCATGACGCTTTCGCTGGCGGCGGTTTTCATCCCGCTGGTTTTCATGCCTGGGTTGGTGGGACGTATTTTCCGTGAGTTCGCCATCACCATCGTGGTGGCGATCATCGCTTCGGGTTTGGTTTCCCTGACGCTGACGCCGCTCATGTGCGCGCGCTTGCTGAAGGATCGCGGCCCAGGCTCGCACAAAACCTGGATGGAACGAAAAGTCGGCGGCGCGGAGAAGCGGGTGCTCAGCGTCTATGGCAAGACCCTTTGGTGGTTCTTGGATTATCGCTGGATGTCCGCTTTGATCTGGGTCATCTGTCTGGCAGGCACGATTGGATTTTTCATGATCGTCCCAAAAGCCTTTTTACCTCTAGGCGACAGCAGCTTCGTGTGGGGCGTCATGATTGGCCGCGAGGGTTCCTCTCCAGAGCAGATGCGAGCGCTGCAGAACCAGGCCGATGAGATAATCCGCCAGGACCCCAGCGTCTTGGCAACCTTCACCGTGACCGGCAACGGGCAATTTCTGTCGGCCAATCAGGGGCTGCTCCTTGCATTTCTCAAGGCCCCCGAGGAGCGCGCTCCCATCGAGGAGGTGTCGGGCCGTTTGATGGGCAGGCTTGGAACGATTCCAGGCGTGCTTACGTTCTTACGACCGTTTCCTGTGCTCCAGATTAGCACAGGAGCGACCAACACGAATCAGGGTCAGTACGCTTTTTCTGTATCCGGTGTGAATTCCAATCAGGTCTATGGCGTGGCGGCCAAACTCATGGAGCAGCTCAGAGGTTATCCGGGATTTGCCAGTCTGTCTTCGGATTATTTTAACAACACGCCCAACCTCGATATTGAGATTCGTCGCGATCAGACAAAAATGTACGGAGTCTCAGAGGCGCGAATCCTCGGCTTGCTGAGAAACGCCTACTCGCAGAATTATCTTTACCTGATCAAAAAGCCGGAAGACCAATATCAAGTTATCTTGGAAGCCGAAGATGCCGCGCGCGCGCAGCCGAAAGATCTTTCCCTCTGGTACATCAAATCCGACGACGGGAAAAATCTTGTGCCCCTTAACGCCGTCGTCAAGTGGAATGAATCGCTCGGTTTGCAAGCGGTGAACCATATCAACCAGTTCACGAGCGTGTCGCTTTTTTTCAATCTTAAGCCGGGCGTGGCCGTCGGCGACGCTACGGACTTTATCACCAAAACGGCAGCCGCCGTCGTACCGCCGACCGTGCGCGCGAGCCTGCAAGGCGAAGCTCAGACATTCAGCACGACAGTTCGCGACCTTACCATTCTCATGTTGCTCGCCGTTTTTGTCATGTACGTGATTCTTGCCATCCTTTACGAAAGCTACCTGCATCCATTGACGGTGCTCTCGACGTTGCCGACTGCGCTCGTGGGCGGATTGCTGACGCTTTATCTGCTTGGCCAGCAGGCATCGCTTTATGCCTTTGTCGGCATGTTCATGTTAATGGGCATCGTGAAAAAGAACGGTATTCTGATCGTCGATTTTGCGCTCCAGCGCGTGGCCACCGGCGAGTCGGCCGAAAAGGCTATCCATGACGCCAGTATGGATCGCTTCCGCCCCATTCTTATGACGACCCTGGCCGCAGTCTTTGGCGCGCTGCCGATTGCGCTCGGTGTCGGCGCGGACGGAGCCTCGCGCCGCCCGCTCGGTCTGGTTATTGTCGGCGGTTTGCTGGTGTCGCAACTGATTACCTTGTTTATTACGCCGGCAATCTATCTCTACCTCGAGGAATTTCAGGAGAAGGTGCTGGACCGCACGTCGTTTTTCCGATCGGAGCGCGCCGTCGCGTCCAAAGACGCGACGGTCGAGCACGGCACCAAATAACCAGAGCGGCCGGCATCTCGGGGCCACGCATGATTTTACTGCGACCGTTCATGATCAGGCACCCCTTAACGGTCGCGGCCGCCCCCGGCTAGGTCACTGTAAACAAACCAAACCAAACCGAAACGACGACCCCACTTCAGGGTTGCTTGCGCTGAAATAGGGAAACTGATAATACCAAAACAGTTTCCAAAGTATATGCGCATTCAATCCGACGCAAACTTGAGACCGGCCACGGCCGAGAACGGCGTCTGTGGCCGAATTGTGGCCGCGGCGCGGCGCCATTTCCTTGCTCATGGGTTCCGTGGCGTCACGATGGATGATCTGGCCGAAGAGCTGGGCATGAGCAAAAAAACTCTGTACGCGGCATTTCCGAGCAAGATCGTCCTTTTGCGCGCCGTGCTCTTGGACAAGTTTCGTAGTATCGAGGCGGATCTCGATCGCGTAAGTTCCAAAAAATCGCCGGATGCGCTAGCAACACTCCATGACTTGCTCGCCTGCGTGCAGCAACACGCCGCAGAAATCCAGCCGCCGTTCGTGCGCGATATCCGGCGCGAGTCGCCGGAACTGTTTGAGCTCGTGCAGAGTCGCCGGCGCGCCGTTATCCAGCGCTATTTCGGCAAACTGTTCGATGCGGGACGGCGCGCGGGAATTTTCCGTAAGGATATTTCGACGCGAATGATGATCGAGATTCTGCTGGGCGTGACGGAAGCCCTCATAAATCCGGCGAAAATGACAGAGCTCGGACTAACGCCCAAAGCCGGCTTTAGCATCGTTATCACAGTGATTCTCGAAGGTGTGCTCACGGACAAAGGCAGAGCGACAATGACCTAGGCGGCGCGGGTGACCTATGAAACGAAGGATTTTCATTTTGGTTGGGGTGGTGGTCATTGGCATCGCCGCAGGTTTCGCTTGGTGGACGAACCACCGGGAAAGTCTTCCTCGCGAGCTGCTTCTTTACGGGAATGTGGACCTGCGGCAAGTCCAGCTTTCTTTCAACAACAGCGAGCGCATTGCGGAGGTGCTGGTTCAGGAAGGCGATCAGGTTCGGCGCGGGCAGGTGCTCGCCCGCCTTGACACTAGACGTCTCGACCCCCAGGTCGCTCAGGCCAAAGCTCAGGCTGAGGCTCAACGGCAGGTCGTTATCAGGCTGCACCATGGTAGCCGTCCCGAAGAGATCGCCCAGGCGCGGGCGAATGTCGAATCTGCGCGAGCCAACGTAGTCAAGGCCAAGAGCAATTACGAACGTCTCAAAAGCGCGGCAGAGATTTCAGCCGGACGCGCGGTCCGGCAGCAGGATGTCGACGATGCTAAGGCCGCGTTGGACGTGGCCGAGGCGGTGCTCGCGGTGAACGAAAAGGCCCTGGACCTCGCCGTCATCGGCCCGCGCAAGGAGGATATTGCCCAGAACGAAGCCCAGTTGCGGGCGAGCGAGGCGCAGTTGGCACTGCTGCGGCAACAGCTCGTGGATGCGCAACTCATAGCGCCAGTGGATGGCGTGATTCGCACGCGCATTTTAGAGCCGGGTGATATGGCCTCACCGCAGAGACCCGTTTTCACGCTCGCCATCACCGATCCCAAGTGGGTGCGAGCCTACGTTTCCGAGCCGGACCTGGGAAAAGTGCATTCGGGAATGGCGGCATCCGCGATGGTCGATAGTTTTCCCAATCGGCGCTTCGACGGTTGGGTGGGCTTTGTCTCGCCGGTTGCGGAATTCACGCCAAAGACGGTGCAAACCGAGGAACTTCGGACAAGCCTGGTTTACGAAGTCCGCGTCTTTGTGAAGGATCCTTCAGACGAGTTGCGTCTCGGCATGCCGGCGACGGTCTATCTGAATCTCGAACAGACCTCTGCTCTTCCTATCTCCAAATCTCCTCGTTCAAATACGGATTCCGAACGATGAGCACTGATGCGCAAACTACGCTCGCGCTGCGCGGTCGCGATATCCGAAAAACATTCCGCCGCGCCACCGGAGAAATCATCAACGCGCTTGATGGCGTCTCGCTCGACGTTGCCCACGGCACACTCACTGCTCTTGTGGGACCCGACGGCGCCGGCAAAACAACGCTCATCCGTTTAGCCACCGGGCTCATATTCGCCGACGCAGGCGAGCTGACGGTCCTAGGCGTCGACGTCGCCGCGGACCCCCAGCAGGTTCAAGACCGCATTAGCTACATGCCGCAAAAGTTTGGATTGTATGAAGACCTAAGCGTCCAGGAGAATCTGGATCTTTATGCCGACCTGCATGGCGTTACCCATGAGGAGCGAAGGGAGCGTTACCCGCGCCTCATGGAGATGACGGCGCTCGGTCCGTTTACAGGGCGCTTGGCCGGAAGGCTTTCGGGCGGAATGAAGCAAAAGCTCGGGCTTGCTTGCACGTTAGTCCGCTCGCCGGAGTTGTTGTTGCTCGACGAGCCGACGGTGGGGGTTGACCCCCTCTCGCGCCGGGAGTTATGGGACATCATCCTGCGACTCGTGAACGACCAAGAGCTGAGCGTGATTCTCAGCACCTCATATTTGGATGAAGCCGAGCGGTGTGGGCACGTCATCGTCTTGCATGAGGGGAAGATGCTGGCGCATGGCGCTCCGGCTGAAGTAAGCGCGTTGGCTGCTGGGCGGACGTTCTTAGCCGATCCTCCGATGGGAAAACTCGCCCGAGCGCTCCAAGCCCAGTTGCTTGATGATCCGGGTATCGTCGACGCGGTGCCTGAAGGCGGGCGTGTCCGGTTTGTCGGCAATGAAAATGTGCAGGATGAAGGTAAAAAAATGAAAATCGAAGCAGCGGAGCCGCGCTTCGAGGACGGGTTCATGGTGCTGCTCCATAAGAGCGCACAGGGAGCCAAGGAGAAAAGAAGCCGGGAGGGAATCGAGAAAGAGCGCCCGGGTTCTTTATCTCTTGCTCTCCCTGGCTCCTGGTCTCCCGGTGTCCAAGAAGAAGCAGTTGTCCAAGTGCGGGATCTGGTGCGGCGGTTTGGGGTTTTTATGGCGGTCGATCATGTTAGTTTCGAAGTGCGGCGGGGCGAAATTTTCGGGCTGCTCGGTCCCAACGGGGCGGGGAAGACGACGACCTTTCGCATGCTATGCGGCCTTCTCCCAGCCACAAGCGGTACGCTCCGCGTGGCAGGGGTGGATCTCCGTTATGCGCGGGCCTCGGCAAGGCAACGAATCGGTTATGTGGCCCAGAAGTTTTCGCTCTACGGTCAATTGACGGTTGCCGAAAATCTCAACTTCTTCGCCAGCGCTTATAATCTACGAGGTCTGCGCAAGCGTGATCGCATGAGCTGGGCTCTGGAACAGTTTGAACTTGGCCCGTTGGCCGATCTGCCGAGCGGGCAGTTGCCCGGCGGTTACAAGCAGCGGCTAGCGATGGCCGCGGCCCTGCTGCATGAGCCGGAAACTCTTTTTCTCGACGAGCCCACCAGTGGCGTTGATCCGCTAGCGCGGCGTGATTTCTGGCGCAGGATCACCGCGCTCGCTGAGCAGGGTGTAACGGTGATTGTGACCACGCATTTTATGGAGGAGGCGGAATACTGCGACCGCGTCGTGATTATGGACGCCGGGCGGGTCTTAGCCCAGGGGACGCCGGCTGAGGTCCGCCGTCGGGCGTACGGTGAGGGAGAGCGCGAGCCAACCATGGAAGATGCGTTCATCGCCATCGTCGAGGAAGCGCGAGAGCAAAACAGTGACCAAGCACTGGGACCCGGCCAACCTGGGCGAGATCCGTATACCGTCGAAGAAGAGCGAGAGCAAAACGATGGTCAGCCCGCGGGGCGAGGCGCTGCCTAATGGCGGGAGCCGCATCAAAGGGCCATCCGTTTTTCGCCAAGGGACGGCGGTTGTGGGCGCTCGTGCGCAAGGAGTCGCGCCAGGTGGTGCGCGATCCGAGCAGCATCGCGATTGGCATCGTGCTCCCGGTGGTGTTGATTTTGCTCTTTGGCTACGGGCTGTCTCTTGACGTCAAGAATGTGCCCGTGGCGGTGGTGTTGGAAGATCCCGCGCCGGAGGCCACGGAGTTGGCCGCTAGTTTTCAGCTCTCTCCATACTTCGACGCGGCGCTTTTGACCTCGATGGTGCGCGCGCAACAGCAGATGCTGGCGCGAAAAGTCGACGCCATCCTGCGCATTCGTCCTGATTTTACGCGGCACCTGGCTTTGGGCGATGCCGAGGTTCAGCTCCTCGTCCACGGCACTGACGCCAATCATGCGCGTATCATCCAGGTTTACGCCCAGGGAGCCATCGGCCAATGGGCGGCGCGTCGTGCGGCGGAGGGGAAAGAAGCGTTGCGCGGGCCAGTCACCGTGCAGAATCGAGTCTGGTTTAACGAAGCCAACGAGAGCCGCTACTTCCTGGTTCCCGGCGTGATCGTCTTGATCATGACGCTCATCGGCGCGTTCCTTACGTCATTGGTCGTCGCGCGCGAGTGGGAACGCGGCACCATGGAGGCTATGTTCGTAACGCCCGTCCGGCCCGATGAGATTTTGCTCGGCAAAACTATTCCGTATTTTGTGCTCGGGATGATCGGGCTTGCCTTGTGTCTTCTCGCCGCTAAGTTTCTTTTCCACGTGCCATTCCGCGGTTCGGCGCTGGTACTGATTGGCTCGTCCATGCTTTATCTGTTGGTGGCGCTAGCCATGGGGCTTTTGATTTCATCGGCGCTCAAGAGCCAATTCGTCGCGAGCCAGGTTGCGCTTCTCGTTACGTTTCTTCCCGCGGTGATGCTCTCGGGATTCCTCTTTGATTTGCGCAGCATGCCGGCCGCGGTCCGGGTCATCACTTACATTGTACCGGCGCGGTACTACGTGACGTTGCTTCAAACCGTCTTCCTGGCAGGTGATATTTGGGCGGTGATTGTTCCGAATGCAGCGGTGCTGACCGGCATGGCCAGCTTATTTTTCGTTCTTACCCGAAGAGCGACGCAGAAGAAATTGGCTTGAGGTGAGATATGGTTGACGCATTGCTTCGTATTTTAGCCCTTACGCGCAAAGAGCTGCTAGCGATTCTCAAGGACCCCAAGACCCGCGTCAGCCTTTTTCTGCCACCG
>Ga0316628_100002453_pt1 | contig 13766 bp, 14 predicted proteins | sample OWC_Aug_M2_C1_D5_FD_207648 | JGI IMG/M metagenome (GOLD analysis project Ga0316628, IMG submission 207648) | Wetland soil microbial communities from Old Woman Creek delta, Ohio, United States - OWC_Aug_M2_C1_D5_C | ecosystem: Environmental > Terrestrial > Soil > Wetlands | place: USA: Ohio... | reverse complement strand
CTTCGCGGCGCTGCGGCAGGCTCCCGTGGAAGAACTGACGAAGGTCCGGGAGGTGGGACCGGAGGTGGCGGGAAGCCTGCGGGGATGGTTCGACGCGGCGGAGCGCGCACGGGCCGTCGACCGGTTGCTCCGGGAGGTGACCCCCCTCCCCTCTACGACGCCTGCGGGAAAGGGGTCGGGCAAGACGTTCCTCTTCACGGGGACCCTCTCGATGCCTCGCGCACGCGCCGCCGAGATGGTCCGCAAAGAGGGCGGAAGCGTCGCCGCGGGGATCAGCCGGAAGGTGGACTTCCTGGTGGCGGGAGCGGACGCCGGCGGAAAGAGGACGAAGGCGAAGGAGTTGGGGATCCCGATCATCACGGAAGAGGAATTCCTCGCGATGCTGGGAGGGAAGGAATAGCCGATGGCCGGGGTCGTGGAAGCGCACGTCATCGTCTCGGGCCGCGTGCAGGGGGTCTGGTTCCGCGGGAATACGCAGCGCTTCGCCGCCGCTGCGGGCGTCCGCGGGTGGGTGCGCAATCTCCCCGACCGCCGCGTGGAGGCGGTCCTCCAGGGAGAGCGCGCCGCGGTGGAAAGCGTGGTGGAGTTCATGCGGGCCGGGCCGCCGGGGGCCGCCGTGATCGACATCGCGGTGTCCTGGCGTCCGGCGGGGGAGGTGTTTCATGGCTTCGACATCCGCTACTGACAAGGTCGCCGCGTACTGGGTCCCTGACGGGGACGCCGTGCGGTGCGGGCTGTGCCCCCACCGGTGCCGGATCGCGGAAGGAAAGGCCGGGATCTGCGGCATCCGGGAGAATCGGGGAGGAAGACTGTTCGCCGCAACGTACGGGAAGGTCGCTGCCGTCGCGGTCGATCCCATCGAGAAGAAGCCGCTGTTCCACTTCCACCCCGGCGCACGGATCCTCTCCATCGGTTCCGTCGGGTGCAACTTCCGTTGCGAATTCTGCCAGAACTACCACCTGGTCCTGCGGCAGGCCCCCCTCGAAGAGGTCCGGATCGAGGAGCTGCTCCGCATGGCGCGCCGGGAAAAATCGGTGGGGATCGCCTATACCTACAACGAGCCGTTCATCCAGTTCGAGTTCGTCCTTGATTGCGCCAAGGCTTTCCGGAAGGCGGGGATGAAGAACGTCCTGGTCACCAACGGGTACGTTTGTCCGGAGCCGCTGTCCGAGCTCCTTCCCTTCGTGGACGCGATGAACATCGACCTGAAGTCGATGGACCCCGCCTTTTACCGGAAGATCTGCGGTGGGGATCTTGACCCGGTCCTTGCGACGATCCGGACGGCCGCGAAGTCGACCCACGTCGAGCTGACCACGCTCCTCTATACAGGGCACAACGACGCGGAGGATCAGGTGCGGAACGTGGTCGATTTCGTGGCGGAGACGGACCGGGAGATCCCGCTCCATTTCTCGCGCTACTTTCCACACCACCGGGCCACCGCTCCTCCGACGCCGCCGGACCGGCTCACCGCGGCGTATCGCATCGCGAGGGAGCGGCTCCCGAACGTCTACGTCGGGAACATCCAGCTGCCGGGGGCGGAGGATACGGTCTGCCCGGGGTGCCATGCCGTCGTCATCCGCCGGGAAGGGTACACTGTCGACGCGAGCGGACTGTCCGGGGACCGGTGCGCCGCCTGCGGCGCGCGCATGCGATTCGTGGTATAAACCAATCGATGGAACGATCGCGCTCGCACGGCCAGCGTGGGGTCCTCGCCGGTTCGAGGCCGGGGAGAGTCCTCTCCGCTCTCCTTCTCGCCCTCTGCCTGCTCTTGCCCCAGCCGTCCCCCGCCGCGACGGACGACGGCAAGGCGGGGACGTACGAGGTGCGCGCGACCGCGGAGAAGATGAGCCGATCACGCTACCGGGACCTGGAGGTAGCGTCCCTGGTCGTCATCCTGGTCGCCGGCGGGGCCGCCATCTTCTGGGCGATCCGCAGGAGGAAACCTTGACATGAACCCGGCGAACCATATGAAGCGGGCCCTGGTCGTCGACGACGAGCCGATGATCGTCTCCCTCCTCTCCACGTTCCTGCGGGAGAACGGATGGGACGTCACCGAGGCGCGGTCCGGGACCGAGGGGATCGACCAGCTGGACAGGACCCGGTTCGACGTGATCCTCACCGACCTCGTCATGCCGGGGGACAGCGGCATCGACCTTCTGCGGGCCGCCAAGGAGATCCACCCCGACGTCGAGGTGATCCTCATGACGGGGTACGCCACCGCGGATACCGCCATCGAGGCGATGCGCAACGGCGCCTTCCACTACATCATGAAACCGCTGAAGCCCGGGGAGGTGCTGAACCTCGTCGAGAAGGCGTACTGCCAGCGGCAGCTGCAGCGGGAGAACCAGTTCCTGAAATCGGAAATCCGGGCCGCACACCACGTACAGTCCGTCGTCGGGGACAGCGAGGCCATCCTGCGGTTGATCGCCACCCTGCAGGGAATCGCGGGCGTGGACGGCCCGGTGCTCCTTGCCGGGGAGCGCGGCACCGGGCGCGGCTTCTTCGCCCGCATCGTGCACTTCCACAGCCGACGGTCCGCGGAGCTGTGCGTCCCGGTCTACTGTGCCGGCGTTCCCGAAGAGACGCTCGTCGCCGAGCTGTTCGGAGCCCCATCCGCCGTCGAGGACCGCACGTCCGTCCCCCATTCGGGAAAGATGGAGCTCGCGAACCACGGCACGCTCTACCTCGCCGACTTCACCGAGGCGGGACGGGAGGTCCTCGAGCGGATGGACCGGTTCCTTGCCGACAAGACGATCGTGCGGGTCGGCGAAACGGATCGGATCTCGCTGGACATCCGGGTCATCGCATCCACCGCGGTCCCCGTGGATGAGCTTGCGCGGCGGAAGAACGTTCCGCCGACGCTGCTCCAGGCGCTGGAGCCGGGGATCGTGCACATCCCCCCGCTTCGGGAACACCTCGGAGACGTCCCCCTGCTGCTTCACCATTTCCTGTCGGAGGCGAACCGGGAGCGGAAGAAGCCGCTCCGCGGCTTCACTTCCTCCGCGCTCTCCGTGCTGGAAACATACGAATGGCCGGGGAACGTCAGGGAGTTGCGGGATCTCATCCGGGCCGTCGCCGGAAAGAAGAAGCAAGGGACGATGATCGACGCCACGGACATCCCGCCCGAGATCCTGTACCGGAACCTGCGCAAGCACCCTTCGCAGTAATCCGCTCCTTACCGGACAAGGAGGAGTCTCATGAAAGCGGCCTTTTTCCGCGGACACGGCGGGCCGGATCGCGTCGAGTACGGCGATCTGCCGGATCCGGCCGTCGGGCCCGGACAGGTCCGCGTGAAGGTCAAGGCGGCGGCGCTCAATCACCTCGACATCTTCGTCCGCAACGGCCTTCCCGGCATCCCGGTGGCTCTCCCCCACGTGATGGGGTCGGACGGGGCCGGGGTGGTCGAGTCTGTCGGTCCCGGAGTCACGCGGGTTGCGCCGGGCGACGAAGTCGTGCTGAATCCCGGGATCAACTGCGGCGAGTGCGAGTTCTGTCTCTCGGGGGAGCACTCCCTGTGCGTCACCTTCCATCTCCTGGGCGAACACGTCGCCGGGACGTTCGCGGAACGGGTCGTCGCCCCCGCGGTGAACGCCTACCCGAAACCGGCGGGCCTTTCCTGGGAGGAGTCGGCGGCTTTTCCCCTGACTTTCCTCACCGCATGGCGGATGCTCGTCACGAAGGCGCGGGTTACGCCCGGCGAGTCGCTCCTGGTCGTCGGCATCGGCGGCGGCGTAGCGGTTGCCGCGCTGCAGATCGCGAAACTCCTCGGCCTCGACGTTTTCGTCACCTCGGGGAGCCCGGAGAAACTCGAACGGGCGAAGGCGCTCGGTGCGGATATCGGCATCGACCACGGCAGGACGGACTTCTCCAGGGAGATTCGCAGGCTCACGGGGAAGCGTGGGGTCGACGTCGTCCTCGACTCGGTGGGGAAAGCCACATGGAAGCAGTCGATCGCGTCCGCGGCCAAGGGGGGGCGGCTTCTCACCTGCGGCGCCACCACCGGCCCGGATCCGCAGACCGACCTCGGGCGGATCTTCTGGAACCAGTTGACCGTGTACGGATCCACCATGGGGACGCACGCGGAGTTCGCCGGAATGCTGAAGCTCTTCCGGGACGGAAAGGTGAAACCGGTGATCGACACGGTCCTTCCGCTGTCCGGGGCCGGGGATGCCCTCCGGCGCCTGGAGGAGAGGCGGCAGTTCGGCAAGATCGTCCTGCGCGTCGATTGACGGTGCATGCACCGTTTGATACGTTACGGTACAGGAAGGAATATCATAAAGGAGGCAGCGAAATGATCACCTTCGAGTACCGCTTCGACATCCTCCCCGGCAAGGCCGCCGATTACGAGAAGTACGTCAAGGGCCCGGGAAAGGACATCTGGACGAAATTCAGGGGCGTGAAGACCGTCCGGAAGTACAGGAGCATGTTGGGGGGTTCCTCGCCGCAGCGCGTGGTCCAGGTCGACCTCGACTCGCTGGCCACCCTCGAGATGATCCTCTCGGATCCGGGCTTCAAGAAGGCGAAGGAGAAGTTCCACGGGTTGGTGACGAATGTCAGCGACTCGCTTCTCGTCTCGGTCTGACTCCGGGAAAGGGCGGCGGAAAGGGCGGCCAAAGGCCGCCCTTTCTCATTTCCTCTGCCGCAGGATCTCCTCGTAGACTTCCTTCCGCGACAGCCCGGTGCGCTCGGCGATCTCCTTCGCGAGGTCCCGGGACGACCCCGAGGCGTCCTCGATCGCCGCCCGGACGATCTCTTCCACCGATAATTCCACCGTCTTCGGCGCGCCGCCCACCACCACGGTGACCTCGCCGAGGATGCTCTGGCGCCCGGCGAACTCCGTCGAAAGCTCCTCTAGCGTTCCCCGGACGATCTCCTCGTGCACCTTCGTCAGCTCCCGCACGACGCAGGCCCGCCGCTCCCCGAGCTCGGCCGAGGCATCCGCGAGGAACGAGGCGAGGCGGTGCGGGGACTCGTAGAAGATCATCGTCCGCGTCTCGCGCGAAAGGGCCGCGAGCGTCTTGCGGCGCCGCACCGGACGGTTCGGGAGGAACCCCTCGAAGGCGAAGTGGTCCGTGGGCAGGCCGGAGACCACCAGGGCGGCCACCAGGGCCGACGGGCCGGGGATCACCTCCACGGGAATCCCCCCGGCGACGGCGTCCCGCACCAGTTCGTACCCCGGGTCCGAGATGGCGGGAGTGCCGGCGTCCGAGACGAGCGCGACGCTCTCCCCCTCGCGAAGGCGCCGCAGGATCCCCGCCCCCGCGCGCGCCTTGTTGTATTCATGGAAGACGACCATCGGCGTTCGGATCTCGTACCGGTTCAGCAGCTTCACCGTGCGTCGCGTGTCCTCGCAGGCGATCACCGGCGACTCCTTGAGGATGCGCACGGCGCGGAAGGTGATGTCCTCCAGGTTCCCGAGCGGCGTCGCCACGACGTACAGCGTCCCGTAGCTCACATCGGCCCCCTACATTTTCCTGTTATCGAGGACGCGGATCGGCTTCCCGTCGGCCGTCTCCAGGACTTTCTTCTCAACGAGCTTCACGTCCACCGTCACCCCCAGCTCATGGGTCAGCCGCTTCCGGATCGTCTCCACCGCGGACCCGACGTGCCGGCGTTCCTGCCCGAACGGCGGCTCCCCGGCGGCCTCGACGAGGACCGTGACCTCGTCCAGCGCCCCCTTCCGGTCGATCACGATCCGGTAGTTCGGCTCCATCCCCTCGATCTCGAAGAGGAGGGACTCGATCTTGGAGGGGGATACTTTCATTCCGCGGATGATCAGCATCTCGTCGGTCCTGCCCACCAGGCGGCTCATCCGGCGCCCCGTCCGGCCGCATGGGCAATTCCCCGTGTAAAGGCTGGTGAGATCCCGGGTCCGGTACCGGATCATCGGGAACGCTTCCTTGGTCAGCGTCGTGACGACGAGCTCCCCCGTCCGGCCGGGCGGAACGGGTTGAAGGGTTTTCGGGTCGATCACCTCGACGAGGAAGTGGTCCTCGTTGATGTGCAGGCCGTTGCGCTCGAGACATTCGCCGGACACCCCGGGTCCGATGACCTCGGAGAGTCCGTAATTGTCCGTGGCGACGATCCCGAGGGCGTCCTGGATCTCCTGGCGCATCTTCTCGGACCACGGTTCCCCTCCGAAGAGGCCGTACTTGAGGGAGAGCGCCGAAACGGGGATCCCCATCTCGCGGATCGTGTCGGCGACGAGCATCGCGTAGGAAGGGGTGGACACCAGTGCCGTCGTCTTGAAGTCCTTCATGATCTGGATCTGGCGTGCCGTGTTTCCGCTGGACGCCGGGATCACCGAGGCGCCGAGCCTCTCCGCGCCGTAGTGCAGCCCGAACCCCCCCGTGAACAACCCGTACCGGAACGAAACCTGGACGACGTCGTCCTTGGTGACCCCGCCGGCGACGAGGATGCGGGCCACCAGCTTGCTCCACATCGTGATGTCGTTCCGCGTGTAGCCCACGACCGACGACGCCTCCGCCGAGCCGGACGAGGCGTGGATGCGGACGACCTCCCGAAGCGGGACGGCGAAGAGCCCGTAGGGGTAATTTCCCCTGACGTCTTCCTTCGTCGTGAACGGCAGCCGGGAGAGGTCGGAGAGCGACCCGATCTCCTCCGGAAGGATCCCGAGCGCGTCGAACTTCTTCCGGTAGAACGGGACGTGCGCGTAAACGCGGTTGAGCGTCGACTGCAGCCGCTCGAGCTGGAGCTGCTCGAGTTCCTCGCGATCCATGCACTCCTTGTCAGGCTCCCAGTACATTCCGCCCTCCGATCCGTTACATCGTTCCTTCCGCGTCCAGATCCCGTCCAAGGTAGGCCCGTTGCACTTCGCGGTTCGAGAGCAGGTCTTCCGCCGTGCCTTCCATGATAATCCTGCCGGTCTCAAGAACATACCCGCGGTCCGCGATGCCCAGCGCGGCCTTCGCGTTCTGTTCGACGAGCAGGACCGTGTTGCCTTCCCCCCGGAGCTTCGTGACGATCGTGAAGATATCCTTGATGACCAGCGGCGCAAGCCCCATGGAGGGCTCGTCCATCATGATCAGCTTCGGGCGGGCCATGAGCGCCCTCGCGATGGCGAGCATCTGCTGCTCGCCCCCGGAGAGCGTGCCGGCAAGCTGCCGTTCGCGCTCCCGAAGCCGCGGGAAGAGCCCGTAGACGCGTTCGAGGTCGTCCCGGACCTGGTCGCCGCGCTTCCTGCGGTATTGCGGGTAGGCGCCCAGGAGGATGTTCTCCTTTACCGTCATCGGAGCGAAGACCTGGCGTCCCTCGGGCACGAGCGAACAGCCGAGGAAGACGATCTTCTCCGGGGGCAATTTCCCGATCTCCTTCATGTCGAAGAGGATCTCGCCCGATCGCGCCCGGATCAGTCCCGACACCGTCCGCAGGAGGCTCGTCTTCCCGGCGCCGTTCGCCCCGATGATCGTGACGATCTCTCCGGCCCCGATGTGCATCGTGACCTTCTTGAGCACCTTCAGCCTGCCGTATCCGGACTCGACGTTCTTGATCCTCAGCATGCGACCCTCGATCCCGAAACCGTCGCTCCCTCCGCTGTCCCCCTCACGCGTCGTCCCCCAGGTACACCCGGATCACTTCCCGGTTCTTCTGGATCGAGAGGGGACGATCCTCGGCGATCTTCTCCCCGTAGCTCACCACGACGACCTCGTCCGAGATCTTCATGACGAGCGACATGTCGTGCTCGACCAGCAGAACGGTGACGCCCATGTCGCGGATCCTCGAGATCAACCCTCCCATCTCGTTCGTTTCCCGCATGTTCAGGCCTGCGGCGGGTTCGTCGAGGAGCAGGAGCTTCGGCTCGCAGGCGAGCGCCCGGCCGATCTCGACGACGCGCTGCTGGCCGTAGGCGAGGCTGGCCGCCTCGGTCTCCGCATGGGCGACGATGCCGAGCAGCTCCATGATCTCGAAGCTCTTCTCCCGGATCCGCCGCTCCTCTCCCCACGTGAACGGAAGGTTCAGCATCCCGGCGAGGAACCCCGCCCGGCTGTGCACGTGGCGGCCGACCATGATGTTCTCGAGGACCGTCATCTTCGGGAAGAGGCGGATATGCTGGAACGTCCGCACCATGCCGCGGGCGGCGACCTCGCAGGACGGCATGCCGTGGACCGCCGCCCCCCCGAAAACGATCTCGCCGCAATCGGGGTGAAGGAACCCGGAGATCAGGTTGAAGATCGTCGTCTTCCCCGCGCCGTTCGGCCCGATCAGCGCCTTGATCGACCCCGCGGCGACATCGAAGGAAAGGTCGTTGACGGCCTGGAGGCCGCCGAACCGCTTGCTCACCCCGCGGATCGAGAGAAGCGTCACTGCGCCTCCTCTTCGGCGGGATTCCGGGAGAACATCCGTTTCAGATCGGAGAAGAGGTGACGCCGAAGCAGCCCGTCGGGCGCGAACAGCATGATCAGGATGAGGATGACGCCGAAGACGGCGTCGTCGTAGGACCCGAAATATCCGCGCAGCGACAGGTAGTTCAGGACGAGGCTCATCGAAAGGGCGCCCCACAGGTTCGCCATCCCCCCGATCGCGACGATCGCCACGTACCGCACGGACTTCATGACCCCGGCCTCGGACGGGCCGATGCCGCCGTTGTAATGGGTGAGAAGGACCCCGGCCAGGGCGGCGAACACCGCGCTCAGCACGAACGTATGCAGCTTGTAGCGCGCCGTCGGGATTCCCATCGCTCCCGCCGCATCCTCGGCCCCGTGGACCGCCGCGAGGGCCCGGCCCACCCGGGAATGGATCAGGTTCAGGAGGAGCGCCATCCCGAGGATCACCAGCCCCCATGCCAGGTAGTAGTTGGAGATCCGCGAACCCGGGTCGCCGGTGATGACCAGCCCGCCCGGCAGGGGAAACCCCGGGACCTCGGAGATCCCGTCCGACGCGCCGAGGAATTCGGTTCCCAGGACGATGCGATAGACGATGATCCCGATCCCCAGGGTCGCCATGGCCAGGTAGTGGCCCTTGAGCTTCAGGACGGGTCCTCCGACGAGATAGGCGACGAGGATCGTCAGGACGATCGCCGCCGCGCAGGCCAGCCACGGGTGGACCGTCAGGAGGCTGCCCCCGTAGATGTCCTGGCGGGAGACCAGCGCCCCCGATCTCTCCAGCAGGGAGACGAGGGCCCCGGGGTGGGACTTGAGGTCGAAGGTCGTCAGGAACGCCGTCACGTACCCGCCGATGGCGAAGAAGCCCGCATGGCCCAGGGAGATCTGCCCCGCATACCCGATGAGCATGCAGAGACCGACGATGACCAGCGAATAATACGCGGTCATGGTCAACTGGGTGAGGAAATATTCGGTGCCGGTAAAGTGGGTCGCCAGCTGGATCGCGACGATGAGGCCGGCGAACCCGGCGATGGGGAAGTGCCTCCGCCCCATCAGAATTCCTTCAGGCGGGCGGCCTCGGCGCTGCCGAAGAGGCCGCTCGGCTTGACGAACAGGATAACGAGGAGGATGGCGATCGAGATCGCCTCCTTGTACGCGGTGGGCAGGACCCAGATGCTGAAGGACTCGAGGATCCCGAGGATCATGCCGGCCCCGACGGCGGCCGTGCTGTTCCCGAGTCCCCCCAGGATGGCGACGGTGAAGCCCTTGATGGCGAGCGGCGTTCCGCTGTCGTACTGGACGTAGGTGATCGGGCAGACGACGCATCCCCCGATGGCGCCGATCGCGGCGCTGAGCACGAACGAGAGGGTGACCATGTTCCCCGCGTCGATGCCGCAGAGGCGGGCGGCGTCGCGGTTTGCCGCGCAGGCGCGCATCTGCCGGCCCAGCATCGTCAGGTTGAAGAATGCCGTCAGCGCCGCGACCGCGAGGGCGCCGACGCCGACCACCCAGAGGACCTGCCACGAGATGTAGACCCCGCCCATGTTGATGGAGGTGACCGACGAGCCGGTGAAATAAGGGAGCGCCCGGACGCTTTCCCCCCAGATGTGCAACGCGATTTCACGGATCAGGATCGCGACGCCGATGGTGATGATGACCATCCGCAGCACCGAAGGCTTGTGGAGCCAGCGGATGAAGACGATCTCGATGACCGCGCCGACGATCATCGTGAGGACGACCGCGAGCAGGATGGCCAGAGGCAGGGGCATGAACTGGTGCAGCGTGACCGCGGTCATGCCTCCGAGCATCACGAACTCGCCCTGCGCGAAATTGATGATCCCCGTCGCGTTGTAGATGATGTTGAACCCGATGGCGACGATCGCGTAGATCGTCCCGTACGTGATTCCCGCAACCAGGTATTGGAAAAAGAATTCCAGGTACGTGCCCTTTCATCAAACGATCGGGAGTACGCGCACGACGCGCGTACTCCCGATCGCGTCTCCCGGGATTTCCGTTGGTTCCGGCTTAGCGGACGGCGAACTTCCCCTGCTTCACGGTCAGCATCTCGAAGGCGTCGACGTTCAGGCCGTTGTGGTCCGTCGGCGAGAAGTTGAAGATTCCGCCGGTCCCGACGAAGCCGCGAAGGTGCTCTATGGCGGTGCGGACCGCCTCCTTGTCCGTGCTCTTCGCCTGCTCGATCGCCTTCAGGAGGATGGTGTAGGCGTCGTAGGCGTGACCGCCGAAGGTGCTCGGCTGTTCCTTGTACGTGGACGTGTAATCCTTCGCGTACTTGACGAGGAGCGCCTTCTGGGGGTTGCTCTTCGGGAGCGCGTCGGCGACCAGGAGCCGGCCGGCCGGGAACAGCACCCCTTCCGCCGCCGCGCCCGCGGCCTGGACGTACTTGATGTTCCCGAACCCGTGGCTCTGGAAGATGGGCACCTTGATGCCGATCTGGCGCGCGTTCTTGATCACGATCGCCTGCGCCGGCACGACCGACCAGTTGATGATCGCCTGGACGTTTGCGGCCTTGATCTTGGTCACCTCGGCCGTCAGGTCGCTCGCCTTGGCGTCGTACACCTCGTTTGCGGCGATCGTTATGCCGAACTGGGGCGCGAGCTTCTCGATCTGCCCCTTCCCGGCGTTCCCGAAGCCGTCGTTGCCGGAAAGGACGCCGATCCTGGAGATCTTCATCTTCTTCATCTCCTGGAAGATCTTGATGACCGCGTCACTGTCCTTCTGGGGCGTCTTGAACACCCACTTCGCCACGGGGTTGACGATATCCTCGGCCGCGGCGCAGGACAGGAGGATGGTCTTCCCCGCCTCGGCGACGCCCTTGATCTTCATCGTCTCGCCGCTCGTCGAGGGACCGATGATCGCGAACACCTTGTCTTCCTCGATCAGCTGTTTTGCGAACGAAAAGGCCTTCTCCGGGCTGGCGCCGGAATCCTTGACGATCAACTGGACGGGCCTTCCCATGACGCCGCCCTTCTTGTTCGTCTCGGCGACGAGCATCTCAAGGGTCTTCGCCTCGGGCGCCCCGAGGAACGACGCCGGGCCGGTCACCGACAGGATCGCTCCGATCTTGATCGGTTCCGCCGCCTGTGCGACCGCGCCGAACAGCAGGATCGCCATCGAGGCCGCGATCACGATCCCCGGTACCGTTCCCTTCGTTGACATCCGCTTTCCCCTCATTTTCCCCCTCCTCTCGTTTTTTACCGCATTTTCGACACACGCGTTGCGCCCCCGGCATCCGTGGAGCCGCCGGGATATTCCGTCATTCCATTGCCGTAATTGCCACCATCATAACAGGGGAATCCTCTCCCTCCAAGAAAAACGGGGGATGAATATCGGCGCACCCTTTCGGGAATCCCGCTGCGGCATCCTCCGGACCATGCCCCCCGATCAACCCGCAGTGTATTGCGCAAAAAGGTACCGCAATGCCTATTATCTGTCAAGATAAGATTGGAACAATGTTTTATGAACGATACCGGGAGGATAGGAGGGCTTCTGTCGAATAAATTCCCTACTCTGCATTCGCATTCCGTTTCAAACAATGGTATGTTTTCCCGTATGCCGGATAAAGCCGTAATAAAACCATCGTTTCATTATGGATGGGTGATCGTCTTCGCGGGGATGCTCTGCATCGTCGCCTGCATCGGTTTCGGCCGCTTCGCCCTCGGGATGCTGCTCCCCTCGATGGCCGCGACGCTTCACCTTTCGTACTCCCAGATGGGGTTCATCAGCACGGCCAATTTCCTCGGGTACCTCGCCTCGGTCCTCGTGAGCGCACACTGGGCGGGCCGGATCGGCTCGCGCAGGCTCATCTTCCTCGCGCTGCTGACGGTCGCCGTCTCCATGGCTCTTGTGAGCAGGGCATCCAGCTTCCTGTCGGTGCTTCTCCTCTACACGGTCACGGGCATCGGGACCGGAGCCACCAACGTCCCCGTGATGGGGCTGGTCGCCGCCTGGTTTTCGAGCCGCGACCGGGGGCGCGCCGCCGGCTTCATCGTGATCGGAAGCGGGTTCGCCATCATGATCTCCGGACGCCTGATCCCGTTCCTCAACCGATGGATCGGCCCCGAGGGGTGGCGGACCAGCTGGCTCATCCTCGGCGGCCTCGTGATGCTGATCTCCTTCGCGGCCGTCGCCCTGCTCCGGGACGGCCCCGAGGAGAAGGGCCTTGCCCCCTTCGGCGCCGACGAAACCGCGGTCCCCGCCGACCCCGGCCCGGAGACGGCTGGAGTGAACATCTACCGGAAGGGGATCATCTACTACCTCGGCGCGATCTACTTCCTGTTCGGCTACACCTACGTGATCTACGCCACCTTCATCGTCACGACCCTGGTACGGGAGAGGGGGTTCTCGGAAAACCTGGCGGGAAATTTCTGGATGGTGGTCGGATTCCTGAGCCTCTTCTCGGGGCCCGTCTTCGGGACGCTGTCGGACCGGATCGGCCGGAAGGCAGGGCTGATGATCGTCTTTTCCCTGCAGGCGGTCTCCTACCTGCTCATCGCCACGAAGCTGCCCGGAATGTTTCTTTACCTGTCGATCGGTTTTTACGGCCTGGTGGCGTGGAGCATCCCCTCGATCATGGCGGCGGCCATCGGCGATTACGTCGGGCCGAAAAAGGCGGCGGCGGGCATCGGCTTCGTCACGTTCATCTTCGGGCTGGGGCAGATCTCGGGGCCGGCCGTCGCCGGGGTGCTGGCGGAGCGGACCGGGTCGTTTTCCAGCTCCTTCTACATGGCCGCCGCGTTCGCGGGGGTCGCCATCATCCTGAGCGGGTTCCTGCGCAAACCCCGCGCGGCATGACGGGGCAGGCGGCCCTGGACGACGGGCCGTCATGAACACCAAGCCGCCCTCGATCGGGCGGGGATAACGGAATCCTGGAGGCGGGGATGGGACGGGAACCGAAGAAGATCACGCTCGTCGTGGACGAAGACCGGATTGCGGGCGACCTGCGGAAATACCAGGAGAAGGCCGTCGAACTGGGGGCCACAAGGGCCAGGATCGTCCGCGCCGACGAGATCCCCGTCGATGAACGGGTGACGATGAAATGCCGGATCCCCCTCTGCTTCGGATACGGGGTCAGCGCGAACTGTCCTCCTAACACGATGAAGCCTTCCGAGCTCCGAAGCCTCCTGGAGAAGTACCGGTGGGCCGTCTTCTTCGTCAAGGAGATCCCACCCGAGGTCGTCGTGCGGGACAAGGCGACGATCAAGGAGAGGATCGCCGCGTATCAGGACGTCTACAAGATCGTAAACGGCGTCGAATCGGCGGCCTTCTACGACGGGCACTACCTGGCCTTCGGCTTCGGGGCGGGTTCCTGCCGGCACACTTTCTGTGCCCAACAGGAGGATTGCGCGGTCATGAAGGGCACGAAGTGCCGGTTTTCCCTGCGTTCCAGGCCCTCGATGGAGGCCG
>Ga0316628_100002452_pt1 | contig 13773 bp, 9 predicted proteins | sample OWC_Aug_M2_C1_D5_FD_207648 | JGI IMG/M metagenome (GOLD analysis project Ga0316628, IMG submission 207648) | Wetland soil microbial communities from Old Woman Creek delta, Ohio, United States - OWC_Aug_M2_C1_D5_C | ecosystem: Environmental > Terrestrial > Soil > Wetlands | place: USA: Ohio... | reverse complement strand
AAGCCGCCCTGGCCCCAGGACCCTTCGGGGAGCGAGACGATCATTTCCGGCGGAAGCTTATCGAGCGAGCCCCCGGCGGTCATGGGCTTGACGGGTCCGCCGTCGAGCTTCTTGATGACGTGGTAGAGCCACTCGGGCCCCTCGAACCACCAGTGGCCGAACAGTTCCGTGTCATAAAGGGCCACGATCGAACCAGACGCCTTGCCCTTCAGGGCTTGCCCGAGGACCGAAACGAAATGCCCGGCGTGCTCTTCGAGCCGGACCCGCGTCACGGCCGGGTCATAGGGTTCCTTGAGGCCCAGATCGGCGTCGCTCGAGGTTATCCTCCAGTAACGCATGCCGCCCGGGAAATGCTTCTTATGGAACTCGAGATAGGACCCGTCGCCGGGATAGCCCATGTATCGGCTCCAGACCTGTGATCCGGAGACGTCGTCCCGGGCGAAGAACGGGACATGGGAGGGATGGGCCAAGTAGGAAGAATAGGGATCGCGAGCGAGCTCGGCGGCGGGCTTATAGACGCTCTGGAATTTCTCCCAGAGGAGCTTCAGGCCGGGAAAGCGGTCGAGGTAGACGCCCTTGGCCTCCCCGCCCTTGAGCAGGTGGGCGTCGACAAAAAAGTAGCCGACGCCCTCCTGGCCCAGGATCTCATCGACTCCGAGCCGGGCATACGGGGGATCGTCCACGAAAGGGTTCTTCCAGGCGTAGCCAGGCCGGTAGGCGCATTCCGGGATCCAGAATCCGCGGGCATCGCGGCCGAAGTACTTGCGATACGTGTGCCGTCCCTGGCGAACCTGTTGGCGGATGCTCTCGTCGCGGGAGAGGAGCGGGAAGTAGCCGTGCGTGGCCGCCGAGGTCAGGACCTCGATGTGACCCCGATCCTGAAGGGAACGGAAGGCGTCGATGATGTCGCCATGGTAGCGGTCGTTGAAGTCCGCTCCGAGTTTCCGGTACCAACCCTCCCAGAACTCGGTGAGCGGCCGCAGGGCGGCATTTCCCGTCCGCTCGAAATAGGCCCGGTCGCGCCGGGCGATCTCGACCTTCATCCGGAGATACTCATCGAAGCCGCGGGCGAAGCCGGAGTCCTTGAGCTGATCCATCAGGACCGGCGTAAAGCTGACGTTCGCCCGGGCCGAGATGCCTTCGGCGGCCAGACGTTCGAAGACGTCGAGCAGGGGCATGTACGTTTCCGCGGCGGCCTCATAGAGCCAGTCCATGCCGTGCGGCCAGCTGCCGTGGGCCAGGACGTACGGGATGTGGCTGTGGAGGACCAGAGAAAAGTACTTATCGGCCATGATACTCCTTCAAGGTCACGGCCACGCGCGCGGCCATGTTCCCGGCCAGGCGAATCGACCACACCGGACAGAGACAATACCCTTGATGGATTATATCAAATCCCCCCTCGGATTGGGAGAGCGTCCGCAGGGAGAACGACCAGAGGTCGGTGGCGTCGTCGGCTTCGAACAGGAGACGGCCCCCGTAGAGGGCCGCCCCGCGTCGGCCGCGGAATTCGATCTCGTGGGGGAAGGCCAGGAAGTTCCATTCTGAACCATAGGCCACCGACACGCTCTCCGCGGAGAGATTTTCGATCACGACCGAGACACGGAGCGACGTCTCCCCCGGTTCGAGGGTTTTTCTCACGGCGAGCGGGAGGCGGGCGCCGGAGGACCAGACGGACCCTCGGCGCTCCAGGACGAGCGTGGCTCCCGAGGCCGCGGCCGTGAACGGCTGATTGACAAAATCCCCCTGTTCCCCGTAGTCGACGCTCCGAAATCGCTCTGCGTCCGTATCGGGATGGAAAAAATGGTCGAGAAGCGAGTAGCGGGGGTGCCAGTCATAACGGGTCAGCTCCGCGGCTTCCGGAGGAAGTTTCTTGCCGATCTCGTGGATGCTCTTCCCCTTCCCCTCCTCCCCTCCCCCGGAGTCGGGGACCCGGTGGTAGGCTTCGCGGCGCCGCGACAGGACGTCGGACAGGTTCCTGGAGAAGGGTCGGTCGTCGATCTCGACGAGCGCCCCGCCGAATGACGGTTTGGCCATCAGCCCGAAGGCCGGACCCCTGTAATAAAGCTCGTCATGGCCGTCGCAATCGAAGTCAAGCGGCCTCCAGACGGGCGCGTCCGGCAGCCGTTTTTCGGCCTCGAGGAGATGATGGTAGACGGCCTCCCGGAGGTGGGGCAGGTAGAGCCCGCCGAAGACCCCATGCCAGTAGGCGTCGTTGCACTGACCCTTGTAGAGGTCCCGGAGCCCGCGATTTCCCCCCGGCGCGGAATGGACCTCCCGGGAGATCATGATCATCCGTTTATGGAGCTGGTTGGCCTCGGCATACTTGCCGAAGAACTCGCGGAAGAAGCCGCCGCGAAGGAAACGCCGGCCCTCGGGACCGAGCCGCTCCTTGAGCTTTTTGAAGGCCGCCTGGTCGTCTGGTTCGAGGGCCCACTCCATCATCTCCTCGTAGGACGCCGGCGGAAGATACACCCTGCCGGAGGGCGGATGCGCGTCCATGTACGCGGAGAAAGACATCGTCCGGATGCCTTCGTCCTCGACGAAGGCGAGGAACTTCTCGAGCCAGCCGTCCTCAAACACCCACTTGTGCGTGCCCGGCCAAACGCCGAATTTCTCGCCGTCGTCCCCGAGGATGGCCGTCCCCCCCGCATCGCGGATCGACCCGAGATGCGCCTCGATGTCGTCGAGGGAGTGGAACGGGATGAGGTAGCGGAGCTTCTTGTCGATCGGAAAAACGCGCAGGCTCCGGCCCTCCTCCTCTGTGACGTATGTCGTGGCCAGGTCGCGGATCCCCGCATAATGAAAATGCTCCTCATCGAGGAGCGTGTACTCGATGCCCGCGGCAGCCAAGGATCTCGGCAGGTGCGGCTCCCAGACCCTCTCCGTGAGCCAGAGCCCCCGCGGCGTCTGGCCGAAATTCTCCTGGAGGTATTCGTTCATCATCCGGACCTGCCCGACTCTGTCCTCCTCGGGGATGATCGATAGGATGGGCTCGTAGAAACCTCCGCTGAGGAGCTCGACCTGGCCCCGACCGGACAATTCCCGGACGAGGTCCCAGCAGGCCCGATCGTTTTTTTCCATGTATTCCCAAAGCGGGCCGGAAAAGTGGAGGGCGAAGCGGAAGCCGGGATGACCGGCCAGGGCTTCGAGGAACGGCCGGTAGCAGTCGTCGACCGCCGCCTTGAAGATGGGACCGAAGTTCCCCACCGGCTGGTGGTTGTGGACCGCGAGCAGGAAAACCAAGCCTTTCATTCCGGCTCCTTCTTCCCGGCATCACGGCAGGCCTTGCGGATATAAGCCTTGAAGAGGTAGTCGAATTCGTCCTTCCCCTCTTCGCCGTACCACCAGAACCAGTCGGAGCCTTCGGCAATAGCCATGGCCTCCGAGGATCCGCAGGCCTCCCGGGCCTTCGAAAGCCGGTCCCAGGCGGCGTTCTTCGCCGGATGGCCGACCCACTTGGAAAAGTTCCCGAGCCATGTCCCCGGGACGATCTCAATCTCGGGGCTGACGGGTTTCTGGGCCAGATAGGCTTCGAGGGAGGTCAGGGTGAATCCGCCGTGGCTCTTGATGCGATCGTAAAGGGAGCGCAGGAACGGCACGCCGTTATCGGGGTAGTGCTCCCACGGGTTCTCTCCGTCGAGGACGATGACGCAGATCGAAGCCTCATCGGCGGACTTCCTCCTCGCCTCAAGTCTCTTGACGAGGTCCTCGACGGCCTCGTCGACCGGGCGTTTCTGGTATTCGAAGCTCAACAAGTCGGAGATCTCTTGGTCGCGAAAAAAGAGGAAAAGCTCCCCGGACCTGTACGGCTTGAACAGGTCGGCCGGGGCGCGCGGGCCTGTCTTGCTTTTCCAAAGGATGTTCTCGTCCGTTAGGGCGAAGCGGAAACCGGCCTCGGCCGCGGCCCGGACGACGTCCCGACTGACCCCGCCTTCGGACGGCCAGAGGCCCGCCGGGGAAAGCCCGAAGATCTTCTCGAAATAGGCCCGGCCCTTCAAGAGCTGGGCTACGCCGTCTTCGGGATGACGGAATGTCCGGGCCGGGAGTGTCTCTCCCCGGGCCGAACGCAAGTCGAAAATGAGAGGCAGGAGCGGATGGTAGTATGGCGAAGTCGTGAGCTCGGCCAAGCCCGCCTCGCGCAGGCGCTGGTAGCGGGGCAGGAGGTCGGCGAGGACCTCCTTGCGGTGGCGGAGCAGGCCGTCTTTATCCATCTCTGGCGTCAAAAGGGGCGAGAAGAGGGCTTTTACGGCGCTTTCCTGAAGACGGCGCGTGTTGGCCTCGTCGGGAACGATCCTTCTGAGGAGGCGAACGTCGGCATAGGTCAACCTGTCCGGGTCCTTCTCGAGGGCCGCCTGGGTGGGGTCATTGGCCGACCCGCCGACGTATTCGAGGACCTGCTCGAGCAGGCAGGGGACGAAATTGTAGGTCCCCGGGAACTCCTCCTCCTCGGCCAACACGGCCATCTGATGATAGTTCTTAACGGCGTGGTAGTTGACCCAGGGCAGGAGGTATTCGCCGGTCTCCGGGTCACGGTAGATGGGCTGATGGAAATGCCAGACGAAAGCCAGGTGCATGACTAGATTCCTTCCTGGGCCAGGATGCAGGCGAGGGCGGCCAGGATGACGGCCTGGAGCTCAAGCTCGCGGGGATGGACGCTCGCAACGACGTCAAGGGCCGAGTGGTGGACGTCGAAATAGGCTTGGGAATTGAGGATGACGGAGGCCGGGACGGTCCCTTGTTCAACGAGGGGCGCGATGTCCACTCCCCCGCCCCCCGCGACGATGGACGAGACGCCGAGCGGCTTGAAAAGGCTCTCCCGGGAGGCGAGCTTGTCGCGGGCCCTCCCGTCACGGCCGCCGACGGCCAGGGCGATGGGCATGAATCCTCCCCTGTCCGACTCGGCCGCCAGGAGATGGCGCTCGCCCCTTCTCTGCGGCGCGCGGACATAGGCCCGGCCGCCCGTCCCTCCGAACTCCTCGTCCATGAACAGCACGACCCGGATCGTCCGCCTCGGCCGCACGCCCAGGACGTTGATCAGGCGCAGGGCCTCGAGCGCCGCCGCGCACCCCGCGGCGTCGTCATGGGCGCCCGGGGAAAGGTCCCAGCTATCGAGATGCCCGCCGAGGAGGATGACCTCATGCGGGAACTCGCGCCCCGTGATCTCGCCGACGACGTTGGACGATATCACCCGGCCCATGTCCCGGCAATTCATCCTGAGCGAAACGGAAAGGCCGTTCTCCTTCTTGATAAACCCGCTCAACTCATCGGCGTCCGCCGTGCCGATCGCGGCCGCCGGGATCCGCCGGACGCCCTCGTCATAATGCATCACCCCCGTATGCGGGTTGCGGTCCTCGCGGAACGTGAGCGAACGGACCAGGATGGCCGCGGCGCCGCGCCGGGCCGCGGCCGAAGCTCCGCCAACCCGCTGATCGGCGGCGCCGCCGTAGGCGGCGAAGGGGTCGGCCAGACGCCGGTCCATTGGCCTGTTGAAGAAGACGATCATGCCCTCGAACGTCCGCCCCGGGTTTGTCAATTCGTCCAAGGACCGGACCTCGACAACCGGGGCCGTGATGCCGCCCTCCGGCGTGCCTACGCTCCCGCCGAGGGCGCAGACAGAGAGGTTGATCCGCCCGCGGTCCCCCCCCGCCGGAATCACGGCCTCCGCGATGTCGCCCCTGACCCAGCGCCCGACTTCGACCGGCTCGGCGTGGACCCCGGCAAAGCCCAATTCCTTCATAAGACGGAGAGACAGGTCGACCGCGGCGGCGGCTTCCGGCGATCCGGTCAGACGGGGGCCGGCCGAGGTGATCCGCTTGAGGAGGTCAAAGCCTTTTTCATCGGCCAGTCCGGCCTCGCGGATGCGGTCGACGAGCGCTTGATAGGAGTCGCCGGACGCCTGGGACCGGCCGGCCGCCGCCGCGTGGATCAGAGCGAGGCCGAGCAGCCCAAGAACGGCGCGGACGGCTTTCGTTCTCAACGTGGCTCGCGGGCGTGGTCTTTTCATATCAAGCAGGCCGCGCCATCGTTCCTCCTTCCCATCAGCGGTGAAGGAAACAGCGCTCCGAATCGAGCTCTCCGGCTTTCCGGGTGATGATCATGGCCAGTCCGAGCTCGTTGGCCTTGTCGATGACCTCCTGGTCCTTGACCGAACCCAGGGGGTAGATGACGGCCGTGATGCCGTGCTTCGCGGCCAGTTCGACGACGTCGGGGAAGGGCATGAAGGCGTCCGAGGCGAGGACGCAGCCCTCCGGCCCGTAGCCCCGCCGCGAGAGCCGGATGGCGTTTTCCGCGGAGTCGATGCGGCTCCGCTGGCCCGAGCCGATGCCGTGGGTCTTGTCGGCTTTCCCGATGACCACGGCGTTCGACCGGGTGAAGCAGGCCACCGTCCAGTTGAAGATCGCGGCCAGGACCTCGTCGGGACCGGGCTTCCGGACGGAGACGGCGTCCACAGACTCCGGGGAGACGATCTTCGAATCGAACCGTTTCTGGACGAGGAGCCCGCCGGCGACCCTCTTGACCTCGAGGCCGTTATCGAGGGCTGGCGCGTCGAGAGGGGCGCCCATACGGACAACCCTGAGGACCTTCCGCGTGGCCAGGACGTCGAGGGCTTCCGGGGAAAAATCGGGGGCGTAGACGACCTCGATGTTCCGGGGGCTCTCCACGAGGAGGCGGGCCAGGGGCTCGGTGACGAGGTAGCTGAAGACGTCGACGCTGCCGAAGTTGGAGAGCTGATCGCACTTCCAGGCCTTTTCGAAGGTCGCGACGGGGTCGTCGCCCAAAGCGACGCCGCTCGGCATCTCATGCTTGATCAGGACGCAGGCCTGCCGGCCCTTGAAGACCTGGACGAGCTTCCGGGCCAGCCGCTGGCCGAGGTCCATATCTCCGACGTTGATGTAGCTCAGGCCCTTGGTGCCTTCTTGAAGGACCTCGAGCCGGCCCATATTCGGACCCTCGGCCCCGGCTTCCTGGTAGAAGGCCGCCGGATAGCCTGGGTTCTCGCCGTAGCGCATCGGGAATTTCTTGACGTAGGTGTCCTCGCCAAATACAAGGGTGTCCGGGAAATCCTCACGGACCTTGGTCAGATACTGGCTGCGGGCCGTCCGCTCGGGCTTGTTCATCGATCATGTCCTTTCGTGGCGGTTGACGATATGGAGGTCGATGTCCTCCGGCTCGGAGAGAGACGCGAAGACGCAGGCGACAGCGACGCGGAAGTCCTTCCCGGCCGGGCCTGGAGACAGGTCCCTGTAGGTCGTTTCGGCGGTCTCGGCGGCCGTCCTCCCGGACCAATCAACCCGGCGCGGTTCTCCGCTGAAAACGGGCAGGGGATCGGTGTTGGGCCCATCGTACGTGGAGATAAGCCGGCCTTCTCCTTGACGGAGGCCGACCTCGAAATAATTCCTCAGGGTTTCACCCGACGGACCCCTGCGGACGACGCTCAAGGCGGCCCCGCCGCCGACGAAACAGCCGCTGATCCGCGGCGTGAAAATAGGGGCGTCCGGCTCGAAGTCCCACACCGCCAGGGCTCCCGACAGCACGGCCACCGGGTCGGCTCCCGGCGCAACGCGGTCGAGCACGCCGCCTGTCTGTTTGCCGTTCGAAACGGCGATCCCCGCCCTGCCGAAAAGGACCGCCGGGTAGACGAGAAGGTCGACGTTGCCCTTTTTCAGGGTTTCTTCGTCCGTCGGCTGGACCCAGATCCCCCCGTCGCGATGGACAAGCCTCCGGGCCTGGCTCGAGGGCGAGCGCCCGGTGATGGCATAGATGATAGCGGCCTTGGCGCCCTCGCGGGGCGCGCCGATGATGATGAGCCGTCCGGGGTATTCGAGCGTTTTCAGCAGTCCTGTCGTCGCGTCCATCGGGCCGTCCTTTCGCGCCTATTGATAACACAGCCCCCGTCGTTAAGTCAAAGCACCGACGCCGACCCCCGAGGCCTCTCCGCGGCCGACGGCAGGCATGCTTCCAGGCCCCTATGATGTGCTTCGCCCTTGAGCGGTCCCGTATGAATCTGATAGAATCCGGAGAAGGAGGCCGAGCCGAAGATGAAGAAGTCTGAATATCCCGAAACATCCTTTCACGACACGGAATTCCTCGAATCCCTGGAGGGCCGGACCCTGCGCATCCTGAGCGAATACCTCGGCCCGATGACCCGGCTCGACAAAGCCAAGATCAACAGCACCATCCTCTTTCTCGGCTCGGCCAAGGCCGACCCGACCAACGCCGACTCCGCCTTCCACCGCTATTATTGGGAGGCCGAGGAACTGGCCTACCTTCTGGCAAAATGGGCGATCTCGCTGAATAAGCCCAAGGGAAAGGACTTCGTCGTCTGCACGGGGGCCGGTCCGGGCATCATGGAGGCGGCCAACCGCGGCGCTGCGCGGGCCGGAGGCAAGACGATCGGGATGAACATCTCCCTGCCCCAGCAGCAGCACCCGAATCCGTACATCACGCCCGAGCTGTCGTTCTCCTTCCACTATTTTTTCATGCGCAAGTTCTGGCTGACATACAAGGCCAAGGCGGTCATCGCCTTCCCGGGCGGCTACGGGACCCTCGATGAATTCTTCGAGATCGTCACTCTCCTTCAGACGAGCAAGATCTCGAAGAAAGAGCTCGTACTCGTCCTCTACGGCGGAGACTACTGGCGGGACCTCATCAAGTTCGATTCCATGGTCAAGAAGGGCGCCATTTGCGCCGATGACCTCAAGCTCTTTCATATCGTGTCGACGCCTCGCGAAGCCTTTGCCTATCTCAAGAAAAAGCTGACGGGCTTTATTGTCTAAACGGCCGGCGGCGCAACGGGCGGATCGGGAAGAGGGGGGCCGGCCGCGCCCAGCCCTGTCCGTGGCCTTAGCCTTGCTCCTCGCCGCGGCCGCGTGCGCCAGGCTCCCCCGGGCCCGGCAGGAAGGCGTCGAAGTCGGCGTCGCGTCCTGGTACGGGGAGGAGTTCCACGGCCGTCCGACCTCGAGCCTTGAGGTTTTCGACATGAACGACATGACGGCCGCGCACCGTACGCTGCCGTTCGGGACGCACGTGATGGTGACCAACCTCGCGAACGACCGCTCGGTCGTCGTCCGAATCAACGATCGCGGCCCCTTCGTCCGGGGGCGGGTCATCGATCTGTCCTATGCCGCCGCGCGCGTTCTCGGCCTCATCGGCCCCGGGACGGCGCAGGTGCGCCTCGAGATCCTGAGCGGCGTTCGTGAGCCGGCCCCGACTGCGGCGGCCGTCTGGCTCCAGGTCGGCGCGTTTTCGGTCCAGGAAAACGCCTATGCCCTGAAAAAACGCTTGGACAAGACCTATTCTGGCGTCGCGGTGACGATTTTCAAGACCGGGAGAGGCGTTTATTACCGCGTCAGGCTGCGGACCGACGCCGCCTCGGTGGACGACCTGGCCGGCCGCCTGGCCGCCGAAGGAATCCCCGTCATCATTATCCGGGAATAGGACGCTTCGGACGGGTCCTACCGGCCTGCCTTGAACAGATAAGGGACATCGAGAAGCTTGTTCTCGGTGCCGTCATGGACCGCGTATTTCCCGCCCTGATAGAGCCCGGCCGCGCCGGACTCGCCCTTCTTGTTGAGGGCGTAAAAGTCGAGCCCGAACCTCGGCCGGCCCTTCTCATCGCAGAGCCTGGGCAGGAGTTTGGTCTTCTCGACAACGGCCTCACAGGCCCGGAGACAGGCTTGCTCGGGTGACATCCCCCGGCCCATGGCGTCGACGATCCGGAAGCTGGCGCAGGTCTGAAGGTTCGCCTCTCCCCGGCCCGTCGACCCGGCCGCGCCGACGTCGTTGTCGACATAAAGGCCGGCGCCGATGATGGGTGAATCGCCGACCCGGCCGGCGAGCTTCCAGGACAGGCCGCTCGTCGTCGTCACGCCGGCCATTCTCCCCGCCGCGTCGACGGCGATGCAGTTGATCGTGCCGTGGGTGCTCATCACCGCACGGACTTCCTCCGGGATCTTTTCGCTCTTAGGCGGGAACCAATTGTCCCGGTCCGACATCGTTTCTTTCCAGCGGAGCCAGATCTCGCGGGATCTCTCGGTCAGGAGGTCTTCCTCCTTGAAGCCGTGGGCCCGGGCGAATTTCAGGGCGCCCTCTCCCACGAGAAGGACGTGGTCCGTCCGCTCCATGACCAGCCGGGCCACCTTGGACGGGTTCTTGATGTTCCTCAGGGCGGCCACGGCGCCGGCCGTGTGGGTCGGACCGTACATGACCGAAGCGTCGAGCTCGACCACGCCGTCCTCGTTGGGCAGGCCGCCGTAGCCGACCGACATGTCATTGGGGTCGTCCTCGACGATGTTCACGCCGGCGATGACGGCTTCGAGAGGGTCGGCGCCGGTCATGAGGAGGGCCATGGCCTTCTCGGTGGCCCGGAGGCCGTTACCGCTGGAGACGACCCGCGGTCCGCCGCCCGACGCGGGGGCCGCGGGCGAAGCGAAACCGCTTCCGAGGAGCGCGGCCGCGCCGACCCCGGCCCCGGTCTTGAGGAAATCCCGTCGCGTGCATCTGCTCATGGCGCTATCTCTCCTTGATGGCTTTCTGGGCCCACGCTCCCGGCGAGTTCTGCTTTTCGAGGTCCTCGAGAAGTTGGACGAGCACGGAATGGTCGCCGTCGGGCACATCGAACTTGCAGGAATTCCCCCTGAAGACGTCGACCTCCCGGCCGTCCACGAGGAGCTGGTACTTGCCCTTCTTCAAGAAGTGAAGCCTGACCGAGTGGGGCTTGAGGGTTTTGATCCCAAACGACACTTCCGATTCGTTGTAGAGGAACCGCCGAACGACCGCTCCGCCGTTCACGGAGAGGAGGGTCTCTCCCTCCTCCCGCAGGACGGTCCCGGAGTTGCCCGCCTCGACCTCGTAGTGGCGGCCCTGGACGAGGACACGGGAGAGCTTGCCCTTGCCGTCGGGCTTGAGCATGCCGAAGCGGAAGCCTTCGCGGGGCGTGAAATCGAGGTACTCCTCGACCGCGATCAGCGCGGCAAGAGGCCCGCCGCTCTGGTAGCGCTGTCCGCCGGCCTCGCCCGTCAGCGAGTCGAAATTCTCGGGGGCCAGACCGAAGCTCGTCCAGCTGCGCAGGAACATCTCCGCGCTTTTTCGGGCGAATTCGGAGGCGACGGCGTCAAAGCCGTAAGCCTTGAGCCCTTGGTAAACGAGGTAGTTGGTCGCCGGCCAGATCGTCCCCCGCCAGTACTGCTGGCTTTCCGGTTTGAAGGCCGGGTCGTCCCGGGAGATCGAGGGGATGACATGGTCGCCCCAGAACTTGCGCGGGTCGAGGAGGCGCTTGAGCATCGTCTGCGCCCGGGCCTCGTCCGGGATCCCGGCCAGGAGAGGGAAAAAGGATGAGGCCGCTTCGTGGACGGAGAACCGGCCGTCCCAGTAGCGGTCGAAATAGAAACCCTCCCGTTCATTCCAGAGGCGGGAGTTGACGAGCGCTTTTGTTTTCTCGTACTGCTCATGGTACCGTTCGACGTCGACCGGACGGCCGAGGACGCGGGCGATCTCGGCCAGGCACCAGGCATCCAAGGCGTAGAGCGAATTCAGGTCGAGGCAGTTGAGCATCAGGGTGCCGGTCTCCTCGTTGAACGGAGCGTCGTCCCAGTTGGGCAGGTCATCCTGCCCGGATTCCCAGCCCGCCCGCATCCGGCCTGAGGCGTTCTTTTCCCAGGAGGGGACGTTCCGGCCGATGAGACCAGCGTCCGTCCCCCACTCAAGGAGGCCGTCGCCGTTACCGTCGCGCCGGGCCTGGCCGCCGCTCCTCGGGGCCGTCCAGTAATCATGCCAGCGCTGGAGAAAGGGATAGGCGTGCTGGAGGATCTCCATGTCCCCGAGCCGCTCGAAGAGCTTCAGGACGACGAAGGCGCCGACCGGAGGCTGGGACCGGTCGGCCGTCCCCCCGGAATGGCCCCGCCAGCTCGGGATGTTGCCGTTCGGATACTGGGTCTCAAGGACGGCCTTGAGCGCGTCGACGGCCAGTTTCTGGCTTTCCAGAGCCAATTCGAGGGCCGTGAACAGGGAACTCCAGCCGAGGATGGTCCAGCGGTCGCGACCTCCGTCCGGCCGGGGCAGCAAGCCGGTCCGGCCGGCCGGCATGTAGAGGCGATGGCTGTCCGATTGATAGAGGACCGTCCAGTGAAGGCTGTTGGTGATGGCCTCGGGAACGCCGGCGAAGAGACCTCGGATCTTGACCCGCTTCTGTTCGTAGACACGGGCTTCCTCATCGATGAAGGCGCCTATCGTTTCGGCGTTCTTATAGCGATAGATGCGGTTCCCCAGGACCTCGGGATCTTCGCCGACGCCGGCGACGAACGCGATGTTCCGCTCCCCGTCAGGCGGATAGGACAGAGCTAGGCTGCCGGCCGGGGCGTTCGTTCGCTCGCCCGCGCGGCTCGTCCAGATCAGGTAGGCGGTTCCGGGCGGGCCTCCGACCCGGCCCCGGACCTGGCCGTCCGGCAGAAGGGCGTATTCGCCTTTGAGGTCCCACGGGAAATAATGGATGACCGTGACCCGGACGTCTTCTGGATAAAGGATGCGGCCGATGACGATCTTCTCGTCCCGCCTCGACCATTCGATGGTCAGGGTCGTCCTTCGAGGCGGCGGCTTCATCAGGATGGGCGTGTCCCGTCCCATTCGGAACGGCAGGCCGAGGTCGAACCTGACGCGGGCGTAAAGTCCGTCGGGCGAATGGGGGCCGACCTGGGACACGAGATAATAGAAGTCGCCCCCCTCCGCGGCTTCTCCCCTCCTCTCGATGCGCAGGAGAAAGGCGAAAGCGCAGTCCTTGGCCGGGGCGATGACCAGGCCCGGCCAGCCCGCCGCATCCAGGGCCCCGATATAGGTGTCTTTCCAAGGATAGAAGATCTCGGGCTTGAGGAAGACCGCCGTCGAGACAGTCAGGACGAGCGCGAGGACGGTTTTCTTGATCATCCGGGTGATTCCGACCGCCGGAAGTCTACGCGGTCTACTTTATGGTAAACGGAGAGTGAAATCAAGATTGCGGAGATGCTTTTCTTTCCGAGCTGTGATAGATTATATACTTCGAATTTCGGTGGAGGGACGTATGGACTTCCGGCTTTATTTTCGATCCCGCCAAGGTGAGTTGGTCCATCTCCTGAAGCAGATCGTCGCTCTTGAATCCCCGACGAACGATAAGAAAGCTGTCGACGCCTGCGTCTCGTTCGTGGCCCGCGAGCTCAAGAAAACCGGTTGCAGGGTTACGACCCTCCCCCAGAAGGAGATCGGCGACCTGACCGTGGCCGAGTTCGCCCCCGGACGCTTGAAGGACGCGGACGACGAGATCCTCGTCCTTACGCATATCGACACCGTTTGGCCGGTGAGCAAGATCGCCTCGATGCCGTTCTACGTCCAGGGGAACCGGCTCTACGGTCCCGGCGTTCTTGATATGAAAGCCGGACTGGTCATGGTCCTCAGCGCCCTCAAGGCCCTTCACGGTCTCAATGTCAAGCCGCAAAAGCGGATCACCGTCGTCGTCAACTCGGCCGAGGAGACGGGTCACGCCTCGGCAGCTGACCTGATCCGCAGGCTGGCCCGGAAGGCCTCCCTCGTCCTCTGCCTCGAGCCTGCTCTGCCGGGGGGAGCCCTCAAGCTCGAACGAAAGGGGCGGCTGGTCGTCCGGCTGGACGTCCGCGGCCGGGCGGCCCACGGCGGCAGTCCGGAAAAGGGGATCAGCGCCATTGAAGAGCTCGTTGTCCAGCTCTCGCGGCTCAAGCGGCTGAGGACCGGCGAGACGACCGTCAACGTCGGCTGCATCGGCGGCGGCGA
>Ga0316628_100002451_pt1 | contig 13774 bp, 9 predicted proteins | sample OWC_Aug_M2_C1_D5_FD_207648 | JGI IMG/M metagenome (GOLD analysis project Ga0316628, IMG submission 207648) | Wetland soil microbial communities from Old Woman Creek delta, Ohio, United States - OWC_Aug_M2_C1_D5_C | ecosystem: Environmental > Terrestrial > Soil > Wetlands | place: USA: Ohio... | reverse complement strand
GGCGACATTCCATGGTCACGCGGCGATCCGCCGGATCCCTCGCTCTCGAACACTGGATTCGACGTCATGCCTGAGCTGGTCGCGTTGCGCAGTGGGGGCAGAGACCCGCGGATGACGTCGAAGACCGATCCGCATGTTTGGAATGCGGTGTCTCGTTCGAGGATTCGTGGGCTCAACTTGGGCGAGATGTTGCCTGGCTGTGTCCATTCGCGCGAAAGCCTTCTGGCTTCGATCAATCTTCGTCGTCGCGCTTCGTCACCGTCGCCGTCGCAGTCGCCGTGCTGTTCGCCGTATTGGCGCACGTCAGCGTGTAGGTTGTCGTCGTCTGGACGATTCCCGTCTGCAGGGTGCCGGTCGCAGGCAATCCGGTGGCATCGAGCCCGCCGCCAGTGATCGCGCACGCGGTCGCATTCGATGCGTTCCAACTTAGGGTCGCCGATTCGTCGCCGTCGACCGCGGAGGGGCTCGCGCTGAACGAACCGATGGACGGCGCCGGATATGCGGTCACCGCGACTTGGGACGTCCCGGTGCCGCCCGTTTGATTCCGGCAGGTCATGGTATAGGTCGTCGTGCCGGTTGCGGTCGGCGCGGCGACCGACTGGCTGCCGCTCGCGGTGATGCCCGTGAGATTCAGGCTGTTGTCGCTGGCCGTGACGGCGCAAGACAGCGCATTCGATACGCTGTCCGCGGAGACGTCCGAGATGGTCCAACTCAAGCTAAATGATCCATGGCCTGCGGTGACGCTCGTCGGCGAGGCAGTGAGCGCCACCGATGGCTGGGGCACGACCTCGATCGCAGTCGTGCCGCTTCCCGATCCGGCCGGTCCCGAGCAGGAGAGCGTGTAACTGGTCTTGGCCGTCGGATACGCGGTGTAGCTGCCGCTGAGCGCGGTCTGACTCTGCCAGCCGGCATCCCCGCCCAGGAATCGGCAGGATAACGCATGCTGCACGCTCCACGAGATGGTCGCGGACAAGCCTTGTTCGACGCTCGATGGCGCCGTCAGGGTCACCGCGGGCGCCGGACACTGCGGTGCCGGATCCGTGCTCGCCGGCGGCCAGGTGCTGTTCGATTGGACATTGAGGATGCGCGTATTGAGGGTCAGGTACAGGTTCGCGAGGCGCCCGCGGATCTCGCCCCACGGATTCGGATTGAACGAGTCGCCCCACGTCGCGATGTTGCCCAGCGCGGTGGAGGCATTATCCTGTGCGGCCGCGAGGATTCCATCGACGAGCACGGTTTCCTTCGCCGCGCAGCCATAGTCCTGTTGATCGAGGAACGCGGCGACCTGCGCGAGGCTCGGCGAGCCGTTCGAACCGGTCTCGATCGTCTGCTTTGCGGACGCCGGGATGTTTGGCGCGGAATCGAGCGTCGCGACCAGATCCGCGTATTTCTGCTGCGCGAACTGCGGCATCGGGCCGGTCGCAGCCGGATTCAGCGTCAGTCCGACGCCGTAGAGCGAAAGGCCGCGGCTGAGAATCCCCGATGAATCGCAGAATCCGGTCAGCTCGACCAACTCGTCGGCAGTGACGGCTTGTCCCGTCAACGGGTCGACCTTGACGATATTGCCTTCGCCCGCGCTCGTGAGCGGTGCCCAGGCGGTGACCGCCTCCGGGCAGAGCGGATTGGTCCGGCCGGACGCGGCCGGAAGAATGTTGTCGACATTTTCCTGCGTGTAGACGGTGATGCCGGAAACACCGTCGACGCCCGGTGCGTTCGTGCGGACGAGCGCGAAGCCCTTACCGGTGAGTCCCGAACCTCCGACCAGCGTCGGCGGGATGATCTCGTGACCGAATCCCGGGCAGACGCTCTCGGCATCCAGGGGCACCGCATTGAACGTATCGGTCGTCGGATCCCAACGCGGATCGGTCGCCACCGCGCAGGTCGACTCGATCGCGTTGCCCGACACGGTCTGAACGCCGTTGTAGATGCTGTGCGGCGCGACGCCCTTGCCGCCGATGTCGCAGGTCTTCGGGCTCGACAGCGAGCCCGCCGCAACCGTCGGATTTACGCAGTCCGAGACGGGCTCCGCTGCCGCTCGCGCGACCGCGAGTGCGTCGGCGCCGTTGACGCCCTGCGTCGCGATGCCGATCAAATTCGTGCCGCCCGATGCAGTCGGGGCGCCGAGCTGCAGGATCCGGCCCGTGCTCTTCGACGGCGTCTGGGTCACGAATGCATAGGGCACCTGGAGCTGTAGTCCCACCTTGAGCTTTTGCAGGCCGCTGCCGAGGCCGCTCGCGAAGACCTGCACAATCGTCGGGGTGATCGCGCCGCTGGCGGGGTCGACCGCGAAGTCGTAGCGCAACACCCGTCCTGCGGTCGTGGCGACCAGCACGGTCGGGTGGTTCACCAGCGCATCGGCGGGCCAGAAGTCGAAGCCGGTCGGATACTCGTTCGCCGGGAACTGGGCGGGACCGATCAATGTTGCGTCGGGCGCAGTCCGCGGACCGTTGCCCGCCAGCACTTGCGCGACGGAACTCGCGCGATACAGGGCGAGTTCCGCGGAATTCGCGTTGTTCTTCGATCCGACCAGCACCAGCAGGTCGTTCGGTCCCCATGCGGCCGTCGTCGTCGTCGCGACCGCCGTATCCTGCAGCGTCACGTCACCGAGGGCGAAGAACGAGGCATTGTCGATCAGAAAAGGATTCGTCGCATAGCCGGTCGGGGCGGACGGGTCGGCCGGAAGCACCCACACGGCCGGCTTCTTCGAGGTGGCGATGTACAGGTTGTTCAAGGCATCCACGGACAGGCCGTCCGGATGCGCGGGGCCGACGCCCGTCGACGCCGCGATCGGCCATACGATCGACGGGCCGCCGCGCGTCGCGCCGACCGCCGGCGTGTAGCGCCAGATTTGTCCTTGCACGATGTCGGCGGCGAGTACGTCGACGGTGCCTGCCACGTAATTCTGTACCTGCACGACGGAGCTGTAGCTGCCGTGCATTGCGGCATCCGTCGCGGTGTTGAGCTGGGTGATCGCTCCGGGACCCGTTGGCGCGAACGATGCCACGTCATAGACGAAGTTGTCGACGGAGTTCGCCGCCGTCACCCGCACGAATTCCGCGTTCGCGGTCGCGGCAGCGAGCGCCGCGAACAGTGCGAGCGCTGCGCTCGCGAAACGCCGAACATTGTCGATACGGTGAGTGTTCATTAGATTTCCCTTCGGCGCATCGACCGCTCCGATATTGAACCGGCGACGCCATTTTCATGGTCATCGCTTATTGCGGCGCTACGTTATTGCATGTTGTGAAGGCTATCACGGAAAAAATTGCGGAAACCAGAATCGACGCGCAAAAAAAATGGATTATGTTCACCGGCGAGGCGCGACGGCGGCGAGCTTGGCCTCCCGAGCACGGAGTCGATCGAGGTAGCGCAGCGCGAGGCGCCGGTAATCGGGCGGAGCGCCATTATCTTTCTGCAGGATGCCGACGCTGTGCACGAGATGCCGCTCCGCATCCGCATACCGGCCGAGTCCTGCGAGCGCGGCGCCCTCCGCACTCTCGGCGACGGCGGTCTTCCAATGGTTCGGCGAAAACGCCGCCGACAGGATCTTCACCGCCTCGCGAGACGACGCCAGGGCTGTTGCATACTCATGCAATGCGACCTGCAGCATGGCGATGTGGATGAGGCTGGTCGCGACGTCCGGATGGGTCGGCCCCAGGAGACGGCGACGCATTGCGAGCGCGGTGTCGAGAACCGTCTGCGCCTCGGCGTACTGGCCGGTTTCGATGAGCCAGAAACCGATGCGGTTCATGATCGTCGCCACGTCCGGATTGCCTCCGGGAAACAGCTTGCGGTAGATCGCGAGAGACTCGCGCTCGGTCGCGAGGGCGCCGCGCAGATTGCCGCGTTCCGACTGCACGAACGCGAGATTGTTCAACGTCACGGCGACGTCCGGATGCACGGCTCCGAGCGTCTCACGCTGCATGGCGAGCGCTTCGCGATACGTTGCCTCGGCGCGCACCAGGTCCCCTTTGACGTCCATGACCGCCGCCAGATTGTCGAGCCCGGCTGCGATTTCGGTGCTCTTGTCGCCGAACAGGCGGTGCTTCATCGCAATCGAGTCCGTCAGAAGCTTCTCGGCTTCGTCGTAATCGCCGTGCTCCTCGAGCAGCAGCGCGAGATCGTTCATCGATTCGGCAACGTCCGGATATGGCTCGGAGCCCCAGAGTTCGCGCTCCATCGACAAGGCGGTTCGCATCGTCGGAATTGCGCCGTTCAAGTTGCCTTCGTCGTCCATGACGCGGGCGAGCTCCTTGAGCGTATATGCCGTGTGGGCGTTCGATGGACCGTACAGCTTGCTCTGCAGCTCGAGTGCCTGGCGTAGTCGGCGATCCGCCTCGCGATATTTGCCCTCGTTGTCCAGCAATTCGCCGAAGCCCTCCAGCGTATTGGCAAGCTGCTCCTCGCTCGGATGATCGTGGCGCTGCGACGACAGGATCGCGATCGCATCGCGGAATCTCTTCTCCGCCGGACCATAATGCGCTTGCATCCGCATGAGCTCGCCCTCGTGCTCGAGCGATTGCGACAGCGCCAACGGCGGCACGGCCGGCAGCGTGCGGCGAATCGCGACGGCCGCATCGAGCAGGGGTTGGGCATTTCGATATAGACCCAGCCCCATGTACACGGTGCCCAGCGTATCCATCAGCGTTGCGCGGACCGCCGGCTGCGTGGTCAGCTGACCCTTGATGCGAGCGGCGCCCTTGTCCAGCATTTCGCGCGCCGTGACTGCGTTGCCGCGCGCTTCGCTGGGATCCGAGATCCGGAAAAGATCGACGAGGAAGTTCGTCGTCTGAGTGGCCGTCTCGGCAGCCTGCTCTGCGCGCACCCTCTGCCGCTCCGCTGCGCGCTTCTGTACGAACGCGAATGCTGCGAGGCCGCTGGTGACGACCATTCCCGCGATTGCCGCGCACGCGACTGCGAACAAGCGGCGATTGCGGCGCTGCTGCTCGCGACGCCTGAGCGAGTCGAAGCCGACGCCGAGGACGCCGGCGATCAGCTTGAGCTTCGCGTTCTGCTTACCGTCCTTGCCTGCGCGCGCGTCCGCCGCAATGGGTTCAGTGCGGATGTCGCCGAGGCGGCCGTCGGCAGCGAGCCGATACCTCAGCGCCGGAGGGAAACACTCTTCATCGGAGCGACCGGGCATGTCGGAGGCATTCGGTTCGCCGCCTACGATCAGGCAAAAGATGCGATCCTCGCGGCCGAGCCGCTTGAACGCCAGTATTTCCTCGTTGACCCATTTGGACTTCGCGGCCTGGGGCGAACAGATCACGATCTGGCACCCCGACCGGCTCAGCGCATCGGTGATGACGCTGCCGAGATCGGTGGCGCTCGCAAGCTCATCGCGGTCACGGAACACCGGCGCCATGCGCTTCGGCACGATGCCACGGGAACTCGCGGTCCCGACGAGCTTTCGCGGCGGCCGGTACGACTCCAGGGACTTGTGCAGCCAATCGGCCCAGCGCCCGTCCAGGTGGCTGTAGCTGATGAACGCCCAGTACCTCGGTTGCTCCATGGCTATCTCCCATCTAATCGACCGGGGTGTGCCGAGATCAGCGCAGCCGCGCTCGCCGCACCCGCGCCTTCAAACCGACGCAGCGGCCGAGTCAGCCACCACATTTTCCAGCATAACGCCTCTGGATCACTGCGAAGCAACTTTCCGCCGCTGGGCAAATCCTTGGAACCGCGTAGTGCGTCGGCGCTCCTCGATGCTTTCGTGGAAAGCCTCGAGGACGCTCCTGCGAGGGGATTGTCGTCCCTCGCGCGCCGCGAGATCCTGGAGCTCTTTGAGCACCTTCGGGTCCGCTTGCGAGGAGAATTTGCGGAGCGCGGGCATGCCGTCATCCTAATGAAGATTCGTCTTGATGAAGCTGGGCGAATCAAGACGCCGGTTCTCGTGAAGTGCGGTACGGCTCGTACGGATCGTCGTCAACGCGATTTGACTGGCCCAGGGGAACCGTGGGAATGCGTCCGATATTACCGGGCCGTATGCGGGCAATACAGCTGCTTGTCGGGCGCTATCTGGCAGAAATATTGAACGGGATCGGCATGTAAATGCCAATGAAATCATTCTCTGAGGACGGCGCGCCCGCTGCTGCGACAGTCATTCGCGATCGACGGACGGCGCGGCGACGGCGGCTGCATCGCGCGCCTGTTCACAGTCACCCTGGCGGAGCAGCACATTGAGCACCACGCAGACGTTTGGGCCGTCGGCATGCTCGTCCTCGCTGTCGGCGAGCGCGGACCGGGCTTCGGCGGGCGTGAGCCGCGGAAGCTTCGCCTCGAGCAGGGCGACGACGCCGGATATTTCCGCCGCGGCCATGGAACTCCCCGAATAGAATTCGTAGTGACCGCCGGGGGAGAGCGACAAGACGTCGCTGCCCGGTGCGCGGATGACTCCCGGTGCTGTCGGGCCGCGCTCGGCCGCGTCGACCGCGATGACGCCGTCGATCTCGACCGGAAAGCCGCGACGGATGCCATCGCGTGGCATCGCGCCTACGATGATCGCGCCGGCCGCGAGTCCGCGCCGCACGAGACGCGTCAGGAGTGGATCGCTCGGGCCGCCGAGACTCAGATTGATCACGTTGGCGTGCGCCTCGATCGCTGCCGCGAGGGCTCGGGCGAGTGTGAACGTGTCGCAGACGGACGCGACCCCGTCATTGTCCTTGCGCCAGCACGCCTTATAGAGATACAACTCGGCACCTGGTGCGATGCCGACGATGCCGACACCGTTGTTGGGCACGGCACCAATCACGCCGGCCACCGCTGTGCCGTGTGGGTCGGCGCGAAATTGCGCCGAGCTTCGATCCACGAAATTCTGCGTATGCAAGGCTGCCGGCCGGAGATCCGGATGCGAGAGATCGACGCCGGTGTCGATGATCGCGATCCGTATGCCGCGGCCGCGGCTGAGCCGCTGCGCCTGCGGAATCGACATCTGTCGAAGGTTTTCCTGTAATTGGGCATAGGGATCGTTGTACGGGTCCGCCTCGGTTGTGAACGTCTGCAGCGGTTGCACGGATTCGACGCGCCGGTCGCGCTTCATGGCCGCCGCGATTTGGCTGCGATCCGTGCCGTGCGGGAGTCCGTAGACGAGGCAGTGCACGCCGAGCAGCGCGATCGGCCAACTGGAGACCTCCGTTAGGCCGTAATCGACCGCCAAGGCCCTGCTCAGCGCGAGCGCGGACCCGCCTGCAATATACGGACCGGTGCCGTCATAGCCTCGTGGTGTCGACGCCGCGCGCGAGGGGGCCGTCGCGACAGGATTGCGCACTGTCACGATCAGGTAGGATTGGGGTCTCGTTCGAGCGGATTCGGGCAGCATCGCGGTGGGCGGCAAGACGGGCTCATGCACGCAGCCGACCAGCAGCAGCACGCCGAGTATCGCGGACCGCGCATTCATCGGCGGGCGGCTTCGGCGTGGGCGATCGGTTCGGCGAAACGCACGAGCGGGTTCGCTCGCAACGCGGCCAGCGCATCTTCGACCTGCCCGCGCGGGAACGGTCGACCCACGGCCGCTAGCGTGAACGTTCCGGCGTCCGTCGGTCCGGCCACGATCGCGAGGCGCTGGTCGGTCAGCAACCGCTTGAGTTCGCCGACGGTCATCGACGTTGAGAAGACCGCGCGAATGAGCGGTGCCGATGCCGGGCTCCTCGGCGAGGTTCGCGTCTCGTAAGCGGCGACCGGGGCATTTCTGGATGGCGTGTGGTTCACGAACGCGGTCGCCAGATAGCCGAGACCAACCGCCTGCACCACGACCGCCGCCGTGAGCCAGTGGGCCACGCCGACGCGGCGAATCGGAGTCCGTACGAATCGAGCGGCGGCCGGCTCTGTTGGCATTGCGGCATTTCGCTCCAACTCGTCGATGCGCGCGAACGTTGCCGCGAGTCCCGCTTGCGGCGCGTACTCCACGGGACCATCGTCTTTGATAGCCGCACGCACTCGGCGCTGGTCGGTAAGGTCAGCTTGGCAAATTGGGCACTGTTCGACGTGGCGCGCGACCCTGGCGGCGTCGGACTCACCGAGTCGTCCGGTGACGAACCACGGCAGTAGCCGCGCTGCCTCCGAATCGCAAACGCCGAAGTCGGATAGCTCCTCGGTCACGGCGGCGACTCCGAGGCCGCATCGAAATCGCGCAGGATGATCCGAAGTTTGCGGCGCGCGTGGAACATCCGCGTCTTCACGGTATTGACGGGGCACTCCATGATCTCGGCGACCTCCTCGCATGAATGGTCGAAGTAGTACGTGAACTCGAGCACGAGGCGCTGCTCGAGCGGAAGGCGTGCGAGGGCGCGATCGAGCATGTCGCGATTGACCGTCGCTTCCACCTCGTTCCCGTTCGTCGCGCCGGGCGCGACGAGTTCTCGCGAGATTGCACGGGCGTGAGCCGCGGCGCGACGAACGATCTTTAGCGCGCGGCGATAGGCAATCCCCATGATCCAGGTCGATACCCTCGACGCGCCGCGAAAGTCGCCGGCCCGTTGCCACACGATCCATAGCGTGTCGTTGATGACCTCTTCGGCATCCTCGCGACCGCGGGTCACGCGCGTCAGGAATCGCGCGAGCCGCCGGTGGTAGCGCACATAGATCTCGCGAAACGCATCGCGGTCGCCGGCGCTCACGCGGCGCAGCAATTCTCGCTCCGCGGCATCGCCGTCGGTCATCGGCGTGAGGGCTGCGGTGTCTTCCATGGATTCCAACGAGACTTCCCCCGGAGTCGCCCGGCCAAAGGCCACGCTCCGTGTAAGTACCCCGAAGTGCCGCCGCGGTTCAAGTCCACGACGGGTTTGGTCGTCAGAATCGGAAGATTGCGGTCGCGACCCAAGACCCGTCCGCCGACGCATCCCCGAAAAGGCGTCTGACGGTACCGTCGCTGAAAAACCGCACGACCTGCACCTCGAATCGGCCGTGCGTGTAGTCGAGCCCGGCGTTCCCGGACCAGTAACCCGCGCCGTACAGGTGCGTAAGATCGTAGTAACCGACTCCGGCGGATATTGCCAGTCGCTCCGGCAAGGGCCAGCGCGCGGCCATTTCGTACGAGTATGCCGGCCGATCATGAACGTATCCCAGGGTGGAGTAACGCGCGCTGTCCGGCTCGTAGGAGACCGTTGCAATCCATCGGTCTTCGAACGCGAGACTCATGGAGAACTCGTCGTAATCGTAAGATTTTGGCCGGGCTTTCCAGGCATACACGTAGCGCGTGTAAGTCCCACGGGCCGTCCATTCCGGATTCAGCGACAGACCGAAGCCCGCATAGGCGTTGATCTCGGCCTCGGTCGAACCGAACGGGTACGGATCGACATTGGATCCCCAGGCGCCCGCGAACCAGCCGCTCGAATCCCGATAGTTGACCGCGCCCTGCAACGCCGGCTCGCCGTAGGTCTGTGAGACGCCGCGAAATACGTAATCGGTCGTCGCGACCACCATGCCACTCCAAGTCCCGTCTGCGTGTGCGTTCGTGCCGGCGCAAAGAGCTGCCGCGAGAGCAAGCAGCCTCTCGGGGCGCAGACCAAATAGGCACCAGTGGCTCATGGGCGAGTCCCCATGGCGGGTCAGTATACGAGCGAACGACGCGGCTGCCATTCGGAGCGCGGGAATTCTCGCGGGCCACGAAAGTAGCAGATTCGAGCTGCGCAACCTGTGCCACGGGCTACGGCGGCCGACCGCCGCGAACTACATGAATCCGTGCAGCTCCAGGAAAAGTACCCGGCGGTTCTGCAGCGTGCTCTGTGGAATACCCACGTATCGCCTGAAGCCGAAGCGCAGCTGTACGAACGGTATCGGCGTCATCTCGTAGACGACGCTCCAGCGAGTCTGCTGATTCTCGGCAACTGCTCGATCCGGATCCTCGTATTCCGCCGTGATCTTGAGATTATGCCCCCTGCGAATCATCCAGTCGGCTTCGCCGAGGCCCGCCACCATCGAGCGAGCCCCGCCTGCAAATCCGGCATCGCGGATGAAATCCGCCTCGCCGAGCCAGGCAATGGCGCCGGTGCGGATTCCGGCAAACAAACCGCCAACACGTCGGTTGCCGGCTTGCGACTGCGTCGCGGCGATCGCAGCGCCGACGCGGTAACGCTGCTCGACTCGCACGATCTGACCGGTGATCTGGTGTCCCGTGCCGGTTCCGGCGTTGGCGGCCCCGTTGGTTAGATCGAGCTGTGCAGACCACCGCTCCCGTTCGAGACCGAGCTCGACTCCGGTGTCCGGCGTCGTCATGCTGACTCCGCTCGCTTCGCGGACGAAGGCGGTCTGATCCTGCAGCCGCCACCCGAACGGCAAATAAAATCGGCCGCCCTTGAGGATCCAGCCGCCGCCCGGGTTGGTCAGGCGCACGTAGGCTTCCGCAGCGCTCGCATTCCCAGGCGCGAGCTGTTCGTCGACGTACAGCGCGACGCGATCCGGCACGATCTGCGCGTTCGCGTATAGCCGGATCTGGTCGAGATCGAAGCTTTGCTGGGCGCTGTTGCGGGGGATGTCGGTACGCGTCCAGCTTGCCCGCAGGTCGGCGCCGACCCGCAGGAAGTCACCGAACCGACCGGTCCACGCGGGTACGTCCTTCGGTAGGCTCGCCGCAGCCATCAGGTGTTCGGCGAAGGCGATTCCGAAGTCGCTTCGTAGTCCACCCCCCGTCGGATTGACGTGACAAGCGACGCATTTGTATCCATTTTGGACCGCGAGGTAGGGTTCGCCATGCGCGACCATCGGCGCACCGACGAGACACGCGAATACGACGACGGCAGGAGCGATTCGGATTGTGATCATGGCGTTTTCGCAATCCTGAATTCCGTGAGAACGACCGGCGCGGCCGCAGTCGCACCGAGCCGCTCGCCCGAGAGGCTCGTGATTCCGGTCTCTGGCGGGCCTGCCACCGTGACTCGATAGAGACCGTCCGCCAACGTCTGCGCGGGCGTGACGAGAATCGCGCGTGGATTGCCCGACGGCACCGTGAGCGCGACGGGGACAATCGCGTTCGGCATATCCGTCCCGCGGTCGAGTCGCTCCAGTCGAATCGACGAGGCATCGATGCGGGTCTGGTCCAACTCCTGGTTGAATCCGACCACGATTCGCGGCGGCGCCTCGACTTCGATGTCCTGCATCGCAGGCGTCACCGCGAGGGCCGCGAAGCGCGCGCCGGTCCCCATCGCGGCGGGCATCGCCCCGTCCGTGATCCATTGTCGGATCACGTCGATCGTGGCCTGATCGAGATACGGGCCACCGAACGGCATTCGTGCGCCGACCGAGGCATGGCCTTCGAGCTTCTGGATCAGATAGCTATTGTCCGGATCGCCCGGTTTGACCCGCAGGATTGACGGCACCTCGGTGCTCGGCACACCGATCAGCAACGAGTAGCTGTTCGTCGCGTCGAGCCGCAGGCCCTGCGGCGCGCTGGCGCCGGCATGACAGACCGTGCAGACCGGCGTGAACACGTGCGCTTGTATCGACGCGAAGTCGGCGGTCAATGGGCCTTCGGCATTTCCGCCCGGCAGCAGCGGACGGCCGTTCGCATCAAGACCGTCGCCGTTGCCGGCGCAGCCGCCGAGGAGCACCAAGGAGGTGGTCAATGCGCAGATCCACGAACTGCCGGTCGGTGCCACGTGATTTCTCGTTGGGACTGTTTCGGTGTACGTGCCGTGGCGAGCGTGGGCGGTTCAACGCGACGTCGACATTCTTTTCGCGGACATCGAGAACCTTGGTCAATCGTGGCGGAACACACGTAATGACCACGTGTTCGTTCCCACGTCGGCGCATGCCGGGAGATTAATCATGATGTTCATAGTCAACGCTTTGTTCGCGCGGCTGCACCCGCGCATCGTCGCCGGTGCGTGTATTGCCGGGCTTGCCTTGACGGGATGCGGCGGTGGCATGGGTGGCATGAATGCCGCGCCGCTTCCTTTGTCGCTCTCGGTGCAGCCGACCAGCGTCGTGCAGGGACAAAGCGCGACATTGACCTGGTCTGCGCCGGCCGGGTCTACATGCACGGCTAGCGGCGGCTGGAGCGGCAGCGAACCGGCGAGCGGCTCGACCGCGGTGACTCCGGCGACGACCGGAACCGACACCTTTACACTCACGTGCACCAGCACCAGTGGGACTTATGGTGGAGGCGGAGGCGCCATGACGACGAAGTCCGTCACGGTGTCGGTCACGGCGCCAACCGCGTTCAGCGCGACGACGCTGGTTGCGGATACGGCGGGAACTGCTGCGCTGACGACCGATCCGTCGCTCGTCAACCCGTGGGGGATCGCATTCGGTCCGACGACGTTCGCGTGGGTCGCGAACAATCACGGCGAGACCTCCACGCTCTACGACGGCAACGGCAAGATGCAGCCCGCCGGCGCTCCGTTGGTCGTCGCTTTCGCGACGAGTCCGTCCGGGACGACCTTCGATCCAACCGGCGTGATCTACAATTCCACGAGCGATTTCGTGATTACGTCAGGCACAAATTCGGCGGCGGCCAGCTTCATATTCGCGGGCGAGGGGGGCATGATCGCGGGATGGGCGTCCGGCGTCGACGCGACGCATGCGATCACCGTTTATGCCGACGCCGGTGGCGCGGTTTATAAGGGGCTCGCGATTGCCGACAACGGGTCCGGCAATTTCCTCTATGCCGCCGATTTCCACGGCGGCAAGATCGATGTGTTCGACAAGACATTCACGAAGCAGGCGCCGTCCGCGACTCGCTTCGCGTTCACGGATCCGTCGCTACCCGCGGGATACGCGCCGTTTGGCATCGCCGCAATCAATACGGGCACGGCCGGCACGACGCAGATATATGTCAGTTATGCGCAGCAGAGCCCGCCGGACAATCACGACAACACGAACGGCGCCGGACTTGGTCTCGTCGATGTCTACGACGTCAACGGCAATTTCGTCAACCGTCTGATCTCCGTCGGAGGCCGTCTGAACGCACCATGGGGCATTGCGCTTGCGCCGCCCGACTTCGGCACGCTGAGCAACACGTTGCTCGTCGGCAATTTCGGCGACGGCATGATCAATGGCTACGATGCGAAGAGCGGCGCGTACGTCGGCACGATCGCGGATGCTTCAGGGACGGCGTTTGCACAGCCCGGACTCTGGGGCATCGCCTTCGGCAACGATGCGAACAATCAACCGCACAACACCCTGTTCTATGCCGCGGGCCTCAACAACGAGGCGAATGGCGCATACGGACGCATCGACGTCGGGTCGAATCCTCCGGTACTGAATGCGCCTCCGTCCGTCACGGTGACGGCGCCAACCGGGACCGTCTCGGGGACCGTGACCGTGACTGCTACGGTGAAGGACAGCATCGCGGTCGCATCGGTCGAACTGTTCGCGGGTTCCACGTCGCTTGGCGTCGTTACGAGCCCTCCCTACGCCGAGCCATGGGACACGACCAAGGTCGCGAACGGTACGGTGAATCTGTCGGCGAAGGCCAGCGACGTCGATGGAAATGTCGGTACCTCGCCAGCGGTTGGCGTCACGGTAGCCAACGGGGCGCCAGCGGCTACGTTGACGCAGATCCAAGCGGCCGTGTTCACGCCGATTTGCTCGGTGTGCCACAACGGCAGCAATCCGCCGAACGGCGCTCTTCCGGGGTCACAGGATCTGCGGGCAGGTCAAAGTTACGCGTCGCTCGTCGGTGTAGCCAGTCTCGAACAAACGTCGTTGCTGCGCGTGAAGCCGGGAGACCCTGCGAACAGCTACCTCATACAGAAGCTGGAAGGCGCGCCGACGATCAGCGGGCAGCGTATGCCCTTCGGCGGTCCATATCTCGATCAGGCGACGATCGACCAGATCAAGT
>Ga0316628_100002450_pt1 | contig 13777 bp, 9 predicted proteins | sample OWC_Aug_M2_C1_D5_FD_207648 | JGI IMG/M metagenome (GOLD analysis project Ga0316628, IMG submission 207648) | Wetland soil microbial communities from Old Woman Creek delta, Ohio, United States - OWC_Aug_M2_C1_D5_C | ecosystem: Environmental > Terrestrial > Soil > Wetlands | place: USA: Ohio... | reverse complement strand
GAGCAGGATGGCGTGCACGCGGTCCGCGAGCGAGTCCGGCCGGCAGGCGTCCAGCTCGCGGGAGCCGGTCGCCCGGCCGCGGACGAACGCCGTGCACGGCATCCCCTCGGGCGGAGCGAGGACCACCGTGCAGCCGGTGCCGCCGGCCGCGTCGGTCGCGTGCCCGGCCAGCACACCTGGAACGTCCGTGATCGAGGGAGTCATGGGCTCGGCTCCGCGCCAGCGGCGCGCGCCGGCACGTCGCGACCTACGCCGGGGGAGGCTCCAGCGACGGGGCCCGCGCCGGAAGGTTGTCGGGCTCCGGCAGCCCGCGCTTCTCGCGGCACGCCTTGCAGAGCACGATGCCCCGAAACTCGCAGATCAAGCAGACGAACGTGCCGCACTCGTCGCACGGGTAGCCCTCGGACGCCCGCTCCTCGTTGCCGCACGACCGGCAGACCATCATGTCGCGCTCGGTCATCGTACCCCCAGGCTGGCCGCGCCAGACACCAAGCGAGTGTACCTCGACGCGCGCGGCGGCACCAGACCCCGCCGCGCCCCGGTCGCGGAAAGCGACGGCGGCGCGCCGGCCGCCGCGCTCACGCCAGCAGGTCTGGCCGCCGGCGCAGCACTTCGATGGCGGCGTCGACCTCGGCCGACCCGAACTGCGTGTCGCGCGCCTGGACCAGCTCCTGGATGATCGCCGCCGGGTCCCGCCGCTCGCGCCACGGCCGGGCGCCGCACATCGCCGAGATCGCGGCGGCAATGCCCAGCGCCCGCGCGATGGGCGGGATGTCGGCGCCGGCCAGCCCGCCGGGATAGCCGTTGCCGTCGAACCGCTCCTGGTGCGCGGCGATGGCCGCGACGATCGCCCGGTCGGCTCCCAGCCGCTCCACCCAGCGCGCCCCCAGGGTCGGGTGGACGCGGATCAGGTGCTGGGCCGGTCGCGCCAGCTGCCCCGAGCCGCTGAGCTCGGAGGGCGGGACCGCCAGCATCCCGATGTCGTGCACGCGGGCCGCGAGCACCAGCCGCTCGCCGTCTATGCCGAGCGTCTGGGCCAGCGCGCCGGCCAGACGCGCGGTGCGAGACGAGTGCCCGGCCCGGAACGGGTCGGCGCGCTCGAAGGCGCTGATCACCTCGCCCAGCACCAGCAGCACCGGCCCCGCCTGGCGCTGCACCTCGACGGCGGCCAGGGCCTGCCGCAGGGCCGCCAGCTCGGCGGCGACCGCCACCTCGCGCTCGACCTGCACCGGCAGGAACGGCTTCACCACGCAGCCGTCGGCGCCGCGCTCCAGCGCGGCCGCCGCCTCGACCGTTTCCCCCGGACCGGCCAGGAGGACCACCGCCGGAGGCTCGGGGAGCTGCCGGGCCGCGTCCAGTAGATCGAAGCCGCTGGCGCCGGGCATCTGCACGTCCGTCACGACCACGTCGAAGCCCAGCGTCGCGATCTGCTCCAGTCCCTCGGTCCCCGAGTGCGCCAGGACGCACGTGGCGCCGGCGCGCTCGAGCTGCCGGGCAACCTGCACGGCTATCGCCCGCTCGTCGTCGACCACGAGCACGCGCCGGCCCGCCAGTGCGGAGACCATGGTCGCGAATGTAGCTCTACCGCCCGCCGGGAGCGAGGACGCGGAGCGCCAGCGGCAGCAGCTCCACGTCGAGGGGAGTCGTCCCGCACGCCTCGCCGTCGGCCTGCGCGGGGAGGTCCGGCTCGGCGGCGACCCGCAGCGACCTGGCGCGGAGGAAGGAGATGCCGGGATGCCCGTCGGGCCGTCGGACGAACAGGCGCCAGACCAGGTGCGCGGCGCCGGGAAGCGACTCGGCGTCGAGAATCGCCACGTCGAACACGCCGTCGTCGGGCCGGATGTCGGGCCGGATGCGCAGCAGCCCCGGTATCAGCTCGCCGCAGTTGGCGATCAGTATCATGGCGGCATTCGCCTCGCGCAGCTCGCCGTCCGCCTCGATGCGCAGCCGCGAGCGCGCGAAGCCCGTCGCCAGCCCGACCGCGGTCGCCACGTACGCCCCCATCCCGAAGGTGCGCTTGTGGCGCGCCTCCGTGCTGCGCATCAGCTCCGCGTCGAACCCGGCGCCGCAGGCCACGGCGAAGTACCGGGTGCCCTGCCGCGTCGTGATCCGGCCCACGTCCACCGGCCGCGCCGCGCGGCGGAGGATGATGTCCGTCGCGGTGCGCCACGAGCGGCTGATGCCGAGGTTGCCCGCCAGCAGGTTGCCCGTGCCCGCCGGCAGGAGACCGAGCCGGCACTCCGACCCGATCAGTCCGGCCGCCACGTCCATCGCGGTGCCGTCGCCGCCGTGTGCGACGACCAGCTCCACGCCCTCCTCCACGGCCTTCCGGGCCAGGCGCTGCCCGTCGCCCGGGGCCCCGGTGGCGGCGATCTCCGCCTCGACGCCGCCCCGCGCGAGACGGCGGCGCGCGGCGTGGAGGTGATCCTCGTCCGAGCGGGCGGCGGCCGGATTGGTGATGATGATCGCTCGCGTCACTGCCCGCCCCTCAGCCAGAAGATGTCCACGCCGATCTGATACGGCGCCGAGGGCCGGGGCGCGACGCCCAGCGCCCGGCATTCCTGGAGAAGCGGCTCCACGCTGGCCTCGAACAGCCAGCGCCGGCTCAGCCGGTACTCGAGGCTCGCGCCCAGCAGCTGCGGCGTGATGCCCCGTCGCACCTCGCACAGCGGCGCGTTCAACGTCAGGAAGGTCCGCTCGCCGATCTGGGTGCCGGCCTCGACCTGGGTCGCCCCGAGCACGTCCGCGCCGAAGCCCGGCCTGATGGCAATGTAATCGAGCGGCAGGCCGAGGCCGGAGACCAGCGTCTGCTCCAGCTGCCCCGCCGCCAGCGAGGCCGCGATCCCCGCGACGGCCCCCCGCCACACCGACGACTCGCTCTGGCCGCCGCCGCTCCCGGTCATGAGCTCGAACGAGGGGCGTCCGAACATGAGATAGGAGACGACCTCGGTCTCCGCGAGCGGCGGCCGCTGGTCGCTCTCCAGCGACAGCCGCGGCTCGAGCAGCGTGCCTCCGATGAGCACCCTCACGGTGAGGTCGCTGCCCCGGACCGTCCGCACCCTCCGCTCCGCCGCGATGTCGAGCTGGGGGTTGAGGTCCGGCGTGCCGAAGAACCGCACCTCCCCGCGCGCCACCTGGAACTCCTTCGAGACGGCGCCCAGCACCAGCCGGTAGGTCCCGCGCACCGCGCGCAGGGTGCCGTCCAGCCGATACTGGTTGAGCACGCTCTCGGCGGTCTTCGTGACGGTGATGTCGCCGGACAGCTGGATGTTCGCCTCGCCCGACCGCAGCCAGAAGGAAGGACCCATCGCCACGCGCAGTCCGTCTATGCGGAGACTGTCCAGGAAGACGTTCTCGACCGACGGGCCCAGCTCGGCCGCGCGCGCCAGGCTGGAGTCCACCACCGCCTGGAACTCCGGGTCGTCGAGGTTCACGATGCGCTTCTCGACCAGGTCCGCGAAGGCGAGGAACCCCTCGTCGGCCACGAGCTCCCCGGTGAGCGTGGCGCCCAGGAAGGGCCCCTCCAGCCGCAGCCGACCGGTGCCCGTGAGTCCGGCGAAGTCGCGGCGGCTCAGCGCCTCGAAGCCGCGGGCGTCGAGCGTGAGGTGCAGGATCGGCCGCGTCAGATCCTCGAGCACGACGTCCCCGCCGATGTCGAGCGTGCCTCCCCCGCGCAGCCGCGCCTCGGCGAGACGGATGCGGTTGCCCTCCGTCTCGAGCCGCAGGCGAATCCCCTCCCACCGCTGGGACAGAGTGGGAAGCGTGAGCGCGCCGCCGGTGACCTCCGCCCCTCCCGTGAGCGCCGGCTCGCTCCACGTGCCGCGCACCGCCACGTCGGCGGTGAGCTGGCCGCGCACCCCCGTCACCAGCGCCGTGAACGCGTCCACCGCCGACAGATCGGCGGAATCCGCCTGGACCCGGATTTCCAGAGGCCCGGGCAACCGCCGGTGCTCGACCGCGACGAGCGACAGATCGAGCGGCAGCGAACCGTTGGCGCGCAGCACGCGCTCGGCGCCCCGCCACAGCGCGCCCTTGAACGTGAGCCGCCGGTCGCCGTAGGCGAGCAGGCCGTCCACCAGAGGCGTGCGGAAATCGCCGAAACGGCCGTCGGCCAGCGATACCCACGCCTCCACGGCGGGGCTCTCCGCCGCCCCGGCGAGCCGCATCGAGGCCGACAGCCACCCCCCGACGCCCGACGTGTCACGCTGCGCCAGGGCGAAGAGGTCGGCCAGCGGCACGCTGTCGGCGCCGAGCCGGAAGTCGCCGACGCCCCGGACCGGAAGGCTGCCGTCGGCACGCACCCTCCCCCCCGCGCCGGATCGAAGGTCCACGGCGCCGACCGCGATCGAGTCCCGCGTCACTCCGATCAGCGCGGGAGCCGCCAGCGTCCACGTCGCGGACGGCAGGACGATCCGCGCGGAATCCACCCTCGCGCTGACCCCACCGGAGTCGAGCCCGACGACCAACTCCGCGTGGAGCGACGCGTCCATCGGCAGATCGCCCTGCACGCGCGCGCCGATCGCCTCCGGCGGCCCGCCCGCGGCGACTCGGACGGACGAGGACCGGAAGCCCGCCGCCCGGAGCGAATCCGCCTCCCCCTCGACGCGCACCAGGCTGCCGCCCGGCCCGCGCAGCCAGGCTCCCTCGAGGCGCAGCGCCCGTGCGCCGAGGGAGCCGTAGTCGAAGCTCGGAAGGTGGAGCCGGCCGCGCAGCTCCCAATCCGACGTCGTCCCCACCAGCTGCCCCTCCAGCAGCCCCGCCCCCTCGAGGTCCGCGTCTGCCGCCGTCGAGTCGCCGGCGCGCTCGCGCAGCCATCGCGCTATGGGAGCGAAGCTCGCGAGCGTGTCGGCGCGCACCGCGAACGCCATCTGGCCGGGCGGGCCGCCGGCCCGCCCCAGCGCTCCCACCGCGTCCAGCGCCCCGCTCGCGTGCTCCGCGAAGAGCGTGTCGAGGCGGATGGCGTCGTCCCCCAGCATCAGGGCGAGCCCCGCCCGGGCGAAGGTGACGCCGGCGGCCTTCGAGCGCTCGAGCGCCAGCCGCACGGTGCCGGTGGTCGCGGGCGACGAGTCCGCCGTGGGGACGAGGAGGTCCGCGGCGAACTCCCCGGTGAGCGACGTGGCCGGAGCCAGGTCGGAGTGCCAGGCCAGATTCACGTGCTCGAACCGGCCCCCGGCGCGCAGTCTCGCGGCCGAATCCAGCGCCCCCACCACGCCGCTGGCGGCCACGCTCCCGGCCGGACCGGCGAGGTTCGCCTCCACCGCCAGCTCGGTTACCGGACCCTCCAGCCGCACGTCGCCCGCCACGCTCCCCCGCAGCGGCAGTCCCGGGTAGCTGCGGCGCAGCAGGTCGAGCGACAGCGAGTCGAAGGCGAGGTTCGCCGCCAGGCGAGTGGTGTCGGCGAGGGTGAGCCGCGCGCTGCCGCGCGCCGTGGTCGTGGGGCCCTCTCCGTCGCGGTGCGCGAGCGTGCCCTCGAACGTCGCGTCCCTCCAGGCTCCGTCGAGCACGCCCGCGGCCTGGACGCGCCCGTGCAGGCTCACCGCCGGCGCGATCCGCTCGAGGGTCGCGAGGCCGATGTCCGCCCGCCGCACCGCGAAGCGGCCGAAGCGCACTCCCTCGCCGCCCCCAAGCGTCAGCAGCCCGCCGCCCTCGACCGCGCTCACGGGCCAGCCAGGTACCGCCGCGTCGGCGAAGGAAAGATCGAGCTCGACTCCGAGCGCGCCGAAGGAGCCCGAGCCCCTGGCGCGGCCCGTCACCCGGCCGCGCAGCGGCAGCGGCCCCAGCAGCGGCGCCAGCAGGGCCAGGTCCAGCCGCTCCGCGACGAGGTCCATCCCCGCAATCCGGGCGCCCTCCCGGCCGCCGAGCTCCAGAGCCAGCGAGCCGGCGAGCCGGCTCTCGCCGCTCCACAGGTCCGCGTCCCGGACCGTCCAGTCGGATGAGCCGTCCGCGCGCTGCGCGCCGTGAAGCTGCAGGCTCCCGCCCCCCTCGGAGGGAAGCGCCGGCGACAGCCAGGCGACGTCCTCGAACCGCAGCCGCTGCGCGTTGGCCGAAAACTCGAACGCGGTGCGCGGGCTTCCCGTGCGGACCACGCCGCGGACGCTCAGCACGCTCCCCGGAAGCTCCAGAGCGTCGAGCGCGGCGACCACGCTGTCGGCGTCCACGACGACGTGACCCCAGGCGCGCCGCACCCGCAGCGCCGGCTCGTCCATCCGCAGCGACAGGTGGCGCACCTCGGCGATCACGGCGGTCGACTCCGGGTGCGAGGCGCGCAGGCGACGCAGGTCGAGGTCCAGGCCCGTGATCCGGAGCGGACGCGCGCTCCGTCCGAACGGGCGCACGACCAGAGTGCCGTCGGTCACCCGCACGTCGCGAGCGTCCACCAGCGGCCGCCGGCCCGGCGGCGCGGTGTCCGGCCGGTCGGGGCGAAACAGCCTCACCACGTTCCAGACGCCGGCCGAGTCCTGCGCCAGCCGCACGACCGGCCGCGACAACCAGACGCTGCGCAGCGCGATCCGGCCGCGCAGCGCGTCGAGCAGGCCGTAGGTCACGCGCACCCGCGACGCCGCGATGACCAGGCGGCCGTCGCCGTCGTCGAGCTGCACGTCCCTCAGCTCCACCGTGCGCCATAGCGATCCCGCCACCTCGCCCACCCGGACCGACCCCCGCACCGCCCGACGCAACTCGCGGAGACCGATGTCCCGCACCAGGGCGCGGCCGAGGCCCGAGAGCGCCACCAGCGCCACGACCGCGAGGCCGACCACGAGGGCGGCGGCCGCGCCGGTGGAGAGGGCGCCGAGGGCGCGCCGCGCCGCGGCGAGCGCCGACCGCACGGGAGGAAGGAGGCGCACGGCTAGAACGCCTGCCCCACGCTGAAGTGAAGCTGCAGACGTCCCAGCAGCGACTCGCGCCGCCGCGGGCCGCCGTAGCTCTCGCTGACCAGCTCGAGCCGGCCCGGATCCGACTCCGTCGGCGGGACGGCCACGTACAGCGGCCCGCGCAGCCGCGGGTAGTCGTTGTAGGCGACGTCCACCCGCAGCGGCCCCAGCGGCGTGACGACCCGCACCCCGGCCCCGGGCGTCACCCGGAAGCCGGCCGATACCAGGCCGCGCTCCCCCTGGTCCCACAGGCGGCCCACGTCCACGAACGCGGCGAGGCGAAGGCGGCTCGGCCAGACGGGAGACGGGAACCGGATCTCCGCGTTGGCCAGCGCGACGGCGTAGCTGCCCGTCGGGGAAGTGCGCAGACCCTCGGGCACGATCTCGCCGTCCGGCTCGACCCGCAGGGCTTCGGCCACGTACACGAGGGGCCCGAGCTCGTTGCGGCCGAAGCCCCTCACCGTCGACGGTCCGCCGGCGTAGAACCGCTCCTCCGGAGGGACGAAGCGGATCGCCGAGTCGGCCACGAACGCCAGGCCGGGGCGGATCAGCCCTCCGCGCACCCGCAGCGCCATGACCCAGCGGCGCAAGCCGAGGATGCGACCGTACCAGGTCGCCTCGCCCACGGCCTTGTTGAACACCACCAGCGAGTCGGACCCTATCAGCGGCGATGCGTGGGTCAGCTCGAGCGAGTAGATGCTGCCGCCCGAGGGATCGAGCGGCGAGTTGGCGCGGTTGCGGGAGACCGCCAGCACGACCGTCGCCTGTCGCCGCCGCTCGGAGAGCAGCGCCACCGTGCTCTGCTCGCAGCGATCGAAGAACGTGCAGAAGGTCGCCGGGTCGGCCACCGTGCGACCGTACGAGACGCGGTACGCCACGGTCACCGGAATGTCACGGCCGACTCCGAAGGCCATCTCGACGGACCCGCCGAGCCCCCGCCGCTCGTACGCCTTGTACTCGGACCGCCGCTCGGCGAAGGCCGACACGGTGAGCACGTTGCGCCGCGCGAACAGAGCCGGCTGGGTCAGGGCCACCGACGCGACGTAGTTGACCCGCTCCGAGAAGGGGTCGTCGCTCAGCGCCGGGCACAGCGTGTTGCGCAGCCCGATGTCCGCCGGGCCGCCGGCGCCGAGCTTCGAGGCCTTGGCCGCGACGTCCAGCCGCCGGGTGCCGCCGAGGAAGCCGCCGGCCGACCAGGCGGCCTGAGCGCGGAAGCAGTCGATCGTCCCGTAGCCCGCGCCCAGCCGGAAGCTGTTGCGCGGACCCTCGGCCACCTGCACCGCCAGCCGCACCAGCGAGTCGGCGCCGCCCACGGTCGAGTCGGGCGCGATCGCGACGCTCGCGAAGCGGAACAGGCCGGACCGGTAGAGGCTGCGCTGGGACTCGTACACGCCCTGCTGCGTGAACCACGCGCCTTCGTGCGTCGCCAGGGAGCGGCGCACCGTCCGCTCGCCCACCGTGTTGGCGCCGTCTATGCGGATCGCACCCACCCGGGCCCGCGGCCCCAGGACCACGTCGAACTGCACCGCGGCCAGACGCGTCGTCCTGTCCACCGAGTAGCTGCGGTACACCTGCACGAACGGGTAGCCGCGATCCCGCAGCAGCAGGCCGACCGTGTCCGCGGCTCCCTCGAACGCCAGCCGGTCGAAGCGCTGTCCCGCCCTGAACGACAGCCGCCGCAGGATCGCACGCGTGTCGACGACGGACTCCGCGCCGCGCACCGCGATCGAATCCACCCTGACGGGCAGACCCTCGGCGATGCGGAACGTCACCGACACCGACCCGTCCCGACGCCGCACCGTGGTGTCCACGCGGGCGTCGTAGAAGCCGCGCTGGCGGTAGAACAGGGACAAACGGAGCACGTCGCGGCGGAACTCCAGCTCGTCGAAGACGCGCCGCTGCCCGAGCCCCAGATGCCTGAGCACGGGGAGGCTGTACGCCCACCCCGACTTGCTGGTGCTGATGCTGGTCCCGAGCGTGTAGCCGTCGAGCGCGGAGTTGCCGCTGAAGTGCACTCCGGTTACCGTGCGCCCTGGAGCTTGGGCGGCCAACGGCGCCGCCGCGAGGGAGATGGCCAGGCACACGCACGCGCCGGCCGCCCGGAGCGTCGCGGAGGCCCGAGAAACGGCGCGCGTCGCGCGCCGCAGTCGCACGCCCAGCCGGGCGGAAACCCTCGCACTTTGATGCACCGGCGCAATGATGTTAACCATTTGAGGATGCACAGGATACTGCGAGAGTCACGATTCCGGCGTCTCACGCTGGCCGCTCTGGCCGGCGCCGCCCTGGCGGCGGGAACAGCCGGGGCCGCGCTCGCACAGGGAGCCGGCGGCGCCGGCGGGACGGCGAGCGCTCCCGGGAGCGCGAGCGGGCGCCGCCCATCGCTGGCGCGCCGGCTGAACCGCCTGCTCGACGAGCCGCCGTTCAACCGCGCCCTGTGGGGCGTCGTCATCGCGAACCCCGATGGCCGGGTGGTCTTCGAGCGCAACGGGGACCGCCTGTTCGTCCCGGCGAGCAACGCCAAGCTCGTCGTGAGCGCCGCCGCCGCGGCGCTGCTGCCTGCCGACTTCCGGTACCGCACCAGCGTCTACGCCGCCGGCCCGGTGGACGGCGGAGTCCTGCGCGGCGATCTGGTGCTGTACGGCCGCGGCGACCCGACGCTCTCGGGCCGCTACTACGACTCGGTGTCGGCGGCCCTCGACGAGCTGGCCGACACCATCCGCTCCCGCGGGATCACCCGCGTCACCGGAGACCTCGTCGGCGACGCGTCGTACTTCGACTCGGTGCTCGTCCACCCCTCGTGGGAGGGATACGACCTCAACTGGTGGTACGCCGCGCCCGTGACCGCCCTGGGCTACAACGACAACAGCGTCGACTTCCGCATCACGCCCGGGGCCGTCGGCGAGCCGCCGGTCATATCCTTCCAGCCCGACCTCGGCGTGGTCCAGTTTACCAACCGGGCGCGGACCGTGCCGGCCGATTCCTCGCGCACCATAGACTTCTTCCGCCTGCCGGGTACCAACGTCGTGTGGGCCGAAGGGGACGTGCCCGCGGACGCGAGGCCGTGGACGGAGTACTTCGCCATCTGGGACGCCCCGGCCTGGGCGGCGATCGCGCTGCGGCGCTCGCTGGAGAGGCGCGGCATCACCGTCGAGGGACGCGTCTGGACGTGCTACGACTCGACCGCCCACGCCGCCGCGCGGGGGGGAATCGCGCTCGCCGAGCATCTGTCCCGCCCGCTGCCCGACATCCTCCGGCCCGTCCTCGAGTCGAGCCAGAACTGGTTCGCCGACCTGCTGCTCAAGACGCTGGGGCGCGAGTTCCGGGGAAGCGGCACCTTCGAGGCGGGACTGGATGTCGAGCGTCGCTTCCTCACGGACTCGCTGCGCGTGGACTCGACGCAGTTCGACCTGGTGGACGGCTCCGGTCTCTCGAGCGGCAACCTCGTCACGCCGCGAGCTCTGGTGCAGGTCCTGAGGCGCATGCGCGAGCATCGGCGCGCCGCGCCGTTCCTGGAGGCGCTGCCCGTGGCCGGGCGCACCGGGAGCCTCAGGTACCGGTTCCGTGACGGGCCGCTGGAGGGACGGGTGCGCGCCAAGACCGGGTCCATCGCGCGGGTCAACTCCCTGGCGGGCTACCTGGAGCTGGACGACGGACGGTTCTGGACCTTCTCCATCCAGCTGAACCACCACACCGGCACCACGCGCGACGCGCTGCGCCGCATCGACGCGATCATCGCCGAGCTGCTGCCGTAGCGGAGGAGTGTCAATGACCGGAGCGGCCGAGGGCGCCGCGGCGGCGGCGGGCCGCGCCGCGGACCTGCGACGCATCTTCGAGGCGCAGCGGGCCAACCGCTGGCGCATCGCGCAGACCACGGCCCGGGAGCGCGCGGCGAAGCTCCGCCGCCTGGGCGCCGCCGTCGCCGCGCACCGCGGGGAGATCGCGGCCGCGGCCCACGCCGACCTCCGCAAGCCTCCCACCGAGCTGGACATCACCGAGCTGCACGCCGCGCTGGCCGAGATAGCGTACACCGCACGGCACCTGGCGCGGTGGATGAAGCCGAGGCGCGTGTCCACTCCGTTGCTCCTGCTCGGCACGGCCAGCGAGATCAGGAGCGAGCCGCGTGGAGTGGTGCTCATCCTCGCGCCGTGGAACTACGCCTTCTCGCTCGTCGTCATGCCTCTCGTCGCGGCCGTCGCCGCCGGCAACTGCGCGGTGCTGAAGCCGTCCGAGAAGGCGCCGCACACCTCGGCCCTCCTGAAGCGCTTCATCGGCGAGCTGTTCGACGAATCCGAGGTGGCCGTCGTCGAGGGTGGCGCCGAGGTCGCGGAGGCGCTGCTCGACCTTCCCTTCGACCACGTGCTCTTCACCGGCGGCACGGCCATCGGGCGCAAGGTCATGGCGGCGGCGGCGAAGCACCTCGCCAGCGTCACGCTCGAGATGGGCGGGAAGTCGCCCGCCATCGTGGACGAGACCGCCGACGTGCCGGCCGCGGCGCGACGGATCGCGTGGGGGAAGTTCGTCAACGCGGGGCAGACCTGCGTGGCGCCGGACTACGCGCTGGTGCACGCCTCCCGCGCGGCGGAGTTCGTGGACGAGGCGAGGCGCGCGGTGACCTCCCTCTACGGCGACGGCGACGCCGCCCGCGCGACGACTCCGGACTACTGCCGGCTGGTGGACGGACCGGCCTTCGCCCGCCTGATGGACGTGCTGGAGCGGACGGTGGCCTCCGGAGCCGTGGTCGAGACGGGCGGCCAGGCCGACGCCGCGCAGCGCTACCTCGCTCCCACGATCCTCTCGGGAGTGCGATTCGACGCGCCGGTCATGGAGGCGGAGATCTTCGGCCCCATCCTCCCCGTTCTCGCCTACACCGACCTCGACGACGCCCTGGAGAGGATGCGCTCCCTCGGCAAGCCGCTGGCGCTGTACGTCTTCAGCCGCCGGCGGGCGGCCGTCGAGCACGTGCTCTCGCACTCCACGGCGGGAGGGACCGCAGTCAACACCACGCTGCTCCACTACGCCAACCCGGCCCTCCCGTTCGGCGGAGTCGGCGCCAGCGGCATGGGAGCGTACCATGGCCAGCACGGCTTCCGGACCTTCTCCCACGAGCGCGCCGTGCTGCGGCAGCGCGAGCCGGCGCTGGCGCGGTTCTTCTTCCCACCCTACCGCGGCTGGATGCACGCCCTCGGCAGGCGAGTGCTGCGGCTCCTGGAGTAGGCGGCGACGCCGCGCCCTGGACGCCCCGCCCCGCACGGCCGTACCTTGGCGGGCGTGGCGAGGATCTACACCCGGACCGGCGACGAAGGCGAAACGGGCCTCGCGGACGGCAGCCGCGTCCCCAAGGACCACGTCCTGGTCCGCGTCTGCGGCGACCTCGACGAGACCTGCGCGGCGGTGGGCGCGGCGCTCTCGACGCCGCCGGCGGACATGTCCGCCGGCCTGCTGCGCGCCGTCCAGCGCGATCTCCTCGCCATCGGCGCCATGCTCGCAGTCCGCGGGTCGCCCGGCGGCGGCCCGGCCCCGGACCCCAGGCACGATCTCCCTCAGGAGCGTGTCGGCGCGCTGGAGCGCGCGCTGGACGAGTGCGACCGGGAGCTGCCGCCGCTCGCCGCCTTCCTCGTCCCCGGCGGAGCACCCAAGGCCGCCGCGCTGCACCTCGCCCGCACCGTGTGCCGGCGCGCCGAGCGGTCCGCGGTGCGGCTGAGCCGGGCCGAGCCGGTGCCGGCCGTGGCTCTCGCCTACCTCAACCGGCTGTCCGATCTGCTCTTCTCCCTGGCGCGGCTGGCCAACCTGCGCGCCGGCGTCCGCGACGAGACGTGGTAGGCCGGGGACTCCTCGCTGAGCTGCCGCGCCTGCTGGCGGAGCGCTGTCCGGCGCACGCGTACGCCGTCGTCGCGGACAGCCGCGTCGCCGAGCTCTACGGCGCGCGAGTGCTGGCCACCCTGCGCGAGGCGGGACTGGTCGCCGGGCTGTTCACGTTCCCGGCCGGGGAGTGGAACAAGACGCGGGAGTCGTGGGCGGAGCTGACCGACGCCCTGCTCCGGGCCCGCGTGGGACGGGACGGCGCGGTGCTCGCGCTGGGCGGCGGCGTCACCGGCGATCTCGCCGGATTCGTCGCGGCGACCTACCTGCGCGGCGTGCCGTGGGCGCAGCTGCCCACGACCCTGCTGGCCATGATCGACGCGTCCATCGGAGGCAAGACCGGCGTGGACGTGCCCGCGGGCAAGAACCTGGTGGGCGCCTTCCACCAGCCGCGCTTGGTCCTCGCCGACATCGAGACCCTCGCAACGCTCCCCCGGCCCCATGTCGCCGCCGGGATGGCCGAGGCCGTGAAGCACGCGGTCGTCGCCGACGCGGGGCTCCTCGACGCGGTGCTGTCGGACTCGGCCGCCATCCGGGCGAAGGATCTCGAGGCGCTGGAGCGCACCGTGGCCCGGGCCTCCGCCGTCAAGGAACAGGTGGTGGCGGCCGACCCGCTGGAGGCGGGCCGGCGGCAGGTCTTGAACTTCGGCCACACCGTCGGGCACGCCGTCGAAGTGCGCACCGGATTCGCGCTCCTCCACGGAGAGGCCATTGCGATCGGCATGGTCGCCGAGTCGCTGCTCGCCGAGTCGATCGGTGTGGCCGAGCGCGGCCTCGCGGCCGCCGTGCGAGCGGCGCTCGAGCGCTTCGACCTGCCCGTCTCGATACCGGAGGACGTCGCTTCCGAGGATCTGGTGGAGCTGATGCGTGTCGACAAGAAGACGCGCGCCGCGTCGCTCCGCTTCGCGTTGCCGAGCGCGCTGGGCGCGGTTCGGCAGCATGAGGATGGCGCGTGGACGGTGGAGGTCGACACCGCGGCGGTCAAGCTCGCGCTGGACTCGTGCCGCTGAAGACACCTTCCCCACACGGTCGGAACATCAGGACGC
>Ga0316628_100002449_pt1 | contig 13777 bp, 11 predicted proteins | sample OWC_Aug_M2_C1_D5_FD_207648 | JGI IMG/M metagenome (GOLD analysis project Ga0316628, IMG submission 207648) | Wetland soil microbial communities from Old Woman Creek delta, Ohio, United States - OWC_Aug_M2_C1_D5_C | ecosystem: Environmental > Terrestrial > Soil > Wetlands | place: USA: Ohio... | reverse complement strand
AGGAACGCCGGCGTGGCCACGCCGGCCTCCGCCAGGCGGCGCGACCACTGCAGCTCGAGGACGAGCCGCGGGGCGCCGAAGAAACGGTCTCCCAGGATGGGAGCGATCACGTAGCCGCCGCGCCGGCAGTGCCGCACCACGGCCGACCGGCCCCCGAGGGAGACGCCGTAGGCCTCTCCCCGGCCCGAAAAGGTCGTCCGCCCGGGTTGCTCCGAGGCCCAGAGGTGAAGCGAGCCCCGCTCGTCCAGCGCGGCCCGGACCGCGGCCGCGACGTCGCGACGCGCGACGGCGCCGCCGGCGCCGAGGCTCCACGCCTCGAAATCGGGCGGCAGAGAGGGAAACGGCCGCAGCTCAGTACTTGACGTGGTAGATCGGAACGGGCTTCGCCTTGCCCTTGACCTTGATGGGCTCCCGCGCCTCGACGGCGGGCGGGCTCTTCAGGCGCCGGAACAGCGGCTCCGAGATCATGATCTCGCCGCGGCCGGCGTTGGAGCACAGTCGCGAGGCGGTGTTCACGGCGTCGCCCAGTACCGTGTACTCCATGCGCTGCTCGCTGCCGATGTTGCCGGCGAACACCTCGCCGAAGTTGATGCCGATGCCGATGGCGATCTCGGGCTTGCCCGTGGCCTTCCAGTGCTCGTTCAAAGGCACCAGAGCGCGCTGCATGTCTATGGCGGCCCGCATGGCCTTGTCGGCGTCGTCGGCGCTGGCGAGCGGCGCTCCCCACAGCGCCATGATGGCGTCGCCGATGAACTTGTCCAGCGTGCCGCCGTGGCGGAAGACGATCTCCACCATCTCGTTGAAGTACTCGCCGAGCAGGCTCGCGACGTCGTCCGGCGCCATGTTCTCCGACATCGACGTGAAGCCGCGGATGTCGGAGAAGAAGATGACCACCGGCTTCTTGTCGCCGCCGAGCTTCACCTCCTCGCCGTGCTCGGCGATCTGCTTGGCGAGATCGGGCGCGAAGTAGCGCTGGAAGTTGGAGAGCACCAGCGCCTCGCGGCGGATCCGGTCCGCGAGCTGGCCGTTCTCGATGGCAACCGCCGCCACGCCGGAGAACGCGATCAGGAACTCCAGGTCCTCGTCGGTGAAGGCGTGGGTCGAGGTGAGGTTGTCCACGTAGATGAGCCCGAGCACCGAGCCCGCCGAGCTCATCAGCGGCGCCCCCATGGCCGAGCGCACGCTCTGCAGCATGATCGACTTGCCCTTGAAGCGCTCGTCCTCGGCCGCGTTGTCGGTGAGGATGGCGACGCGCTCGTTGACGACCTGCCCGACGATGGATTTGGGGACGTGGCGCGCCGAGGCGTAGCCCTCGCCCAGGCGGCTCTTGGAGATCCTCGGGATCGGCTCGGATCCGTCCTTCTCCTTGAGGAGGATCGAGACGCGGTCCACGTCCATCACCTGGAACGTGAAGTCCACGACCGACTCGAGCAGCTTGTCCACCTCCTGCTGTCGCGAGAGGGCCTTGGAGATCTCCAGCAGCAGTTCGAGCTTCTTGGCGTTGCGTGAGGCGGCCGCATCCGGCGGCGCCGCGGCCTGGCGCCCGGCCTCCCTCTCGATCCCCTTGAGCGGACTCTCGAGGCTGCCGGAATCGCGCACGGGCAGTTGCCGGACGATCGTGGCCCCTGCCGGCTTGGGCGCAGGGAATCCGCCTGAGGGCGGCCGCGGCGCGGCAGCCGGGGCGGCGCTCACCGTCCGGACGTAGAAGGCGACCTTGCCGAAGGTTACGACGTCGTTCGGCGCGGCCACGGCCTCGGTGATCCGGCTGCCGTTCAGGAAGGTGCCGTTGGACGAGCCGAGGTCCTTGACGTGGACCCCGGCGTCCTGCGCCGTGACCTGGGCGTGGGACCGCGAAATGGTGGGGTCGAAGATCGGCACGTCGCTGGTGACGGCGCGCCCCACGACCAAGGGCTGGCCGGGCTTCACGTCGATCGATTGATCGCCAGCAGTACCAACCAGCTTGTAGGCGTCAGGCATCGGCAGCGCGGTCGAAGAGCCGGAAATATGCCCCCCTCCGCCGACGCGCGCCAGCACACCGTCCGGACCGGTCCGGAGTGCGCCGCCCCGCTGCTGGCAGCCCCGGCGCGCCGGGGAGACGGGACGGCGGGCTGGCCTGCTTGCCTCGCGCGTCTGGAGGTCTCGATATTGCGGGATGCCACGCCGCTTCCCGATGCCGCAGCTGGTTCTCTGGCTGGCCGCGGCGGCGGTCCCGCTTGGCGCGCTGCGCGCTCAGGAGTGGGACTCGCCCGCGGTCCGTGAGCTGGTGCTTCGCGCCGTGGCGCGCCGCCAGGCGGCCCTCGCCGACACGGGCCTGGCGGACTTCGCGGCCCGGGCGCATGGCTTCGTGTTCTTCCTGGGGCAGGTGGGTGAGGGCCTCCAGGAGCCGCCGCGGCTCATCAAGTCGGACCAGCTCGAGCTGGAGGTCTATTGGAAGGCGCCCAGCTTCAGCAGGCAGCGCATCATCGGCTGGCGGGACCGACGCGAGCTGCCCACCGACATCTCCTACCACCGTGACCACCTCGGCATAGTACTCAACAACTTCCCGGATCGGATCCGCCTGGGAGAGGGCGACGAGGTGCGCGACGTGCCTCACCCCCTCAGTCGCAGCGGCCTCGCTCTGTACCAGTACGCGCTGGTGGACTCGCTGACCATCCACCTTCCGGGCCGCGACATTCGCGTGTACCAGGTGAGCGTGCGGCCCACGGATTTCCGGGCGCCGCGGCTGGTCGGCTCGGTGTTCGTCGACGTGGATGGCGCGGACCTCGTCCGGATGAGCTTCAGCTTCACGCGGTCCGCGTACCTCGACCGGCAGCTCGAGGACATCACAGTCAGCATCGAGAACAGCCTCTGGGAGGGCCGGTTCTGGCTGCCGCTGCGCCAGGAGATGGAGATCCGGCGGCGGGCGGAGTGGCTCGACTTCCCGGCGCGGGGCATCATCCGCGGCCGCTTCGAGATCGACTCCTACCGGTTCAACCAGGGGCTGCAGGTCGCGCTGTTCGCCGACGGGCGGCCGGAGATCGTGGCCGCGCCACCGGAAGTGCGCGATTCGTTCCCGTGGCGCGGCGCCATCGAGGCTGAAGTGCGCGAGATCGCCAGGCCCGCGCGGCTCCAGGATTTCGCGGCCGTGCGGGAGGCGGCTGTGGCGACCGCACAGGGCCACGTCCTCGACGGGCTGAGGCGGAGCCAGCTGGGTGGCGCCTCGGTGTCGGACTTCGTGCACGTGAATCGGGTGGAGGGGCTGGCGCTGGGGTTGGGCGCCGTCGTCCGCTCGGGGAGTGCGGCGAGCGAGGTGAAGGTGAGGGCGGGCGCGGCGACGGCGACCTGGCTGCCCACCGGCGGCGTCACCGCGACCACCAGACGGGGGGTGTGGACTGCGGGCGCCGGAGTCTATCGGGAAGTCCGCGACTTCGGGGACGCGCCGGTCATCGCTCGCGCCATGAACTCGATTCTGGCCCAGGAAGCCGGCCGCGACTTCGGCGACTACTACCTGGTTGCCGGGGGCGAGGCCACTCTGACCCGGGCTCTCAGTGGCCGCACGTCCTGGCGGCTGGCGGCCGGCGGCGCCCGGGTGGATTCGCTCGCGGTCGTCGCCAAGTGGGCTCGGGGAGAGTACGGGCGCGTCAACCCCGGCGTCGCTGAAGGCTGGTGGTCGTACGTGCGGCTGGGTCTGCGGCGGCAGGCGTCGTCCTTCGCGATGGTGCGGGAGTTCTCGGGTCGCGCGGAGGTGGAAGGGGCGGCGTTCGGATCCGGGCGCTACGGCAGACTGTACGCCGAGGGACGGTGGCAGCTGCCGATCGGCGGGGGCTGGACCGTGATGCGCGGGAGCGTCGCCGTCGCCTCGCGCGACCTGGCCTCTCATCGCGCGTTCGTGCTGGGAGGACGCGGCACCCTGCTGGGGGAGCCCTTCCGGGCGTACAGCGGCCGCCGCGCGGCTTGGCTGTCCGTGGACCTGCGGCTTCCGGTCGCGATGCCGGAGGTGCCGCTCGGCACGTACGCGGGGACCGGGCGCGCGGCCACGCTGGTGCCGTTCGTCGCCGCCGGCTGGACCGGCGGGGCCGTGCCGGGAGCCCCCGGCGCGCCCGCGGGCGGAATGAGGCCCGTGGTGGGGCTGGGGATCGAGTGGCCCCACAGCCTTCTGCGTCTGGACGTCGGAGTCGGGTTGCGGTCCCGCGAAGCGGGCGTCGCGTTGGACGTGGCGCGCGACTTCTGGGACATCCTCTGAGCCGGCGGCCGTCCAGGGCGCCGCGCTGACCGACGCTGCCGCGCTGCGCCTGGTCGCCGGGAGCCGGCACCGGTGCCGGGCGGCTGGCACCCCCGTATGGTGCGCTGCATGATAGTGATGCAAGGACGGTCACCACCTGCCGGCCTCGGGGGTGGCGCATGCTCCGGGCGCCGGGAGCAGGGCCGACGGGACGTCCGCGGTGCGGGCGGGCGATTCCTCTGCTGCGCGAGCCGGTCCCGCAACGGCTCTGCACCTCCCTTCGCGGGGACGAGCGATGGCTAGTGCGCCGCGAGCCGGCGTATCGGTGCCGACGGTCGTCCTGCTACACGGCGACGCCGCGCGGCGCGACGCGCTGAGCGGCCTGCTCGAAGCTGGAGGGCTGGAGGTACGATCCTACTCCGGGCCCGCGGCGGCTCTGGCTGCGCTGACGGGGCTTGCCCTGCCGGATCTCGTCATCACCGATCTCGATCTGCCTGGGGGAGGCGGCTGGGAGGTCTGCCGTCTGCTGCGCTCGCCGGAGCACGAGCCCCTCAACCGGGTGCCGGTGCTGGTGATCGCGGCGGCGGCCGGGGACGGGGACGTGTACCGCGTCGTCGCCGATGTGGGCGCCGACGCCCTGCTGTCGGCCCACGTCGAGTCCTCGCGCCTGGCCGCGGCGGTGCGCGCCTTCCTGCGCGGCAGGCGGAGACGGCGGTCGTCGTCGTGGCTGCGGAGGCGGGTCTCGAGACCGCGCTGCGCTGGATCGGGCTGGGCGCGTCCGCCTGCGCGGCAACGCCCTCGGAGCCGGCGGCGGTGCCGGATCTGCTCGACAAGGTTCTGCAGGTGCGGACGCTGGCCCGCCCCGTCGAAGCCCTGGAGGAGCTGGTTCGGGAGGCGGGCGACAGCGAGGCGCTGCACCGGCTCGTGCTGGACTCCCTCTCCGAGGCGGTGTTCGTGGTGGACCGGGACCTGCGCGTGGTGCTCTTCAACCGGGGCAGCGCCTCCGTGAGGCGCACCCCGATCGCGCGATCGAGTGGACGATCCAGCCCGACCTGAAGGGCTGGGGGGACGCCCGGCTGCTGGAGATCGCGCTGATGAACCTGCTCGGCAATGCGGTGAAGTTCACCGGCAAGCGGCCGCTGGCGAGCATCGAGTTCGGACAGACGGTGGTCGATGGCCGTCGTGCCTTCTTCGTGCGCGACAACGGCGTGGGCTTCGACATGGCGCACGCCGGGAGGCTGTTCGGCGCGTTCCAGCGCATGCACGGCGCGTCGGAGTTCGAGGGCACGGGAATAGGGCTCGCGACCGTGCAGCGCATCGTCAGCCGCCACGGCGGGGTGGTGTGGGCCGATGCCGACGTGGATCGGGGGGCGACCTTCTACTTCAGCCTGGAGGAGAAGACGTGAGGCCTGGGGTCGTGCTCCTGGCGGAGGACGACGGCAGCGACATCGAGTTGACGGAGCGCGTGCTGGAGAGGTGCAGCGTCGCGACCGACCTGGTCGTCGCGCAGGACGGGAGTGAGGCCCCGGACTACGTGTTCGGCACGGGGGCGCACGCCGGCCGCGGCGCCTTCCGGTCGTCGTCCTGACCTCCTTGAAGGAGGGAAGCGACGTCGCCGCCGCCTACGACCGCCCCCGGGTGACCGTGTGGCGGTTCGGTCCGGGCGCGCGCACCGGGCGGCGGGCGGCGCGCCGGCCGGGCCGGCGTCCGGCCCCGGTTGCTGGACGGGACGTCCGGCAAACCGGTATCTTGCAGCCCTGTGGCTGAGCGTCTCTTCCCCGACGAGTGGTTGGTCCCGACGATCATCTCCATGCTGGGACAGGAGGTGGTCGACGCGCTCCGGATCCAGGCCCAGCCGACGTCCACCCTCTGGGACCTGCTGACGTCGGGGAGGCTGGCCACCGACGACCGGATCATCCAGGCGCTCTCGGCGCGATGCCGCGTCAAGGTCGCCGACCTCGCCAAGCCCGACCCCCGCATCAAAGAGATCATCCCCGAGGCCGTGGCGCGCCGCTACCGCGTGCTGCCGCTGCGCGCCACCGACTCGTTCCTCGAGGTGGCGACGGCGAACCCCTACGACATGGACATGGAGCGCGGGCTGGCGTTCGCCTCGGGCCGCGAGGTGCGCATGTTCCTCGCCACTCCGGCGAAGATCGCGCAGCTGTCCGACGAGGTGTACCGGCCGGAGAACGTCATCGACAAGCTGCTCGAGGGGATGGGGCAGGGCACCGACGTCCAGCAGATCGAGGAGGAAGCGCCGTCGGAGGAGATACAGGTCAGCGCCGAGGAAGCCTCGCAGCGGCCCGTGGTGCGGCTGGTGGACATGATTCTCTCCGAGGGCATCCTCTCGCGGGCCAGCGACATTCACATCGAGCCCGAGGAGGGCGGGTTCGCGGTTCGCTACCGCATCGACGGAGTGCTGCGGCAGACGATGAAGGTCCCGCGGGCGGCCGGCTTCCCGCTCGTCTCGCGCATCAAGATCATCTCGGCGCTGGACATCGCCGACCGACTGCGGCCGCAGGACGGCCGCGCCCGCGTGGCGGTGAACGGCGTCCCGGTGGACCTGCGCGTCTCGACGCTTCCGGCCTCGCTCGGCGAGAAGGTCGTGATCCGCATACTCGATTCCCGGGCTACCGTCCTCTCTCTCGAGGCGCTGGGCCTGAACCAGGACGAGCGGGAGGCATTCAAGGCGCTGCTGACCCACCACGAGGGCGTGGTTCTCGTCACGGGCCCGACCGGAAGCGGCAAGACGACCACGCTGTACTCGGCGATCCGCTCGATCCAGACCGGCAAGACCAACATCGTGACCGTCGAGGACCCGGTCGAGTACCGTCTCCAAGGCATCGTGCAGGTGCAGGTGCACGAGAAGGCGGGGCTCACCTTCGCGAGCGCGCTCCGCTCCATCCTGCGGCAGGACCCCGACGTGGTACTGGTCGGGGAGATCCGCGACAAGGACACCGCCCAGATCGCGATCCAGGCGTCCCTGACCGGCCACCTGGTGCTGTCCACGCTCCACACCAACGATGCGCCGAACGCGATCACGAGGCTCGTGGACATCGGCGTCGAGCCCTACAAGATCGCGGCCTCGCTGCGGGGCGTCGTGGCGCAGCGCCTGATGCGACGCCTGTGCCCGAGCTGCAAGGAGGTCTGGGTCGAGTCGGTGCCGGAGAAGGCCGCCAAGTGGGTGCCGGCGGGGACGCCGCTGTACCGGGCGGTGGGCTGCTCGGAGTGCGCCGGGACCGGCTACCGCGGCCGCTTCTCGATCGTGGAAGTGCTGACGGTCACACCGGACGTGGAGCGGGTCATCGGCTCCGGCGCCACGGCGGACAAGATCGCGGAAGCCGCGCACGGCGCCGGGATGCGAGGCCTGTGGGAGAGCGGCATCGAGCACGTCCTGAGGGGCGAGTCGTCGCTCGACGAGCTGGTGCGGGTGGTGGACGTGCCGTTCGAGGGCGAGCAGCCGGCTCCTGCCGCGACGGCCCCTGCGAGCGCGGAGGCGTCCCCGCCACCCCCGGCAGGAGCGCGGCTCTCTTCGGCCGGCACCCTTCCGGGAATGGTGTCGCGGCCCGGGGTGGACACCTTCGAGCTGCTGGACCACATCGACGCCGCGCCTTCGGTCTCGAGGATCAAGCGCAAGGTGCTGCTGGTGGACGACGAGGACGCCCTGCGGCGGGTCATGAAGGACCTGCTCGAGCGTGAGGGGTACATCGTGGCCGAGGCGCGCGACGGCGTTCAGGCGCTCGATCAGGTGGACAGGTTCGGCCCCGAGGTGATCGTGCTCGACCTCAACCTGCCGGGCCTCGACGGGTACGGGGTCCTGTCCCACCTCCGCTCGCGCCCGGCCACGGCCAGCATCCCCGTCGTCGTGCTGACCGCGAAGAGCGACGAGGACAACGAGGTTCGCGTCTTCCAGCTCGGGGCCGACGACTTCCTCACCAAGCCGTTCCGCGCCCGCGCCCTCTCGGCGCGCCTGGAGGCGGTCCTGGGGCGGCGCCGCTCCGCGGAGTAGTCCCGCTGACCGACATCCGCATCGCCATCATCGACGTCCACGTGATCCGCCACTCCGGCGGCAGCTGGGATGTGCTGTGCCTCCGGCGTGCGCCGGGCGAGCGGTCGGCCGGCACGTGGGAGAGCGTCCATGGACACATCCAGGACGGCGAGACCCCCGTCGAGGCGGCGGTGCGGGAGCTGGGCGAGGAAACCGGGCTCGTGGCCGAGCGGTTCTACAATCTGAGTCGCGTCGAAAGCTTCTACCTGCACCGGCATGACCTGCTGGCCCTGATACCGGCCTTCTGCGCTCTGGTGCCGCCGGGCGTCGAGCCGCGCCTGTCGGCGGAGCACGACGCGTGGGAATGGCTGGAACCCGCCGCGGCCACGGCCCGCTTCGCCTGGCCGCGCGAAGGACGCGCCCTTGCGGACGCGCTCGCTCTGATCGGGAGCGGCGGCGCCGGAGGGCTGGAGGATGTGCTGCGGGTGTTCTAGCGTCCCGGCGTGCCGTCCCACACTTTGGCCGCCGCGGCGCGCAGGTCCCGGAGATTGAAGGGTTTGCGGAGCACTCGCACGTCGGACAGGGAGTCGGTCGCGGCGGTGCGCACGTCGGCGGTCGAGACGATCACCCGCGCGGACCACCCGGGGCGCTCGCTTCCCAGCGCGATCAGGAACGGGACTCCGTCGGCGGAGGAGCGCCGGTCGGCGATCACCAGGTCGTAGTCCGTCTCGCGGGCCATCTTCAGCGCCGCACGTCCGTCGGCGGCGGCGTCCACGACATGGCCCTCCCTCGAGAACAGGGCCGCAACCATGCGCCGCACTCCCGGATCGTCGTCCACCACGAGCACGCGCTTCCCGGGCTCGGCCCGCGCCGCGGCGGCGGGCTCATCGCGCCCCGGATCGGTTCGAGTGTCGGGAGCGCACGGCAGGGCGAGCGTGAACAGCGCTCCGGCGCCGGGCCGGGACTCGGCCGTCAGCGTGCCGCCATGGCCCTCCACGATCCCGAACGAGATGAACAGCCCGAGCCCGGTGCCCTGTCCCTGCGGCTTCGTCGTGAAGAACGGGCTGAAGATGTAGGGCAGGACGTCGGCCGGAATGCCGAGGCCGGTGTCCGCCACGCGGACGACGACACGATCGCCATCGGCGGCGACGCTGACCTGGACCCGCCTGGGCAACCCGGCCGGAAGTGAGGAGAGCGCCTGGACGGCGTTGGTCAGCAGGTTGAGCACCACCTGCTGGAGCTGGTACGAATCGCCCAGCACGGCGGGCAAGGCCGGCTGATACGCCGTCTCCACGGTCACGCCGTTCAGCCGCAGCTCGTAGCCCGTCAGAAACAGGGTGCGCTCCACCACCTCGGCCATGGAGACGCGCTCGCGCTGCGCCGGCGCCTTCCGGGCGAACGCGAGCAGGCTCCGCACGATGCTCCCCGCGCGCTGCGCCTCTTCGGCGATGACGCGGAGATGGTCGCGGTCCGGCACTTGGCCCTCGGGCTGCTCCAGCAGGAACTCCGAGAGCCCCGCGATTGATGTCAGCGGGTTGTTCAGCTCGTGCGCCACGCCGGACACCAGCGTCCCGACGGTCGCCATCTTCTCGCTCTGGATGAGCTGGGCCTCGAGCGCCTTCTGCTCGGTGATGTCGTCGACGGCGACCACGATCGAGCCCTCGCCCGCCTCCGCCGCGAGCGGAGCGGCGGTGACGTGGAGGATCCGGCCCAGCCGCTCCGAGCGGCGCACCAGCGGCGCGGTCCTGCCGCTCTGCTGCGCGGCGGCCAGCAGCTCGGCCAGGCCATGGCTCTCGCCGAACAGCGCCTCGCAGAGGTGACCGCCGATGACACCTGGCAGCGGCTCCCCGACGAGCCGCGCGAACCCGGCGTTGGCGCGGAGGATCCGGCCGGCGTCGTCCAGAACGACGATTCCCTCGGAGAGCGCGTCGAACGCCGCCTCCCACTGCCGCTTCCCGTGCTGGAGCATCTCGAGGAAGCGCGCGTTGGCCAGGGCGATCGCGGCGTGCTTCGCAACGGCCGCGAGCATCCTGATGTCGTCCTTCGAGAACGTCTCGTGAGGCGGGTCCACGGCGATCAGCACGCCCGCGGTCGCGCCGTGGGCGCTGAGAGGCGCGGCGGCGACCGCGCGGGCGCGCACCTCGCCGAAGACCGGGACTGCCGTGCCCGGCGGAGCGGCCCCCGCGCGGGGCTCCTGGAACGCGATCGCGTCGGCCGCCGGACTGCCGGCCAGGGGCTCGGTTCTCGCGCCGGCCTGGTCCGCGAGGCTCCCCACGGCCGCCGCGACGCGAACGCTCTCCTGCTTGTCGGCAGCCAGGATCAGCGCCGCCCCGGCGCACCCCAGGACCCGCTGGGCGTAGCCTGCCGCTTCGGCAACCACGCGCCCCGAGTCGAGCGACGCGGACAGGATGTCGGTCAGCTCGTGGAGGGCTCTCAGCTCGGCGCCGCGCCGCTCCAGCTCCGCTTCCAGCTCGTTGCGCCGGGCTGCGCCGCCGGCCAGCCGGTCCAGGAGGTCGCGGAGCGAAAGCACGTGGCTAGGGCTGTGGCTGCGCCGCCGCGCGCGCCATCACGCGGGAGCGCTCGGCGTCGAGCGTCCTGAGGGTGGACTGCCAGACGTCCGTGGAGCGGTCGCCGTAGTACAGCGTGAACGGCTGGAGCAGCTGGATGCCCGGCTGGAAGAGGTAGATCGCCACCGCCTGCTCGCGCTGGCCCAGCCGGCCTTCGCTCCAGCGCGAGGAGAGCGGGACCACGCCGACCGGCCGGTAGAAGGCGTTCTGGCTGGAGATGTAGAGCTGGTCCGGCTCGAACCGAGTGTCCGGCTGCAAGCCGAAGTACGTGACCACGAAAGCCGTGCTGCTGTCCAACCCCGCGGATCGCGCGGCGGCGGCGATCGCGCCGGCGCGGGAGCGCTTCAGCTCCGCCAGGGAGGAGTACGTGTCGGGAGCCAGGAGCCGAATCACCTGCTCGTCCAGCGGCAGCGCGCGGACGGCGAGGTTCTGCATGGTGAGGCGGACGGCGACCTCGTCCTGCCGCAGCGAGCCGAAGCCGACCGGCGGCAGGCCCGCGTCCTGGGCGGCGAGTCCTCGCGACAAGCCGCACGCCGCGCACACCAGCACAGCGAAGCTAGTCGAGAAACGCCACAACGCTCTCACGCAGCTCCTCCATGCCCGCGCCGCTGACGGCGCTCGTGACGACGCAGGCCTCCGGGTCCAAGCCCAGCGCGTGGCTGATGACCCCGACGCGGCAGGGCCGCTGGCGGGGCGCCACACGGTCCGCCTTGGTGAGCACCGCCAGCACCGGCACCTCGCGCTTCTCGAGCACCGCCCCGATCGCCGCGTCGTCGGGCGAGGGGTCCCGGCGGATGTCGAGCAGCCACAGCACCCCGCGGAGCTGGCGCCGCGTGGAGAGGTAGCCTTCGACCAGCCGGCGCCACGCGGCGCGATCCCCCCGGCTCGCCTGCGCCCATCCGTACCCCGGAACGTCCACCAGGAAGCAGCGCTCGCCCCACGTGAAGACGTTGAGGGCCCGCGTCTTGCCCGGAGTCTGGCTGGTCCGCGCCAGCGCCCGCCGGCCCACGAGCCCGTTCAGCAGGCTCGACTTGCCGACGTTGGAGCGGCCGACGAGGGCGATCTCGGGGCGCGCTTCGCCCGGTATCGGTGCGTCCGGCTGGACCAGCGAGATGACGTAGGCGCTCGGCAAAAGCCCCCTCGTCGAGGGGGCTTCCGATGCAGCCACGTCACGCCTCTTTCTTGGCCCGCCGCGGCTCCGTGACCAGCAGCGGCGGTCGCTTCTCGAGGATGCACTCCTTGGTGATGACGACCTCGCTGACGTCCTCGCGACCCGGCAGGTCGTACATGATGTCCGTCATCACCTCTTCGAGGATCGACCGGAGACCGCGTGCCCCGGTGCCGCGCTTCAGAGCCTTCTGCGCGACGGCGTGCAGTGCCTCCTGCTCGAACGTGAGGCGCACGTCCTCCAGATCGAAGAGCTTCCGGTACTGCTTGCTGAGCGCGTTCTTGGGCTCGACCAGGATCCGGACCAGGGCCTTCTCGTCCAGCGTCTCCAGGCTCACCACCACCGGAAGCCGGCCCACGAGCTCCGGAATGAGCCCGTAGCGGAGCATGTCGTCCGGCTCCACCTCGCAGTACGGGTTGTGCCGCGTCAGCTCCGGCACTCCGCGGGCCACTTCGTCCTTGGTGAACCCGATGCGGCGCCGCCCCGTGCGGCTCTCGATGATCTTCTCCAGCCCGTCGAACGCCCCGCCGCAGATGAACAGGATGTCCTTGGTGTTGACCTGGATGTACTCCTGCTGCGGGTGCTTGCGTCCCCCCTGCGGAGGGACCGATGCGACCGTCCCCTCCAGGATCTTGAGGAGCGCCTGCTGCACGCCCTCCCCGGAAACGTCGCGGGTGATACTGGGGTTCTCGCTCTTGCGGGCGATCTTGTCGAGCTCGTCGATGTAGACGATTCCGCGCTCGCACTCGCCCACGTTGAACTCGGCGGCCTGCAGCAGCCGGACGAGGATGTTCTCCACGTCCTCGCCCACGTACCCGGCCTCGGTCAGCGTGGTGGCGTCCGCGATCGTGAAGGGCACGTCCAGCAGCCGCGCCAAGGTCTGCGCCAGCAACGTCTTGCCCACCCCGGTTGGGCCGATCAGCAGGATGTTGGACTTGTCGAGCTCTACCTCGCCGTCCTTGGCCGCCGCCGAGTTGATGCGCTTGTAGTGATTGTAGACCGCGACGGCCAGCGTCTTCTTGGCCTGCTCCTGTCCGATCACGTACTGGTCCAGGATGTCCTTGATCTCCACGGGCGTGGGGACCTGGGTGATCGCCTCCTGGACCTCACGCTCCTCGTCCTCCGCCAGGATCTCGTTGCACAGGGCGATGCACTCGTTGCAGATGTACACCGACGGTCCGGAGATGAACTTCCGGACCGCGTCCTTCGACTTGCCGCAGAAGGAGCAGCGGAGGTGGCGGTCGTTAGACATGTGCCAACTCCAATATCTGCCGCCGCTTAGGTCGCGTCAAGCCGGAACTTCCCCTCCGCCCGCGCTCACCGCCGTGTCCATCTCCGTCCGGTGGGCGATCACGTTGTCGATGATCCCGTACGCCTTGGCCTCCTCGGCCGACATGAACCGGTCGCGGTCCATGTCCTTCTCGATCTGCTCGATGGGCTGGCCCGTGTGCCTGGCGTACAGCTCGTTCAGCTTGCCCCGCAGGTAGAGGATCTCGCGCGCCTGGATCTCGATGTCGGCGGCAGTGCCCTGGGTGCCGCCCGAGGGCTGGTGCATCATGATCCGCGCGTGGGGCAGGGCGCTCCGCTTGCCCTTCCGGCCCGCCGCCAGCAGGAACGAGCCCATCGAGGCCGCCATGCCCATGCAGATCGTGTTCACCGGCGCCTTGAGGAACTGCACGGTGTCGTAGATCGCCATCCCGGACGACACCAGCCCGCCCGGGGAGTTGATGTACAGGTAGATGTCCTTCTCGGGGTTGTCCGCCTCGAGGAACAGCAGCTGGGCGATGATGATGTTGGACACGTCGTCGTTGATCGGCACGCCGAGGAAGACGATGCGGTCCATCAGCAGGCGC
>Ga0316628_100002447_pt1 | contig 13791 bp, 15 predicted proteins | sample OWC_Aug_M2_C1_D5_FD_207648 | JGI IMG/M metagenome (GOLD analysis project Ga0316628, IMG submission 207648) | Wetland soil microbial communities from Old Woman Creek delta, Ohio, United States - OWC_Aug_M2_C1_D5_C | ecosystem: Environmental > Terrestrial > Soil > Wetlands | place: USA: Ohio... | reverse complement strand
TCGAGTTCCGCGAACGAATAGGTCCTAATCGTGGTTGTATCAGGTATCGGCTTCAGAGTAACGGTGAACTCATAGGGAATGCCGAGCGTCATCCCAGAGGAGAGGAAAAGCTTCGTGAGATCGTATCCTCCGCCGTTGGCGGGGAAGCTGTCATATCCGGTCTGATAGGCCTGCGCCGGAGCGATGACCTTGACGTTCCTCAGAATCCCGTCGACGCCGGAGTTCGAGGTGGAAAGCATCCTCAGGGATTCCTCCGCCCAGTCTGCGAAAGTGAAGTCGAGATCGGCCGGGGTTACGATTTCGGCGGACATGCCCATCTTCCGCGCAACGGAGTCCAGGGCCGATACCCTGACTCCCGGACCGACGATGGCGATCCTCCTTGAAGGGTCTATGTTGATCGCGCCCATCCGTGACAGGTCAATCCGCATCGCACCCTGAAGCCTCTGCCAAGCATGCGACAGCAGAACGTCGGAGGTGACTACAGATGCGGTCTGTCCTCTTGCCGAGATGTCCGCGAGAACCTTGCGTATCTCTTCGCTGTTCGAAACTGAGTATGCTTGAGATCCGGATGCCAGAGAGTTTGCCAAGAAACCTATCCCCCCGTACTCTTTGACCTTGTATTGCAGTCATTCTGCTAGTTTGATAAATAGATTTAGTCTGGCAATGGGGACTGACTGAAAACGCCAGAGCGCCCCCCGTTAATCTCGAAATACTCACTTTGGCAGTCAAAAATATAGGTCATTCGCCAAGTCTGGAAAAACCTGCAAAAGAGGGTCATTTCATCGATATTGTCGATTACAGCCGTATGCTGCTCACCGATGTCCCCGAAAGCTTCACTTCCTTCGAGACCTGCACCTCGATCGCAGAGGGCCAAGCGATGCTAGCCATTACCCTGTTCAGCAGGGCCATCTTTGACCCGGCGGGGTCGAGCTTCTCATCCTGGATCGCCTTCTTGATGACTGCGTCTTCCAATTCGAATGCGTAGTCGAACACGATCTCCATCGCGTTCTCGGCCTTGTCCATCGTCGAGACCTCGTCTAGTTTCTTGATGATGGCCGAAACGATCTCCTCCTTGGAGCCAGTGACCTTGAGGCCGAGCCTTGCAGAGATTGAATTGACTCCCTCGTCGTCCAAATATTTCACTAGGAAATCGCTTAGGTTCATGTGCATTCCCGGCCGTCTTTTCGATTACCAGTGCCGATTCCAAATCGTACCGGTCAACAGGATCCCCCGTCCCAGTTCATCTTGGTCTCAATTTCTGTGTGCTCTTGGATGATCCGAGCATCAGTGAGATGAATAGTGCCACTATGCCGACCACGGATATTCCGAGCGACGCCACCATGACGTTATTATCTGCACCCGCCAGCCCGAACGCCAAAACTGCCGCTCCGATCGCCAAGATCGCCGCGGCCGCTATGCCGATCTTGCTCGCCGTGTTCTTGCGGGGATTGATTGTCTCAGAGACCAGCAGATAGTTGTAGATCTCGTCTACCTTGACTTCCATCACATTGAACTTCTTCCTGAGGCGTTCCATTTCAGCATTCTCATCGGCGCCAAGGGAAGACAGCTTTGCAAAGAGGTTCTGCTCTCCTGTTTGACCTGATTCCTTTCTTTCCATCATCGTAATCTCCCCGAAATCGCTCAATCAGGACATAAGTCTTTTCAGGATTATGCTTGGCGGGCGACCTTATTTCTTGGATGAACGTTCACGTTCGTGAAAATCCTTTGGTCGAACCCGGCTTTGCGAAGGCCCTCCTCCGGGATTGCCAGAACATCAATGTGAACGAGCATGGCCGATAACTTCCTTTCCCCGCTCGACGTTGCTTTTTCTACTGCTCCGACCAGCGGTAGGAGAAGGTAAACGCCCATCATCGGCTCCGAGTATCCGCCGATGGAGGGCATCGCTGCTTCCTTTCCGCCCATCCTCCCAAGAAGAAAACGGTAGAGCCCTGCGTCGATGAAGGGCATGTCGCAGGCAACAAGCAGGACGATTTCTCCAGTGGCATGCCTCAAAGCGTTCTTGAGACCTGCCAAAGGACCCTGAAAGGCCACCTCATCCTCGACGACCTTCGCGTCCTCGGATAGGACGGCAGAGTACGCTCCCTTCTTGCCGGGCGCGACGCTTACGATCACTTCGTCGGCGAGAGGGCTCAGGGCATTTAGGACGCGCTCGATCATCCTGGCGCCTTCGAAATCGGAAAGCCCCTTGTCTCCTCCGAACCGGGAGCCTCTGCCGCCGGAAAGGATGATGAGAGTCTTCGCCCCTCGCTTCAACGACCGATCACTCCTTCGATATCGAAATCTCTAGACTGTCGATCTTCTTGTCGGCCCCTCTCAGCGACTTGACCATCCCGCAGGTCGTCTCCCAGAAGATCTTCTGGACGAAGGGATTGGCCGGCAGCTTCTTTCCGTTGACCACAATCTTCACTTTCAACTTCGGCAGCTTTTCACCTCCCTTGCATGTCAGTTCGGTTTCCTCGCAACAGCCGTCTTTCTTCACAGAGTCACGTTCCTTCCTTACTTTCTCCTCAATGTATTCCACGATCTCGTCGAATTGCTCAGCCCGGAATTTCGTGCCCGGAAGGCGCTTGATGTCCCCGACCGCGATCTTCTCGAGCTTCTCGTGCTTGAAGCCTTCAACGAATATCACATCGGCATGACCGGGGCCCTTGAGCGTATCGAGGGCATCTTGCAGAGAGAGGCCTCCCTTCATGCTGACGAGGATCTCGCCCTCAGCGATTCCGATGACCGGACTGAAGCCTGCGGCCGCGAGCCTGTCCGTGTCCTTCTTCCCGCCGGGCTCGTAACGGCCGCCGAGGCGCTTGACCACCGACGCAGTTATCCCACGCCGCATCAAATCCTTCATGAGCTTCTCGAGGAAGGTGGTCTTCCCGCTGTCATGGTACCCGTACACTCCGAGAATCAAACTCGTTCACCAGACCTGCGGTTGGAATCATTTACAATCCAGATATACTTTCTGAGAACTATCTTCCGAGCAGCATCGACACAGTGGCCCTCGGAATGCTCCAGTAGAAGCTCTTGCGGCTCCAGTCGAGCTCGGCCTTGTCGCACACTGTCGATTCGCTGAGGTTCTTCAGCTCCTCTTTCAATGTGCCGAGCTCAGATTCCGGATTTTTTGACTTCAAAGCTGCATCGATCTTCGCCATGGCCTCTTTGGCGAGCCCAATCCTCGCAGCCACCCTCTCGGAATCTTCTTTCGATATCGCGCCGGCCTCCAGTTTCGCAGCGTTCATCCCGAGCCCAGCGGAATAGGTCGAGTCGACAATCTCGCCCCTGGTCATCCATTCAGTCTCGTAGTTCAGGACATACTTCCAGCTCGGCCGGAGGAGAAGGGCTCTGTGCTCCGCAAGCGTCCTCGCGAGTATCTTGTATCCGTGCTTCTGAGGATTCTCGAATGCATCGCTCCCCGGGTCGATGAAGGGAGCGAGGGGGGATATGAACGGAAGTAGCCTGCCGCCCGCCCTCATCCTGAGCATCAGCGATCTGGAATAATCGACGGTCCCCTGTGCAGAGAGGGGGTCCTGCCCCGGCAGACCCGTCATGAAGAAGACATCCACCCTCCTTGCACCGAACGTGAGGAGATCTTCTATGGACCTCTCGAGCGACTCATTGGAGTACCTCCGCCCCTGTGCCGCCCTAACCTCGGGGTCGTGGCTGTCCGGAGAGATCTGAGCGTCGAACTGTTCCATCGATTTGCCGATGGAATCGACCAAGGCGGTGCCGGGCGGCGTGTAGAATTCAACCACCATCTCGTTCCTCGGGCGCTCCGCCTTGATCTGTGCCAGGAGCCTCTCCGCGTATCCGCCCCCTGGCTGCTGAAGGTCCCCGAGGATGAACACGGTCCCTCTGAAATAGCTCTCGATCTGGTTGAGGTCTTCGACGACCTTCTCGGGGCTGCGGTATGCCGGTTTTGTTCTGCCGAAATTCCTGTTGAACGAACTGCAGGAGCCCATGCAGGTCGCGCAGTTGTGAGAGCACCCCCTCATTGTGCTTACGAGCAGCATGGGGTTCTTCTTCCAGCCGAGGTAGGGGAGATGCCCGGTGAGGTCTAGCGATCCGGCCACCATCCTCACGATGAGGCCGTAGTCGAAATCGACCTCGTCGAGCGATGAGACGATGTGGGTGATCCCGCTGTTCCTGATCCGGTTTCCGTCCCTGAATGCCAAGTTCGAGACTCCCCCCAGATCCGCGCCCTTCTCAACGGCCGTCGCGTATTGAAGCATGGGGAGTTCGGTCGAGTCCCCGAGAAATGCAGAGTCGATGAAAGGATTGTCCCGCAGCAACTCCTCGTAGTAGTATGTCGCGCTCATCCCTCCGAAAACGACCTTCGAATTCGGATGGGATGACTTGATCATCCTCGCGATTTCGATGCTTCCGTGCGCATGTGGTAGCCAATGCAGATCGATCCCGAATATATCCGCGTCGATCCTGCCGATAGCGCGTTCGACATCGTATCTCTCGTCGGCCAGCATATGAGCCGCGAGGTTGAGGAACCTCACCCTGAACCCGTTCCTATCCAGAATGGATGCTATCGTCGCGAAGCCGATCGGATACATCTCGAAGACGGGTGTCGAGGGGATGAGGTCGGATACGGGGCCGAAGAGGAGGCTCCTCTTCCGGAAGTCGTAGACGCTCGGGGCGTGCACCAACACAACATCGTATCTGGACATATCCGACCGTGATAGAATATTAGTCTAATATAAGACATGGGAACCGCGCGATGCGGAGGACATCAGGGCGGTCGCGCGCAAGGTTCGGACATGACTGAGAATGATACGCATGCTGAATGCTATCATATAGAACGCCCGCATTTTCTGTCGGTCATCGGATAATAATCTTCGTGTATTGACGGTATTCGTCTTTCCTTTCTGACAATCATAAAATAGATTGAAGATATTTCGCAACTGGATGATATCCGGGACTTACCTACCGATAGCACTTTTTGCTATCATCGCGATAGCAGTTCCAGCACTAGTTTTCTGGTTGTCGAGATACTTCAGGCCGATTGAGGTGGAGCACGAACAGACCTCCACCTACGAGTGCGGCGAGGCGCCGATCGGCGAAGCGCAGATTCAGTTCCATTTCCAATATTATATGTTCGCTATAATATTCGTCGCCTTCGACCTGGTCAGCATATTCGTGATCCTCTGGGCACTTGTCTTCACTGACATCGGGGAAATTGCGAAACTGATGCTCCTCGCGTTCCTCGCTGTCCTCATGGTGGGAGTCACATACGCGCTGAAAAAGGAAGAGATACTCTGGATCTAGAAATGACGAAAGGGACGGTCCTTATGATGCGCTCAAAGGACTTTCTTGAATGGGCAGACGACCTGTTTGGACGCATCATGAAGAAGGGGAGCATCGGCAGGGGAATCGATTTCGTATTGACCGATTTCTGGACATGGGCGAGGGTCAACTCGCTGTATCCGCTTCACTTCGGCATAATGTGCTGCGCGCTAGAGATGGCCGCCGCCTCCGGGGCGAGGTTCGATGCGCAACGTATGGGCGTCATCTACAGGTCGACCCCGAGGCAGTGCGACATGCTCCTTGTTAACGGCCCGGTCAGCAAGAAGCTGCGGCCGGATCTGAGGAGGCTCTATGACCAGATGTCCGAGCCGAAGTGGGTTGTCGCAATGGGCGAGTGCGCCATAAGCGGCGGGCCGTTCTATGACACCTACAGCGTGATTGAGGGCGTCGACCAGTTCATTCCAGTCGATGTGTACATACCCGGTTGCCCAGTCAGGCCGGAGGCGATGATCGAGGGATTCATGAAACTCCAGGACAAGATCAGAAAGGAGAAGAAGGGCGTTCTCACGGAGGAGAGGTTGTAGTATGGCGACCCCTGCGAGCACCCGAACCGATGCCTCGGATTTCTTGGAGCAGATGAAGAGGGAACTCCAAAAACTTATAGGGGCCGCCCTCTCAGAAATGACGACGAAGGAGCGCCTTCTCTCGATGCGTTGCGACAGAGCTTCGATCTATTCTCTATGCTCCGCGTTGAAGGACAAGTTCGGCTTCGAGCACCTCTCCCTCATCACTGCAGTAGACAGGCTGAACCTGTTCGAACTCGTGTACCAGCTCACCAGCTACCGGAATCATTGCATGGTAGAGATCCGGGTCGGCATCCCGAAGGACGACTGCAGAGTCGGCAGCGTTACGCCGCTGTGGGGCGGCGCCAACTGGCACGAGAGAGAAGCATATGACATGATGGGGATCGTTTTCGAGGGACATCCGGACCCCAGGCGCATCCTCCTGCCGCAGGATTACAGGTACTTCCCGCTCAGGAAGGACTTCCGCATGGAGGAGGAGTGACCTTGGCGGAGACGTGGATGCTCATCAACATGGGACCGCAGCACCCGATGACGCACGGGCTGTGGAACCTCAGGATCAAGGTCGACGGCGAGACGATCGTCGACGCCATGCCCGAGATAGGGTACCTCCACAGAGGGATGGAGAAGCTGTTCGAGAACAGGACTTACGTGCAGATCACGCCGATTACGGACAGGCTGTGCTACGGCTCGTCCTTCACATGGAACCACCTCTACTGCTACACGATAGAGAAGCTCATGGGGCTCGAAATCCCGGAGAGGGCGAAGTACATCAGGACGATGGCGATCGAGATCCAGAGGATCGGGAACCACCTGATGTGGCTGGGAGCATACGCGGCGGACCTCGGACTGCTGACAGGATTCATTTGGGCACTCCGGGAGAGGGAACTGTTCATCGACCTGATGCAGGCGCTGAGCGGTTCCAGGCTCACATACAATTATGCGAGGATCGGGGGCGTCGCGGCGGATCTGCCTGCCAATTTCGAGCGGGACTGCCTCAGGACGGTCGACTACTTCGAGAGGAAGCTTCCGGAGCACGAGAACCTGTACCAGGACTCCAAGATATTCATGATGAGGAACGAAAGGGTCGGCGTCCTGAAGCGCGAGGACGCGATGAACCTGGGAGTCACCGGCCCGGTGCTCCGGGCGAGCGACTCCAACATAGACATCAGGAAGACAGACCCCTACGAGGCCTACGAGGAGATGGATTTCGAACCTCAATGCTCCGACCTCGGGGACTGCTACGGCAGGTACCTCGTCAGGATGGGGGAGATGAGGGAGAGCTGCAAGATCATAAGGCAGGCGCTCAAGAAGATGCCGAAGGGGGCAGTGCGCGTGAAGACCCCGATCGAGGCGCCGCCTGGCGAGACTTTCGGGCGCGTCGAGGACTCCCGCGGCGAGGGGATGATGTTCGTGATCGGCGACGGGAGCGATAGGCCCTACCGGCTGAAGGTGAGGAGCCCGCTGTTCGTCACGTTATCCGCGGCTAAGAAGATGCTGGTCGGGTACAAGGTCGCCGACGTCGTGGCGATAATGGGCAGCGTGGACGTGTGCATGGGAGAGACGGACAAGTGAAGTGAGATGGATCTGTTCGGGATATCGTATGCAATATCGAAGTTCATCATGGACATAGTGAACTTCATCTTCTCCGGCATACTCGGACTGATCCCGGACCCGGTGGGCTCGTTCTTCGAGGGCATAGGGGGATGGTTCATCACCGTCGGGGTCGTGAGCTTCCTCGCTATAATCCTCGAGATCCTGATAATGATTATATTCGCCTTGGTCAACGTCATAATACTGATATGGGTCGAGAGGAAGGTCCTCGCGAGGATCATGGACAGCAGGGGGCCTTTCTATGTCGGCCCGCTCGGATTCTTCCAGAACGTCGCGGACGGTGCCAAGCTCTTCGTGAAGCAGATCATCAAGCCGGCCAAATCGGATAAATTCGGTTACCAGATCGCCCCGATAATATTCGTGGCATCCTCGTTCCTGATTCTCGCGGCGGTGCCGCTCAGCCCGGGGTTCGGGATACATGACGGCTACGGCAACTCGATCCCGGCCAGCGTCCTGTTCGCGTTCGCGGTCTTCGCTATAGCGCCCTTCTCGATACTCATCGCGGGATGGTCGGAGAACAACAAGTACACCCTCATCGGAGGGATGAGGTCGGCCGCGCAGATGATGAGCTACGAGATACCGATGCTCCTCGTCGTCGCATCGGTGTTCCTGCTCTCGGGAAGCCTTAGCTTCCAGGGAGTGGTCGATGCCCAGCAGAACATGTGGTACGCGATACCGCTGTTCCTCGGGTTCCTGATATTCCTCGTATGTATAATCGCCGAGGTGGAGAGGATACCGTTCGACCTGCCGGAAGCCGAGGCAGAGCTGGTCGAAGGCTGGACCACGGAGTACAGCGGCATGCGGTTCGGCTTCTTCATGTTCACCGAATACCTCCGGGGATACGCCGGATGCGGCATCGCGGCCGCCCTCTTCCTGGGAGGATGGCTGGGGCCGTCCTTCATCCCGGGCGAGATATGGTTCCTCATCAAGGCGTACATCGTCTTCCTCGTCTTCATATTCGTCAGGGGTGCGCTGCCGAGGATTAGGACTGACCAGATACTCGACCTCGGATGGAAGAGGCTGCTCCCGCTGGCGATGATAAATCTGATCATAGCGGTCGCGTTGAAGACTGCGGGGTGGTTCTGATGCCGGAGCAGACCTGCACCGGACAGAAGAAGCCGAAGGATTCCGACACCGGCATCGTGGTCAAGCCGATCTGGGCGACCATCGTCCAGACTGTCAGGGATTCGTTCGGCGGGAGACCGAACACCGTCCTCTACCCGGACGAGAGGCTCGTGCTACCGGACAGGTACAGGGGGAAGCACAAGGTCAGCTTCACGAGGTGCATCGGCTGCTCGCAGTGTGTGAACATCTGCCCCAACGACTGCATGTGGATGAAGAAGATCGACGACCTGGTCCTCGGCAAGATCGAGAGGCCGGGGGTAGACTATGCCAGGTGCCTCTTCTGCGGGCTGTGCGTGGATATCTGCCCGACCGACGCGATAATCGAGACCTCCGAGTTCGAGCTTTCGGCCTACGACAGAAAGGGGCTCAAGTACGACCCGGAGCAGCTGAGGGACGATGACTGCGTGGTCAAGGAGCCGAAGGAGTCCGTCCTAATCCCGGTGCTCGACCTCGACAAGTGCAAAGCGCGCGAGGACTGTGTCAAGGCGTGCCCGGCCAAGTGCATCAGAATGGTCGAGATACAAAAGACCGGCAGGAGGAGGCCGGAGGTCGACCTCTCGGCATGCATACACTGCGAGAAATGCGTGCTGGCCTGCCCCGAGAAGGCGTTCAAGATGGAGAGGCGGCTCAATGTCATGTACGAGCGGCCGATCCCTGACTTCAAGATCGACACCTGCACCGGCTGCTCCGCCTGCGCGAAGGTCTGCCCGGTCGACGCAATCTACATGGCGGACATGCCGGGCACCGAGAAGAAGAAGGCCGACGGCACGATGACGAAGCCGAAGAAGCGGGCGGTCTTCATCCTCGAGAAGTGCATCGGCTGCTCGCGCTGCTCCAAGACATGCAAGTTCAACACGATAGAGATGGTCCCTGAGTCGAGGTTCAAAGGGGTGTTGAGATGAACTGGGACGAGATCGCATTCTGGACCCTCGCAATAATCGCCCTTGCCACCGCGCTGGGCATGCTCCGATCGAAGGAGATAACGCACAGCGTCGTCTTCCTCGCGACCGCCTTCCTCGCGATAGCTGCGATGTTCGTCCTCCTCAACGCCGAGTTCATCGCGATCGTTCAGATACTCGTCTATGTCGGAGCGATAGTGGTGCTCATCCTCTTCGCGATAATGCTGACGAAGAGGGAGCTGCCGGGAGGGAAGTGCGAATGAACGAGAAGCTCATCCCCCGCCTGCTCGCGATCGCCCTTGCAGCTGTCATGATCTCCATCCTGTTGCGCGTCTCGTGGCCGGTGTCCGATCCCGATCAGAGCACGAACAACGACCTGGGCGAGATGCTGTTCGGGAACCTCACGGACCCCGGCTTCAGCCCCATTCTCATAATGATCGCCGTCATGCTGCTCGTCGCGCTCCTCGGCGCGGTGTTCCTTGCGAAGGAAGAGGAGAGGGGGGAGAAGAAATGATCCCGATGATAGACTGGCTCATCTTCGCCGTCCTGCTCCTGATGGTCGGCGCCTACGGCGTGCTGACGTCCAAGAACGGCATCATGGTCCTGATGTCGATCGAGATCATGATGAACGCCTCGAATGTGACGCTCGTCGCGTTCTCCGCCTACGCGCAGGAACTCCACGGTTTCGCGAACCCGGATGCGACCGGGCAGATGTTCGCGCTCGTCTCGATTGCCGCGGCCGCTGCGGAGGTAGCGGTGGCGCTCGCGATACTCCTGGTGCTCTACAAGAGGTACGGAACTATCGATGTCACGAAGATGAATCTGCTGAGGTGGTGAGAAGATGATGATAGAGTACGCATGGCTGATACCGATACTGCCATTGATAGCGTTCACCATCATCTCCTTCGCTCCGAAGAAGCTGCTGATAAAGGAGGGGGGGGCGCCTTGGATCATCGGGCTGTCGACGGCGTCGTTCGTGCTCTCTGTCCTAGTCATAATAGAGGTCATCGGCGGGAGCACGCTGACCGGCGCGATGTCCCCGAGGATAACCTGGCTGCAGGTCGGTAGCTACGAGCTGACCTTCGGGATCTGGGTGGACCAGCTCACCGCGGTCATGCTTCTGGTGGTCTCGGTCGTCGGCACTCTTGTCGTCATATACTCGGTCGGCTACATGCACGCCGAGGGGGAGAGGAAGCGCCGTTACTACGCCGAGATATCGCTGTTCATCGGGGTCATGTTCGGCCTGGTCCTCGCGGACAACTACCTGTTCCTGTTCATATTCTGGGAGCTCGTGGGCCTATGCTCCTACCTGCTCATCGGTTTCTGGAAGGAGAGGGCCAGTGCGGCGAGCGCGGCCAAGAGGGCTTTCATCGTCACGAGGGTCGGGGACATACTACTGATGGCCGGATTGATCCTGCTGCTCAAGGCGACCGGATCGCTCGACTTCTCGGATCTGTTCACGAACGAAAGCCTTTCCGTGATGGACCCGGGACTTGCGACCCTGTCGATGGTATTCCTGTTCGGAGGGGCGATTGGAAAGAGCGCCCAGTTCCCGCTGCACGAGTGGCTGCCGGACGCGATGGAAGGTCCGACGACGGTCTCCGCGCTCATCCACGCGGCGACGATGGTCAACGCGGGAGTGTACCTCGTCGCGAGATCGTTCCCGATGCTCGTACAGACGCCGGACGCGCTGGCTCTGATAGGCATCATCGGCGGGATAACCGCGCTGATAGCCGCCACCAACGCGCTCGTCGCGACGGACATCAAGCGGGTGCTCGCGTACAGCACGATCAGCCAGCTCGGCTACATGATGCTCGCCCTGGGGGCCGGCGGACTGGTCATCGCGAGCCTGCTCGGGACGGAAACGGACCTGGGAGCGGGTTACTCGGCCGGCATGTTCCATCTGATGAACCACGGATTCTTCAAAGCGCTCCTGTTCCTCGCGGCGGGCAGCGTGATACACGGCATCGGAACCCAGGACATGAGGCAGATGGGCGGGCTCAGCAAGACAATGAAGATCACTTCGTTGACGATGCTGATCGGGTCTCTCTCGATAGCGGGAATACCTCCGTTCAGCGGATTCTGGAGCAAAGACGAGGTGCTTGCTTCGACCTTCGACGCATTCCAGGCGAACTCACAGTACGGTATCATGTTCCTGATCCTCTGGATATTCGGAATACTGACGGCCTTCTTCACCGCATTCTACATGTTCCGCATGTGGTTCATGACCTTCACCGGGAAGCCGCGCACCGAATCGCACTCGCACGAATCCCCGAGGGTCATGACCTATCCGCTGATCATCCTCGCGGCGCTCGCCATCGGCTCTGGCTTCGTCCTGCTGATAGGCGGAGGCTTCTTCTCCTTCCTCTCAGGTTCGATATCGTCAATAGGAGCGGGCGTGCAGGTCGAAGCGGTGAGCCCGCTCGATGAGCTCGTGAAGGTGTTCGCGAGCCCGCTCACCTACGCCGCGCTGCTCGCGGCGGTAGCAGGGTTGGGCTCTGCATTCATGATATATTATAAGGGGACATGGTCCGTCTCCGCATTATCCAAAGGCATCCCCGGCAAGTTCCAGAGACTGCTCGTGAACAGATACTACATCAGCTGGGCCTATGACGCATTCGCGTACTACATCGTGTACGGGATGTCGCTCGTGGCCGACATATTCGACAGGTATGTCATAGACGGGGTAGTGAACGGGATAGCAAAGGCGAGCAAGGTGGCGGGTTCTGTCCTCAGATGGGGGCAGACCGGACAGGTGCAGAACTATGTGATGGTGATAGTCGGCGGCGCGATACTCCTGCTGATATTCCTTGTGTTCACGGGAGGCGCTTGAATGCTCGAAGGTATTCCCGTCCTATCGTTGCTGATACTCTTCCCGCTCTTCGGAGCGCTGCTGATATTCCTCTTCGGAAGATCCCAGAAGATGATCAGGGTACTCGCGCTGATCTTCTCGGGGATACCGTTGGCACTGGTGTGTCTCATCTTCTTCGACTTCCAGTGGGGCGCCGCATACAGTTCGCCCACGGAGACCTTCGCGCAGCTGCAGTTCGCCGAGAGCTATTCCTGGATCCCGAGCCTGGGCGTCTCGTACACTGTCGGGATCGACGGGATAAGCCTGCCGTTGCTCTTCATCACGCCGCTGCTGACCTTCCTGTCCATACTGTTCTCATGGAACGTCGATAAGCGGCCGAAGGAATATTTCGGGCTGATGCTGGTCATGCAGGTCGGCATCACCGGGGTGTTCATACTGATGGACTACCTGGTCTTCTACATCTTCTGGGAGATCGTCCTCATCCCGATGTACTTCCTGATCGGCATCTGGGGAGGGCCGAACAGAGCTTATGCCGCGATCAAGTTCTTCATCTACACTCACGTGGCGAGCCTCGTCATGCTGCTGTCGATAATGGCGCTATACTTCCAAGCAGGCGCCACGACCTTCAACATGATCGACCTCGGACACATCGCACCGGGGTTCGCTACGGGATTCCAGATAATCGCGTTCGCAGCCTTCCTGTTCGGATTCGGCGTGAAGATGCCGATGGTACCGTTCCACACCTGGCTGCCGGATGCGCACGTGGAAGCCCCGACGGCGGGAAGCGTCCTGCTGGCCGGGCTGCTGCTGAAGATGGGCGGATACGGGCTGATAAGAATCGCGATACCGACGCTGCCCCAGGGAGCTCAGTTCCTTGCACCGGTCATGGCGATCATCGGCGTGGCGAGCATCCTCTACGCTGCGGTGGTCTGCCTCGCGCAGAAGGACCTGAAGAAGATGGTGGCCTACTCCTCGGTGAGCCACATGGGATTCGTCATGGTGGGATTCGCAACGCTCGGCGAGGTAGGTCTGCTCTTCGGAGTGTTCCAGATGTTCGCGCACGGACTCGTCACGGCAGTCCTGTTCATGAGCTGCGGCGTCGTCCAGCATCACGCGGGCACCAGGATGATACCGTCACTCGGCGGGATATCCGACAAGATGCCGAAGCTGGCAGCGCTGATGACCGCCGGATTCCTAGCGTCGCTTGGGCTTCCTGGCCTCGTGAGCTTCGCGGCCGAGTTCTCAATATTCTACGCGATCTACAACAGCTGGAACCTGCTGTTCCTAATCCCGATCCTCAGTGTCGCGATAACCGCGGCCTACTACCTATGGGCGCTGCAGAAGTCCATGTTCGGACCTTTGACGACGAAGATCGAGACGAAGGACATCCACGATGCGAACTGGTATGAGTCGCTGCCTATGGGGGTCCTGATCGCGCTGATCGCGCTCTTCGGATTATTCCCGATGATAATGGTGAGCAGGATGGGGGATG
>Ga0316628_100002446_pt1 | contig 13792 bp, 8 predicted proteins | sample OWC_Aug_M2_C1_D5_FD_207648 | JGI IMG/M metagenome (GOLD analysis project Ga0316628, IMG submission 207648) | Wetland soil microbial communities from Old Woman Creek delta, Ohio, United States - OWC_Aug_M2_C1_D5_C | ecosystem: Environmental > Terrestrial > Soil > Wetlands | place: USA: Ohio... | reverse complement strand
CGTTGTTCGAAGCACCGCCGCCGCCTCCGCCACCGCCGCCCGATATCGTCGAGGCGGTGCAGCCGGAGATGTACATGCCGTGCATGCCGTTGGCGTCGACGTGGCCTCCGTACACCATCAGGTTGCCGCACAGCCGGGCGTACATGCCGTTCCCGACATTGAGGGCGAAGGTGCAGCCGGAGACGTTCGCGTTGTTGCACGACGCGAGGTGTATGCCCACCTCGTTGTTCGAGTTCGCCGTGCAGCCGACGATCCAGGCGGAGTTGCTCGAGACCGCATATATGCCCCTCTGCCCGTTGTCCGAGCACAGCGCGCCGTACACGACGGAGGACGGGCAGTTGTACAGGTACACCCCGTTCTTCGTGTTGTTCGAGAGGTCGCCGCTAACGTTGACATTACCGCCGTTGTACACGAAGGCGCCGTTGTTGGCGTTGTACGAGGCGGATATCGACGAGCAGTTCACCCAGCTGCAGCCGCTGATGTAGATGCCGCTGCCGGCGTTGTTCAACACGGTGCAGCCTGTGACGTCGACATCGGTGCAAGAGACGAGGTATATTCCGTGCCACCCGCTCTTGCCCAGGGACGCCGTCAGGCTCGCTATGGAAAGGTCCTTGCACATGTACATGTAGAGGCCGTTCCTCCCGTTGTCCGAGTAGTCGCCGCCGCTTACGGATGACGAGTTCGTGAATACGGAGTTCATCCCGTTCCAGAGGTTGCCGCCGTGCGAGCCGCCCGTGACGCTCATCCTGAGGCAGTTCTTCGTGTAGATGCCGCTCAGGCTGTTGTGCGTCGTGTCCGTGCCCGTCATCGTGACGTCCGTGCAGCCATCGAGGTGCACTCCGTGGTTGCCGTTCGAATACGCGTCGCAGTCGTTGATCGTCACGTTGTTCGAGGAGAGGATGTAGATCCCGTTCCCGCCGTTAGACGAGGCGTTGCAGGAGACGATCTCAAGGTTCGCACAGACCGGGGCATATATGCCGTAGAGGTTGTCGGTCATGACCGTGCCCTCTATGCGGCCGTTGTCGGCTCTGTACAGGTAGATGCCCTTGTTGGCGTGGCTGGTCGACGTTACGCTGACGTCCCTTATCACGAAGTAGGCGTCGGTGTTCTTGATGGTTATCCCTATGGCAGACGAGGAGTCGATGTCCCAGTTGTCGATTATGTACGGGTCGGAGGACGTGCCGCTGCCCCATGTCACTCCGCTTGCATTCGTGAAGTCGGAGTTGCTGAGTATCACGATGGGCGCATGCGTTGTGTCGTAGGTCACGGTTATGGTGTCCGATCCGGCATTATTCGAGTCGTCTGTCGCGTTGACGTAGATCAGGTTGCTCCCCAAGTTCAGCGCAATGCCGGTTATCGACCAGGGGTTCACACCGGACGCGGTCCCAGATATGCCCGTCGCCGTGTTCTTCCATTTGACGGACGTTACGCCCACGTTGTCCCACGAGTCTCCTCCGAGGTTGACGGAGGATGTGGGCGTGATGTATGTTGGATCGGCCGTTGGAGATGTGATGTTCAGCGTCGGGGGAACCGAGTCGGCGGCGCGGGTGACGGTTATCAGGTCAGAACCGACCAGCCAGTTGTTGCCGGTCGCGTTGACGTATATCGGGTTGTCGCCCACTTTCACATACAGGCCGGTTATGCTCCAGCTCGTCGTGCCGGTCGCCTGACCGGATCCTCCGGTAGCCGTGTTCTTCCAGCTGACCACATAGATGCCGTTGGTGGCGCTCGCCGTGCCGCCCAGATCGACGGTCATATCGCCAGTCGCATAGGTCGGGTCGCCCGTGGGCGAGGTTATCGTGGAGACCGGGGTATCGAGCGGGTCTGCCGCCCCGACCGTCACGGTCAACCTAGTCACTATGTCGGTGAACGAGGTTGTCCCATTAGACCTGTCATATGCGAATATGGTCTGCGCGCCCAGCGTCGAGTATGTTACCGTCGTCCACCAGACGCCGTTGTCGGCGGATGTGAAGGTGTGCTGACTTCCGTTCGCTCCCCATGTCGACGTTATATTGGTCGTCTTCAGCTTAACGGTCCCGTTCCATGCGCCGTTGGTGTTGCTCCCGCCGATCTGGCTCTTCAGGATCGGTTGAGTGCCGTTCATGCCGGTCCCGTTGACCGACTGAATCTTCAGCTTGACCGCCTGGTTCTGACCGACGTATCCTACCGCCGTGATCTTGTAGTCCTCGATCGGCACTACATCGATCTGAACGAAAGGTATGCCTCTCGCGAAGACCCTGCCGTTCTCGTAGGAGTAAGGCGCTGACGTGGATGTCCAGTAGTCCCTGCCGCTGACCACGTGGAATGGGTTGGTGGCGGGTGAGTATCTCTCCATATATATGCCGACGGTACCCGCGCCCATGGCGCTACCGCCACTGATGTTCAGGATTCCTGTTTGGTTGTAATATCCACCGGTCGTGGTGGGGGAAGGTGCAAGTCTCTTCGTGATAGCCCATGGCATGCAGAAGTCGCCCAGCTTGAGCTTACCCCAGTACATGTTCTTGCTGAAGTTGCCTGCGGCCACGTTGCTGGCGGTCGTATAGTTGTTCGGAGTGGCCCACGGGGGGGCGACCCAATTCGGGTTGATGCCGATGAAGTCCCTGTTGCCCATGCCCCAGTGGCTCGTGTTCAGGTCGTAGATGAAGCACTCGTACTTCGAGAAGTTCCTTACGACAGGGGCGGTCCAGTAGCTTGCGTTCTTCTGGTATCGCCTGGTGCCGGGCGAGTAGGAAACGCGGGTCCTGTCAGGGCTGAACTGGTCTGGGTCGTACCTGTTGAACGGCGACATGTATGACCAGTAGTGCTCAGGAGCGCTCGTCTGGCTTCCCGCGCCGTTGCCCAGGTAGTCCGTGTGGAACGCCTCGAGCATCCATCCGCCCATGAAGACGGCGCTGCTCGGGTCCTCCCAGGCGGTCATCCTGTAGACGGTGACCTGCCTGAAGGTCATGTTCGACATATTCGGGGTTGAGCTGATGTTCCAGTACATGTCCTCGTGGTAGTCGAGCATCGAGCCCCTGACGTTCCTGCCTGCGCCGTTGATCGACCACCAGCCGGTCGCGTTGCACTTCTCCATCATCCTCAGGATGAGGCTGTCGATGCCCCAGGAGATCGAGTACACTCTGATCGTTGTCGTGTTGGCGGTGCTGTTGACCTTGTCCATTGTAAGCTTGACGTTGAAGAATCCGCTGTTGTTTAGGTCGTATTCGTAGTTCGTATAGATGCCTAACGATCCGAAAGTGGAATTCGGATTATGGGTGACGGGCAATATGGAGTTAGGTTCGCTTCCGTTCCACTGCCAGTCCTTCTTCCAGGCCATCTCAGTTATCCCGTTTTGAGCCTTTGTCCACCATGTCCTGATGTCGCCGGTCCCGGGCCAGCCGAGGTAGGCAATCGCCGCCTGCCTGCTAAACTCTATCTTGCCCTGCAGCTCATAGAAGTAGCCATCGTTGCTGCCGGACAGCCATGTTCCAGAGCAGCCGTAGAACCATTGGGCGTAGTGGGTGCCGTTGGGTCCTCCTGGGCCTTTTATAGTCCAGATCTCCGCGTCGGTCAGATATGTGCCGTAGAATGTCGCGTTGATGTAGCCGCCGGACGAAGAGTTTGCTCCGAGGTGCGGAACGTACCATGCGTGCCATGGGTGCTGCCCGTCGGAGCCTGTCCTCGCCATAGTCTCGTTCTTCACAACACCTGTGATACGATACGGTGTCCATATCATGAAATCAGTCGTTGTGGAATTATCTGTCTTGAGTGTTTCCGCTGAATTGGGATTGTTCGCGAATATGTATGGATAACTGGTCCTCAGGCAGTACTCGCCGTAACCTGCTGTTCTCGGAGAATTGGTGCCGTTAAGCCATTGTTCGACCCCCATGCCGGTCGGGTTGCCATGAGTCCTAGTGCTGTTCTCTACAAAGATACCGTGGTGACCAAGATTTGCCATATCAATGGGAGTCGTATTGGTCCAGTGATAATCGGACCTGTTCCATTTCTCATTCTTTAGATAGCCTTCGCCCCAGTGGTTGAACTTGTAGTAGGCTTCCCTCCTGCCGGCGGGCGGGTTGTTCAGCCAGTCGGTCGAAGCCGGAACAGAGTCGCCTGTGTCCTTCAGAATCGCAGGAATCGCTAAAGACAGGGCGGATAGGATCACGACGCTGGCGAGGAAAACGGCCAAATATACCTTCTTGGATTTCGTCAGTCTCGTGTTCATGCCTTTGATGGCGGCAGTCATATCGCTAGCTAGTATGACATCTAAATCGGTCATATTCGTCCTCCCAAACGGATAGGTTCACCTAATGATACAAGGCGATATAAAACTTATCAAGAAGCCAGACATCGCTCCGGGCATCGCCCGCAATCAAAATCCTGCCCGGAAAAAATTGTATCGCCTTTTATTCTGTACGGTTATCGAGGGCCGTTTTAGCAAGAGATTGAGTAATTGCCATTACGAATCACAGAATACCCAAATCGAGAATGCCGCCTGTGGCAATCTCATTCGACGACATTCTAACGAGGTAGAACGACATCGTAGATGTCGACTTGATTCAGTCAACGTGATCATGCGAACGAGAAATCGATCATGCGCCGAACCCCCTCCCCCCATCAGTCTTGATGGACATTTATGTGCATCAATGAACAAAGAATTGAAATAGGAACCGATTATTCGTATTGCCCACCATATTGAGGTGCAATTATGCAGAAGACCAAAGTAGAATTGTCTCAGGATGAGCTCCCGAGGAAATGGTACAACATAGCGGCGGATTTGAAGAACGGAATTCCACCGCCGTTGAACCCGGCGACGAAGCAGCCGATAGGTCCAGCCGACCTTGCGGCCGTCTTCCCGATGTCGCTGATAAGGCAGGAGGTCTCGACCGACAGGTACATCGACATACCTGAAGAGGTGCAGGAGGCATACTATCTCCTAGGCAGGCCGTCTCCGCTGCAGAGAGCGGTGCACCTTGAGAAGTACCTGAAGACCCCCGCGAAGATATACTACAAGAGGGAGGACCTGAGCCCGACAGGCAGCCACAAGCCGAACACCGCCTTCGCCCAGGCATATTTCAACCTGAAGGACGGCGTCGAGCAGCTGGCGACCGAGACCGGCGCCGGGCAGTGGGGATCCGCGCTCGCGCTGGCATGCAACTACTTCGGCCTGAAGTGCAAGGTGTTCATGGTCAGGATCAGCTACGACCAGAAGCCCTACAGGAAGTTCGTGATGAACGTCTACGGGGCGGATGTGACCCCTTCCCCGAGCAACGAGACGGAGTTCGGGAAGAAGCTGCTGGCGGAGAGGCCCAACCACCCGGGATCGCTCGGCATCGCGATCAGCGAGGCCATGGAGGTCGCAGTGAAGGGCGGCGCCAAGTCGAAGTATGCGCTCGGCAGCGTTCTGAACCACGTCATGCTGCACCAGACGGTCATCGGCCAGGAGGTCTTGATGCAGTTCGAGAAGCTTGACGAGAAGCCCGACTACATGATCGGATGCGTCGGCGGAGGGAGCAACTTCGCAGGGTTCACCTTCCCGATGATAGGGCAGAAGATCAACGGCAAGACCAACACCGAGTTCATCGCCGTCGAGCCGAAGTCGGTGCCCTCGATGACCGCGGGCAAGTACGAATACGACTTCGGGGACACGGCCCAGATGACGCCCCTGATCAAGATGTACACCCTGGGGGCGGCGTTCATACCGCCGGAGATACACGCCGGCGGCCTGAGGTACCACGGCACCGCGCCGAGCCTGAGCGTGCTGCTGAACGACAAGCTCGTGAAGGCCGCTGCGTACGAGCAGAAGGAGTGCTTCGAGGCGGGCTTGACTTTCGCGAGGACCGAGTGCGTGATCCCGGCGCCGGAGTCGACGCACGCGATAAAGGCGGCGATAGACCTGGCCTTGGAGGCGAAGAGGAAGAACGAGAAGAAGATCATAGCCTTCAACCTCTCGGGACACGGCCTGCTAGACCTCTCAGGGTACGACGCATACCTCAGCGGAAAGCTGAAGTAGGGGGCATAGCGGCCCCGTAAACCCCTTAATCCTATTCATTTTCCATTTTCCCCCATTGAGCGCTGCCGCGCATGAACAAAATAATTATCCGCGCAGTCGATACGATGCACGGTGATATGACGGCAGAGGAGAAGGACATAGGGTTGGTCATACAGTATTTCGCGAAGCCGGAGGTCGCGGCCATCCAGTTGACCGGCGGGGAGATCAAGCTGGGCGACACCGTGAGGATAAAGGGGACGACCACGGATTTCACCCAGAAGATTGAGTCGATGCAGATCGACAGGGTCCCCGTCACGAGCGCGAAGGCCGGCCAGTCTGTCGGAATAAAGGTCAAGGAACGCGTCAGGCAGCACGACAAGGTCTTCCTCGTCGTCGGCTAATGCTTGTCGTCCGAGCTGTCAGAGTGCTTGCCGAGCTCCGCTGAGCGCTTGGTTGCGGCCTCGACCGCGTCTATCAGCATCGCCTTCAGCCCGCTCTTCTCGAGGGAATGCAGCGCGGCTATCGAAGTCCCGCCTGGCGAAGTCACCAGGTCTTTCAGCGTCGCCGGGTGCATGTTGGTCTCCTTCAGCATCTTCGCCGAGCCCAATAGCGTCTGTATCGCAAGGGCGCTCGCGGTTTCCCTGCTCAGGCCGACCTTCACGCCTGCATCCGACAGCCCCTCCGCTATCAGGAACACGTACATAGGTCCGGAGCCGCTCAAGCCCGTCACGGCGTCCATGAGGTACTCCTGCACCTCGACAACGGTGCCGACGGATTCGAGAATCTCGCGCGCCGTCTTGACGTCGGTCCGGCTGGAATGCTTGCCGGGGGAAATCGCTGTGGCCGATTCCCCCACGAGCGCGGAGATGTTCGGCATCGCCCTGATGACCGACATCTTCTTCTTGACCGAGGAGGAGATGCGCTCGGTCCTGACGCCTGCCACAACGGAAACGAGGACCTGCCCCTCGTCCAGCTCTCCTCTGATCTCTTCGAGGACGGAATCCAGCACCTGCGGCTTCACCGCCAGGATCACTATGTCGGCCCCTCTCACGGCCTTCCTGTTGCTTTCGGTCGTCTTCACCTTGAGCTGCTTTCCGAGCGCCGATAGCCTCTTTCCGTCTTTGTCGGAGACTGTGAACAACTCCGGCCTGGCCCACGGCATCCTGAGCATGCCTTTCAGCAGCGCCCCGCCCATGTTCCCAGCGCCGATTACCGCGATCCTCTTACGGTCCATCCTCTCCATCTCCGGTGACGTACACCAATCGGGACAGGCGAGTATTATACGTTTCTAATGGGCGGGCGTTTCGGCCGATGAAACAGGGTCCCTCTCGCGCGCAGGCTCACCATGATACACGTAATTAGGGGATGCCGATCGCCCTTGATCCCGTGATGCTGTTCTTCGGCACGAAATGCACGGATTCCGAAAGGGTATAAAAGGCATCATCAAAGAAAAGTCAGTGTATGCGCAATATTATTTATATTTTATATATTCGATATAGTCCAGTATATTTGTCCTATGTATTAGGGAAACTGATTTATATATCATACACACAAGATAAGTAACGATGAGGACGAACACCCTGATCCAACGAATAGAGCCACCCATCGGTGGAATGGATTAGAGTGTCCGATAAAGTCGAGGAAATCAGTCTCCGCGGCTTATGAGGGAGCCGCCGAGAGTTCTTCGAATTGTCATCACACTAAAAGGAGGTGAAAGGAATGATGCCGAAGTTGCAAATGATGGTCATGAGAAAGCCCGAGATCAAATGCCATGCGAAGCTGGACTGTCATGAGAGACACAACTGCCGGACCATCCGACAGAAGGTGGTCAGCCCTGGCAAGATCCGCAGGCTGATGGGATAAAACATCTTAGCCCTGGTCCCCGTGGAAAAGGGACCGGGCATTGCATTTTTCCGCGATCATTTCGGCACTATCTTCTTCTTTGACGCTGACGGCTTTCTGCGCACCAGGCATACCCTCAATTCGCCGTCCTTGTGCTCCGCCTCGCAGGTGTCTGCATCGAAATCCTGCGGTATCTTCATCCTGAACCAGCCGAAGAGCGTCCCGCCTTCCTCCCCCTCGATCCTCACATTGACGAGTATCTCGCCGTTCTCTATCGTTATGTCGATGTCGTCCTTGTCGACGCCTTCAAGGTCCGGGAAGGACAGCTCCAGCCTGCCGTCCCTAACGGATATCTCCGGTTTCAGAAGGAGGGCGTCCGACTCTTCTCGGTCGTGCGCCCTGGAGCAGAACATGCAGTTGGCGAACCCTCTGCTGGCGTTCTCGAGCTCGTCGTCCAGGTTCCTGAGGAGATCTATGGCATCCCAGTACCGGATCTCGTCGACTATGTTGCGCCAGCTCACGACGGTCATCTTCAATTCAACGACACCTTCCCCACATCACCCATACATGTAACTCTTGGTCATCCTGTCAGCGGGGCCCTGCCTCGCTGCGACGATCTCCTTCGCCTTGTCCATCTGCGTTTTGATGTTCTCCTCGATCTTCTCTGCTTCATCGTAGAGCGGCTTCAGGTCGAGCTTTATCTCGGGGAACATCGCGTCCACCGTCTCGACGAGCTTCGCCGCGCTCCTGGCATCCGGGTACATGGCATTCGCTTCCGCAAGAAGGCATATCGTGTCCTGCCCGAGCCGGTTCCCCTCGCTCAGCAGCAGCCCCGAGACGCCCGTGATCCATCCGTGGTCGAACACCTCCACCTTCGCAGACTTCAGCCGCTCGCGCGCGGACTCCGTGGAACCCACGCCGTAGACCTTGACCTCCCTCTTCGCCTCGGTCGGCTCCGCCATGAGGCCCTCGAGGGCGATGATCGATTTGAACCGCCCCTTGCCGTCCTGCCAATCGAGTATGGTCTGCGCCATTATGCTGGAAAGCTGCATCGGTATCGCGAAGTCCGAGAGCAAGATCACCAGACCCTCCCGCCGGTAAATCCTCACGGGGGCCAACGGGATCCCGTTCTGCACAACTGCCGCCGGCGGGAGCTTGTCGGACTGCATGTAACCGACTATCTCCATCTTCAGTGAGTCGGCCATGAAGTTGGCCGCTATAGTGCTGCAGAGGCCGACCCCCGGGAATCCGGTAATCAGCGTATGATCGCTAACCTGCAGGTCTTTCGAGAGCACGATTCTGAACTTCTCTTCCATCGGGATCTCCCTCGCATTCACGCATCGGCGGCGTACGCCGCCCTTGCGCTACTGTAATCATTTTGTGCGATATAATATATGATGATAGGCGGACGTATTTCGGAAGCCCGCGCGAGCGGCGCGGGATCCGTGCGCCGAGACATTCTAGTTTGACATTGAAGAAGCGAACCAAACCGCGAGCCGGAATTTTTCAAACACGGCGGAGGTCCGATGTCCTCGTCGGAAAAAGATGCATCTCGATGATTTCCTGCAGATTGCAGCCGGGCATAGGAAGTGATATATGCGGAGAGAACACTAATATCCCGAAAGACGGGCGAGATTTTGAGCGCCTGTCGAACGTTTGATCGGAGGATTAAACCATGGCAAAGAAGAAAGCAGCGAAGAAGAAAACCGCAAAGAAGAAGAAAGGGTGCAAGAAGTAAGCATGGTGCATCATCGGCCGACTAGACAAGCTGGCTGGATATGTGGAAGCCCGACTGATCCTTTTGAATTGGGTCGGGCTTCTGAAACATCTTACCTTCTCAGGGATTGACTGCTCTCCAATAGAGAGAATGTTTTTACGATAGCTCTCGGATTAGGCATTGCGGAGGATGCGAATGCCGAAACAGATGATCACGGGACTTGACCAAGGGGATGTAGGGAAATATGTTCTACTTTGCGGCGAGCCGGAGAGGGTGCCGAAGATAGCGTCGATGCTGAAGGGCGCTGTCGAGAAGAGAAGGATCCGCGAGTACCTGGTCTACGAGGGGGCCATCGGCAGGGAGCGGGTCACGGTCGCGTCCACTGGCATAGGCGGCCCTTCGACCGCGATATTGATCGAGGAGATGGCGAACCTCGGCGCGAACACATTCATCAGGATAGGGACGAGCGGCGGAATAGCCGACGGCCTCGAGAAGGGCGACCTCGTGATAAGCACGGGCGCGATAAGGGCCGAGGGGACGAGCCGCTCGTATGTGTGGCCAGGGTTCCCCGCATTTGCACACCACGAAGCGGTCCTCGCCCTGATCAAAGCCGCGAAAGCCAAGAGGGCGAGGTTCACCGCGGGCATCACGTTCTCGGTCGACGGGTTCTACTCCGAGAACAAGGTGCTCGGGAAGAAGGGGGAGAACCTCTCGATGAGCCACGGCGGGCTGCAGCTCGAGGGGAGGGAATCCAGGCTCTCAGACGTGAAGGCGATGGGCGCCAAGAACATCGAGATGGAGAACGCGGCGATATTCACGTTGGGCAACCTCTTCGGGCTGAGAGCCGGCGCGATATGCATAGTGAGCGACGTCGTGCCTTGGCATCCGACTGATAAGGCGATCGACTTCGAGAAGAACATGACGCAGTGCATCAGGATCGGCATCGATGCGATGGGGACGCTGATCCAGTGGGACAAGAGGAAGGGCAAGACCGGGTACTGGTCCCCCTAGAATCGGCAGCGGACTATACCTTGCCGATGTCCCTGAGCCTGCCTATCTTCCCGTAGTTCATTATGCCGCCTGCTGAGTAGCCGTAGGCGGAGTAATCTCCGATCCCAGTCTCGGCCAGGAGGGGAATCATCCGCTCGCTGTCAGGGGTGCCGATGACGTCGGAGCCGAGCGCTAGCGGCGAGAACGCCGGGAGGACGAGCCTGTTCGTTTCCGCATGGAAGAGGAAGCAGGGGATCTTCACGGACGCCCCGGTCGCCTCCCTTATCAGCAGGGCGGGATGCTCGTGTGCGAGGACCATCCCATCGCGGCTTGCCGCCCTGGTCTCGTGCCCGTGCGCTATCGCGAGCGCTCCGATGTCGACGCTCTTCTGGAGCTGCATGCCCCTCTTCGATAGAATGGTGGCGAGGTAGTTGTCGTGGTTCCCCTTCAGTACGATGAGCTTCGCCCTGGCGCTGATCTCATCGACGAACCTCTCCACTCCGTTCCATTCCGCAGAGAGGTTCCTGTCGAAATTGTGCTTGAGGTCCCCGGCGACGACAACGACCGACGGGTCGAATGAATCGATAGCCTTGTGCAGCCTCGATATCATCTCGAGCGTCTGCACCCTGGGCATGGAGAACCCCTCCGCCTCCAGGGTCGCCTCATAGCCGATGTGCAGGTCCGCCAGCAGCAACGCTCCTGTCGGAGCGTGGAAGGCGCATCCGAACGTCGAAAGCGCGATGTCCGGCGATATCCTGATTTCGTTTGGCATTTCATCGGCCTCGGTTGCGCGGAAGTATTGGCGGGCTTCATGTTGCAGGCGGCGGAGGTAGTCTTGGGTTGTTGCCGGATGTGGCCCTCTTCACCTTCTTCTGAATGACGACCTTCTCCGGCTCCGACTCCGGGGAATCGGCTTCCTTCTCGTGCTGAGTCGAATGTCGATCGTCCTTCCTGCTGCGCCTGACGAAGATGAATATGAGGATCGCGGTGATCAGGTAGAACAGGGCCAGACCGCCTATCGCCATCGCTGTCATGTCCTGGGGCTCTGGCAACACTGTCGCGCTGTATGTGACGTTCATGATGTCCGTGAAGCTGTTGCCCGCCGCGTCCCACGAGGTCACCGATATCTCGTTGTCCCCCTCCTGCAGGGCTATGCCGGTTATCGACCAGCTCGTTGTGCCCGTCGCGTCGCCGGATTCGCCCGTCAGCGCGTTCGACCAACTGACCCTGACGACGCCTATGTTGTCGGAGGCGGCGCCAGCCAGGTCGATAGCCGCGACGCCGGTGGTGTAGGTCGGGTCCGTCGTCGGAGAGGTGATCACGCAGGTCGGGTCGTTCGCATCGTAGCTCACCGTGATGTCGGCCGACCGGGAAATGCCGGACTCTTCCCAGGCGGTCACGGTAATCAGGTTGTCGCCGAGGGCCAGTTCTAAGCCCGATACATCCCAAATCGTTGTCCCGGTGGCAGTGCCAGACGTCCCTGTCGCCGCATTGCTCCAGGTGATATTCTTCACAACGGCGCTGTCGGAAGATGTGCCTCCCAGGTCGATGCTCGATGCATTGGTCGCATATGTGGCGCTGCCCGTTGGTGATGTTATCGTCACTATCAGGTTGGTGTTGTCGCACCAGACGTGGATCGCATCGGCCCCGATTCTGCCCGCAATGTCTGTGGCATTCACGTAGATCAGGTTGTCGCCCGCGTTTAGCGCGACGCCGTCTATTGACCAGCCGGTCGTGCCAGTCGCTGTGCCGGATGCTCCGGTCAGCACATTCATCCAATCCACGGAGACAACGCCGAGGTTGTCGGAGGATGTGCCGCCTAAGGCGACCGTCACCGCGAACGTGCTGTACATCGCATTGCTCGTCGGCGAGGTTATGGCGACGGAGGGGTCGGTATTGTCTCTCACGAGTGCTATTTCGGCCGACGCAGTGTTGCCGGCCGCGTCGTGCGATACGACAGTGATGTTGTTCCAGCCCGGGTACAGGCCTAAAGACGACATCGACCAGCTCGTTGTGCTGCTTGCTGTGCCCGATCCCCCTCTATCGTTAGTCCATGTGACACTGATGACGCCGATGTTGTCCGATGCCGTGCCGAACACACCGATCGTAGGTGAGATGGTGTAGGTCGGATCGGATGTCGGGGTCGTTATCGTGCAGGTCGGGCTGATGTTATCGCTGATGATAAAAATCGTATCCTCTGCGGTGTTGCCAGCCGCGTCGTGCGCCGTCACGGTTATCAGGTTGTCGCCCGCGTTGAGCGTTATGCCGGAGATGCTCCAGCTAGTCGCGCCGGATGCCGCGCCGGTTCCGCCTGTGGCATCGTTGCTCCACGTGACGTTCGAGACGTTGAAGTTGTCGGATGCCGTGCCGCCGATATCAATCGAAGACAGTGTCGAGTGGAGAGCCGCACTGCTGGTCGGCGAGGTTATTGCGACCGCCGGTTTCGTGTTGTCCCTGACGACCGTGATCGTGTCGGTCGCCGTGTTCCCAGCGGCGTCGTGAGACGCGACAGTGATCGCATTGCTGCCAGCGCTCAGCGCGATGCTTGCTATCGACCAGGCTGTCGCGCCGGATGCCGTGCCGGATCCGCCAGTGGCGGCGTTGCTCCATGTGACGCTCGAGACGTTGAAGTTGTCGGATGCCGTGCCGCCGAGGCTGACGGTCGAAGAAGTCGTGTTGTGCTCGGTATTGCTCGATGGCGAAACAATCATCACGGATGGAGCGTTGTTATCGCACCATACATGCACTGTGTCAAGGCCGATGTTGCCCGCCGCATCGGAAGCGTTGACATATATCAGGTTGTCGCCTGCGTTGAGCGCGACGCTGGCTATCGACCAGCTGGTCGTGCCCGCCGATGTCCCGCTTGCGCCGGTTGCCATGTTCTTCCACGCCACGGATACAACGCCGAGGTTGTCAGAAGATATGCCGCTGAGGGCGGCGGTCGCCGAGATAGTGTACGTCGGATCGGTAGGAGAGGAGATCGTGCAGGTCGGTGCGGTGTTGTCGCGCCATACATGCACAAATGCCGAGCGCACGTTGCCCGCCGCATCGGAAGCGTTGACGTAGATCAGGTTGTCGCCCGCGTTGAGCGCGACGCTGGCTATCGACCAGCTCGTATTGCCGGAAGCAGCGCCGGTCATACCAGTCGCCATGTTCTTCCAGGTCACGATGACGACTCCGACGTTGTCGTTTGCCGAGCCACCGAGGGCGGCTGTCGCCGAGGCTGTAAAGTGCGGGTCGCTCGCGGGCGCGGTTATCGTGCATGACGGGTT
>Ga0316628_100002445_pt1 | contig 13793 bp, 13 predicted proteins | sample OWC_Aug_M2_C1_D5_FD_207648 | JGI IMG/M metagenome (GOLD analysis project Ga0316628, IMG submission 207648) | Wetland soil microbial communities from Old Woman Creek delta, Ohio, United States - OWC_Aug_M2_C1_D5_C | ecosystem: Environmental > Terrestrial > Soil > Wetlands | place: USA: Ohio... | reverse complement strand
AAGGCCACGGGGAAGATCACCTTTTCCGCGGTTCCGTCGGACGGGACGACCATGACGGTGGACGGGGTCACCTACGAGTTCACTTCGGGTACCCCGACGGGTGCCAACGTGAAGATCGACACCGCGACCCTCACGACGGCGGCCGATGCGGCCGTGGCGCTCGCCGCAGCCGCCGCGGGTGCGAACAAGGGCCCCAATTCCACCATGACGGTCAGCGGCGCAATCGTGACGGTCGGCGCGGACACGGCAGGGGTCGCGGGGAACGCCATCGGCATTTCCGAGGCGGGCGACGCGGGGAACGCGATCGCCGCGTCGGGGGCGTCGCTTTCCGGTGGGGGAAGCCCGTCGTACTCCGCCTCTCTCGTCAACACGGGGACCCAGGAGGCCCCCGCATGGTCCCTGATGCTGACAGCGAAAAAGACGGGTTCCTCCGGCGCATTCACCGCGACCCCCGGAGGCGGGCTTGCGATGACGTTCTCCGACACGCAGACTGCGCAGAATGCGTCGCTGACCGTGGACGGGATCCCGATCACCCGTTCCTCCAACGTGGTGGGGGACGTGATCTCCGGCGTCACCTTCTCCCTCGTGAAGGACACGGTCGCTTCCGGCCCCATCTCGGTGACGGTCAGCAAGGATTCCTCCGCCGTGAAGGCGAAGATCCAGTCCTTTCTCACCGCCTACAACGATCTTCGCTCCTACATCTCCACGAACACAAAATACGACACCGTGACCAAGGTCGCGGCGCCGCTGATGGGCGAAACGGCCGTGAACACGGTGTCCCAGGGTCTTGTATCCCTCATCGGCAACGCGGTGGCCGGTCTCACCGGAACCTACACATCCCTCTCCCGCGTCGGCATCACGATTCAGAAGGACGGGTCGCTCGCGATGAACGCGACAAAGATGGACGCGGCCATGGGCGCCGACTTCCAGGGAGTGGTGGACCTTTTTTCAAAGAACCTGACCACCGCGACGGAAGGGGTGGCCTACAAGATCCAGTCGAAGATCGACCAGTGGATGTCCTCCGCGGACGGCGTCATCGCGACCCGCAAGACCGGACTCTCCGATATTATCCGGCGGCTCTCCGGCCAGATGGCGGACAAGGAGTCGGCCGTGGCCGTCTATGAACGGGCTTTGAAGGAGAAATATTCCCGGATGGAGTTGTTGGTGAGTCGATTGAGGAACCAGGCGGGCGCATTGAGCTCCCTGGGCGCCAGCTTGTCGTGATCCGTCCGCAACCCGATACCGAAAGGAAATTTCCCATGCTCGGTACACACGCGGCGGCACAATACCGCCGGAACACCGTCCAGACAGTCTCCCGCGAGAAGTTGCTCCTGATGCTGTTCGACGGCGCCATCGGGTTCGCGAATGCCTCAAAGGCCCGATTCGATGCCGGGGACACGGTCGGTTTCCGGGAGTATCTCGACAAGAGTCAGGCGATCGTATCGGAGTTCCTCAGCACGTTGGACATGAAGGCGGGCGGCGAGATCGCCGGGAATCTCCGACAGCTGTACCTCTTTCTTCTTGACCATATGAATCAGGCGAATCTCCAGACCCGTGCGAAGAATATGGAGGAGGTGGCCCGGATCCTCGGGACGATCCGCGAGGGATTCGACGGCGCGATCCGGTCCCTGGCGTGCGACCGGCAGAAGACGACCCGGCAGTAGCGGGAATGAGCGCCGGCCAGTGCGCCGCACGGATGGAGGAGGTCCTTGCGGAATATCTCGATGCAACGAAGATCCTCCGCTCTGCACTCCTCGAGCTCGATCCCGAAGAGGCGACAACGGCTCTTGAGACGCGTGACCGCTGCATCAGCCGGTACGCCGAGGCGATCGAACGCTGGTTTGCGCTTCCGGGAGGAGCGCAGGATCCCGGGCTGATCGGTTCCCTTTCATGGCATCACCATTGCATAAATCAGGTGGACACCGAGATCATCGAGTACATCGAATCGTTGAAAGGCGAGGTCGGCGACACCCTTGTCCGCATCGGCAAGTGCAGCAGAATGGAGCGGAGCTACCTTCCCCCTTCCCCTGGCAAGGCGGGGATCCTCGACGGCGAGGGATAATCCCGGGGGCGTGTCCCATCGTCCCCACCGCGGGGATGCGTAATATGTCCGTAAAATCAGTTACTTCCGAGAACTTCCCCTCCCTCGCCGCTTCTCTCCGGGCCGATGATTACCGGCTCGACGAGGTGCAATCCTCCAGCAGGGATGCACTCCCCGTTCCACGCCTCCGGGGAAAGACGGTCCACAGCGCATACGATCCCCGGGAAGAGGCAAGACGATCCGTTGACGCTTTCTGTCAAGGGAAGGGGGTCGGACCGGGGGACACCGCGGCCGTCCTCGGGAACGGGTACGGATACCTCGCGGAAGCACTCCTCGAGCGGGGCGTCCTCCCCGTGGTGTTCGAACCTTCCCCCGCCCTGTTCCTCGGGATGGCCCGGGACCGGGAGATGGGGACGTTCCTGCGCTCCGTCCGCTACTACCTGGTCGACGATCCATCCGATCTCCACCGTTCGGGGGACCACCGGTCGGACCTTGCCGCCGCGAAGGCGATCCTCACGCTCCCGTATGTGCATTGGCTCTTCCCTGCCTTCGAGGAAGGGTTCGTCAATAAATTCTCGGCGATTCGTTCGGCCCACGAGGCTTTCTATCGCGTATCGGTGATCTCCCCCTTTTCCGGCGGTTCCTGGGAGATCGCGCGGTACGCCGCCAGGGGATTGGCCCGGATCGGCCATGTGGTCGATTTCGTCGACGTCTCAGGCTTCGGGAGCGCATTTACGTCGATTCGGGAATTTCACCGGAAAAGGATTCCCGCCGTCGCGACGGCGGGAATGAAGGCATTCGGGGAGTGGGCATCCGGGGAAATCCTCGAACGTATAAACGCATTCGACCCCGCGGTCATCCTGGTTCTGGCCCAGGCTCCGCTCTCCGGGGAACACGTCGGGGAAATGCGTTCGTCGGGACGTCGTGTCGTATTCTGGCACGTAGAGGATTTTCGGCTGTTCCGCTCCTGGGAACGTAATGCCCGCCATTACGACCTGTTCTTCCCGATTCAGAAAGGCGGAGTCTTTCGTGAACTGGAGGCCGCGGGCCAATCCCGGTGTCATTACCTTCCGCTGGCGGCGGACCAAACGATTTTTTTCCCGGCTCCCTCCGTGCCCGGCGACGGGGGACGGTTCGACGCCTCCATCTCGTTCATGGGGGCCGGGTATCACAACCGCCGGCGGTTTTTCAACGCGCTGCTGGGGCGCGACTTCAAAATCTGGGGAACGGAATGGCCCCGGAACGAGCCGCTTTTCCGCCATGTTCAGGAAGAGGGGCGCCGCGTTACCGCCGAGGAGACCGCCCGGATCTTCAACGCGACCCGCGTCAATGTGAACCTGCACTCCTCGACCAGCCATGAAGGAGTGAATCCTTACGGCGACTTCGTGAACCCCCGGACGTTCGAGATCGCCGCCTGCGGGGGATTCCAGTTGGTCGACCACCGGGCCCTCCTGCCGGAGATGTTCGAGGAGGGACGGGAGATCGTCTGCTACGGGGACCGTCCTGAATTCGACGAGCGTCTCGACCACTACCTCGAACACCCCCGGGAGCGGGAGGAAATCTCCCGCAGGGGCATGGAACGGGTTCTTCGCGAACATACCTATGCGGATCGGATGCGGGAGTTGATGGAGGCGGTACACGAGATCTGCGCCCCGGAGAACGAACGTCGTCTTCCCGCGGTGGCAGCGATGGCCTCGGACCTTGCGGATCCCGGGTGGGGGGAATTGCTTGGCATATTTCCGCAGGATCGTCCGCTGGAGTTTGACGCACTGTTGACGTTCGTCGCCGGCAAGTCGCGAAAGGTTCGGTTGACACGCCAGGAAACCCTTACGCTCCTGCTGGGAGGGTTGCGGGGCGGCGATGCCTGACGATATCCTCCTGCTGAACCTGACGAGGCTCGGCGACCTCGTGCAAACGACGCCGCTGGCCGTCGGCCTGAAGAAGGCGCATCCGGAGGCGCGGGTGGTCGTGTGCGCGCAGCAACGTTTCTTGTCGGCCGCCCGCCTGATGGGAGGCGTCGACGAGATCATCCCGATTGACTACGACGCACTGAGAGCAGTCTCGATGAGCCGATCGACGCCCATTTCACGGATGGTCATGGAAGCGGAGGAATTGCTCGCCCCGCTTCTCCGCAGAAAGTATCGGATGGCGGTCAATCTCACGCACTCCCGCACCAGTGCCTATCTCATGTACTTCCTTGCCGCAAACGAGAAATTCGGTGTGCAGATGACCCCGACGGGAGAGCGGATGATTCGCCACCCCTGGATGCTCTTCCTGCACAACTTCGGAATGAACATGCAGATAACCCCGTTCAATCTGGTGGACATTTACGCTGAAGGGGGAGGTGTTCCTATCCACCGGGAGCGGATCCCTCTTTCATTGCGAATTGGGCCAGAGGGGGAAGAATGGGCGGATGATTTCCTGCGGGAACGTACTTCCGGCGATGGTCCGCTCGTCGCCATCCAGAGTACGGCCAGCGATGCCCACAAGATGTGGAATCCCTCCTCCTTCATCCTGTTGTGCCGCATTCTGCGGGATGCCGTGGGCGCCCGGTTCCTTTTCCTCGGCAGCCGGGAGGAGCGGGAGTTGGTGGAAAAGGTCCACGCCGCCGTGGACGCGCCCGGGAGCGTCGTCACCGCGGGCGAGACGGACCTTCCCCAACTGTGCGCGCTGCTGCGCCGGTCGGATCTGATGATCACCAACGACACGGGCCCGATGCATCTCGGAGCCGCCGTCGGCACCCCCGTGATCTCCCTCGCCATCGGGCCGGTCTATTACTGCAATACCGCGCCGTACGGGCCAGGCCATGTGGTGTTCCAGCCGAAGTCCCCCTGCGCTCCCTGTTCGTTCCACGTTCGGTGCGTCCACCCCGAGTGCAAGAACCTGGTGTCGCCGGAAGCGGTGGCATCGATCGCGCTGCGCCGGCTCCAAGGGGTGGAAATGTCGCCGGGATCGATCCCGGATGGTCCGGAGTTTTCCGGTTGCGAAGTGTATCTCTCCGGGTGGGGGCAGGACGGCCTGATGGACTGCCTCCCCCTCCTCGACCGGCCGCCGACGCACCGGTACCGTGTGGAGAGGGGGTACCGGACGTTGTGGGCGGAAGTTCTCCTCCATGGACGATTGCCCCCTGGGTCGGAACGCCGTCTTCCCGCCGAAGGGAACGGTCTTCCCGGAGCGTTGCGAAGGTTGGAGTCGCTCGCGGCGGCGGGGCTCGACGCCTCGGCGGAGATCCTCCAGCATGCAGCGGCGCCGGCTTCGCATCTCGGCCTCCTGAACAAGCGGCTCGAAGAGATTCAGTCCGGTTCAAGGTCCATCCGGGAACTCGGATTGTCCGTTCCCGAGGCGAACGGGTTGTCGCAGATGTTCGCACTGGAGGAGGAGAACATGGCGGAAGGCGACCTCGCCGGCGCCGCCCGGGAAAATATCGCCTTGTTCAATAACCTGTTGTGCCGCACCCGCAGCCTGGCGTATCTTCTGTCGGAGGATTACGCCGGGAATATCGTCACGGGGAAGGGGGAGCCTGCCGATGCGGGTGCGAGTCGACGGTAACGAGGTGGTGTGGGACCTTTCCCGGTGCGCGAGCCTGGGAGCGATCCTTGAAGAGATCTACCGGAAGGTGGGGGAGACGGGGCGGATCGTGGGCCGCGTCGAGATCGACGGACAGGAGTTGACCGACCGGGCGGAGAAGGAACTGGGGGAGAGGTCGCTCGAAAGCGTCGTGGAGATTTCCCTGACGACCGGCACCGCCGAGGAACTTCTCCGCAGCGGCCTGCAGGGGGCGCTGTCGCTCGCAAGCGCGATCGGGAAGGACATCGCGAAGGCGGTCGGGTCGTTCCGGTCGGGCGACGCGGCCGGCGGCCAATCCCTTTACGCGGCGTGCATCGAAGCGATGGGAACTTTTTTCCAGTTGACGGGGGGGATCCTGAACGGAATCCGGTCCGGTTACTTCGTTGTGTCCGGCGGCGCGTCCGCCGGCGCATCGGCCCCGGCCTCCGAAACCGCCGAAATGCTCGAGCGGCTCCTCGATTCCCAGAAGCGGCAGGATTGGACCGCGATGGCGGATGCGCTCGAATATGAGGTGACCCCGAACCTCAAAAAGTGGGTCGTGTTTCTCGAGGCCCTCTCCGGGGGTCAGGCGAAGTAGGGCGCCAGCTTTTCCTTGATCTGCTCCGGGGTGAACGGCTTCTTGATCAGGTTGTTCGCCCCCTTCTTGATCGCGTCCTTCGCCATCGCCTCCGCCCCTTCCGTCGTGATGACGATGATGGGCATGCTGTTCCACCCCGCGTTGGACCGTATATTGTCGATGAACGTCAAGCCGTCCATCACCGGCATGTTGATGTCGGTCAGGGTGATCCCCACCACCGCGCCGGCCAGACGCTCCAACCCCGCCTGACCGTTCTCCGCTTCCAGGATCTCCCCGATCTCGAATCCCGCCTGCCGCAGGGACCGGGTGATGATCTTCCGCATCGTGCTTGAATCATCCACGATCAGAACTCGCTCCATACCGCTTCGCTCCTCGTTTGCCGGGTTCAGGCCTTCATGCCGGCGTCAAGATATGGTCCCACTTTCCGGCGGAGCGACTCGGGGGTGAAGGGGTGGACCAGGAAAGCCTTCACCCCCGCCCGGCGCGCTCCGAGGATCGTCTCCCGGGTGGGGCGGACCGAGATCCCCACCACCGGGATCCCTTTTCCCTTCCCGACGGCCTCGCGGCAGAGCCGCCCCGCATTGCCGTCCGGCAGATCGGAAAACTCGGCCAGGACCAGCATGGGGCCGGAGGCCACCCATTCCATCGCGCGGTCGATGTCCGTCGTCGCCTTCGTCTCGATCCCCAGCGACTTCAGGAAATTCTCGATCCCCCCCGCGATGGCGTCGTCCTTCCCGAAGAACAGGACCGAACGGTTTTCCCCACGGGCCGCGGAGTCGACGCCGGGAGCGGCAGCGGGGGAGTCGAGGGGGATTCCGAAGAGAGCCGACAAGAGGGATTGCTCCAGGACGACGAAGGCGCTCCCCGGGTTGAAGCCGGCGAAGGAGATGGTCAGCTCGGCGGCGAACGCGTCGCCGGGGGGACAGAGCGCCTTGAAAGCTTCCGCCTGGGCCGGGTCGCCGAGCTGGATCCCCTCGCTGCGCAGTTTCCCCTTTTCGGGGGATGTTTTCACGGCGATGTCGTCCACGGCGCCGTACAGGATGTTGGCCACCTCGCTGAACGCGTCGGCCATGTCGGCTTCCATCTCCCCCGCCTTGGCCATTTCGGCGACCTGTGCGGCAGGCATCATGAGGAGGGTAGCGGCGAAAAGAATGGCGTCGGATACACGGAAGACCATTATCCCGCGCCCGTGCCCTCCGGTGCTTTCCAGGAGGATGACGGCCGCCTTCTTCCGGAACCGTCCGGAGATTTCCCCCGGGGCGACCGGAAAGGTCTCCTTCACCTGGAAGGAGGCCGTCGTCCCGATCAGGGAGGATACCCGTTCCCCGATCAGCTCCGCCGCCGCATCGTACAGGGCCGCGGATTTATTTCGAAGTTCCCCTGCGCTCATCGTGCCGGCCTACACCTGGATGCCGGGTTCGTCCTTGTAGAGGAAGGCGACGTACATCTCCTCTCCTTCCACGACGAAGGGTACCTTGAGGCTGTGGACCTCCTCCTGCAGGCTCAGCACCATATCCTTCCCGTACACTACCGTCGGTATCGAAAGGTAAAAGCTTACCCCGGACTCGATGCATCGGGTCTTGATGTTCCCCGCGATCATGTTGACGATTTCTCCCGCGCAGTCCGCGATCTCCGACTTGTCTTCCGGGGTCTCTTCGGCGCCGAGCATGTTCCGGGTCAGTTGCGCGGCGATGTTCTGCGAACAGACGACGGCGACGATGCCGTTGATGTCTCCCGCGATCGGGATGGATGCGATCACCTCGCCGGTGAACTCGTTTTGTTCGCTCTCCTGGACCTCCTGTTCCTCCGGAAGGACGAAGATGAGCGTCTCGAATACCTCGTGGACGGAATCGACGATGATCCCGTCCAGGTTCGCGACAGGCATGGACCCGACCTCCTCGAAAAGATCCGACACTTTTCTTCTTCGGCATTCCGGGAAGAAACTTTAATCCTTTCCATCGAGTAAAGTTTTCCAATTGCCCCGCCGATAGATAAGAACAGGCGGAGGTGGGCTACCCCTTTCCACCCTATTCCACGAGGAGGATCCGATGGCGATGCAGGCGGAAAAGTCGACCGAGGCGGCGAAGCGGGGCGGCAAATACCTGACGTTCGATCTCGACGACGAGGTCTACGGTCTCAACATCCTGAAGGTCAAGGAGATCATCGGGATCATGGACATCACCCCGGTGCCCCAGGCGCCTCCATATGTGAAGGGCGTCCTGAACCTTCGGGGGAAGATCATCCCGGTGATGGACCTGCGGCTGAAATTCGGGTTCGCGGAACGCGCTTACGACGAACGCACCTGCGTAATCGTGGTGGAGCTGACGAACGCGGCCGGGAAGCTGCTCATCGGGATCATCGTCGATTCCGTATCGGAGGTGACCAATATCGCGGATGGAGAGATCGAGTCGACCCCGGACCTGGGAGGCAAGCAGGACACGGAGTACATCGAGGGGATGGCGAAGATGAAGGGGAAGGTGGTCATTCTCCTGAACATCGCGCATGTCCTGTCGTTCAACGAAATGGGGGAACTGGCGGGCGCGGCGTGACGGGTCCCCGGGAGGACTGATCACCGTGAGCGTACAGGGAATCGAGCGGGCGGCGGCCCTGCTGGACCAGCTGGCGGTCGCGATCCTCACCTCGTCTTCCGGGGATATGCGGAAGCTGGGCGAGATCCTTTCCTCCTTCGAGCAGCTTGAACGGCTGGGCGAGGCGGAGGAGTGGCCGGAAGTGGTCGAGGCGTCGAAGGCCGCCGACGGGATCTTGACCGCTCTCATGTTCAAGGACGACCTGCGGGACGCCCGTGAAGTCGCCGTCGGGTACCTTTCCTCCCTCGCGACGTTCTGCCAGCGGGTCGCCCGGGGGGAAGCGCGCAGCAGGACGGACCTCGATAAGATTCTCGCGGAGGCCTCGGCCCGGCTCGGAATCGCGTTCACGGGAATCGGGGGGGAGCCCGACGTACCCACGGACGCAGGGAAGGGGCTGCAGGGCGCGGTGGCGCTGGACCAGGACCAGGAGCTGTATACCGATTTCATCACGGAGTCCATGGATCACCTGCAGGCGATCGAGGTCAAGATGGTCGACCTCGAGATGTCGCCCGACGACCGTGAAATCATCAACTCGATCTTCCGCGGATTCCACACCATCAAGGGCGTCTCCGGTTTCCTGAACCTGAAGGATGTCAACGAGCTTTCCCATCGCACCGAGACGCTCCTTGACCTGTGCAGGCAGGGGAAAGTCCCGATCACCTCCCCGATCATCGACGTCGTCTTCGAGGCCGTCGACGCCATCAAGGGAATGGTCCGGGACGTCTCGGAGAAGATCGCCGCCGGCGCCCTGGAGCGGCGCCTCTGGGACAACCGCGAGATCATCGAGCACGTGGACCAGGTCCAGGCGAGTTCTTCGCCGGGGGGAGCCTGCGGGGAAATCGGTCCCCCCCTGCTGGGGGATATCCTCGTCGAACAGGGGAAGGTCGTCCGGAAGGACCTGGATACGGCGGTCGCGCGGCAATTGGGGAAGCCCGATTCCCCACCGATCGGGAAAGTCCTGATCGATGGGGGGATGGTCACCCCGAAGGATGTCGCGCAGGCGCTTCGCGTGCAGAAGGCGAGCTCCACCGCCGCACAGGACATCCGCGTCGATATCGGCAAGCTCGACGGGCTCGTGGAAATGGTGGGAGAGCTGGTGATCGCCCAGGCCCTGGTCTGCAACGACCCCGACGTCAAGACGGTCGAGAGTCCCCGGCTCTACCGGAACATGTCGCAACTGTCGCGCATCACCTCCGAATTGCAGAAGATCGCCATGGTGATGCGGATGGTGCCGATCCGGAACACCTTCCAGAAGATGTCCCGTCTCGTCCGGGACCTCGCCAAGAAGTCCGGGAAGGAGGTGGCCCTCCGGATGGAAGGGGAGGAGACCGAGATCGACCGGAACATGGTCGAGGAGATCCACGACCCGCTGGTCCACATGATCCGCAACTCGGTGGACCACGGCCTCGAGCCCGCCGACGTCCGCACAAGCCTGGGGAAGACGCCCTTCGGCACGGTGACCTTGCGCGCATTTCACCAGGGTGGATACGTGGTTCTCGCCATCGAGGACGACGGGCGGGGGATCGACCCCGGAAGGATCGTCGCCAAGGGGCGCGAGCGGGGACTGGTCGCCGAGGGTGCGACGCTCTCCGAACAGGAGATCTTCGCGCTCCTGTTCGAGCCCGGGTTCTCGACCGCCGAGAAGGTCACGGATATCTCGGGCCGCGGCGTCGGAATGGACGTGGTCCGCAAGAATGTCGAGAAACTCCGGGGAACCATCGAGATAAAGTCCCGGCCGGGGCAGGGGTCGACCTTCTCGATCAAGATCCCCCTCACCCTGGCCATCATCGACGGGATCGTGGTCCGGGTCGGCAGGGAACGATACGTGATCCCGGCGAACAGCGTCATCGAGTCGCTGCGCCCCAGGAAGGAAGACCACTTCACCGTGGAGCACCAGGGTGAGTTGATCCGGGTCCGGGGGGACCTTCTTCCCCTGGTGCGGTTCGGACGGATATTCGGCGTCTCCGGTGCGGAGACGGATCCGTTCAACGCGATCGCCGTCGTCGTGGAGCACGACAAGAAGAAGCGCGCGCTCCTGGTGGATGAACTCCTCGGGAAGCAGGAGGTCGTCATCAAGAGCCTCGGCGGAGGGGTGGCGGCGGTGCGGGGGATCACCGGCGGCGCCATCATGGGGGATGGCCGCGTCGGCCTCATCCTCGACGTCGCCGGGCTCTTCGCCCTGACCGGCCGCCAACCAGCTTGTGCCTGAAATGGGCGTACCCGTGCACCGCCCGTCGCCGTCAAGCCTCCCCCCCGAACTGGATTTGACCGACCGGGAGTACGAGCGGTTCAGCAGGATCATCTACGAGACGTCACGCATCGCGCTCAACGACGGGAAGAAGGAGTTGCTTCGGGCACGCATCGGGAGGATCCTTCGGGCCCGCAGGATCGCTTCTTTCCGCGAATACCTCGCGCTGGTCGAGGGGGATCGGACCGGAGAGGAGCTCACCACCCTTCTGGACGCGGTCTCCACCAACCTCACCTCCTTCTTCCGCGAGGCCGACCACTTCCGGTTCATCGAGACGACGCTGCTTCCCCGCCTCGACGCGGCGCGCAAGGCCCGGGGGGAACGGAAGATCAGGGCCTGGTCGGCGGGATGCTCGTCGGGGGAGGAACCGTACAGCCTGGCAATCACCCTCCTCGAGGCGCTGGGGGGGGGAGCCGGCTGGGACATCCGCCTGCTGGCGACCGATATCTCCACGAAGGTCCTGGCCATGGCAAGGAACGGCCTCTACCCGGGTGAACGGCTTAAGACCGTTGCCCCGCAAGTCGTGGCCCGCCACTTCCTCCCCGAGACCGGGAGCGACGGCACGAAGCACTTCCGGGTGGCGCCCGCCGTCAGCGGACTCGTCACCTTCGGCCGCCTGAATCTCCTCGAGCCGTACCCCTTCAAGGGCCCCTTCGATTTCATCTTTTGCCGCAACGTGATGATCTACTTCGACAAGCAGACGCAGGAAACGCTGGTCAACGGATTCCATCGGTACCTCGCAGACGAGGGCCATCTCTTCATCGGCCATTCCGAGAGCCTCAATGGGGTCGACCACCCGTTCCAGTACGTCCGGCCGTCCGTCTACCGGAAGACGGGCGGAGCGTCGGACAGGAAGAAGGAATGAGGCTCGTCGTGGGAGTCGGGGATCTGCAGGTCAGCGGGGATCCGGACGATTCCATCGTCACCTACTCTCTCGGCTCGTGCGTCGGTGTGTGCATCTACGATCCCGTGGCGCGTGTCGGCGGATTGCTCCACTACATGCTTCCCGAATCGAAAATATCCCCCGAGAAGGCCGCCGCGTACCCGTACATGTTCGCCGACACCGGGATCCCGGCACTCTTCAGGAAGGCATACGCCCTCGGAGCCGTGAAGGGGCGCATCACCGTGCGGGCCGCGGGGGGGGCGGAGATTCTGGACGCCGCCGGCCTGTTCAACATCGGGAAGCGCAACCTGCTCGAGCTGCGGAAGATCCTCTGGCAGAACGGCATGATGCTGGGCCATTCCGAGATCGGAGGGACGGTGAACCGGACCGTCGCCATGGAGATCTCCTCGGGCGAGGTCCTTCTCAAGACATCCGGCCATGGGATGAGTCGCCTGTGAAGCGGACCCGTGAAATACTGGAAAAGGTCGACGCCCTGCCGCCGTTCCCGGCGGTCATCCACAAGGTGCTCGCCTTGCTGCAGGATCCCCTCGTGTCCGCCGAGCGAATCGTCGAGGCGGTCCGGTACGACCAGTCGATCACCGCCAACGTCCTCAAGGTCTGCAATTCGGCGCTTCTCGGGGGGACGCAGCGGGTTTCCTCCCTCAAGGACGCCCTTGTCCGGATAGGGAACAAGCCGCTCATACGGGTGATCCTCTCCGCCGGGGGGAGCGACGTCCTCCAGAAGGAGGTCCCGGGGTACGATCTGGAGCGTGGCGCGCTGTGGCGGCACTCCATCCTGTGCGCGCTTCTCTGCGAGTCGCTTTGCGACGTCTTCGGGTACGGGAGGAAAGACAAGGCGTTCACCGCCGGGCTCCTGCACGACGTCGGGAAGGTGGTCCTGAGCGAGTTCGTCGGCCGGGAGTACGGAAAGATCCGGGACGCGGCGACGGCGGCGAATTTCACCTTCCTCGACGCCGAGTCGGGGATCCTCGGGGTGAATCACGCGGAGGCGGGGGGCCGGATCGGGGAAAAGTGGAATTTCGACGCCGATCTGGTGAACGCCATCCGTCACCACCACGACCCGGCGAAGGGAGACCCTTCCGCGCTCCTGTTCCTCATGCACTTCTCGGACGTCCTTTGCCTCACGAGCGGGATCGGGGGAGGGGCCGACGGACTCCGGTACAACGTGGACCACGAGCTGCTGAAGGCCCACGGCATCGGGTCGAAGGAGTTCGACCTGGGCATGCTCCGGCTTGCCGACGTGGAGCACGACTTCCGCGGCATCGTCGCGATGTACGGGTAGGAACGCCGGGGATGAAGAAGATCAAGGTCCTCGTGGTGGACGATTCCGCGATCGTGCGCAAGATCTTTTCGGAGGAGCTGTCCCGCTGCCCGGACATCGAGGTGGTCGGCACCGCGCCGGACCCGTACATCGCCCGCGACAAGATCCTCGCATTCGAGCCCGACGTCCTTACCCTGGACATCGAGATGCCGCGGATGGACGGGATCACCTTCCTCAAGAAACTGCAGAAATACCATCCGGTCCCGACGATCATCGTCTCCTCCCTGACGGCGGCAGGCAGCCACCTCGCGATGGAAGCGCTCGAGTCCGGGGCGATCGACGTGATCGCCAAGCCCGGCTCGTCCTTCTCCGTCGGGGAGCTTTCCGAGCAACTCGCCGAGAAGATCCGCGCGGCCGCCGTGGCGAAGAACGTCTCCGTCACCCATCTTCCGGCGGCTCCGCGGGAGGTCGAGGCCGTCCCCGCGCCCAAGGGATACACCCTTCAGGAGACGACCGACAAGGTGATCGCACTCGGGGCCTCCACCGGGGGGACCGAGGCGATCAAGGGCGTCCTGACCCGGCTCGACCCCGCGATTCCCGGGATGGT
>Ga0316628_100002444_pt1 | contig 13798 bp, 11 predicted proteins | sample OWC_Aug_M2_C1_D5_FD_207648 | JGI IMG/M metagenome (GOLD analysis project Ga0316628, IMG submission 207648) | Wetland soil microbial communities from Old Woman Creek delta, Ohio, United States - OWC_Aug_M2_C1_D5_C | ecosystem: Environmental > Terrestrial > Soil > Wetlands | place: USA: Ohio... | reverse complement strand
GAGCGCGGCGGCGCGCTCGTAGATCGGCCAATACTTCGGCAGGTCGAGGAACTCGCCCTTCTGCAAGCCGTGTGTCATCGCGCCCTTGAAGCCGTACTTGGTGACGCAGCGCTCGAGCTCGTCGGCCGCGGCCTTCGGATCGGCGGTCGGCAGAACGGCGAAGGCGGCGTAGCGATCGGGATGGTTGCGCACGGTTTCGTACAGCCGGTCGTTCACGCCCTTGGCGAGCGGCACGGCGACGTCGGCCGACAGCGCTTGCATGCCGTGGCCGCCATGCGATAGCACCGCGACGTCGATGCCGCCCTCGTCCATCTCCTTCAGGCGCAGCTCGCCGAGATCGTTGAGGCGCTTCTTGATCTCCGGGTCCATGCGCTGCACCCAGCCGTCGTAGTTCTGGGCCAGCAGTTCGGGATCGAAGTAGTGCTCTTCGATGGCGATGACGCGGGGGCGCTTGGTGCCGCCGGACATTGACTTCCCCCTAAAAATCGTTGGTTGTTTTGCTTGAAATTCTACCAGCCGCCAGCCTCCGGGGGAACCGCCATGCTGATCACCGGCGCCGAGAAACTGGAGCGCATGCGCGACGGGCGCGAGGTCTATGTCGGCTCCGAGCGGGTGAAGGACGTGACGACCCACCCGGCCTTCGCGCAGGGCGCGCGCACCATCGCCGAGATGTGGGACTGGAAGCGCGACCCGGCGCGACGCGATCTGCTTACCTACGAAGAGAATGGCGAGCGCCACAACCTGTACTGGCTGCGTCCACGCTCGCGCGACGATCTGGCGCGGCGCATGGTGGCGATGAAGGCGCTGGCCGATTTCACCTTCGGGTTGGTCGGTCGCACCCCGGATCAGGTCGCCACGCTCGTCGCCGGTCTTGCCACCAACCCGCGCGTGCTCGACTCGGTGCGCCAAGGCTTCGGGCAGAACCTGCTCGCCTACTACGATCACGCGCGGAAGAACGATTTTTTCCTCACCTTCGCCGCCGTCGCGCCGGCCGGGCTACGCACCGCCGAGCTTTACGCCGGCGCCGAGCGCGACGTGCCGAGCCTGCGCGTCGTCGAGGAGGACGACCGCGGCGTTTATTTGTCGGGCATCAAGATCCTCGCCACCAGCGCGATTTATGCCGACCAGCTCTACATCGGCAATCTGACGCCGCTCGATCCCAAGCACGACTCGCACTCGATCACTTGCGCCATGCCGATCAACACCAAGGGGCTCGCGCTGTGGTCGCGACAGCCCTTCGCGGCGCATGCGCGGCACGAAGCAGACTATCCGCTCTCGTGGCGCTACGACGAATCCGACGCGATGGTGGTGTGCGACCGCGCGCACGTGCCGTGGGAACGCGTGTTCCTGCACATGAATGGCGCGATGTCGCGGCAGATCTATCTCGACACGCCGGGCATGTGCTACGCCAACCACCATTCCACCGTGCGGCTGTGGTCGAAGATGGGACTCATCGCCGGGCTGGCGAGCCGCATCGCCGAGGCGGCGGGCATCGAGAAGATCGCCGGCGTGCGCGAGCAGCTCGGCCGCTTCGCCCAGCTCGAAGCGACAATCGCCGGTCTATGCGCGGGCCAGATCGAGGGCTGGGAGTCCTGGCCCGAGGGCTACGCGACGCCGAACCGCCGCACCATGTACGCGGCCATCGCCTGGGGCCAGGACCACCATTCGATCGTGATCGACGAGCTGCGCACCCTGCTCGGCTCCATGCCGCTGCAGATGCCGGCGTCCATCGACGTGATCGACGATGCCGGGCTGCGCGACAAGTTCGAGCGCTGGTGGGCCTCGCCCGGGATGAGTGCGCTCGACCGGCTCAAGCTCTACAAGCTCGCCTGGGACCTGGTGGGATCGGAGTTCGCCGGGCGCCACCAGCTCTACGAGAAGTTCTACGCGGGAAATACCATCAACAACCGCAACCACAACTTCCGCGAGGCACCGTGGGCGCGGTTCCACGGCATGGTCGACGAGCTGATGGCGCGGATCGGAACGCCAGACTGAGCGCGGCCGGACATGGTTAACGCTTTCGCCCCTAACGATTTCTTTAACAACACCACGCTAGATTCCTCGTCAGGCTGGCAATTGGAAACGGCGATGAAGAAGTATCTCGCGAGTGCGCCGAAGGCGAAATCGTCCGGCTTCTGGGACGGAGAAAACGGCGCCAAGGAGCTGGCCGCTCAGCACCAATTCATCGAACAAATGCAGATAGCGGTCGCGATAGCCAACCGCGAAGTGATTCACCGCCAGATCCCAAACCTCACTCCGAAGACTTTCCAGCAGATCGCCGTCATGGTCGCCCGGTTCCGCGCCCACTATCTCGAGGCCGCGGTTCGCCTGGCGAATGCCCCCGATCCTTGCGATGCCGGCTATCTCGCCGACCTGAAGCACAAGCGCGAGCTGTTCGACGAGGGTTGCGCGGCGTTCGAGGCGCTGGAGCGGGCCATCGAGCGGGGTTACGTCGACTTCAGCCAGAAGCACTGAACGGCCGAGCCCTTCGCTGGCTACTGCGGGGCCGCCTTTCCCCCTTTCCCTCGGCCACGCCAAGTGCTCACATGTCCTCTCCCAATGCGGGAAAGGACCGCAGCGATGAAAATCGGACTCGTCGTTCCCACGGCTGAAGACCGCGTGCCGCCGGAAGGCACTCTTATGTATCCGGACGTGACCTTCGTGCCGCATGGCACCGGCGTCGCCTCGCTGACGCCCGAAGGCTACGACAAGGCGGTCGACAAGATCGTGCCCGCGGCCGACAAGCTCGCCGCCCAAGGCGTCGACGCGATCATGCTGTTCGGCACCTCGCTCACCTTCTATCGGGGGCCGCAGTTCAACGAGGACTTGCAAGCCGAGGTGCGCAAGCGCACGGGGCTACCCGTCAGCTCGATGTCGACGGCCATCATCGACGGGCTGCGCGCCGTCGGCGCCTCGCGGCTTGCGGTCGCCACCGCCTATTCCAAGGTGGTCAACGACAAGCTGATCGAGCTGCTCACTTTCCACGGCTTCGAGGTCGATGCGCTGTCATCCTTCGGCATCACCGAGTTCGGTGGCGCCACCAGTCGCAAGACCGAGGGCGAGATCATCGCGCTCGCCGGCGAGGCGCACGAGCAGGCGCCGCGCGCCGACACCATCGTCATTTCGTGCGGCGGGCTGCGCACGCTGGGCGTCGCCAGGCCGCTCGAGGCGGCGCGCGGACTACCGGTCGTATCCTCGACACCTGCGTCGTTCTGGGCGGCGGTGAAGCTCGTCGGTCACCATGGCCGGGTCAGCGGCTACGGCAAGCTGCTCGAGGGCGAGGGAGCAACGGCGACCGCCTAGAGCGAAGTCGGCGGGATGTTCGAAGCGGCGTGAACGCCGCGCCCCCGTCGCGCGAGAAAATCGTGCCGCAACCGCGTCGCTTGGTGCCGCCACCGGTCTCGTATGCGGCCGAGTGTCGGAATTCTTTACAGCGATTTCCAATAATTCACCAGAAAGTGTCGGAATTCTTTACAATCAGACCATAACGAAGAAACAATGTTAAATATAAGTCATTGATAATTAATGTTAAAATTAATATGGCATGATTCTTGCATATAATTAGCACTGTTAGTGTCTGCATGAGCGTCCGCGGGGGCCCAACCAAAAAGCGGACGTCATAATTTTCAAGGCTCATGGGAGGAAAAGAATGATGAAGAAGTTAGCCGCTCTTGCGGGGGCGGCCATGACGGTATCCGCCGGTATAGCCGGGGCGGCCACGATCAACGACACGACGCTCGCCGCGCCGCCGGGGGTCTATTTCGGCAGCGGTAACATCAACAGCCACTTCTCGGTGACCACTGAGAACGGAATCGAGATCGGCCAGCAGGCGCTGCAACGCTTCGTCGGGCCGGTGACGCCGACCGGCAATCTATACACGGTCAATGTCGGCCCGACGACGGTGCTGGGCAAGACCGGCTCCTGGTGGGGTTTCGTGTTCTCGGTCAATCTCGGAAGCACCGGTCTTCATTTGAGCGACGTGACTGCGACGCTCACGATGACCGATGCGGTCAACGGCACGACAGGCAGCTTCGACCTGCAGCTTATCCCCGACAATGCCGGCTTCGATGGCAGTGCTTTCAACGCCGCATTCTTGAACGCCGCGATCGACATCGCCTTCCAAAACTCCGAGGCGCTGTCCTTCGCTAGCGTTGCCGGTGCGCTCGGCGATCCCGGCTACAATATCAACGCCAACGACACTTACACCTTTACGCTCGATGTCGATCGGATCGATTGCCCAGTGAGTGTCGCTGTGTGCGATCTCAATCTCGCGCAAAACACTATCGTGGTTCAGGCGGGTACGGGCGCCCCGGTGCCGGAGCCGTTTTCCATCGCCTTGTTCGGCGCAGGACTTGTCGGCATGGGCTTCGTCCGGCGCCAGCGCGCCGGCTAGCCGTAGGCAGCGGGAGTTACGAACGGCGGCCCTCGGGCCGCCGTTTGCGTCCGCGGGCGAACGCAAAAAACCCGATACCCAATGAACCCAGGCTGCGCCTGCCGCTGGACCAGGCCGATGCGTACTCATAGAGTGACGGGCGCGCCACAAGAGGACATGCCATGCAGCCCGCCGATATTGATGCCCTGATCGACGATCGCCCGCAGGACGGCGCGTTCCGGGTCCACGCCGACGTGTTCCGCCGCCAGGACATCTTCGAGCTCGAGATGAAGCACATCTTCGAGGGCGGCTGGGTGTTCGTCGGCTTCGAGTTCCAGATCCCCAACCCGCACGACTTTCTCACCACGCGCATCGGGCGCCAACCGGTGATCGTCAGCCGTGACGCGAACGGACAGATCCACGGGCTGATCAACTCGTGCCGGCATCGCGGCGCGGTGGTGTGCGAGGCGATCTCGGGCAACCGCAAGACCCATGTCTGCCCCTACCATGCCTGGGCGTACGATTCCGCCGGGCGCAACATCACCGTGCCGAACGAGGGCGAGGCCGCCTACACCGCGGAGTTCGCGCGCCACGACCACGGCCTGCGCCGCGTCGGGCGTATCGAAAGCTATCGCGGCTTCATTTTCGCGAGCCTGAACCCGAACGTCGTGCCGCTCGCCGAGCATCTCGGCGATACACGAGTGTTCTTCGATCTCGCCGTCGACCAGAGCCCGGACGGGCTGGAGCTCGTCCCCGGCACCGTCACCTACACCTTCGACGGCAACTGGAAGATGCAGATCGAGAACAGCGCCGACGCGTACCATTTCGTGCCGACGCACGTGTCCTACCTGCAGATCCTCGGCAGGCGGAAACCTTCGAAGCCGGACGACACACGCGTGTCGTTCCGCCGCACGTACCTGGAGCGCGACCTCGAACGCGGCTCCTTCACCTTTCCCTATGGGCACAACGCGCTGTGGGGCGCGAACGAGAACCCCGAACTGCGCGCGATCTACGTCGACCGCGACAAGGTCGAGGCGCGCGTCGGCGCCGAGCGCTTCAAATGGATGCTGTACACGCGCAACCTGCTCGTATTCCCGAACTTCCAGCTCCTGGAGACCTCGGGGCTGCAAGTGCGCATCAATCGCCCCCTTGCTCCCAACAAGACTGAGATCACCACCTACTGCGTCGCGCCCAAGGGCGAGAGCAAAATCGCGCGCGTGCGGCGGCTGCGCCAATACGAGGAGTTCTACAACCCGAGCGGGCTCGCCACTCCGGACGACATGGCGATCTTTGACGCCTGCCAAACCGGCCAGTCGAGCGAATGGGTCGATTGGCATCAAGGCTATCTACGCGGCATCGGGCAGATGACGCGCGGCGCCAACGCGGCGGCAAAGAAGCTCGGGGTAGAGACAGAAACCTCTGTCGCCACCACCGCGGCGATGGGCGACGAAACAATTTTCCATTCGCAGTATCGCGCCTGGCGCGCGATGCTCAAATCCGCGCTCGGTGCGTCCGGCAATCGTCCTCAGCTCGCGGGTCGTGCGGCCGAATGACTCCGGCCGAAGCGCTCGCCGCCGCGGCGGACGTGATCCATCGCGACGCGCTGTATCTCGACGAGAGGCGATGGGACGAGTGGCTCGCGCTCTACCACGACGATGCGGAATTCTGGGTTCCGGCGTGGCGCAACGAGAACGAGCCAACTGCGGACGTCGAGAGTGAGATTTCGTTGGTCTATCTGTCCTCGCGCGAGCAGCTCGCCGAGCGCGTGGCGCGGGTGAAGGGCGGCCGCTCGCCCGCCTCCTCGCCGCTGCCCCGCACCGCCCACGCCGTGTCGAATCTGACCGCGACGCCGGGCGATGGCGAGCGCGAGATCGCCGCTCAGGCGGTGATCGCCACCCATATCTACGACGTGCGCCGGCGCGAGACGCATCTGTTCTTCGGGCGGGCGGAATTCCGCCTGGTTCGCGTCGGCGCCGACTGGAAGATCCGGCGCAAGAAGATCGTGCTGATGAACGACTACCTTTCGACTATCGTGGATTTCTATACGGTTTGACTTATCTTGGTGCCCGGCGCCGGCGTAGCTCAGTTGGCAGAGCAACGGTTTTGTAAACCGTGGGTCGTGGGTTCGAATCCTACCGCCGGCACCAACACTTGAAGATGGAATGCCGGAGAGATCGCAGCAGGACACGCCTCCATGACGGCGCCGATGCTCGTAGACTGAATGAGATGGGGCGCTTCGTCGGGCCGCTCGATCAACTCACAAATCCACCCGCGCTTCCAAGATACGGGGACACGACCACCATATCCGCACGAGCCGCCGCTCTCCCCAGCGAGAAGAATCCCAAAGGGACGCACCCTCCTCTGCTCCTTTTTTTCCCAACCCCCGGAACCGGCCTCCTTGCCTAGTTCCGTCCAACCCGGCCCAACAAGTAGTTGAATTTCCTAAATTAACCAGACTCTGGCACGATATTTGCATGGCTGGTGGAAACAGCAGCGAGGCAGCCATGGTGATCAGCTTCTTTCGTTTCGTCTTCAAGTCCCTCGGATGGAATCGAAGCGAACTCTCGCTGAAGCAGCGCCTGATCGCCGTGCATATCAATTCGGCGACGCCCTAGCCGGCGAATTGGCGTCGCGGCACCCCAGTCGCCGGTGTGCCGCGGCCTGCGTTGTCGGCCATTTGCGGTGCTCACCGGCGCTCGCGTTGCGCTTCGCTGAGCATATTGGACAATCGCGGCTGGCAGAGAGGCTCCAGTACCGGCGGTTGGGCGAATTGATCCAAAAAATTCGAATAACGCTCCCCGCCCGCTTGACCTCCTCGACACCGACGACGCAAAAGCACCCCTTTCGTATTCGAAATTCTGCCTTACGGAATTCGGGAGGAACCGGGCTTCGAAGCCGTGTTCCGTCGGTGGCCAAACTATGTGAAAATCCCTGAAAATCGGGAGGCGATCATGCTCGAGCTCTATCACTCGGGGAACACGACCTGCTCCAAGCAGGTCCGCCAACACCTGAACGAAAAAGGCGTGTCTTACACGAGCCGGTATATCGAGCTTTGGAACCACGCCAACCTGTCGCCCGAATACCTGAAGCTCAACCCGGTGGGCGTCGTTCCGACGCTGGTGCACGACGGGGTGCCGATCATCAACTCGTTTTGCATCATGGAGTACATCGAGGACGTCTTCCCGGACCGTCCCCTGCGCCCCGCCGATCCCGTCGTGCGAGCCAAGCAGCGGCTGTGGTCGTGGCTCGCCGACGACGTGCACCCCTCGGTCGCCAACGCGACCTACAACCAGCAGATGCGGGCCCGCCATTCCAATCTCGACCGGGCCAGCGTCGAGAAGATCGCCACCCGCATGCCGGCGCCGGAACGGCGCGAGCGCTTCGTTCGCACCGCAACCGACGGGTTTTCGACGCGCGAGATCGAAGCGGCGTGGGAGCGCATCGAATACATTCTCGGCCGGTTCGACAACGACCTGCAGCCGGGGCCGTGGATCTGCGGCTCGTTCTATTCGATGGCCGACGTCGCGATGCTCGCCATCGTCGAGCGCGTGCATGAGCTTCAACCGGAGCGCATCGCCCGCCGGCCGCGTGTGGCCGCCTGGCGCGAGCGTTCGTTCCAGCGCCCCGCGGCAAAGAAGGTCTACGCGCTCGGCACGGATGAGACGCCGGCGCGGCCGCAGGCGGTTTCCGCTAACGCTTGATCGGATCCGACGTGTTCGGATTCTGGAACGAGAACGCTTCGGTATAGGCCGGCCGCGCCTTGATGCGCGCCCACCACTCCGCGACGCGCGGGCGCAGCTTCGCCCCGACCATTTCCGGCCGCGGCAGCACCTCGATACGGTTGAGATACGGCGCCATCGCCATGTCGGCCATCGAATAATCCTTGCCGAGGAGCCACGGGCCGCGCGCGCGCAGCGCGCTCTCCAAACCCTCGAGCAGGTGGTCGAGCGCGGCGTAGGCATCGGCCTCTTCCTGTTCGGACACGCCCTGCGCGACACGGCGCAGGAACCGGCGCGCGATCACGGGGTTCGGGCATTTCTCTGCGATCGCCCGCAACTCGTCCTTGGGAAAGGACTGCAACCGCACCTTGTGGCGCGCGTTGTAGGACAGCATGTTGACGTTGGCGTGCGCGATTTCCTCGGTATCGTAGACCCAGCGACGCATGAGCCCAGTCAGGTACGGATCGGAGGGGCGCAGCCTTGGCCCCTCGAACGCGTCCTCCAGGTATTCGATGATGACATTCGATTCGATCAGCACTTTGCCGTCGTGGTCGATGGTCGGGACGACCCCCTTGGGATTGAGCGCCTTATACGACGGCTCCCAGTGCTGGAAGGTAAACAGGTCAATATGGCGGCTTTCCCAGGGAATCTGCTTTTCGGCGAGGCACATCCTCACCTTCTGGGAACAGACCGAGCTCCAGTAGTGATAGACGGTGAGCATGCATCCTCCGTGATTCGGGCGCCCTCTTTAACGGCCGGCCCCAAGGCTCGCAATGCCGGAATCCGTCTTGCAAACCCACTATTTGGCGGAGAAACTGCAGGACGCCGGGCCAACCGGTATGCTGTTGATGGGGGGCGACCATCACCACCGCGCGCGGTACGCTGCGTGTTCCTTGCTGCGAGCCGCTGCTATGCGCGCTGCTCGCGGCAATTATGATTCTGATATCGGGCGGGACGCACGCGGTGACGCTGCGTGACGAGCTAACCCAGCTCCTGCAGAACCATCCGCGCATCAAATCCGACGAATTCGCCGCCAAATCCGCAGCCGAGCAGGTGCGTGGCGCCTTTGGCGGCTTCCTGCCGAAGGTCGATCTGACCGGCGATACCGGGCATGAGACCATCCGCGGCCCGACCACCCAAGTCTTCGACAACGACACATCGTCGTTGGCGCGAAAGAAGATCACCCTGTCCGCGACCCAGAAGCTGTTCGATGGATTCCGTGCCTACGAGACGTACGGCGTTGCCGGGCTGAAGAAAGAGATCGCCGAGCGAAACCTGGAATCCACCCGCCAGTCGCTTATCCTCGACGGTATCAACGCCTATTATGGCGTGTTGCGCCAATCGCGGCTGATCGACATCGCGGTGGCGAATGAGCAGACCATCAAGCAGCAGGCCGATCTCGAAGACGAACGCGTGCAGCGCGGCGCGGGCATCTCGCTCGACGTGCTGTTCGCCAAGAACCGCCTCTCCCTGGCGCGCGACAACCGCATCGCACTCGAAGGCACGCTGCGGGAAGTGGTCGCGCGTTATGTCCAGGTATTCGGTCATGCGCCCGATATCGCTGCGCTGGCTCCGCCGGTGCTAGAGCTCACCGCCTTGCCCCAGACGTTGGACGAGGCTACCCAAACCGCGATCAAGAACAATCCGGCGTTGATCGCCGCCGAGCGCCAAATCGGCGTCGCCGACAAGAACCGCAACGTGGCCGAGTCCGCCCTCTATCCGAACCTCGATCTCGTCGGCCAAGCCAACTGGGAAAGCAACGTCGATGCGGTCACCGGCGTGCGCCGCGATTACTCGGTGCTTGTGAAGCTGTCCTGGGAGCTGTTCTCTGGCCTAACCGCGCAGGCCAACATCGCATCCGCCACCCTCGACAAAAGTGCCGCAAGCGAAACCTACAACTACAACCGACGCCGCATTAGCGAAGAGCTCGAGGTGGCGTGGCAGAACCTAATGACCGCCCGCGAACGGTCTAAGGTGATGGAGAACGCGGTGGATATTGCCGAGGAAGTGTTCGAAGCGCGCCGACGCCTGCGCGATGCCGGCCGCGAGACGGCCATCAATGTTCTGGATGCCCAAAGAGACGTGTTCGAGGCGCGATCGAAATTCATCGCTGCGACCTACGATGCGCAGATCGCGGTGTTCAAAGTACTATTCTCCATGGGGCTGCTGGGGCCCGACAATCTCGGACTCTAATGCTTGGCGGTGGCGACGTAGACCGTGTCCCAGTCGGGCGCGGGCGGAGCGCCGGCATATTCGTCGATACGCGCTTCATAGATGTCGTAAAGCCCGCTAAGTTTGTGTTTCGGATCAAGGCTGCGGCACCGCGTGAGGAAATTGCGTGCCGCTGCCCAATCTTGGTTTCGGTAGGCCGCTAGCATCGCGGCGTGAGCCTCGGCGAGCGCCCGGAACGCCGGGTCGGCGGCAAGCTTTTCATCGCCAAGTAGCGCAAAGATGCGAACCGGCTCCTGCTTGCCGATCACGCGAATGAGGTCGAGCTCGAGATAGGCGAAATCGGGCGCGGCGGCCTGCGTCGATTCCCCGACCACGATGTCGACCGCATAGCTGCGCGTCTGCCCTTCGAGGCGGGATGCGACATTCACGTTATCGCCCAGCACGGTGTAGTTCATACGCAGGTCCGAGCCCATGTTGCCGACACAGCACGGGCCCGAGTTGATGCCTACGCCGACGGCGAGCGGCATGTATTTTGCGCCTGCGGCTTCGCACTCGGCGCGGATCTCGTCGTTCACCGGCCCGACTCGCCGCTGCAGCTCGATCGCCGCGCGGCAGGCGCGACATGCGTGATCGGGCTGATCCAGGGGCGCGTTCCAGAATGCCATGATCGCGTCGCCCATGTATTTGTCGACTGTTCCCTCCTCCTCGAGGATGGCGTTGGTGAGAGGATTGAGGAGCCGGTTGATCAACACGGTCAAGCGTGCCGCATCGTAGTTCTCGGAGATGCGCGAGAATCCCTTCACGTCGGTGAACAGAAGAGTCATGTCGCGCTCCTCGCCACCGAGCTTCACCAGGTCGGGGTCCTTCTCGAGCTTGGCGACAACCGTGGGCGGCGCATAGAGTGAGAAGGTCGACCGGATGTGGCGCCGGCGTGCCTCCTCGCGCACGTAACCGATGAAGGTGAGCAGTAAGTAGAGCGAGAAGGTGACGAAGGCCGGGTAAGTGACATCGATCAGCAACCCTTCCGTCGCATAGAGGTGCCAGGCGACTGCGGCCAACGCGAGAAGACCGGCGACGCCGACGCCGAGCGCCCACCAGGCGCCCGCCATTGGAAGAAGTACGATCACGATGAGACCAGCGACGACGACCAGGATGGTCTCGGCACCAAGTGCCCAGTTCGGCCGCGCCAGGCTCGCTCGGCCAAGCTGCGCGCTGGACAGCGCCGTCTCCAGCATCTGCGCGTGCACTTCGACCCCCGGCATCGAGCGCCCCGCCGCGGTCGCCTTGATATCGAGCAGCCCTGCCGCTGAGGTGCCGACGATTGCCAGATGGCGCGCGAGACGCTCGGGGGGCACGCGCCCGGCCAGCACATCGGCCGCCGAGACGTAACGGCGCGGATCGGCATCGGCGAAATGGACCCAGACGCGGCCGCGCTCGTCGGTCGGGATGATTACCCCGCCATTGCGCGGCCCGACGCGGATGCTTTCGATGCCGGCGCCGTTGGAGGCGATGACGTAGGCGCTCTGATGGAACGCGACGCGCAGCATCTCGACAGCGAGGGACGGGTAGATCTGATCACCCGATACGATCGCCATAGGCACACGGCGCACGATGTTGTCGCGCTCCTCGCCCAGCATGAAGATGCCTAGTCCTGGCGCGGAATTCTCGAGAACCGGGATATTGCGCACGATGCCGCCGAAATGGATCAGCTTGTTGTGCGGATCGACCGCCGCGGAGCCCGGCGCGGCGACGAGCGCAGCCGGGGCCGTCCGCGCCGGCGACATATCTCCCTGCCCCAACGGCAGCGCGGCGCGGCCGAGCACGACGGGAAGCTTGGAGATGGTGGCGGCGAACAGCTCGTCACCACCTTTGAGCTTCGCCACCTCCGCGGCGGCCTCCGGCGGCAAGCCCTCGAGCGCACGCGCCAGGTTCGCCGGCGACAGCCGGTCGGCCTCAGGAAACACCACGTCGAAGGCGACGCACAGCACCCCGGCTTGCGTGAGGTTCGACACAAGCTTTGCCAGGGTCGTGCGCGGCCAGGGCCACTGGCCAAGATCTGTCAGGCTCTTCTCGTCGATGTCGACGATCACCACCGGCAGGGCAGTGGCCGTTCGCGGCGCGATCTGCTGGTAGTAGTCGAAGGCTTGCAGGCGGAGGGTTTCGACCGGCCCGGGGTCCCAGACTCGCAGCGCCAGGAGCCCAGCCAGCAGGGAAAGGGCTGCGATTCGCGTCCCCAGCGACCCCGATCGCCAGCGTCGCCGCAGCCCGGCCAGCCACGCTCGGGGGATTCTCATTGGACCGCCTGGAAATCCGCGTCAACCGCAGGAATTTTAACGATAATAGTGACCTTCGTCACGTCGATCGGTATTGACGGAGAGGGATATCTATAATAAATGTCGAATACGAAATAAATACACTTCGAATGAGGCATAAGGGACGGCAGTAAAGACCATCAACTAAGTTAAAATGAGCCGAGTGGTCGGTTAAAAATTAAACGTACAGCAGATCAAGAGGCGGTCTGCTGGTAAATCGCTAGAAATCGGCTCTGTAATACGGCCCTGCGGGGGAAATCTAGGGGACAGATGGCCGTGCGGCAGGCCCGGAGGACATTCCGGGTGGAGAGGCTATGTCGTTACAGGCTACAGGGGTTGGTCTCGATCACTTGGCATCCGGCATTTCCGGCTCAGGGAATGCTTTGGCTCATCCCAACGTCATTGACGCCAGCGGCAAAGCCGAGGTTCTCGTCCCCGGCCACGATTTCATCGTTAATGCGGACTATCATCGGGTCGGCCACGACCTGGTGTTGAGCGAAGGCGGCCGCGAGGTCGTGATCCGAGGCTATTTCGATAGCCCTCACCCACCCTCCCTGATCTCCGGCGAAGGCGCCTCGATTCCGGGCGAGCTCGCCGCCAAGCTCGCCGGCCCAATTGCGCCCGGCCAATATGCGCAGGCCACCGCACCTCAGGCGTCCCAACCGATCGGCCATGTCGAGACCATCGAAGGAGCGGTCACGATCCAGCATGCGGACGGGACGCGAGTCACCGCTGCCAAAGACAGCCCGATCTTTCAGGGCGATGTGGTGCAAACGAGCGCAGGCGCAAAGCTCGGCATCGTATTCGTCGATAAGAGCACCTTCGCGCTGGCCGCAAATACCCGAATGGTCATCGACGAGATGGTTTACGACCCGGGAAATCATAGCGGGTCGGCCACATTTTCCCTGCTTCAGGGCGTATTCGTCGCCGTAACGGGAGAGATCGGCAAGAACAATCACGAGGCCGTACATATCAATACGCCGGTTGGCTCGATCGGCATCCGCGGTACCGGATTGCAAATTCTGATCACCAACCTGGGCGGTCAATCCATATTCAGCTGCTTCGACGGCGCGTTCGATGTCATCACAAATGCCGGCACCATTCTGGTCCCCGCCGGCTTCGCGTCGACAAGCACGGGACTCGACGCGCCACCCAGCGCGCTTTTCGTTCTGCCTCCCGGGACCCAGACCACAATTTTCGGCGCCGCGAAGGCGATGTCCGAT
>Ga0316628_100002443_pt1 | contig 13801 bp, 10 predicted proteins | sample OWC_Aug_M2_C1_D5_FD_207648 | JGI IMG/M metagenome (GOLD analysis project Ga0316628, IMG submission 207648) | Wetland soil microbial communities from Old Woman Creek delta, Ohio, United States - OWC_Aug_M2_C1_D5_C | ecosystem: Environmental > Terrestrial > Soil > Wetlands | place: USA: Ohio... | reverse complement strand
CGGATGGACATGGGGGGGAGGGCTTGCTGCGCCCCGGTGATGCTTCGGCGGGACGACTGGCAGGTAGACGACTCCATATTCATTGGCGGGATACTCGGGAATAACATTAATGTTTATCTGAATTTCAGGTTCCCCTTGATCATCGGCCTTTTTCCTCTCGCCAGTTTCCATCTCCCTCTTTGAGGCAGAGATTGGCGGCACATTCTCTTGGCCGATTCTTCCGCTATCGGAAAAAGGATCGCCTTGCAGGTAATGTTCCTTTCCGGCCATATAATTGGGAGAATCAGCCAGATAGTGTTCTTTCCCCCCCATATATGAACTATATTCCGGTGGGGGTTGCACGGGTCCTGCCTTATCTCCCCCTCTTTTCTCCTGTTGGGCCTGAACCACCTCGCCAAGAGATAAAAACGAAATGACGACAATGAAGAAGAATAATTTTGTTTTCATCGGCATAATCCACCCATAATTATTTTAGATGCAAAGAAAATGGAAATGATTCTTTTTCTTGGGTGCTCTATTTATGTGTATTTTAATCTTTCTCAGCAGAAATTTCTATGATCCTTTGCCCTATTGTGCAAGAAATGATGCCAAGGAGGCTCTTACGCACGGGGGGAGCGGGTTTTTTATGCTCAGTTAAATCTTTTAAGCTTGAACCTTGTGCCGAAAATTGGTAATAGATGGGTCGAGCCTGTTTCCGCAGGAAACCGGGGAAGCAAGAAATCAGAGTTTTTTCGAAGAGGGAGTATTCTCTCAAAGGAGGGAAATATGAATCGGCAAAAGATTCGGCCTGTATTCAGGTTATTAGCCTTTGGCCTCCTTTTCTCCCTCGGGGTTTCCGCGTGGGCCGCCGAATTCCCCACCAAGCCCGTCAACCTGATCATTCCTTATCCCCCGGGGGGCTCGGCCGACCTGACCATGCGGGGCCTGGCCAACGCCGCCAAGAAGCATATCGGCCAGCCCATCATCTGCGAGAATAAGGCCGGGGGAGGAGGAACGGTGGGCCCCAGCCTGGTGGTCACCCGGCCGCCCGATGGCTATACGCTCGGGCTCATCACCGCCAGCCCCACGATCGCCTACCACATGGGCAAGCTGAATTTCAACCCGGTCGAGGACCTGACCCCCATCTCACGCTACGGCACATACCTGTATGGGCTTGTGGTGCGGTCGGATTCCCCCTGGCAGACGATCCAGGAATTTATCCAGTACTCCAAACAAAACCCGCAAAAGGTCTCCTTCGGGTCCCCGGGCGTGGGAACTCCCCCCCACCTCGCCATGGAAGAGCTGGCCATCCTGGCCGGCGGGGTCCAGTGGGTCCACGTCCCCTACAAAGGGGTCGCCGAGTCGAACACCGCCCTTCTGGGGGGCCACGTGGATGCGGTCTCGGATTCCTCCGGCTGGGCTCCGCTGGTGGACGCCGGGAAGTTTCGCCTGCTGGTCACGTATGGGACTCAAAGGTCCACCCGCTATTCCCAGGTCCCGATCCTGAAAGAAGTCGGCTATGACATGGTCGCCACCGGCCCCATTGCGGTAATTGGCCCCAAGGGGATGCCCCGGTCGGTCGTCAAGACGCTGGAAGACGCTTTCCACAAGGGCATGGAGGATGCGGATTTCCAGGCGGTCATGAAAAAATTCGACTTCACCCCCGGTTACCTGAACTCCGAGGGTTACGGGAAATTAATGCGGGAGGATTCGGAAAAGATCCGGAAGCTGGTGAAAAGACTGGGCCTCGACAGGAAATAGAGAGGGGCGGGAAAGTCCATCCATTTTTTAGGCGAGAGGCTAAACGTCTCCGCTTACCTTCAGGACTTCCACCGGCTCGGAGATGTTTTTGAACGTTCTGCCCCCCACGAACTCGAAATGGAGATGAGGGATTTTCTCCAGAGGGGGTTGGGGGAGCTTTAAAGCCGCCCGGGCGGCATGATACGTATTGGGTACGATGAGAATCTCTCCTCCCGGGGCATCACCGCAGAGGCGCGCGGCCAGGTTCACCGTATGGCCCAGGGCCGTGTATTCCAGGCGATCCGGAGTTCCCACATTGGCCACCACCACTTCCCCGGTGGCAATCCCGATGCCCAGGCCCGGCGCTGGTTTCCCCGCCAGGGTCCGCTTTTCCATCCACTGGAGGTGGCGCTTCTGCATATCCACACCGCAGACCAGGCTCATGAGAGCGTGGTGGGGTTGAGCCAGGGGCGCGCCGAAAAGGGCCATGACCTCGTCGCCGATGAATTTATCCACCGTCCCGCTGAACTCTTTGACCGAAGTGACCATTTCGGCGAAGAAGGAATTCACCGCCTGGTGAACATCCTCCGGGCTCATCTGGCTGCTCATCCGGGTGAATCCGCGGAGATCGGCAAAGAGGACACTGACCTCCCTGCGTTCCGGGCGGAAGAAGTCCGTTTCGGCCATCTCGTACATCTTCAGCAGGACCTCCGGGGACACGTACCGGGCGAAATTCCGCTCCAGCCACTTGATCTCGGTCACATTCTGGATCAGGATGGTGACGCTTCCCCTGGCGCTGTTGGCCACCATCCGCAGAATGGGGACCGTCTTCAGCCGGCCGGCCCTCTGCCCCTGGGGCAGCAGAGAGGCATCCAGTTCCGGACATTCCCGCTCCACGATCCATGGCTGGGTGGAGCCCCGGACGCCCTCCACGATGCCGGAAAAAAATCCCCGCCCCAGCCCGGTCTGATCGATTTTGGACAGCGACTCGCCGATGATCGCGCGGCGGTCTTTGGCCTGCAGGAAAAGCCCCATGGGCCCGTTCAGGAAAGATATTCTCCCCTGTCCATCGACGGTGAGAATGAGCTCTTCCACCCCCAGCACCGTGCCCGTGGCCGTCAAGGGGGCCAAAGAGCCCCCCGCCAGGCTCGCACTGAGAGTGCCGGTCATCCCGAACCGGGCGACCTCCTTGGAGCGCTGAAGCTCCTCTTCCAGCTCCCGGATCTTCCCTAAGGCTTCATCGAGGGTCATGGTCATCGGTTTCCCCTGTTTCCCCGGCCGGTGAATCGTTCGGCCCCCCTTCGCTCCGCTAGGGGCCGTCCCCTGCTTCCATCAGCTCCGTACCCACCAGCTTCAGCCGGGCTTTCGAAAAGATGCGGGCGAATTGCTCTTCTTGCGGGATCGCCTGCCGGAAGCGCACGATCCGAATGGCGCTGTGCGCCAGGGCCAGCGCCTGGCCGTCGGGAGAGAAGGCCACGCAGGACACCCGGGGGCTGTTGTGAAACCGGGATATCTCCTTCCCCTCGGCCACATCCCATAACCGGGCGGTGGCGTCATTGCCTCCGGAGGCCAGCCTTTTCCCGTCGGGGGAGAAGGCGATGGAGTTGACGAAGCTCAGGTGTCCGGTGAGCGCTTTCCCTTTTTTCCCGGTGACTGGATCCCACAGCCCGATGACCCGGTCCCTGCCCGCGACCGCGAGGGTCTTCCCGTCAGGGGAAAAGACAAGGGAGGAAACCGGGCCGTCTACCGTGAAGCGGGTCTTTCTTTCTTTTGAGGAGACATCCCAAAGCTGCACGCTTCGATCCAGGCTTCCCGAGGCCAGGAATTTTCCGTCCGGGGAAAAGGCGACCGCGCTGACGGGTTTCTCGTGGCCCTCCAGTTTGGCTTTCTCCTCCCGGGAGAGAACATCCCACAAGCGGACGGTGCGGTCATCGCCGGCGGAAGCCAGCAGCTTTCCATCCGGCGAAAAAGAGAGCGATCTCACCCTTCCCCCATGTCCGCTCCAGGAGGCGGCTTCGTTCCCGGAGGAGACGTCCAGTAACCGGACGACAGGGTCCCGCCCCGCGCAGGCCAGGAGTTTTCCCTCCGGAGAGAAGGCCAGGAAGAAGAATGGATTCTCCGCCCTGACCTTTTCGGGGGGCCAGATCTCCTTCCCGGACTTCAGGTCCAGGAGGCGGATGGACCCATCCAGGGCGCAGGAGGCGAGGCTTTTCCCGTCGGGCGAAAAGGCGATGGAAAGGATCGTCCTCTCATGGGGGCTGAGCAGGTAGGGCTCTTTTCGGGGGGGAATTTTCCACAGCCGAACGGAGGCATCGAGGCTGCCCGAGGCCAGACGGGTTCCATCGGGGGAGAAAGCGACCGAAGTAACCCGGTCGTCATGGCCAGCGATCCGGCCGATCTCTTTTTCCATCGAAACATCGAACAAACGAGCCTTGTTATCGGAACACCCTGCGGCCAGAAAGGCTCCGTCGGGGGAGAAGGCCAGGGACTGGATGCCGGGTTCGCCCCCCCGGATCTGCCCGAGGGGCTTCCCCGTCGCGGGGTCCCACAGCTGGATGAATGGATCCCTTCCCCCGGAGGCCAGAACCTTCCCGTCCGGGGAAAAGGCCAGGGCCCGGACCGGTCCACTGTGCCCGCTCAACTTACGGTTCCCTTTTTTTAATTTTGCATCCCACAGCCGCACGGATTTATCCGCGCTCCCGGAGGCCAGAAATTGCCCCCCGGGTGAAAAAGCCACTGCCAGGACACGGCCCTCATGCCCTTCCAGCCGGCGGATTTCCTTTCCGGTTTCTGCGTCCCACAGGCGCACGGTCTTATCCTGCCCGCCCGAGGCCAAGATCGCCCCGTCGGGGGAGAAGGAAACCGAATGGACCGTGCCGATATGCCCGCGCTTCTGCCAGAGGTCTCGCCGGGCCTCCCCACTCCAGGCTCGCACCGTTCCATCCTCAGCCCCGGAAGCCAGCAGCGTCCCCCGGGGAGAAAAGGCCACGGAGAGAACGCCTTTTTCATACCCCCGGAGGAGGAATTCTTCCTTCCCCGAGACGGGATCCCAGAGACGCACGGTTCTATCGTAACCGCCGGAAGCAATCGTCTTCCCGTCCGGGGAAAAGGAAACCGAAGAGACCCTTTCCTCGTGCCCCGCGAGACGAAGATCGGGGAACACAGCCCGCTCTTCGTTTTCAATGGCGCCAACCTGGGCGTCCAGACTGTCATGGGTCTTCCGCGCGGCGGCGTAGTAGGCGGCGGCCCGTGACCATTGCAGGTCGGTTTCCGCCATCTGGGCCTCCTTGATAAAGGCTTCGGCCAGGTTTTTCTGGGCCAGGTCCCGCTGCCGGGCTGCTTCCTGATAGGCCAGGCTGATCAGCACGCCGCCAACCAGCATGGATGCCAAGATCGTGGCCATCGCCCCGCTGAGGGCCCGATGCCGCTGGACGAATAATTTGCCGATTTCCCACACGTTGTACTGATAAGCACCCACCCTCCTTCCCTGCAGGTAGGCGTCTACTTCCTCGAGCAGCGCTTTCACCGACGGGTATCGCTGCTCGGGCCGCGGGGCGAGCGCCTTCTCGGTAACGGCCGAAAGCGCCGGCGGAGCCTTTGGTTCCAGCGAGCGGACCGGGGTCAGCCCCTGCTTTCCCTCGCCATACTGTTGCACCTTTCCGATGACCTCGAAGGGAGAACCCCCTTCAAAGGGAGGCCGGCCGGTCAAAAGCTCATAGAGAAGAGCTCCCAGGGAGTAAATGTCGCTCCGTTCGTCGATCCGCTCCAGGTCTCCCCAGGCCTGCTCGGGCGGCATATACTCGGGGGTGCCGATCGCCTCCCCGTCCACGGATTTTCCCGCCGCCGCCTCCTTGAGGATCTGCATCTCTTGCTGAAACTGCCTATCCCCCGCCCCCGAGGCTCCCTTCGGTTTCGCCAGCCCCCAGTCCAGGACCACCGTTTCGCCGAACTCCCCGATCATCACGTTTTGGGGCTTGATATCCCGATGGATCACTCCCCGGTTGTGGGCATAAGCGATGGCGTTGCAGAGATCCTGGAAATGGGGAAGCAGCTTCAGGCGATTCTCGAAAGAGCCGGCCTCCCGGATGACCTCGTACAAGGTCTTGCCTTTGACCATTTTCATCGTGTAATAGAGGGTTCCGTCGGCCCGGCGGCCGATTTCATAAACCGGCACGATGGAAGGGTGTTCCAACTGCCCGGTAATCCGGGCCTCACGCAGCAGGCGGGCGGCAACTTCTGCGGTTCTTCGCCCGGGGGTTCCGGGGGTGCCGCTGGAGGGCTCCAGCAGAAGCTCCTTGATGGCGATGTCCCGGCCGATGTGCGCGTCGAAAGCGGCAAAGACTTTCCCGATCCCCCCGCGGCCTTGTTCCTTGCGGAGGCCGTAGCGGCCGGGGGCCTCCTGGGTGACCAGAGTGGAGGCCAAAGCATCGGACGGTTTTTCGCCTTCCGGCAGCCGAGGTGATCCTTCCTGTTCTCCCGGAAGGAGCGTGCCCCCCAGGCTTTCGAAAACCTGTCTCCCTTCGGCCGGGGCCTGGAGGGGCTTTGGCTCCTCCCCCCCATGCCTCTTCAGGATGAATTCCACCGACTTGTCCAGGAGGGCAACGCCTTCCTCGTTTATACGGGCCCGCCGGATGACCTCTTCCCGAAGATTCTGCGACTCCCCCCGGCTCCAGCTGAGGCCCGCTTCGATGAAGGTGCGGGATTCAATCAATCCGATCTGGACCCCCTGCAAACAGAAGATCAGATCACGCTCCATAGAATCCTCCCCCCTTTTTTCGGGACTCGGACAGAAACGATTCCTCCCCCCCTGCAGCCGCCCCGGATGCTTGAAGAGCGTCCCAGGGTCGGAACAGGGCTGTAGGGGTTCGGGGCAGGTCCGCGGCTCAAAGGATCCAAAAGAGAGACCTTCCGCAAAGACGCCAAGAAATGGAAGCGCCCTTCCGGGCCTTTCCCGCAAGCATCCTTCGCCAGCGACCAGGGGTTATGTCTCAAGCAGAAAAATGGCCAAGTTGAGCCGTTCTAAGGTGGAAGTTTAACCGTTGGGATGATAGCAAGGCTGGCATTTCTGTCAAGCGTTTTTCTGCCTGCAGAGCGAATAGATACGCTCACTTGAGAAAGGGACGCAGTTCCGATCCTTCCGTTGAACTGAGCCAAAGAGTGGATCAAGGAAAGGGGCCAGTCCCTGAATGAAGACCGGGTTGGGCTGCAGGCCGGAATGGGTTGAAGACGGGCAATCCCTATGAAACCTTAATCGCTATGGCGCCGGCAGTGACCCCGAAGATTGCGAGATAGCGCAAGGGGCTTACCTGTTCACGAAGAAAGAGGGCTGCAATGACCGTCCCAAACACGACGGAAGTCTCCCGCAGGGCGGCCACGAGGGCTATCGGTGCATGAGTCATTGCCCAGAGGGCCAGCGCGTAGGATCCAAAAGCGCATGCGCCGCCTACCAGACATCGAGGCAGGTTGGCGCGCACATATCCCGCCGCTAAACGGGGTCGTTTGGCGAAGACCCCGATGGTCATTGGGGTGGCGGTCAGGAGAATCATCCATCCTGTGTAGCTAAAAGCATTGCCGGATAGCCGGGCACCCACTCCGTCTACAACCGTGTAAATCACGATCACCCCGGCGTTGGCCAGAGCAACCGCGGTGGGCGTAAGCTTGAGCGCCCCCGAGCGCCAGGATTCTCCAGCCAGAAGAGCGATGCTGAAACAGACAATCAGGACGCCCGCCCAGCCCAGGGGGGAAGGCGATTCATTCAACAAGAAAGCGACCGCCACGGCCGAAATTGCGGGTGCGGATCCCCGCATGAGCGGATAGGCAAAGCTAAGTTCGGCGCTGCGGTAGGAAAGAGCGACGAAAACAAAATAAACCACATGAATAAACATGGAGGCAACTAAGTAGGGCCAGCTCCCCACGGCCGGGGCCGGGAGAAACGGGAGCCAACATGCGGCCAGCAAACCCGCGCCTCCTGCGATGAAGACAATATTCAATGCCTTATCTGATCCAGCACGAGCGAAAGCATTCCAGATCGCATGGAGGAGTGCGCCGAACAAAATGATCGCCATGATGTCTATCGACAAGACTGCACCTCCTTCGTTAGGCTCTGCGGGTATCCCGACAATAAATCATAAACTCAGGCATTTTATTTATTAAAGCAAATCGCAAAAAAGATGGTTGACTGCTTCTACGAATCCCATCAATCCGTAAATGATTTCCGCTGCCCCGGAAGATTCCCCGGGGAGCGGTTTCCCTTGTGATCAGCCATGGAGATCGAGGGAAAGCGAACTGTCAGGACGATGAAAACCGGTTCCTGTTCGTGCGGTTTTAGGAGGAAGTCTGCGAGCAGACCGGCTGGCTGATTCATGCAGACGCCTTAGGGATAGGCCGATGGGAATTGCAGGCCAAAGGAAAAGGCCAGGCCAAAAAGGAGGTATGAGCATGGGGAGAGCCATTCAGGCTAGCTCTTCAGCTGCCGAATCTCTTCGAGCACGGGCATTAGGTATTTCCGGAACTGGGCAGGGTTCTCGCTCATGGGAAAGTGCCCCACCTCTTTCATGATCGTCACTTTCACCCCGGGGATTGCGCTCGCGGTGCGTCGGGTGTCCTCCGGTTGGCAGGAAAAATCGTATTCGCCGGTAAGCAGATAGAGCGGGCAGACGGCGGTGTTGATCCCCTTCAGCCTGCCCCGCAGGTCCGCATCCACCCGGTAGAAATAGAGGTCCCCTTTGAATACTCCGGGCCCCCCCTGCATGTATTGCCAGAGGGTCTCCTGGCGGTGCTCTTCGGGACTTTGCGGAGCGATCAGCCCGGAAACCAGGGCGGCGCAGACTTCGCCGCCATGCACATCGCTCCGATGGAGCCAGTTGGTGTCGTACCAGGGCTGCTGGAAATCGGCGGATTCGATGCCGATCAAGGCCCGGAACTCGGGCCCGTGGGCATGGGCGAGCTGAAGAATGATCCGGCCGCCGATGGAGCATCCCATGGCCACCGGTCGCTTCAGGCCGAGGGCGGAGCAGAAAGCCCGGATGGTCGCCACGTACAGCTCCGTGGTGAGCCGGTATTCGCGCTTTTCCCACCCCGCCGGGGGGTAGGACTTGCCGTGCCAGGGAAGGTCGAAGGCGATCACCCGGAAATTCCCGGTCACCGCCTCATCGCACATGAGATGGCGGAACTGTCTCGAGTCGGCCCCTGCGGTGTGGAGGCACACCAGGGGAATTCCCTGCCCTGCCTCTTCGAAATAGACCCGGCAGTCTTCCCCCATGACCGGTACCCGGATATACCGCCCGACGATGGGTTCCATGTCCTTCGTGTTCACCGGGAGCCTCCTTTCCGCGGCAACGTAACCAGGTCCTTGAAATATTGGAGGTTCGCCATAAGGGGATGGAGATTCCCCTCCAGGACCATCTCGCCCCGCTTGGTGAGGGCGAAAATATCGTGCCACCCCGGCGGCGGAGGGTTCTGCCAGAGAGCCGCCCAGCCCTGCGCCGAGCCCCGCACCGCAAACACCCAGGAACGCAATAGCGGTAATCCCTTCCGGCATTCGCGAATGCTTCCCTCTTCGATCCGGAGCAGAAAGGGCACAGTCCCGATCTGAACCACACAATCCGCCGTCAGATTCCGCCCCCGCCAAACCAGGTGACTGTCCGAATTCACGACCTTTGGAACCACCCGCTCAAACCGGTCGCAGAGTTCCTGTTCCAGGGCCTCGGGTGAAACCTTTGAATCCCCCGGCATGGTTCTCCTCCCCTTGGTTTACTAACAAGTCCACTATAATCTAAACATTAATTGCAGGACGTTGCCTTTTAAAACCCTCTAACTGGACTCCGGCTTTCGCCGGAGTGACGGACATTAGAAAGGCATGGTTCTTTATTGTCATTCCGGCGGAAGCCGGAATCCAGGATGATTAAAAGGGCTATTTTCCGCTTCTTACTTCCACGCCTGCCAGCTTCTCCAGAGGCCGGATGACCGCGGGATGGTACTTCTTGCTCTCCCCGCCGGCTCCGGCGGAAATATACTGCTGGGCGGCCAAAGCCGCGAAGTGGAGAGGAATCCGAAGTTTCGTCCCCGTCGAAAGGGCCAGGTCCAGATCTTTCAACATATAGTCGACGGGAAAGACGCCTTCTTCGAACTTTCCTTTCATGACGTTGTTCTTGTAATGGTTCTGCAGGACAAAACTGTTTCCCGATCCGCTGGAAAGTGCTTCAAACAGGATATCCGGTTTCACCCCTGCCTTGACCCCCAGCACCATGGCCTCGGCCAGGGCGCAGGTGGTCACCGCTACCATGACATTGTTAACAATCTTGACCACTTCCCCGCTGCCGATATCGCCTGCGTGATAGATGTCCGTCCCCATGGCCGCCAGAATCGGCCGGTGCCGATCGAAGACCTCCTTTTTCCCGCCTACGTAAATCACCAGGGTTCCGGCGACGGCCGCCGGAACCCCCCGGGCCACAGGGGCATCCAGCATCTCCGCTCCCTTTTCTCCAAGGTTCCGGGCGACTTCCCTGGTGGTGATGGGATCAATTGTGCTCATGTCGATGAGAACGGATCCTCTTCGAATTCCTTCGGCCACCCCTCCCTTTCCAAGGACGGCCTCCCTCACATGGGCGGAAGCGGGCAACATGGTGATTACCACCGGGCATTTCTCAGCAACTTCCTCGCAGGATGCGGCCGTTTCGGCCCCCGCGGCTTTTAGCGCCCCCATCCTTTCTGCGACGATGTCAAATACGGTAAGCGAAAAACCCTTCTTTGCCAAATTTTTAGCCATGGGTCCCCCCATGGCCCCCAACCCGATGAATCCGATTTTTTCCATTTTCTCTCTCCTGCAAGGGTTGAAAAGTTCCTACCCCGGCCAAGCCGGAACCAACCAGGATATTTGCAAGGGTGGCGTTATCTGCCCGCCGACAGAATGGGCAACCACGCATGGTTTCCCTTACAATTTGTGACTATGTTGGCGTCAATTCAATCGGTAAGCGCCTAAGCTTTTTCCGCGATCTTGCGCGGAAGAAGTGACCCCGGCAGCCAAGATCCCAACCCGTAGGGGCGATTCATGAATCGCCCCTACATCGGACTCGCAAAGTGGATATTTCTTTCTTACCCACACGTTTGTATGAACGAGGCGCTAATCGTCCAGCCGATCAGCCTCCCAGGTAAGCTTTGCGGACATAATCATTATGCAAAAGATCCTCAGCCTTCCCCTCCAGGGCCACCTCCCCCGATTCCAGGACATAGGCGTACTCGGCGAGGCGCAAGGCCATGCGGGCGTTCTGCTCGACGAGGATGATCGACACTCCGGCTCCGTTGATCTGCTTGATGATTCCAGCTATGGCCTTGACCACCAGCGGAGCCAACCCCAAAGAAGGCTCATCCAGCAACAGGTATTGAGGCTTGGCCATGAGAGCCCGGCCGATGGCCAGCATCTGTTGCTCGCCTCCGCTCAGCGTCGCGGAGACCTGTTTCTCGCGCTTTTTCAGGGCAGGGAAATACCCATAGACCCGTTCGGTATCCTCCCGGATCTCCTTCCGGTTGCGGCGAAGGTAGGCCCCCAGGCGCAGGTTTTCCAGGACGGTCAATTCCGGGAAAACCCTCCGCCCCTCCGGACAGAGGGCGATCCCCTGGCGGATGACCTCGGAGGTGTCCAGCCGGTCGATCCGCTTTCCCCGAAGGTAGATCTCCCCCGAGGTGATCGGCTTCAGGGCGGTGATGGCCTTGAGGGTAGTGGTTTTGCCGGCCGCGTTCGGCCCGACCAGGGCCACGATCGAGCCCTCCTTCGCCGAGAGGTGAATCCCCTTGAGGGCCTGGGTTTGGCCGTAATCCACTCTAACCTTGACCAGCTCAAGCAATCTCCGTGTCCTCCCCCAGGTAGGCTTTGATCACCTCTTCGTTCCGCTGAATTTCCGGGGGGGTCCCCATGGCGATCATCTGCCCGTAATTGAGAACCAGGATCCGGTGGCACAAGCCCATAACGACCTTCATATCGTGCTCCACCAGGATCACCGTTACCCCATTTTCCTGAATCTTCTGGATCGCGCTCATCAGATGCACCCGCTCGTCGTGATTCAAGCCGGCTGCGGGCTCATCGAGCATGAGGAGCTGGGGATCCCCCGCCAGGGCAATCGCCAGGCCCAGAAGCTTCTGATACCCATAGGGCAGGGCCTTGGCCGGGTGGTCCCGCAGCTTTTCCAGGCCCAGGAATCGGAGGAGGGTTTCAGCCTTCTCCGTCTGGCCTTTTTTCCGTTCCCGGACCGCCCGGGTGATGAGAAACTCGGGCCACAAGCCCAGGAAGTGATATCCCAGCTGGGCCCTCATCATGTTTTCCCACACCGTGGCCTCGCCGTAGGAAACGGTGGACTGAAAAGTCCGGACCAAGCCCATCTTGGCGATCTTATACGGGGGGTAGCCGACGATGTTTTCTCCCTTGTACAGGACTTTCCCTGAATGAGGGGCGTACATGTTGCTGATCAGGTTCAATAAGGTAGTTTTCCCCGCGCCATTCGGGCCGATGGTACCCAGGATTTCCCCCGGCTGGACGGAGAAGGTCGCCTGATCGACCGCCATCAGCCCGCCGAATTGCTTGGATAACTTTTCCACTTGGAGGATTGGGGTCATGGGGTTCTTTCCTCCCCGGCCATCCTCGCCTTTATCCGGTCAAAGGCCCGCTGGAGCACACCCAACATGCCCGCGGGCATGAACCAGAGGGTGAGGATCAGGATCAGCCCGTAGAGCACCCTTTGGTATTCCACGAATCCCCTGAGGAACTCCGGAAGGGGGACCAGAAAGATCGAACCCAGGATCGGGCCGGCGATCCCGCCCATGCCCCCCACGACGTTGATGACGATGAGATTCACGCTCTCCCAGAAGGTAAAGGATTCCGGGGAAATGAACCGGTAGTAGTGAGCAAACAGACTTCCCGCGAGTCCGGCAAAAAAACCTCCCGCGGCAAAGGCGAACATCTTGTGCTGAAAGGTGTCGATCCCCGTGAACTCCGCCAGATGCTCCGTTTCCCGGGTGCAGTCCATGGCTTTCCCGATGGAGGATTGATAAATCCTATGAATGAGGAACAGGGTCACGAGCATCACCCCCAGCACCAGATAGTAATAAGAAACCTTCGACAGAAGGGTGAAGGCGACGCCCGGGAAAAGAGCAATCCTGGGGGGAGGGATGTTAATAATTCCCGTGGGCCCCCCGAAGGGTTCGACCAGATTCACGAAGAAGAGCCTGACCACTTCGCCAAAGGCAAAGGTCACCAGCACGAAATAAACCCCCTGGAGCTTCAAGAGCAGGCGCCCGACCAGCAGGGCGATGCAGGCTCCCATCAGACCCGAGAGAGGAAGGGCCAGGAGATAGGGAAAGCCCAGCCGCAGCACGGTGAGGGCGGAGGTGTATCCCCCGATCCCCATGAAGGCGGCGTGGGCGATCGATAGTTTCCCCGTCTTGATGACCATATTCAGGCTGACGGCCAGAATAATATTGAGATAGATGCTGATGATGACGTTGAGGTAGAATTCGTCAGCCCAGAGAACCGGGATGAAGAAAAGAAATACGGATAGAGCCAGGAGGGCGTAGGATTTGGCTTTAGGAATCACTTTCCCCTCTTCCCGCATTGGGCTCGACTTCGGTCGTTCCCCGGGTGGGCCCCCTTCTCAGCGGGTCACCTGGGAACGGCCGAAGAGGCCGGAAGGCCGGAACAGCAGGATGCCGATCACCAGGATGAATCCCAGCAGGTCGGCCAACGCCTTGCTTGCATAGGTACTGACAAAACTTTCCGCTACCCCCAGAATCAACCCGCCCAGGAAAGCGCCCGGGATGCTCCCGATCCCCCCGAGGATTACGACGATGAAGGCCTTGACCTGGGGCATGATCCCCATCCACGGATTCAACTGAAAAAGGGGACCGATAACCGCCCCGGCGGCGGCCGCCAGTCCTGTGCCGACGGCAAAGGCCAGGGGATACAGGCGATTGATCCGCATTCCCTGAACCCTGGCGATCTCGGTATCCTGGGCAATCGCCTGGATGGCCAGGCCCAGTCTGGTCTTTTTCAGAAACAGGTAGAACCCGGCCATGAGCAGGAAAGAGAGCAAAA
>Ga0316628_100002442_pt1 | contig 13802 bp, 12 predicted proteins | sample OWC_Aug_M2_C1_D5_FD_207648 | JGI IMG/M metagenome (GOLD analysis project Ga0316628, IMG submission 207648) | Wetland soil microbial communities from Old Woman Creek delta, Ohio, United States - OWC_Aug_M2_C1_D5_C | ecosystem: Environmental > Terrestrial > Soil > Wetlands | place: USA: Ohio... | reverse complement strand
TGACCTTCGTTCTCTAGGGCCTCATGCTGAAAGGGCGGTTGTCGCGTTGGCTGCTGCCTGCGGTTGGCGTGGCCCTGTTCACTGCGCCGTCCGCCCTGGGTGAGGAGCCTCCTGACAAGAAGGACGCCTTCAGCGCCACGGCCGAGGTTTCGTCGATCCTCGTCCCCGTCACGGTGCGGGACAAGCGCGGCAGGCTCGTTTCGACGCTCGAGGAGAGCCGCTTCCACCTTTACGTGGACGACCTCGAGTTCCCGATCAAATCGTTCTGGCGCGAGGGCGGCCTTCCGATCTCCTACGCCTTCGTGGTGGACACCTCGGGCTCGATGAACGGCCGGCGGCTCGCCAAGACGCGCGAGGCCGTCCTCCAGTTCGTCGGGCAGCTCCGGCCCGACGACGAGGTCTGCCTGATCACCTTCGGTGCGGGGGAGGTCAGGAGGCGTCTGGCGTTCGGCACCGACCCCGGCCTCCTGGGGCGCATCCTGGAGTCGCTGCGGGGCTACGGCACGACGGCGCTCTACGACATGCTGACCGCCGCGCCGCAGGCGATGGAAGGGGCCCACAACGTCCGCCGGGTCGTCCTCCTCTTCACCGACGGCGTCGACACCGCCTCGACGTTTACGCCTGCCGATGCCGTGCGGATCCTCGAGAACCTCTCGGACCCGCTGTACGCGATGGGGATCGAGCCGCCCCCCGCCGAGGAGGGCCCGCCGGACAGCTACGAGGACCTGCTTGCCCGTTTCGCAACGGCCTCCGGCGGCCGCTACCTCAGGGTCGACCGGGCGTCAAAGCTGCCCCAGTTCGCGCGCGAACTCCGGCAGGAGCTCACCATGCGCTACATCATCACCCTGGAGCAGTCCGGCATCGGCGTGGTAAGGTGGCGCAGGATCGAGGTCAAGGTGGACGGGGATTTTGGCGTGCTGGCGCGGCAGGGCTACAAGGGCACGCTGCCCTGAAACGGGCGTTCGGGGCTTGACAGGCTTCCCCGAAGCTGTGGTATAAGACCCATTGTCGCAGGGAGACCGAATCACGATTCCGGTAGACCGGGGGCAAAAGGAGGATGGTCATGAGAAAGTCGCTGTTGGGTGTTCTGGTGGTGGGGCTCATCGTCACGCTCGGTGTGACCGGTTGCGCCACCAAGACGTACGTCCAAGAGCAGGTGGCCGCGGCTAACAAGGCTCAGGACGCCAAGATCGGTGAGGTTCAGAAGCAGGTCGAAGCGACCCAGATGGACATCACCAACATCAAGAAGGTGGACGCCGACCAGAGCGCGGCGATCGCCAAGCTCTCGGAAACGGCCAAGGAAGCTCTTGCCCGTGCCAACGAGGCAAACAAGCTGGCGAACCACGCCTTCCTGTTCGAGGTGACTCTCACCGATGAGGACGTTCGCTTCGGTTTCAACAAGAGCGACCTGTCCGCTGAGGCGAAGGCGGCGCTCGACGCGTTCGCGCAGCGCGTCAAGGGCGAGAACAAGAACGTCTACATCGAGATCCAGGGCAACACCGACAGCGTAGGGTCCGACAAGGTCAACCTGCTCCTCGGCCAGTGGCGCGCCGAGACCGTGATGCGCTACCTGGCGATGCAGCACGGGTTCCCGGTGGTCCGCATGAGCGCGATCTCTTACGGCAAGTTCAAGCCGATCGCCGACAACAAGACCGCCGACGGCCGCGCGAAGAACCGCCGCGTGACCCTGGTCGTGATGAACTGAAGCGTCGCGACAAAACGTGATACCGCTGCGCCCCGGGTTCTCCCCGGGGCGCTTTTCTTTCCACGCCAGCGTAACGCCCGCCTCCGGCGTTGTTCGTGGTCGCCTTTGGGGTCTCGGGGGGTATCATGGTATGCGGATCCTGGAGGTGCACGGTGAGGAGAGTGGTCACGTTCGTCGCGGCGCTCGTGCTGGCAGCCGAGGCTTCGGCCGCCACCGTGGTCCTGACCAGCGGCAAGCGTCTCGACGTCGCAAGTTACACGGTCAGCGGCAATTACGTGATCCTGCAGTACGCGTCGGGCCGGCGGGAGTCCTACCCGCTCTCGACCGTCGACCTCGCCGCGACGAGGCAGGCCAGCGGTGAGAAGGCGCCCGTCGCGGCGGCACCCCAGCAGATAGGTCCGCACAGCCCGTTCGTCGGGGCGAAGTCCTCGGGTGGGACCTCCACGGTCGCCATCACCGACGCCGATGTGAGCCACGTCACAATTCCGGAACCAGGCGAGGAGAAGAAGGACGCCGAGCAGACCGCCCAGGTCGTGCTTCTGGGGTTCGAAAAGAAGAAGGTCGCCGAGGGGCAGTGGGACATCATCGCCACCATAGCCAATCAGGGGGCCAACCTGGTCCAGGGCGTGACCGCCCAGATCCGCGTGCTGGACTCGTCGGGGCAGACGATCGCAACCGGCTCCGGCTCGCTCTCGGGCGGGCTCGCGCCCGGGAAGCAGGGCACGATCACGGCCCGCGTCGCCATGGAGGGGGAACCGGTGCAGGTCGGCGTCGACCTGAACTGGCAGGAGATCCGGGCGGTCGAGAAGCCGGCCGGGACGCCGAAGCCGACCGCGGCGCCCAAGCCTGCGGCCGAAAGCCCGAAGGCGTCGGCCACGCCGCCGCCGGGGTGGTCGATCCCCGCTGACGCCTCACCGAACACCGTGCCGTCCAACCCGATGGCGCTCCCGGAGCCGAACAACACGGGGACCGCCGGTCAGGTGCCGCGCCCGACGCCCAAGTCGTAGCGTCTCAAGACCCTCATCAGGAACCCGAACCCGGAGGCCGGCAGGGCCTTCCGTCTCGCCGTGCGAGGCACCCTCGTGGCGTGCGGAGGGCGTCTCCTCGAAGCCCGGCCCGGCGGCTTTTTGCGATCAGCGCTCGGCCCTGGCGCGCCTCGAGTCGATCAGCATGTAGGCCAGCAGGCCCAGGTAGAAGAGCAGCGCCACCAGCTCCGAGCCCCGCCCTTCCGCGAAGTTGAACAGGTTGACTCCGAGGTCGAGCTTCACCGGCCAGTCCACCAGCGGGAGGACGAACCCCTGGCTCAGGAACTTGAGGAACGCCGCCACAACGCCCATCACCGCGCCGCCGGCGATGAAGCCGGAGGCGATCAGGGTCCCGCGGTTGTTGCGGGCCTGGGCCAGCCTCTCGTCTCCCTTGGCGGAGGCGACCACGAAGTGCGCGACGAGCCCGCCGACCAGCAGGGGGGTGGTGAGCTGCTGGGGCAGGTACATCCCGAGCGCAAAGGGGAGCGCCGGAACCTTGACCATCTGCAGCACGAGGATGAGCAGCGCCCCGACTCCGTACAGTAGCCAGGGGACGGGCTCGTTGGACATCAGCGTCTTGATCACCGCGGCCATCGCGTTGGCCTGGGGCGCCTCGAGCGGGTTCGGGGTCGCGGGCGTCTGGACGAACCCGTAGACCTTGTTGAGCAGCACGATCACCGAACCGACCGTGAGCGCCGCGGCCAGGCTCCCGAGCATCTTCGAGCGCTCCTGCACGGCGGGGGTGGCGCCGGTCCAGTAGCCGATCTTGAGGTCGGTGACGAAGCCGCCCACCGTGGAGAGGGCCGTGCACACGACTCCGCCGATCAGCAGGGCGGCGATCATTCCGGCCCGGCCGGTCAGCCCCACGCCGACCAGGATCACGGAGGCCAGAATCAGCGTCATCAAGGTCATCCCCGAGACCGGGTTGGTGCCGACCGTGGCTATTGCCTGGGCGGAAACCGTGGTGAACAGGAACGAGATCACCATCACGACGAGGAGCGCGATGAGCGAGAGCCCCAGGTAGTGCGGCTGGTCGCGCAGCACCCCGAACATGAAGAACGCAAGCATCACGACCGCCATCGCGAGGATCCCGCCGAGCACGGTCTTCATCGGCAGGTCGCGGTCGGTGCGCTCGGCCCGGACCTCGACGCCACCCTTCTTGCCGAACAGCTCCTTGAACCCGAGGCCGAACGCGGACGCGATAATCCGCCAGCTGCGCAGGATCCCGAGCAACCCGGCGCACGCGATGCCCCCGATGCCGACCAACCGGACGTAGTTCCTGAAGATCTGGTCGGCCGTCATCTGGGAGATCAGCGCACCGCCCGCCGGGCTGCCGAGCGGCACCTTCAGCGAGTCGCCGACGTAACCGAACAGCGGCACCAGCAGGAACCAGGACACGAACGACCCGGCACAGATGACCGCCGAATAACGCAGCCCGATGATGTAGCCGAGGCCGAGCACCGAGCTCAGCACGTCGAGCTTGAAGACGAGCTTGGCCTTGTCGGCGAGGCCCGCGAGGAACGAGACGGAGCGCGTCGTGAACACCTCGGCGAACGCCGAGAAGTGGATCACCAGGAAGTCGAAGGCGCCGCCGACGGCTGCGGCCACGGCCAGCACCTTGGCCTGCTGCCCCCCCGCCTCGCCCGCTACCAACACCTCTGTCGTGGCGGTGGCCTCCGGGAAGGGGAGCTCGCCGTGCATGTCCTTGACGAAGTAGCGTCGCAGTGGGATCAGCAGCAGCACGCCGAGGATCCCCCCGAACAGGGCGACGAGAAAGAGCTTGACCAGATCCACGGGAAGGTCGTTGATGAACAGCGCGGGCAGCGTGAAGATGGAGCCGGCCACGATGAGGCCCGAAGCCGCGCCGATCGACTGGATGATGACGTTCTCGAGGATCGTGGAGCGCCGCTTGAACGCCACGCCGAGGCCCACGGCCAGGATCGCAATCGGGATCGCGGCCTCGAAGACCTGCCCGACCTTGAAACCGAGGAACGCCGCCGCGGCGGAGAACACCACCGCCATCACCAGCCCGAGGATGACCGACCGGGCGGTCCACTCCGGGACCTGCGCTTGGGCTGGCACGAGAGGCTCGTACCTCTCGCCGGGCTTGAGCTTGCGGTAGGCATTTTCGGGAAGGGTGCGGCGGGTGGCGGTCTCCATGGCTCGTCTCCCTCCTCGCAGCGACGGCGGCGAGCTTAGGGGGGACAGGACGCGAAAGCAAGCCGCCGTGCGACCACTTGTCGCGACCGCTCGACCGGGCGATACTGACCACGGAGGCGGCAGGGGATGGCCATTCCCAAGAGGATCCTGGTCGCGAAGCCCGGGCTCGACGGGCACGACCGCGGCGCCAAGGTGGTCGCCCGGGCGTTGCGCGACGCCGGCTTCGAGGTGATCTACTCCGGCCTGCGCCAGACGCCGGAGCAGATCGCGCAGGCGGCGGTGCAGGAGGACGTCGACGCGGTCGGGCTCTCGAGCCTCTCCGGCGCCCACCGCGAGCTGTTCCCGGCGGTCGTGCGCGCGATGCGGGACGCGGGTGCGGGGGACGTGCCGGTGTTCGGCGGCGGCGTGATCCCGCAGGAGGACATCCCGGTGCTCGAGGGGCAGGGGATCGAGCGGGTCTTCCTGCCCGGCACGGACACGCGCGAGATCGTGGAGTTCCTCAGGCAACGCCTGGGCGTCGAGGACACCTAGCGGGACAACAGCCGCAGCAGTTTCACCCCGAGCCGGTCGCCGAGGCGCGGGTAGGCCGCCACGCCGGCGGGCGTGAGCCCCTCCGTGTGGCGCCTGCCGCGACCACCACCGTGGCGGCGAGCCGGCGCGCCAGCCCTTCTGCGATCGGGCGCGCCAGGGTTTCCTCGCGGTGGGGAGGGAAGCAGAGCAGCGAGCAGGTCACGCTGGTGCTCGCCGGGTCATCGGTCGCCGGATGGGGCGGGCGACCACTACGCAGCCGATGTGCGGGCGCTCCCCGCCGGTCACGGTGACGGTGAGATCGTTGCCGGCCCAGCAAGCAGTGGCGTCCAGGCGAAGTCGGCCGCTGCGCGCGGAGGTGGTGACGGTCGGGCGGAGGAGGTCACGGCCGGAATGATACCGTCGTCCATCCGAAAGGAGCTGCGCCTCCTGGGCCGCGCCGTCCTGGTGATCGACAAGGACGGTGTCCCGCGCTACCAGCAGCCCGTCCCCGAGGTAAGCCAGGAGCCGAACTACGACGACGGGCTCGCGGAGATCAAGGAGCTCCTGTAGCCCGCACCGCTGCGCCCGTCAGCGTGATCCGCCCCCTGCCGACGAGCTGCCCCTCGCCGGTCCAGACCTCGACCCGGTAGACGCCGGGCTGGAACCCGTTTCGCCCGGCTCCGAGGGCGTCCCAGACCCGGAAGCCCCGCGAGTGTGCGGTGAGGCTCAGCGTCCGCGAGGTCTTGAGGACATGGCCGTCCAGCAGGAAGCGGAACCGGATTCGCACGGGGAGCCGTCCCGGCGAGAAGACCGTCGCACGCACGCACAGCGCCCCCTCGGTGAGCTCGCCGATCGATGCCGTGCCCTCGACCTCTCCTCCGAGCGCCAGCGTCTTGGGGTCGATCTTCGAGGCGAAGCTGAGCCCGACCAGGCGGAGAGGCACGGGAGGAAGCAGCACGCGCGCGACCTTGAGCACGCCGACGATCCCCACCAGAGCGAGGAAGATGAGCACCAGCCTTCGCCCCTCGCTGAGCTCCTGCCATGAGTAGGCGACCGGCAGGGATGCGAAGAACGCGAGCCCGGCGGCCAGGTACGCCCCATTGTGGATGCGCACGTGTAGCACGAGGGGGAGGAAGAACTGCAGGGCGGAGTAGGTCACGATGAAGAAGAACGCCGCGGCGAAGGGACGGCTCGTCCGCAGCAGGCGATCGAAGAGCATATCGAAGCAGGAGAGCACCGCAAGACCGGCGAGCAGAACCACGTAGGCGCAGTTCCATGACGGGAACGTGGTCGAGTAGAAGTAGAAAGGGAGCATGAAGAAGAGCGTCTCCTGGTACATCACGCGGGTGACGTAGGACACGAACCCTTTGGCGAAGCGTGCCCGGGGAGACTCGCCGCCGAGCGCGAAGCGCGAGAAAAACAGCGTGGAGGCCCACGTCAACGCGAGGAACAGCACGACCCATGGGAGGAAGCCGTACCGGTTGTGGGCCAGCACGAGCACGAGCCCCCCGGTAAAGAGCGCCCACGTGGAGTGGAGCGCCCAGAACAACCTGGAGTAGCGCTTGTGGAGCTCCAGGCCGAACGCCAGAGTGCGCTCGCGGCGCGAGCGCAGGCGGTCCTTCCAGGGCGGGTCGGGCTCCATCGTGCCGCATTCTAGCCGGTCCGGACAGCCTGACTGCGATCCGGGCTACACTTCCGGGGTGACGAACGGGCGGCTCGCAGGGTTGACCAACTGGGTCGAGGTCTCGCGCGCGGCGCTGGCAGCGAACATCGCGCTCTTCCGGCGCCTGCTCCACCCCGGCACCGCCTTCCTGGCGGTGGTCAAGGCGAACGGCTACGGCCACGGCCTCCTACAGGTCGCGCAGGTGTGTGCAGACGAGGGTGTGGACATGCTCGGCGTGCACACCGGCGACGAGGTGGCGGCTCTCCGCCGCGCGGGCGTCGGTCTCCCGGTCCTCGTCATGGGCTACCTCGCACCGGCCCAGGTGGCCGAGGTCGTGGATCCGGGCGTGCACGTGCTCGTCTCGTCGCGCCAGGTCCTGGAGGCGCTGGCGGCGCACTCCAAGCGCCTCGGCGTCGCGTTGCCCGTGCACATCAAGGTGGACACCGGCACGCACCGGCAAGGCGTGGCTCCAGCGGACGCGGCGGACCTGGCCGACGCCGCCCGGGCCGCGGGCCTCGCCGTGACCGGTCTCGCGACGCACTTCGCCAACATCGAGGACACCACGGACCACAGCTACGCCTACCTCCAACTCGAGCGTTTCCGGGACGTCGTGACCGCGGTCCGCGAACGGGTGGGGCCCGTACCCCTCGTGCACGCGGCGTGCTCGGCCGCGGCGCTGCTCTTCCGTGAGGCCGACTTCAACCTGGTGCGGGTGGGCATCTCGCTCTACGGCCACTGGCCCTCGAAGGAGACACACCTCTCGTGGCTGCTGGAGCACGGCAGGGACGGCGTCAAGCTCGAGCCGGCGCTGGCCTGGCGCGCACGCGTGGGCCAGGTCAAGGACGTGGCTACCGGTGCCCCCATCGGCTACGGCCTGAGCTACCGGCCGACGAGGGCCAGCCGCATCGCCGTGCTCCCGGTCGGCTACGCCGAGGGGTACCCGCGGGCCCTCTCCAGCCGGGGCCGGGTGCTCGTGCAGGGGCGGGCCGCGCCGGTGGTCGGGCGGGTGTGCATGAACATCTTCATGGTGGATGTGACCGACGTCGGGCGGGTCGAGGACGGCGACGTGGCCACGCTGATCGGCGCCGACGGCGACGAGCGCGTTACCGCCGAGGAGCTGGCCGAGAACGCGGGCACGATCAACTACGAGATCCTGGCCCGCCTCTCGCCGACGCTGCCGCGCCTGCTCGTGGACTAGGTATCATTCGATGGTGCACGCCGACGCCCTCCGCGATCTCCTCGAACGTGTCGCCAGGGGCGAGCTCGCGCCGGCCGACGCCGCGGAGGAGCTCGCCCACCTCCCGTTCCGCCTGGGCGAGGGCTTGATGGTCGACACCCACCGCGCGATGCGCACGGGCGAGAACGAGGCGGTCTTCTGCGAGGGCAAGACGCCGCAGCAGGCCGCCGAGGCTTTCGCCGCGCTGGCCGCGGGGGGCGGTCCCGTCCTCGCCACGAGGGCCGGCGAGGAGCACGCCCACGCCATCCTCGCGGCCGTCCCCGGGACGGTGCACCACCTCGGGGCGCGCATGGTGGTGCTGCCCGGCACCCCGGCACCGCTCGGCGAGGTGGCGGTGGTGTGCGCTGGAACCTCCGACCTCCCCGTGGCGGAAGAGGCGGTGGTCACGGCGGAGGCGCTCGGAGCCGTGGTGACGCGGGTGCGGGATGTCGGCGTGGCGGGGCTGCACCGGCTCCTCGCGCACACCGAGGGGTTGCGGCGCGCCGACGTCATCATCGCGGTCGCGGGGATGGAGGGGGCCCTCCCCTCCGTCATCGCAGGGCTCGTGCCGGCGCCCCTGGTGGCGGTGCCGACCTCGGTGGGCTACGGTGCGGCGTTCGGCGGGCTCGCGCCGCTGCTCGCCATGCTCAACGCCTGCGCGCCGGGCGTCGGGGTCGTCAACATCGACAACGGCTTCGGCGCAGGGGTCCTCGCGGTGCGAATCCTCCGCCGGAGGAGCGCGCAGCGATGACGACGATCGAATTGGCGCGCGGCGGAGAGGGTGCCCCCTGCCACATCGGCGAGGGCCTGTTGGGACGGGTCCCGGAGCTCCTCGCCCCCTACGTCAAGGGCGGGCAGGCGTACGTGGTGAGCGACGGAAACGTGGGCCCGCTCTACGCCGCCGAAATCGCCGATCGTCTCGATGCGCCGATGGTCGAGCTCCCGGCCGGCGAGGAGCACAAGCAGTGGCCGGGCGTGGAGCGCATCGTGCGCTGGCTGGTGGCGCACGAAGCGGAGCGTTCGGGCCTTGTGGTGGCGGTCGGCGGCGGCGTCGTCACCGACATGGCCGGTTTCGCCGCGGCCGTCACCCTGCGCGGGATGCCCTGGGTCGCCATTCCCACGACGCTCCTCGGGATGGTGGATGCCGCGATCGGCGGCAAGACCGGCTTCGACCTCGACGTGGGGAAGAACCTGGTGGGAGCGTTCTGGCCGCCGCGCGCGGTGATCGCAGATCCGCTCGCGCTCGCCACGCTGGACGGGCGCCAGCTGCGCGCGGGGCTCGCGGAGGTCGTCAAGTCGGCGATGATCGCACCCTCCACGCTCGAGCACGTCCTAGACGCCAACCTGGCCCCGGTCGCGGCGGGGGACCCGCTGCGGGCCCAGGAGCTGATCGTCGGCTGCGTGCGGGTGAAGGCGGACATCGTGGCGGCGGACGAGAGGGAGAGCGGCCCCCGTCGGGCGCTCAACCTCGGCCACACCCTTGCGCACGGACTGGAAGCCGCAACCCGCTACCGGCACTTCCTCCACGGGGAGGCGGTGGCGTGGGGGCTGCTGGCGGAGCTGCGCCTGGCGCGGGACCGTGGGCTGCTCTCGACCGCCGAGGCGCAGGCCTGGGCCGAGAGGATCCGGGCGCTGGCGCCGCTGCCGGGTCTCGCGGCGCTGCCGTGGGAGGAGGTCTCCCCGTTCGTCGCGCGCGACAAGAAGAGGCAGGGCGGCCGCGTGAGCTGGGTGCTGCCGCGCATGGGCGGCGTCGTCCTGGACGTCGCCATCGGCGAGGAGGAGGCGGCCGCCGTCTACGCCGCCCTCGCGACGCTCCCCCCCGAGGGTCCGTTCAGCGGCCTGTTCTGAGCCGGCGCCATAAAGACAAACAACGTCGGCGCGTCCGGCCTCGGCCCGGGCGGCGCTGGCGTCTGGGCGCGATTCCGGGTGCTAGTGCTGGGTGAGCAGCGCCCGGGCACGGTCTTGCTGGTTGGGGAAGAGGTCGATGGGGACCTTCTCGCGCCCGATGGCCTTGAAGACCATGAAGCGGGCGCACGCGCCGAAGTCGCCGCGGCAGTAGCTCTGCTTGAACAGCCCCGCCGTCGAGGGCATGTTGGCCATCCGGTCATTGAAAAAGGCGCAGGTGGGCAGGCACTCGCAGTCCATCGTCCCCTCCGTGGCACAACTTCGATCTCAATTGTCACCGCCGGGTACTGATTTTGTCAAATCAGAGAATAGTACTATTAACTTGCACTCGTGGTGGTGCGGCACCTATGGAGGGGCACGACGCGCCGAAGGGGACGCCGGGTCGTTCCGTCCGCCCGTCTCGCGCGAGGCCGCCTCGGGGATTTGCCTGTTGCCCGTTGGCTGTTGCCAGGTAGGGGCCGCGGCGGGAATGCTAGACTCCATCGTCACAAGGGTGTTCGGAGGGGTGCGTGAGCCGTCCGGAACAGCTGCCGACCCGGTTTGATCCGACCTCGTTCGAGGGCAGGTGGTACGAGGCATGGGAGGCATCCGGGGCGTTCACCCCCGAGCTTCCCTCCCAGAAGCCGCCGTTCGTCATCCTGATCCCGCCCCCAAACGTGACCGGCAAGCTCCACATCGGCCACGCCTTGCAGTTCACCCTCCAGGACCTGGTGATCCGCTGGCGCCGCATGCAGGGGTACAACGCCCTCTGGCTGCCCGGCACGGACCACGCCGGCATCGCCACCCAGGTGATGGTCGAGCGGGAGCTGGCCAAGGAGGGGACGGGCCGGCGGGAGCTCGGGCGCGAGAAGTTCCTGGCCCGCATGTGGGAGTGGAAGGCGCAGTACAAGGACAACATCTCCCATCAGGCCAAGGCGCTGGGCGCCTCCTGCGACTGGAGCCGGGAACGCTTCACGCTGGACGAGATGCTCTCCAGGGCCGTGAAGCACGCGTTCGTCTCGCTCTACCGTGAGGACCTGATCTACCGCGCGCACAGGCTCATCAACTGGTGCCCCCGCTGCCTGACGGCGATCTCCGACCTGGAGGTCGTCCACAAGGAGATCGACGGCGGGATGTGGGACTTCGCCTACCCGCTGGTCGATGGGGGCGAAGTCATCGTCTCCACGAGCAGGCCGGAGACCATGCTCGGCGACACCGCCGTGGCCGTCCACCCCGAGGACGAGCGCTACCGTGCGCTGGTCGGCAAGCTGATCCGCCACCCGCTGCTGGAGCGCACGTTCCCGGTGATCGCGGACGCGATCCTGGTGGACCCGAAGTTCGGCACGGGTGCCGTGAAGGTCACGCCCGCCCACGATCCCAACGACTTCGCGACCGGGGACCGGCACGGCCTCGAGAAGATAAACATTCTCAACGAGGACGGCACGATCAACTCGAACGGCGGGCGGTTCGCGGGGCAGGACCGCTTCGCCGCGCGCAAGGCCGTGCTGGCGGCCCTGGCGGAGAAGGGGCTGCGGCGGGGAGAGAAGACGCACCGCCACGCCGTGGGGCACTGCCAGCGCTGTGACACGGTGGTCGAGCCGTACCTCTCGAGGCAGTGGTTCTGCTCGATGAAGGGGATGGCCGGGCGCGCCCTGGCGGCCGTGCGGTCGGGCGAGGTGAAGCTGATCCCGGACTTCTGGGTCGCGACCTACGAGAACTGGCTGGAGAACATCCTCGACTGGTGCATCTCGCGCCAGCTCTGGTGGGGGCACCGCATTCCGGCGTTCTACTGTCCGGACGGGCACACCACGGTGTCCGAGGAGGGCGTCGCGACCTGCCCGCAGTGCGGCAAGCCCGCAGAGCAGGACCCCGACGTGCTCGACACCTGGTTCTCCTCCGGGCTGTGGCCGATCTCCACCCTGGGGTGGCCGGCGGACACCGAGGACATGCGTGCCTTCTACCCGACCAGCCTCCTGATCACGGGGTTCGACATCCTCTTCTTCTGGGTCGCCCGGATGGTCATGATGAGCTGCCAGTTCACCGGAAAGGCCCCGTTCGCCGAGGTGCACCTCACCGGATTGGTGCGCGACGCGCACGGCCAGAAGATGTCCAAGACCAAGGGGAACGTGATGGACCCCCTGGACCTGGTGCACGAGTATGGGGCAGACGCGGTGCGCTTCACGCTCGCCGCGCTGGCTTCGCCCGGCCGCGACCTCCCCCTCGACGTCAAGCGCATGGAGGGCTACCGCGCCTTCGGAACGAAGGTGTGGAACGCGGCGCGGTTCCTGCAGATGCACCTGACCGGCGAAGAGCTGCCGCTCGAAGACATCGTGACGGCTGAGCTGGCCCTCCCGGAGGCCTGGATCCTGGCCGAGTTGGAGCGAACCACCACCGCCGTCAACCGCGCGTGGGAGACCTACCGCTTCGACGAGGGGTGCCGCGAGCTCTACCAGTTCGTGTGGAACGACTACTGCGATTGGTACGTGGAGATGGCCAAGCCCGTGCTCCAGGAAGGCAGCGAGAACGGGCGGCGGGCCGAGGACGTTCGCGCGGTGGCGCGCGGCGTCCTGCTCGAAGCGCTCAAGCTGCTGCACCCGGTGATGCCGTTCATCACGGAGGAGGTCGCGCGGCACCTCGGAGCCCCCGAGATGCTGATCACGACCCCGTACCCGGCGCCCGGACGGCTCTCCGATGAACCGGCGGCCAGGGCCCTGATGGCCGCTTTCCAGGCGGTCGTGCAGGAGACCCGCTCGTACCGCCACCTCGTAGGGCTGCCGCCGGGCACCCCCCTGCAGCTCTGCCTCCTGAACCTGGAGCCGGCGTGGCGGGAGGCGTTCTCCCGCCTGGACGGCGAGCTGAGGCGCCTGGCCGGCCTCTCGGCGCTCGAGCTGGACCCCACGACGGTTCCGGAGCGCGCCATCCGCGACCTGGCCGGGGGCGTCAGCGTGGCCATCGTGCTGCCGGAGGGGGCGGTCGGGGAGGCGGAGCGGGCGCGGCTCGCGGCCGAGCTCGAGCAGCTCAGGGGCGAGCTCGCGAGGGTCAGCGCGCGCCTGGCGGACGATAGCTTCGTGGCGCGGGCGCCCGAGGAGGTGGTGGCGGGAAGCCGCCAGCGCGCCGGCGAGCTCTCGCACAAGGCGCGGCTCCTGGCCGCCACGCTCGGGCGGGAGCCCTGATGCGGCTGCTCCCCGAGCCGGCACCGGCCAACGTGATCTGGCTGGACGAGGTGGACTCGACCAACGCGGTCGCCGAGCGCTTGGTTGCGGAATGGCTCGCGAATGAGGATGAGCGCCTGTCGGAGACCGTGATCGTGGCCGAAAGGCAGTCGGCAGGGCGGGGGCGTGACGGACACGTGTGGGAGTCCCCAGGAGGGGGGCTCTACGCCACCTGGCTCGCTTGGCTCCCTCTGCGCCGACTCGCCACGCTTCCGATGGCTGCGGGCGTAACCCTGGGGGCCGCACTGGAGGAGATCGTCCCGGGCATGAAGGTCGGGCTCAAGTGGCCGAACGACCTTCAGGTCGGTGGCCGCAAGCTCGGCGGCGTGCTGTGCGAGAGCCGCTGCAGCGGCGACTCGGCGTGGGTCATCGCCGGCTTCGGCGTCAACGTCGAGTCCGACCCGGTGCTCGCGCCCGGTGACCCGAC
>Ga0316628_100002441_pt1 | contig 13806 bp, 12 predicted proteins | sample OWC_Aug_M2_C1_D5_FD_207648 | JGI IMG/M metagenome (GOLD analysis project Ga0316628, IMG submission 207648) | Wetland soil microbial communities from Old Woman Creek delta, Ohio, United States - OWC_Aug_M2_C1_D5_C | ecosystem: Environmental > Terrestrial > Soil > Wetlands | place: USA: Ohio... | reverse complement strand
CGCCGATCTCCGAGATGGGCTTCGTCGGCGCCGCGGTCGGCGCCGCGATGACCGGCCTGCGCCCGATCGTCGAGGTGATGTTCGTCGACCTGATCGGCTGCTGCTACGACCAGGTGATCAACCAGGCGGCGAAGATGCACTACATGATGGGCGGCAAGCTGGCGCTGCCGCTCGTCCTGCGCACCGCGTACGGCTCGTACGCCTACCAGCGCAGCTACGGCGGCGGCGCCGCGGCGCAGCACTCGCAGACGCTCTACGCGGTGCTCGCCCACGTCCCCGGCCTCAAGGTCGTGGTGCCCTCGACCGCGTACAACGCCAAGGGGCTGACGATCGCCGCGATCCGCGACGACGGCCCGGTGGTGATGCTCGAGCACAAGTTCCTGGGCTCGGCCGCCAAGGGCCCGGTGCCCGAGGAGGCCTACACCCTGCCACTCGGCCGCGCCGAGGTCGTGCGCCCGGGCAAGGACGTCACGCTCTGCGGCATCGGCCGCATGACCCACGTCTGCCTGACGGCGGCCGAGGTCCTCGCCGGCGAGGGCATCGAGGCCGAGGTGGTCGACGTCCTCACCCTCGCGCCGCTCGACGAGGCGACGATCCTCGGCTCGGTCGAGCGCACCCACCGCCTGGTCGTGGTCGACGAGGACACCCCCACCGCCGGCATGGCCCGCGACATCGCCGCCCGCGCCGCCGAGCAGTGCTTCGACTACCTCGACGCCCCGGTCAAAACCGTCACCGCCCCCGAAGCTCCCGTCCCCTTCGCCGCCGTCCTCGAGAACCTCTACGTGCCGACGCCGGAGAAGGTGGTGGAGGCGGTGCGGGAGCAGATGGGGTAGGCATGACCGGCACCGTCCGAGGCGCGTACGGGGTGCCAGCCGATTCGGGCGCGAAGTCACTGAATCCGTGATGGTTATCGGCGATGGCTCTCCACCTGGTGTCGCCTGAGTCGCCGGACACCTGGGCCGCGGCCCGGCGTCTGATCCAGGAGTACGCGGCGTCCCTCGACGTCGATCTCGCGTTCCAGAACTTCGCGGACGAGGTGGCGAATCTCTCCCGCGAGTACGGGCCGCCCGGTGGGGCGTTTCTGCTCGCCGAGCTGGCTGGAGACCGGGTCGGCTGCGTCGCGCTGCGGCGGTTCGGCGAGGGGGTGTGCGAGATGAAGCGGCTGTACGTGGCGCCCGCGGGCCGCGGGCACGGAGTGGGGCGCGCACTGGCGGAGGGCATCGTCGCGCGGGCGCGGGAGCTCGGCTACGAGCGCATGGTGCTCGACACGCTCCCCACGATGAAGCAGGCGCAGGCGCTCTACGCGTCGCTCGGCTTCCGGCCGATCCCGGCCTACCGCTACAACCCGGTGCCCGGGACCGCCTTCCTGGAGTTGGGGCTATGATCGCCGCACTCCGCGAGCAGGCTATGATCCTCGCTCAGCCTCCAGGCAACAACCCGGCGCGACGTCGACGTCGACAGGAAGGAGGGCACGCGATGGCCACGCTCAGGCTCCCGTTGCTCATCGCTGTCCTTGGGCTCCTCGCCACCCAGGCTCTTGCCCAGGACGCGAAGCCGGTCAGCACGCACGAGCAGGCTGCGCGTGAGCTGCTTCGTGCCGTCGGCGTCCAGCGCGCCACCGAGGCCGGCGCCGAAGCGATGATGGGCCTGATACGGAACAACCCGAATCTGGCGCCCTTCGAGGACGTCTTCCGCGCCTGGTACCGCAAGGTGTTTTCGCAAGGAGATCTCGAGGGGGAGTTGGCGGTGATCTACATGCGGCACTTCTCCGAAGACGAGCTCAGGGCTCTCACCTCCTTCTACCAGACTCCCGTCGGTCGGAAAGCAATCGACGAGCTGCCGGCCGCGATGAAGGAAGGCGCGGAGCTGGGGATGAGGCGGGCAAAGGAGCACAGCGCCGAGCTCGAGGAGATGCTCAAGGCGGCGCGGGCGGAGCGCGACCGGAAGAAGAACGCCGAATGAGCCCCGCCCAAGACAGCGACACCCGCGGCGTCAGCGGCCTGCACCACATCACCTGCATCTGCGGCCCGGCGCAGGAGAACCTCGACTTCTACGCCGGCGTGCTCGGCATGCGGCTGGTGAAGAGGAGCGTCAACCAGGACGATCCCGGCACCTACCACCTGTTCTACGCCGACGCCGAGGGGCACCCGGGGAGCGACCTGACCTTCTTCCCGTGGGCGCACATGGCGCCGGCGCGAGCCGGGCACGGAACCGCTCCGGAGGTGTCGCTGGCGGTGCCGCCCGGCACGCTCGACGATTGGGGCGCGCGGCTCCTGCGCTATGGCGCCCAGCTCTCCGAGCCCACCAGCCGCTTCGGCGAGCGCACCCTGCCGCTCATCGATCCGCATGGTCAGCGCTTGGCGCTGGTCGAGAGCGCCAGCGCGATGCGGCGCCCGTTCACGCCCTGGGAGGAGAGCCCGGTACCGGTCGAGCGCCAGATCCGCGGCCTGCACGGCGCCCGGATTCGAGAGCGCGAGCTCGCCGCGACCACCCGTCTGCTCGCCTCGGCGCTCGGCTTCCGGCGCCTGGCGGGCGAGAACGGCTGGCAGCGCTGGGCGGTGGGCGACGGCGGCTCGGGCACCTGGGTCGACCTCGCCGAAGCGCCCGAGGAGCGGCGCGGCGCCTGGGGCGTCGGCGGCGTGCACCATCTCGCGTGGCGGGTGGACGACCCGCAGCACCAGCTGGCGGTGCGCCGGCGGCTGGAGGGCATCGCGCGCCCGACCGAGGTGATCGACCGCTTCTGGTTCCGCTCGGTCTACTTCCTGGAGCCGGGCGGCGTCCTCTTCGAGCTGGCGACCGACGGGCCGGGCTTCGCGGTCGACGAGGACCCGCGTCACCTCGGTGAGGCGCTGGTCCTGCCACCGTGGCTCGAAGAGCACCGCGCCGAGATCGCGGCCGCCCTGCCGCCGCTCGGTGCGCCGGCGCCGCGGGAAGCGCGGTGACCCCGCTCGGCGCGGCCGGCTCAGTCGGCGACGTCCATCGCTTCGTCCCCGGCACCGCGGGCTGGACGCTCCTCCTGCTGCACGGCACCGGCGGCGACGAGAACGATCTGCTGCCGCTCGGTCGCGAGCTCGCGCCGGCCGCGAACCTCCTCGCGCCGCGCGGTCCGGTCCTCGAGCACGGCATGCCGCGCTTCTTCCGCCGCCTCGCGATGGGGGTCTTCGACCTCGAGGATCTGCGCCAGCGCACCGCCGAGCTCGGCCGCTTCGTGCGCGACGCCGCGGCGCGCCATCGCTTCGACCCGGCGCGGGTCACCGCCCTCGGCTATTCGAACGGCGCCAACATCGCCGCCTCCCTGCTGCTCAGCGACGGCGCCGCGCTCGCCGGCGCCGTCCTGCTGCGCGCCATGCTGCCGTTCGAGCCCGATCGGCTGCCCGACCTCGCCGGCAAGCCGGTCTTCCTCGCCGCCGGCCGACGCGATCCCTACGCCGCGCAGGAAACCGTCGAGGCGCTCGCCGGGCACTTACGTCGTGCCGGGGCCGAGGTGGAGCTGCGGTGGACCGACGGCGGTCACGCCCTCGAGCCCGCCGAGCTCGACGCCGCCGGGGTCTGGCTGGGCAAGCACGCGCCCTGAGCGCGATCTTGGGAGGACGCATGACCACGCGGCTCGAGGCGGTTCATCCGGTTCTGATGTCGAGCGACGTCGCTACCTCCATCCGCTTCTACAGCCGGCTTGGATTCGAGCTCGCCTTCCAGGACGACGCCTCGCCGCCCAAGTACGCCGCCGTCCGCCGCGACGAGGTGGAGATCCACCTGCAGTGGCACCACGGCGAGCAGTGGGCCTACCCCAACGACCGCCCGACCTACCGCTTTCTGGTGCGCGAGGTCGACGCCCTCTACGCCGAGCTGCGCGGTGACGGGGCGCTGCCCGATCCGCTGTCGAGCCGCAGCCCGTGGCCGAAGCCCACCGACACGCCGTGGGGCACCCGCGAGTTCCACCTCCTCGATCCCGACGGCAACGGGTTGCAGTTCTACCGGCCGCTCTGATGGGCGCGAATCCAGCGCCGCGCTCGGCGCCCGCCGCGGTGATCGCGCTCGGCGTCTTCTTCGCATCCGGCGCCGTCGTCTCGGCAGCGTCGTTCGTGGCCCTCCTCACTCCGGGAGGGTTCCTGGAGCGGCTGTGGCGGCTCAACCCTCGCGCCCACCAGCAGTTCCAGGCCATGGGAGCCACGGCTCTCGTCCTGATGGGAATCGTCTGCATCCTCTGCGCGGCGACGACCGCCGGGCTTTGGCTCGGGAGGCGCTGGGGATACTTGCTGGGGATCACCCTCCTCGCAACGAGCCTGCTCGGCGATCTCGCCAACGCGCTCCTCGGCCTCGACCGGCGCGCCTGGGTCGGGGTTCCGATCGCGGCCGCGCTGCTCGCCCTGCTGGCGACGCGGCGCGCGCGCGTCTTCTTCCAAGCCCCGGTGCGGCCCGACCGGACGCTCAGCGCCATCGAGGCCCGCGCCTACTACGACCGCTTTGGCGCCAAACAGGACAGCCAAGGCTTCTACGAGGACCCGGCCCTCGACGACCTCATCGCCCACGCCGGCTTCGAGACCGCGCAGCGGCTCTTCGAGTTCGGGTGCGGCACCGGCAAGCTCGCGCAGCGGCTTCTGTCCGGCCATCTTCCCGACTCGGCAACCTACCTGGGCTGCGACGTCAGTCCGACCATGGTCGAGTTCGCCACGCGGCGCCTGGCGCCGTATCGAGAGCGGGCGCGAGCGCTGCAGTCGGATGGCGCCGCACGCCTTCCGCTGGCGGACCACTCGGTCGACCGGGTGGTTTCGTCCTACGTGCTCGACCTGCTCTCCGAGCCCGACGTGGCGCAGTTCTTCGCGGAGGCGCATCGCGTCCTCGAGACAGGAGGCAGGCTCTGCCTGGTCAGTCTCACCGAGGGAGTGAACCCGCCGTCGCGGATCGTCGCTGGACTGTGGATGCGGGTCTTCCGCTGGCACCCGGCCTGGGTCGGCGGGTGCCGGCCGATCCGCCTCGAACGCTGCGTCGATGCCGCGCGCTGGCGGACCGAGTACCGCGCCGTGAAGACCGCGTTCGGGGTCCCCTCCGAGGTGCTCGTACTCGCTGCCGTGCCCTGACTTCCCGGGCACCCGCCCAGCGACGACCGGCACCCGCCAGACTCCGCCACTCGCCGAGGCCTGCCACCGCCCGAGCGCGACCGCGCCCAGAGAGCCGCGCCGGAGTGCGGCGGGCTAGAATCGGCGCGCGGCCGCACGGCCACGCCGATCCGTGCGGAAGGAGGTCGAACCGTGGACGACGACTCGCGCCAGGACAAGCTGGGAAAGGTGCTCCGGGTAATCGGGCTGGCCCTGCTCGTCCCGGCGGTCGCGCTGGTCCTGCTCGCCCTCCTGAGCTTCCTCGCCGGCGACGGCGTCGCCGACGCGGCGCCCTGGTGGGCGTTCTTCCTCGTCCTGGCGGCTCTGCCCGGCGTCCTCGGCCTGCTGGCGCTCCTCCTCGCTCGCCTGACGAGGAGCAACCGCGCACGGATGATCGTCGCCCTGGGAATCCCCGCCCTCGCGCTTACGACCCTGGCCTGCGCGTCGGCGGGCTCCACGACCACCGCGCAGCTCACCGAGGTCGAGGCGCGATGGGTGAAGGCGCTGCGCGAGCACGACACCGTGGCGCTCGATCGCCTGCTCGACGACAGCTTCGTCGACTCGACGTTCCGCGGCACCTTGCGCGGCAAGCGCGACGTCCTCGCCGGCCCCCCGGCCGGAGGCCCGTACCACTCGATCCGTCTCGACGATCTCGCGGTGCGCTCCTACGGCCGTTCGACCGCGATCGTCACCGGCGTCAACGTCCTCCAGGGCAAGGACGCCGCCGACATCGTGCGGGTGCGCTTCACCGACGTCTTCGTCCGGCAGCACGGCGAGTGGCGGGCCGTCGCCGCGCAAGAGACGGTAGAGACCACCCATTGATCCCGGCGCCGCCGCCGCGCGCCTGCCAGCGGATAGAATCCCGGCGCGAATGGCGCACCGCATCGTCATGCCGAGCTTCGGGATGTACACCGCCGAGGGCACCCTCGGGCGCTGGATCGTGCCCGCCGGAAGCCGCGTCGTCGCGGGCCAGGCGGTCGCGGAGCTCTACACCGAGAAGGCCAATTATGAGGTCGAGGCGCCGGCCGACGGCATCCTCCATCCGGTGCTCGCGGAAGGCGCGCCGATCACCGTCGAGGGCCTGCTCGGCTGGATCCTCGCCGCGGGCGAGGCGCCGCCCGCGGCCGAGTCGAGCGCGCCCGCCGCGCCACGCCCCGCGTCCGCGCGTCCGGCCGCGACGCCCGACCGCTCCGGCGAGCGCACCGAGCGGGTCAAGGCGAGTCCCGCGGCGCGCCGGCTGGCGCAGCAGATGAGCGTCGACCTCGCCGGCCTCGCGGGCAGCGGCCCCGGCGGCCGGATCACCGAGGCCGACGTGCTCGCCGCGGCGAAACGCCAGGCCGGCTGAGCGGACCGAGACCCACCGTGCCGCAAGCGAAGACGATCGAGATCCCGCCCGCCGAGCTGGCGCGGCGCATCCGCCGCCACGCGGTCGTGATGTGCAGCCGCGCCAACGCCTCGCACATCGGCGGCTCACTGTCGGCGGCGGACCTGCTGGCGGTCGTCTTCGCCAGGTTCCTGCGCTTCGATCCCGCCCACCCCGACTGGCCGGAGCGCGACCGCTTCATCCTCAGCAAGGGGCACGGCGTCTCGGCGCTCTACGGAGTGCTCGGCGAGTGCGGCTACTTCCCGCTCGCCGCGCTCGAGACCTTCTACCAGGACGGCTCGCCTTTCGCCGGCCATGCCACCAAGGGCGTCCCCGGGGTCGAGGTCTCGACCGGCTCGCTCGGCCACGGCCTGTCGCTCGCGACCGGGATGGCGCTCGCCGCCAAGCTCGACGCGAAGAGCTACCGCACGGTGTGCATGGTCTCCGACGGCGAGTGCGACGAGGGCTCGACCTGGGAGCCGGCGCTCTTCGCGCCGCAGCACCGGCTCGACAACCTGGCGGTGATCGTCGACTACAACAAGATCCAGAGCTTCGGCGACACCCAGGACGTGCTCGACCTCGAGCCGCTGGCCGAGAAGTGGCGCGCCTTCGGCTGGAGCGCGCGCGAGATCGACGGCCACGACCTCGGAGCGATCGAGCGCACCCTCGCCGCGCTGCCCTTCGAGCCCGGCAAGCCGAGCGCGATCGTCGCCCACACGGTGAAGGGCAAGGGCGTCTCCTACATGGAGGGCAAGCTCCTCTGGCACTACCGCGCGCCGCGCGGCGCGGACCTCGAGCGGGCGCTCGACGAGATCGACGGCCGGCTCTCCGACGAGGACGAGGTGGCGGAGTGAGAAACGCCTTCATCGAGACGCTGTTCGAGCTCGCCCAGGCCGATCGCCGGATCGTGCTACTGACCGGCGACCTCGGGTTCTCGGTGCTCGAGCGATTCCGCGACGAGCTGCCGCAGCAGTTCGTGAACGCCGGCGTCGCCGAGCAGAACATGACCGCGGTGGCGGCCGGCCTCGCGCTGTCGGGCAAGATCGCGCTCACCTACTCGATCGCCAACTTCCCCACCCTGCGCTGCCTCGAGCACATCCGCAACGACGTCTGCTACCACGAGGCGAACGTGAAGGTCGTCGCGGTGGGGGGCGGCTTCGCGTACGGCGCCCTGGGCGCGACCCACCACGCGACCGAGGAGCTGGGGGTGATGCGCCTGATGCCGGGGATGACGGTCGTCGCGCCGGCCGACCCGGTCGAGGCGCGGGCGGCGACCCGCGCCATCGTCGCCCACCCGGGACCGTGCTACCTGCGGCTCGGCAAAGCCGGCGAGCCCAACGTCCACTCCGCGCCGATCGACTTCCAGCTCGGCCGCGCGATCCGGGTGCGCGACGGCGCCGACCTGACCCTCATCTCGACCGGCAGCATGCTGAAGACCGCGGTCGGCGTCGCGACGCGCCTCGCCGAGCAGGGCGCCGGCGCGCGGGTGCTCAGCATGCACACCCTGAAGCCGCTCGACGTCGAGGCGGTGCTCGAGGCGGCGCGCGAGACGCCGGCGATCGTCACCCTCGAGCAGCACAGCATCCTCGGCGGCCTCGGCGGCGCGGTGGCCGAGGTGCTGGCGGAGGCGCCCGACGCCCACGTCCGCTTCCGCCGCATCGGCCTGCCCTCGATGTTCTCGCCGCGGGTCGGCAGCCAGGACTACCTCGAGCGCATGCACGGGCTCGACGAGGAGTCGGTGCTGCGCACGGTCACCGAGCTCCTCGGCTGAGCCCGCGCTCGCCCCCGCCCGCCGCGTCCGGAAGCTCGGTCCTCGCCGGCACCGGCGCGCGCTCTCGAGGACTCACAACGACCGTGCGCGCGCCTCGGCTCACCTCGCGCCAGATCGGTTTCCCCTGCCGGCGATCGGGGACGGCGCGAGGTTCGACGTGCCGGCCAGGACCGAGCTTCCGGACGCTATCCCCGCCGTTACCGCGCTCGATCCCACTCCCCGGGGGATAGAGTGAAAGTTGGTCGATTTCATCCGTCATGAGGTGCCTCGATGAACGCTCGCGCATTCCTCCTCGCCCTTCCCGGCCTCGCCCTGCTCGCCCTCCCCGCCGCCGCCCAGCCGGTGAACCTCCTCGCCCTCGGTGAGGGCACGCTGCCGGTCGTCGAGGCGGCGTCCTATGGCGGCTGGCCGGCCTCCAACCTGCTGGACGACTCGCCTTCGTCGGGCTGGGCCTGCGAGGAGGGCAAGACCAAGTCCAACGTCTTCGTCTTCGAGATGCCGAACGCGGCGACGCTCGAGGCCTTCGAGTTCGACACCGCCGGAATCGACGGCGACAACCGCGGCGCCAAGGACGTGATGGTCGAGGTCTCCGCCAGCGGCAAGGACGCCGGCTTCCAGAAGGTCCTGCAGGCGACCCTCGCGGACCGCCGCGACAACCAGCGCTTCGCGGCGCAGAACAAGGTCCTCGGGCGCTTCGTGCGGCTGACGATCGCCGACAACCACGGCGACCCGGAATGGACCGAGCTGATGGGCTTCCGCGGCTACGGCGTGAAGCCGCAACCCGGCACCGCGGTCGCGATCAACGGCACGTTCCACACCAACTACAACGACTTCCATCTGCGCCAGCAGGGCGCCGCGCTCACCGGCTGCTATGAGTACAACGAGGGGCTGTTCGACGGCACCGTCGAGGGCCGGGTGATGAAGCTCACCTGGCGCGAGGGCGAGAGCAACGGCCCGGCGGTCTTCGTCTTCGCCCCCGACGGCAAGAGCTTCCGCGGCTACTGGTGGCACGGCAGCGACAAGGGCCAACCGCCGTCGGGCACCTGGGATGGCACCCGCTCCTCCGACCAGGTGGGATCCTGCCCGCACTGGTCCGGCTCGCTCGCCGGCGAGCTCGAGAAAGAAATGAAGGGCTCGGGCCGCGCCCGCCTGTACGGCATCCTCTTCGACACCGACTCGGCGAAGATCCGCTCCGAGTCCTTCGCCACGCTCGATGAGGTCGTGAAGCTCCTCGCCGCCGAACCTGCCTGGAAGATCACGATCGAGGGGCACACCGACGCGACCGGCACGGCGGCTCACAACCAGACGCTCTCCGAGCAGCGCGCCCTGTCCGTGAAGGACTACCTGGTCGGGAAGGGCGTGGCGGCGGCGCGCCTGCAGACCGCCGGCTTCGGCCAGACGAAGCCGGTCGCCGACAACGCGACGGAGCTCGGCCGGGCGCAGAACCGGCGAGTGGAGTTGGTGCGGAACTGAGATCCGCCGGGCAAGCGCCTCAGAGCGGATAGACGAACGGCACCAGGGCGATGATCCCGAGGGTGAGGATCACGGTCAGCGGCAGCCCGAAGCGGACGAAGTCGGAGAAGCGATAGCCGCCGGGGCCCATCACGAACACGTTCGCCGGGTGCGAGAAGGGCGTCACGAAGGACAGGCTGGTCGCCATCGCCACCGCCATTGCGAACGCGTAGGGGTTGCTCCCCGCCTTCACCGCCGTGGTGATCGCGATCGGGCCGAGGACGAGCGGCGCGGCGGCTCCGCCCGGCAGCAGCTGGGTCAGGCAGACGGCCAGCACCGTGAAGGTGGCGAGCAGCGCCAGCGGGCCGTGCACGTGGAAGGCGCGGATCGCGAAGTCGGCGATCATCCCCGCCAGGCCCGAGCGCGGCAGGACGATGCCGAGCGGCAGCATCGCCGCCACCAGGACGACCGAGCGCCAGTCGACCGCGCGGTACGCCTCCTCGGTCGTGATCGAGCGGGCGAGCAGCAGCGCCACCGCGCCGGTGAACAGGGCGGCCGGTACGGCGGTCGGCATCGCCGCCGCCGCGGCGAGCGTCACGCCGACGATCGCGACCGTCAGTCCGGCGCGGCGCGGCGCCGCCGGCGCGAGGTCCTCGTGGCCGAGCAGCACGACGTCGTCCTCGCCGCGCATGCGCTGGAACGATTCGCGCGGGCCCTGCATCAGCAGGGCGTCGCCGAACTGCAGCGGCACCTCGCCGAGGTCGCCGGTGACGAAGGCACCGTTGCGCCACAGCGAGAGGACCGAGATCCCGCCGTGGGTGCCGCGGAAGTCGAGCTCGCGCAGCGTCTTGCCGGCGTAGCGCGAGCGCGGCGCGATGACGCCCTCGACCAGCGCCACCCGCTGCGAGGACAGGTAGCGGGTCGGCTTCTTCACCCGGATGAACTCGAGCCCGGCCTCGTGCAGCACCGCGCGGTCGGGCGGCACGCCGTCGAGGATCAGGATGTCGCCCGCGACCAGCGGCTGGGTGGGCTCCGGCGCCCGGCGCTGGGTGCCGTCGGCGTGGACGATCGCGATGACCACCGTCCCGAGCTGGGTCGACAGCCCGCTGTGCCCGAGCGTGCTGGCGGCGAACGGCGAGCCGGGCAGGATGCGCACGCTCTCCAGCCGCCGCCCCATCTCGTAGATCTGGGTGAGCGAGCGCTCCGGCCCGCGACGGCGCGCCAGGTCATCCTCCGGAGCGGAGCGATCGGGCAGCAGGCGCGGCGCGGCCAGCACGAGGTACACGAGGCCCACCACCGCCAGCGGGCCGCCGACGAGCAGGAAGTCCTTCAGCCCGAGCGGCCGGAAGCCCTGCTGGTGCAGCAGGCCTCCGACCACGATGTTGGCTGTGGTGAGCAGCGTCGCCATGCCCCCGAGGCTGACCGCGAAGGCGAGCGGCATGAGGATCTTCGAGGCCGGCAGGCGCCGCGAGCGCCCCGCCTCGGTCGCCCCGGGGAGGAGCAACGCGGCCGCCGCGACGTTGTTCATCACCAGCGAGAACCCCGCCGCCGCGAGCACGATCGCCGCCCGCAGTGGCAGGAAGCGGCTGCGCGACACGCGCAGCAGGACCTTGCCCAGCCCGCGCGACACGCCGCTCTTGGCGAGGCCGCCGGTGAACACGAACGCCGCGACCAGGATCACGATCGCCGGGCTGCCGAATCCCGAGAACGCCTCGCCGACGCCGACGTAGCGCAGGACGAGCAGCGCCGCGAGCAGGGTCAGCGCCACGAGATCGGGCGGCACGCGATCGAAGACGAACGCCGCCGTGGCGGCGACGAGCAGCAGCAGGAGGACGATCGGAGAGCCGGTCACGGCGGGGATTCTAGCCCGCCTTCCTCGTCACACCCCGCGCCAGGCGGGTCACTTCGCCGTCACCCACGGTCGCACGGGGGTGCCCGCCGTCGGAGCTTTCCGCCGAAGCCGGCGCCAGGATCTCAGGGGCTCCGTCTCAGGACCAGACCTGCCGCGGCGGCGAGGAGAAGCGCGAGCAGCGCGAGTCCCGTGAAGCCGAGAGCCGGTACCGACGCGATCGGGACGACGGAGAAGTCGAACGTCGAGTCCGCGCCGCCGTTGAGCCGGTTGCCGGCGAGGTCCGTGATCGACGTCGTGCCGCAGACGAAGAGGCGGTACCTGCCGAGGGGAAGCCCGGAGCCGGGCGTGACCGTCGCGGTCATCGTCCCGCCGTCGTAAGTGACGCTCGAGACTGGAATCTGTCGGTCGTCGCTCACCACGCCACCGGCGCAGGAAAGCGTGTCGAACGCTCCGTTGCTCCCGGCCTCGACCAGCAGGTAGTTCGCGGGATTGGCGACCGAGTCGCCGCCGGCGCTCCCGGTGTCGATCACCGGCTCACTGAACGTCACGGTGAAGCTCGAAGGGCCGACGCCGACGTACGTCGACAGCAGGCTCGTCGTGGTGACCGTCGGCGCCGTCGCATCGTAAGTGACCGTGTTGTCGACGCTGGTCGAGGCCGTGTTGCCGTTGAGGGCGAGGTCCGTCACCTGGTTGGCCGCGATCGCGGCCGTGACCGTACCCGAGCCCGTCATGCCGCTGACCGCGAGGTCGAACGTCGTGCCGTCGTTGGGCGCGATCTGGCTGATCACGACGGCGAGCGTGCCGGGCGCCGTGCCGCCGAGCGTGACGTCGGAAGCGGTGAAGCTCGTCAGGTCGATCGGCTCGCTGAAGACCACGGTGAAGTGAATCGGCGACGCAGTCGCCGGGTCGGCCTGGCCGCTCGCCTGCTCGACCGTCACCGCCGGCGGCGTCGCGTCGAGCTCGTAAGCCCCGGCGTCGCAGGCGGCTCCTTGCGGGCGCGCCACGCCGCGCTGATCGGTGGCCGGACAACCGCTCGGAACGGCGTCGATCGCCGCTGATCCGCTGCCGAGGGCCATCGTCTGCGTGGGGCCGCCGTTGTTCTGCAGGGCTCCGAGGTTGAGGGCGCCAGCGGTCGTGGAGCTCCCGCCGACCAGGAACGGCGATCCGCTGCCGCACGAGGTGTCGGTGATGAGGTTGTACTGGCCGCTCGCCGGAGCGGTGAAGCCGGCGCAGACCAAGGCGCCGCCGCTCAAGATGCTGCCGTTGAAGATGGGGACGGCGGTGGAGTCGACGGCGCTGCCGGTGCCGCCGGCGCCGCCGCTGCCCAGGGAGCCGCCGAGGCCGGGGGTGCCTCCGCTGCCGCTGGGGCCGCCGGCGCCGCCGTTGCCGCCGAGCCCACCCGCCCCCGCCTGATTGGCGGCCAGGGTGTCGCTGGCCAGCGTCGGCGTGCCAGCGGCGTAGTAGATCGCGCCACCGCTGCCGCCGCTGCCGCCGACGCCGCCGACTCCGCCGACTCCGCCGATGGCGCCGGCGCCGGCGATGCCGCCAACGCCGCCGTTGCCGCCGAAGCCGCCGGCGCCCGCATGGTTGGCGGACAGGGTGCTCCCGGTCAGTGTCAGCGTGCCGCTGCCAGAGATCGCACCGCCATTGCCGCCGAAGCCGCCGGCGCCCCCGACGCCGCCAGCGCCGCCGTTGCCCTCGACGCCACCGTTGCCGCCGCTGCCGCCGGCGCCGCCGACGCCGCCGGCGCCGCCGCCCCCCGCCTGGTTCGAGGTGAGCGCGCAGTCGATGAGCGACAGCGTGCCGCCGTTGTTGTCGATCGCGCTGCCACTGCCACCGTCGCCACCCGATCCGCCGGCGCCGCCGGCGCCGCCGGCGCCGCCGTTCGGGATATTGGGGACGCCGCCGCCGTCGCCGCCGACGCCGCCGACGCCGCCGCTGCCGCCACTCCCGGATTGATTGGCGGACAGGGTGCTGCCGATCAGCGTCAGCGCACCGGTGTTGTAGATCGCGCCGCCGTTGCCGCCGGGGCCACCGCTGGCGCCGCTGCCGCCGGCACCGCCGTTGCCGCCAGGCGCGCCGGGGATGCCGGCCGCGCCGTTGCCGCCGGTTCCGCCGTCGCCCGCCCGATTGGCGGACAGGATGCTGTGGGTCAGCGTCAGCGTGCCGCCGTCGTTGTAGATCGCGCCGCCGTCGCTACCAGAGCCGCCCGGGGATCCGGCGGAGCCATCCGGCGCGTGTCCGTTGCTGAGAGTTACGTGATCGAGGGTGA
>Ga0316628_100002440_pt1 | contig 13808 bp, 10 predicted proteins | sample OWC_Aug_M2_C1_D5_FD_207648 | JGI IMG/M metagenome (GOLD analysis project Ga0316628, IMG submission 207648) | Wetland soil microbial communities from Old Woman Creek delta, Ohio, United States - OWC_Aug_M2_C1_D5_C | ecosystem: Environmental > Terrestrial > Soil > Wetlands | place: USA: Ohio... | reverse complement strand
ACGACTGTGGACCGCGACTTCGTCGAAAGCGGGGATTACGCGCAGATCCGCAAGACCGCCAAGGTTCTAGAGGGATTGCTCGCGGCTGACGCCTTCGTCCAGCGTGGCGAGCAAAAACAGCCGGTGACCGAGTTCCGTCAGGCGGTGGAGTGGATGCTTGACCAGGCTCGCAGCGGACTCACGATTCAGCGCTACAAAGGTCTGGGCGAGATGAACCCGACCCAGCTTTGGGAGACGACCATGGACCCGAAGTCGCGCCGCCTGCTGCGTGCGCAGATCGAAGATGCCATCGCCGCCGACGAGATCTTCACGACCTTGATGGGAGACGTGGTAGAACCGCGCCGCGCGTTCATCGAGGCCAACGCTCTGGGTGTGCGCAACCTGGACGTCTGAGCGGGGCGACTTAGAAAGTCAGGCGCTCTTGCGGCGAGCGCTGGGGCGTGTGGCGGCTGGTGCGGACGTTGAGCGCCTGGAGGGCTTGACCTTTTTCGTCGCTGGCGCCGGGGCCGCCGGTTTTCTCCCAGCCGCGCGTGTCCTCGAAGCCGGCGCGGCCGCTTCTGGCTCGGCCTTCTTGGGCTTGCCCGCCGTTTTGGTCGGGCGGCTCTTCGGCTTGGTGCCCTTGCCATTCTTTGCTTGCCGAGCCGCGAGAATCTCTACCGCTTGCTGCAACGTCAAGGTCGCGGGATCGTAATCCTGCGAGACGGTGGCGTTCACCTTCCCGTGTTTGACGTACGGACCGTAGCGGCCGCTCAGCAGCGTAACCGGTTGCCGGTCGTCTGGATGCGTGCCGAGTTGCTTGCCGGCGGTGCCGCGAGCGGATTTCGGTGCCGCCAGCAATTCCACAGCGCGTTGCAGCCCGATGTCGTAGACGCTGTCACTTTTTGGGATCGATTTGTAGGCGCCGTCGTGCTTCACGTACGGACCGAACGGCCCGATGCTGGCCTCCACCATTTTGCCCGTCTGGGGATGATTGCCAAGCTGGCGCGGCAGAGCCAATAGCTTCAGCGCGGTATCGAGCTCAGCGGTCGCGATCGGCGTGTTCTTCGGCCATGCCGCGCGCTTGGGTTTGGTCTCCGCCTTCGGATCCGTCGGTCCGAGCTGGACATAGAAACCGTACGGCCCGCGCATCAACAGCACGTCGAGGCCCGTATTGGGATCCTTGCCCAGATTCATCGGCCCGTCGGCCAGCCCACCCCAGGGCCGCGTATAGTCGCAGTCCGGGTAACGGCTGCACCCGACGAACAAACCGCGTTTGCTGTTTTGCAGATACAGGTCGCCCTTCTTGCACTTGGGACACTTCTCCCCGAGTGGAGCACCGCGCGCGACATCCTGTTTTTCCGCCAGCGTTCCCGAGAACGCATCCCAGAAATCCTTCAGAACCGGAACCCACTCGCGCTCGCCGTTGGAGATGAAGTCGAGTTGATCCTCCATCCGCGCGGTGAACTCGTAGTCGATGTACGGATTGAAGTGCGCAGTCAGGAAACCGCTCACCAGGCGGCCGAGGTCGGTCGGGACGAAGCGCTTCTTGTCCAGATACGCGTAGTTGCGATCTTGCAGCGTCGAGATGATGCTTGCGTAGGTGGACGGGCGTCCGATGCCGTACTCCTCGAGCGTCTTCACCAGACTCGCTTCCGTATAACGCGGCGGCGGCTGTGTGAAGTGCTGCTCACCGAACAACCTATCCAGCGGAACGCGCTCCCCTTCCTCGAGCGGCGGTAACCTTTCCTCGCCTTCTTCAGCAGAGTCGTCCACGTCTTCCTTGTACACCGCGATGAAGCCGGGAAACACAAGCGTCTGGCCGCTCGCGCGAAACAACGTATTCTTGTGCCCCACGTTGAGATCGACGCCCGTGGTGTCGAAGCGCGCGGGTGTCATCTGACACGCGAGCGTGCGCTTCCAGATCATCTCGTATAGCCGCGCCTGATCCTGCGTGAGATGCGCGCGCACCTGGTCTGGCGTGTGAGCGATCGAGGTCGGGCGGATACCCTCGTGTGCTTCCTGCGCGTTCTTGGACTTGCTCTTATAGTGCACAGGAGCCTTTGGCAGATAGTCCGCGTTGAAATGCTTCGTGATGTAGCCGCGGATCTCCTGTATGGCTTCGCTCGCGAGATTCGTCGAGTCGGTCCGCATGTAAGTGATCAGACCCACCGTCGCGCCGCCGATGTCGACGCCTTCGTAGAGCTCCTGAGCTGTGCGCATGGCACGCTGTGCGGTCATACCGAGCTTGCGCACCGCCTCCTGCTGCAACGTCGAGGTGATGAACGGAGGCGACGGATAGCGCAGCTTCGGCTTGCGCTCCACTTTGACTACGGTACCGCTGCCCTTGGCGCTCTTGATCAGATCGTCCACAACCGACTGCTGCTGCGCCTCGGTTGTGATGGTGAACTGCTCGACCTTCTCGCCCTTGTACTGAGTCAGCCGCGCGCTGAACTTGTCCTTGCCCTTATGGCTTTCGAGGTGGACGGTCCAGTACTCACGGCTCTTGAAGCTCTCAATTTCCTGCTCGCGCTCGACGATTAGTCGCAGTGCTGGGCTCTGCACGCGCCCGGCCGACAAGCTTGGGCCAATCTTTTTCCAGAGCAGTGGCGAAAGATTGAAGCCGACCAAGTGATCGAGTGCACGGCGCGCCTGCTGTGCGTTGACCAACTGCATCGAGATGCCGCGCGGGTGGGAAACCCCTTCCTTCACTGCGGATTCGGTGATCTCATAGAACACCACGCGCTTGACCGGGCGGCTCTTCAGCGATTTCTTGCTCTTCAAGATCTCGGAGAGATGCCACGCAATGGCTTCACCTTCGCGGTCAGGGTCAGTTGCGAGCAGCACTTGGTCTGAATCTTCCGCTGCCTTGGCGATCGCATCCATGTGCTTCTTATTCTTTTCGACCAGCGCATAGCGCATCCGGAACCCATGTTCGGGATCCACGGCACCTTCTTTAGCCTCGAGATCGCGGACGTGCCCATAGGACGCCAGCACCTCGAAGTTACGTCCGAGGTACTTCTTGAGGGTTTTCGCTTTTGAAGGCGATTCGACGATGAGCAGGCTGCGGGTCATGCTGCGACTGCACAAAACAGGAGCGGCAGATAATAGGGACTCAAACCGGCCAGCGCAAGGCCGACTCGTTCAGGAAGATGCGGCCGCTTAGTGAAGTTGGGGCGTACGGCTGCCAGCCAAGAGCTCGTCAAGAATGAGCGAATCGAGCGCTTGACGCTGGTTCCAAAGAACCACAAGCACTACGAGCTTGATGTGCTCGATGCCCGCCTCGGCTATGTCCAGCGCGAGAATGCGCTCGATCACGAGCTCGCGCTGAGACGAAGACAGAACGCCGCAACGTTCGAGGAAGAGCAGAAAGCTGCGCGACGCTACGTCGATCGCGCGTTGTTCGGAAAGGGAGAAGTGTCGCAGCCCGGCGGCAGAGATATCGTGAACGGCAGAGTTCCGCTCCAATCCGGATAGCCAGCTCAAGGTCTGGCCGATTTCATCGTCGTCGAACCCGGCCGCCGTAAGTTGGCGGGAAAGCGTGTCTGCGTCAGGATAACTCCCGCTGTTGAAGAAGCGCTCGACTAGGAAGATCAGGATATCGAACAAGTTTTCGCTAGTGTTGACCTCGTGATGCTCGTCGTTGTGGGTGCATGTCAACGCATGCGTTGCAGCAGCCCGCCCGGGAGCCTGGTTACATGCCCATCGAGCTCCAGTTTCAGCAGGATGGCGGAAGCGGCATCGGGCGTCAACCCGGCGCGCTCGCAAATGGTGTCCACGTCGACCGGCGCGAAGCTCATCGCTGCGAGCACCGCTGATTCCGGCATCTGCAATGGTGGTGCTTGCTCGCCTGGGCGCTTCCCGGGCGATGCAGATGCGAGGCCGATCTCTTCGAGTACGTCTGAAGCGGTTTCCACAAGCTTGGCGCCTTGCTTTATCAGCCAGTGACAGCCCTTGGAGACGGGTGAATGAATCGAACCCGGAATCGCGAAAACTTCGCGCCCTTGCTCGAGCGCTTGCCGAGCGGTGATCAGCGATCCGCTCGGCAGGGCGGCTTCGACGATCAAGCAACCTCGGACGAGTCCGCTTATGACGCGATTGCGGCGCGGGAAGTTGGAAGCGAGCGGCGGTGTTCCGAGCGGGAACTCGGAGAGGAGCAGGCCTTCGGCTGCGAGCCGGTGCGCAAGATCGCGGTTGCGAGCGGGATAAACCTTATCGAGGCCGGTGCCCACAACTGCGATGCTGGAGCCCATACCCGCCAGGCCGCCACGATGAGCGGCGCTGTCGATGCCGAGCGCGAGGCCGCTGACGATGGTGAGACCCGCGTCGCTCAGCGCCTGAGCAAAAGCCTCGGCGTCGCGCACTCCGCGTGGCGTCGCCTGGCGACTGCCCACTATCGCCATTGCCGGATTGTCGAGCAGGTCAAGGCGCCCTTTCGCGAACAAGAGCACTGGCGGGTCCGCGATTTCGAGCAGAGGTCGGGGATAGCGCGTGTCGGCCAGCGACAACAGATGGTTGTCCGATTCTCGCAGCCAGCTCAGGGTTTGGGTGACGAGCGCAGTGTCCACACCGGCAGAGAGCGCGGTCGCGGCTGCTGCCCCTGCAATGCGGCTAACTTCAGCCGGAGCTGCGTCCAGCGCTTCTCGCGGACCGCCGAACGCTGCGAGGAGCTTGCGCTGCTTCGCCGGTCCTAGCTTGGGCGCGAGCGCTAAGCGCAGCCACGCTTCCAGATCATGGGTCGCGCCGTCGCTGTCCGAACCTGGCATCCGCAGCGGCGCGTCCGCAAATCAGGGATTCTTGACGGTGTCCTCGATGTTGACCGGCCTCTCAGCCGTCATCACGAGGCCATAGGACATCTTGTTGAATACGCGAAACACCAGCACCAGTCCGAACTGCTGTTCGGGCAGCGGCACCATGCGGTCGCCGACGCCCACGCTACCTTCCGAGCGATACAAGCCGAGCACATGCCCCGACTCCAACCCATCGCGTGCGCCCCGATTCATGATCACTACGGAGAGCGGTCCGATCTCCGCGACAGCCGTGCTGGTGCCCGCGATCACTTTGCCACGCACTTTCTTCTCCGGTGCGCGGGGCACGTACGGCATGCTCTGCAGCGCAGGAATGACGGCCAGTCGGTCGCCTTTGCTCACTTCCTGCTCGACGCGCATGAGGCGCAGTGCAGAAATCTCCCCGAAGGATTCGATTTGCGCGTCTCCAAGGTAAACAGCTTCATAGCCAAGCGTCTCCTTGGTGTCGGGATCCTGGAATGTGCGCCCGGGCCGGTACAGGTTCCAGTAGCCGCCCTTGCTTTGATCGAGGCCGGTGGCGAACGCGACGTCGTTTGCGGCGAGCACCACCCGGTGGTCCCTCGTCGCCACGATACGAGGCGCCACGGCGACCGCGTCGGGATCGACTACGAGCGGGCGCGTCAGGAACGGATCGAGCTCCTTTGCAGGAATGGTCGGTATCGCGGTCGCCAGCGCCTTGGAGCGCATCCGTGGCTCCAGCTTGCTGACCTGCAGCTCGTAGCCATACCAGCGCGAGAGGCCTCCGTCCGGAACCCCCTCGAGCCGCAGGCGTGGTGTTGCGCCGGACAAGTCGAGAATGATTACATCGCCCGGGTAGATCAAGTGGGGATTCTTCACTTGATCACGGTTCATCCCCCATACGTCGGGCCATTTCCACGGGGTCTTCAGAAAGCGGCTGGAAATGCCCCACAACGTGTCGCCGCGCTTCACGGTGTAGCGCGGCGGCGGGTTTTCTTGCAGCTTCACGTCGGAGCTTCCCTCCGTCGGCGCCGCAGCAGGTGCAGTTGCCGCGTCTGCAGGAGCGGCCGTTGGCGCTGCATCCTTCATGGGCTCGTCCTGTCCGGCAGCCGGTACTGCGGCAAGCAGGCAGGCAAGCAGCCAAGGGATAACCGATATAATTCTGGCCATTTACGCCCCCAGTCCTTTCCGGTGTCTCCATAGCGCGCCGCCGCTTCCCATGACAGCGCGCTTGAAAGTCCGGCCGATCGTAACAATCTTGTTTAAAGTCTGCACGTAGAACCCTCAATTAGCAAGCAAATTATGGCCCTGCTCCCGATCCTGCGGTACCCTGACGAGCGTCTTCATACGGTCGCGCAGTCGGTGGAATCGGTTAACGGCGAGATTCGGCAATTGATTGAGGATTTGGCTGAAACGATGTATGCCGCGCCCGGTGTCGGGCTGGCTGCTACCCAGGTGGATGTGCACAAACGCGTGATCGTAATCGACGTGTCCGAGACCCATGATCAGCTTCTGGTCTTGATCAACCCGACAATCGTCGAAAGCCGCGGCGTCTCTGAGTTCGAAGAGGGTTGCCTGTCGGTGCCGGGCATCTACGAGCGGGTCGAGCGTGCCGAATGGGTTAAGGTACGCGCACTGGACCGCAAGGGCGAACCGTTCGAGATCGAGGCCGACGGCCTACTCGCGGTGTGCATACAGCACGAGATGGACCACCTGCTGGGCAAGGTGTTCGTCGAGTATCTTTCGCGTCTGAAGCAAAGCCGCATCCTGGCCCGGATCAAAAAGCAGGAGAAGCAGCAGCGGCGGGCGCTCTAGTGACTGTGGACGGCGGGCGGACGCGTGTTGTCTTTGCGGGGACACCTGCTTTTGCAGCGAGCGCGCTGCGTGCTGTCCTCGATGCCGGCCACGAGGTTGCCCTTGTCCTGACCCAGCCCGATCGTCCCGCCGGCCGCGGTCTCAAGCCACGGCCCAGCGAAGTGAAAGCACTCGCGCTCGAGCGCGGGCTCACTGTAGTCCAGCCGGCAACTCTGAGGTCGCTCGAATCATCGGCGCTGTTGCGGGCCGCGAACGCGCCGCTGATGATAGTGGCGGCGTATGGACTGATCCTGCCTCAAGCAGTGCTCGACGTATTCGCGCTCGGCTGCATCAATATCCATGCTTCTCTGCTGCCGCGGTGGCGCGGCGCGGCGCCGATACAGCGTGCGATTCTCGCCGGCGATGGTGAAACCGGGATCTGCATCATGCGCATGGACGCCGGCCTTGACACCGGTCCGGTGTATCTAAGGGAGTCCATCCCAATCGAGAGCGACGACACCGCGGGCACGCTGCACGACAAACTGGCCGCGTTGGGCGGGCGCTGCATCGTGCGCGCGCTGCCGGCCATTGCATCGGGCGAGCTCGAAGCGCGCCCGCAGCCAAACGAAGGTGTCACCTACGCACGGAAGATCGAAAAGTCAGAGGCGTCGATCGATTGGTCCTGCAGTGCGCGGGAAATCAGTACCAAGGTACGTGCGTTCAATCCCTTTCCGGTCGCAAGCACTACGCTGCGCGGTGAGGTACTGCGCATCTGGCGTGCACGCGCCATGTTGTCTCAGGGCAATCGGCCGGGCCAGATCATTGACGCTGGTAGCAGCGGCATTCTGGTGACATGCGGGAGCGGCTCCCTGTTGATATCGGAACTGCAGCGTGCAGGTGGAAAGCGTCTGACTGCTGCGGACTTCATGCGCGGCTCTGTGTCTATTGACGGCGAAGTGCTCGGCGCGTGATCGAAACCCAGCTGCAGGCGGCCCGCGTAGTGCTGGACGTGATCGCCGGCCGCAGTCTTACCGCCGCTCTAGCGGAGTTCAGGCCGTATGCCCACGAAGGATCATGGGCTGCGGTGCAGGACATCGCTTTCGGTGTGTTCCGTCATCTCGGCTTGTTGCGCGGCGTGCTCGCAGGCACGCTGACTCAACCGCTGACCGATCGGGATCTCGAAGCATTGCTGCTAGTCGCCCTGTATCAACTGCGGTTCTCGCGTGCGGCGCCGCACGCAGTAGTGGATCACGCCGTGCAAGCCTGCGTAAGGTTGCGCAAGAGTTCCGCGAAGGGACTCGTCAATGCCGTGTTGCGCAGGTTTTTGCGCGAGTCCGAGGCATTGCTGTCGCAAGCGCAACGAACCGAGGAAGGGCGCTGGTCCTATCCGCAGTGGTGGATCGACGAGACTAGACGGACATACCCGGATCGCTACGGCGCCATCCTCGAAGCGGGCAACCTGCATCCGCCGATGACGTTGCGCGTCAATCTAAGTCGCATATCGCGCGAAGAGTACGCTGGCCTCTTGCGCGAGCAGGGTTTAGAGGCCGAGGCGATCGGCGAAGCTGCGCTGCGGCTGGCCCGGCCGCTCAACGTCGACCGATTACCCGGGTTTCGCGATGGACTCGTGTCCGTCCAGGATCTCGCCGCACAATATGCGGCACCTTTACTGGATTTGTGCGCTGGTCAACGCGTACTGGACGCTTGTGCGGCGCCGGGCGGCAAGGCCGCTCACATTCTCGAGCGCGCGAACGTCGAACTGACGGCGATCGACAGCGATGCCAGACGCCTCGAGCGCGTGCGGGAAACGTTGCAGCGCTTACGGCTATCGGCGTCTTTGGTGTGCGGCGATGCCAGCCAACCGAGCCGCTGGTGGAACGGCGTGCCCTTCGATCGCATCCTGCTCGATGCGCCCTGCACCGCATCGGGTATCGTGCGTCGCCACCCTGACATCAAGTGGCTGCGGCGGGTGGACGACATTTCTGCGCTGGCCGAGCAACAGCGCCGCCTGCTGGAAGCTTTATGGCACACGCTCGCTGCTGGTGGTAAATTGCTTTACGCGACTTGCTCGATCTTTTCGGCGGAAAATCAACTGCAGATATCGGCATTCCTGCTGTCTCACGCGGAAGCGAAGGTGCTGCCGCTGTCGATTCCGGCCGGCTCGGGTATCGGGGACATCCGGGAGATCGCGAACACGCAGGGCCAGCTCCTTCCTGACCCCCGGCACGATGGTTTCTTCTACGCCCTATTGCAAAAAGGCTGATCGGTTCGCTCCGCATACTCTCCGGTGCCTGATGCTGGCGCTGCTGTTCGCGCTGCAGCCGCTCGCGGCGCGCGCTGAGGGCATGCATATCAAGTCGGCTGAGCTGATCGCATCGGAAACCGGCTATTCCCTGGAAGCGAACTACGAAATCAGCCTCTCGCACACACTCGAGGAGGCACTGTTACGCGGGCTGGCGCTCCCGTTCGTCATCGACTTCGAGCTGACCTATCCGCGCTGGTGGACGCTCAGCCTGTGGAACCGCACCGTCGCCGAGCTGCATCAGCAGCATCGTCTGTCCTACAACGCGCTGACGCGTCAGTACCGCGTCTCGTTCGGGAGTCTGAACCAGAACTTCGATACGCTCGAAGAAGCGCTGGGCGTCATTGCCCGCGTGCGCCAGCGCGTTGTGTTCACCCGCGACGAAGTCGACGCGGACAGTATCTATATCGCCGCGCTGCGTCTGCGCCTGGACACTTCCCAGTTGCCGAAGCCGTTGCAGATCAATGCCCTCGGCTCGCGCGACTGGAACCTGTCCTCGGACTGGTACCGGTGGACCTTCCGGCCATGATGAGGGACGCCGAATGAAGCCCTCGATCCATAGGGTGCGCAAATCGCAGCTCTCGCGCGGCATGAAGTACCTGGTCGCGCTGATTCTGATGCTCGGCGCGATCATGCTGTATCTGCTGTCGAGCGCCAGCTCGAACACACCGATGTTCGCGCGCGATCTTCCGCTGCTGCTGTTCTTCGGCGTGACCGTGGTGCTCGGGTTGATGGTGCTGGTGGGATACCAGCTGCTGGCCTTGCGCCGCCGCTTGGTGGCGGGCTTGTTCGGATCGAAGCTGACGCTGCGGCTGGTGTTGTTGTTCTCGCTGGTGTCGGTCTTTCCGGGCGTCCTGGTGTATGCGGTGTCGGTGCAGTTCCTCAACAAGAGCATCGAGTCGTGGTTCGACGTGCGTGTCGACAAGGCGCTCGAGGGCGGCCTGAGTCTGGGCCGTACGATCCTGGACAACATGCTGAAGGACCTCACGTCGAAGGCCGGCGGCATGACCCAGGCGCTGGCGGACGCCGCACCCTCGCAGCAGATCGCGGTGCTGAACAACCTGCGCGAGCAGATGTCCGTGCAGGAGGCGACGCTGTTTCATCCCGATGGAACCATCATCGCGTTTTCGATCAGCGAAGGCGCCGGCCTGATGCCGCGGATGATATCGCCGACGGTCGCGCGCAAAGTTGTACTCCAGCAGCCCTACCGCGCTGTCGAATCCGAAGTCGGCCACGGTTTGCGCCTCAGAGTCGTGGTGCCTGTCAACAAGCTGTCGGGCGAAACCGGACTGCTGCAGCTGGTCCAATCGGTGCCCCCGCAGCTCGCGCGCGATGCCGAGACCGTACAGAGCATGTACCAGGACTACCAGGAGCTGTCATTGTCGCGCCAGGGACTCAAGCGTCTGTATGGTTTGTCGCTGACGCTCGGTCTTCTGCTCGCCCTGCTGTCGGCGCTATCGCTGGCGATCGTCTTCAGCGAGCGGCTGTCGGCCCCGCTATCGGTGCTGGCGGCTGGCACGCGCGCGGTTGCGCAGGGTGATTTCAGTCAGCGTCATCCGGTCCGCAGCCACGACGAGCTCGGGATTCTGACCGAGTCGTTCAACACCATGACGACGCAGCTGGCCGAAGCACGCGCTCTTCTGTTGCGCAATCACGATCAGCTCGAAGCCGCCAAGGCCTATCTCGAGAGCATCCTGGCCAAGCTCTCTGCCGGGGTTCTGTCCTTCGACAGCGAACGCCGGCTGCGCTCCGCCAATCCGAGTGCCGAGCACATTCTCGGTGTCGAGCTCGGGCCGTTCATAGGCATCAGCCCCGACCAATGGGGTGCGCGCGACGGGCGGCTGGTCGAGGTCGGGAGTGCGATCCTCGATGCGATCGACAGGGGCGGCAACGAAGCCTGGGAAGAGCAGTTGGAGCTCGGCAGCCAGTCGGCCGGCAAGAAAGTGCTGCTGCTGCGCGGGTCCACGCTGCAAGTCGGAAGCGAGAGCGGCTTCGTGCTCGTTTTTGACGATGTGACCCGGCTGCTGCAGGCGCAACGTTACGCCGCATGGGGCGAGGTGGCGCGTCGTCTCGCGCACGAGATCAAGAACCCCTTGACGCCCATCCAGCTGTCGGCCGAGCGACTCACGCACAGACTGGCGGACAAGCTCGGAGCACAGGATGCCGAGATGCTGACGCGCGCAACGCAGACTATAGTGGCGCAGGTGGCGCAGCTCAAGGGAATGGTGGATGCCTTCAGTCAGTACGCTCGCATTCCCGAGCTCAACCTCGAGCCGCTCGACTTGAACGAGCTGGTCCGCGAGGTACTCGTGTTGTACGAGGCGCACGGACGCGGGATCGTCTTGGAGCTCGACGAGTCTCTGCCGCGTGTCGAGGGCGATCGTGCGCGGCTGCGTCAAGTGATCCACAACTTATTGCAGAACGCCGAGCAAGCGGTCGCCGAGCTCAGCCGTCCACGTATTCTGGTGCGCACGCAACGCGAGACGGCCGGCGCGCGCCTCGCGGTATATGACAACGGTACAGGCTTTCCGCCGGATATTCTCGCGCGCGCGTTCGAGCCCTACGTGACGACGAAGGCCAGGGGCACCGGGCTCGGGCTCGCGATCGTCAAGAAGATCGTGGAGGAGCACAGCGGCACGATCGAAATCCGCAATCTGCAGCCCGCCGGCGCCGAGATTGCGATCCTGCTTCCTGCGCTGCGGGAGCAAAGGGCTGCGCAGCTGGCGGACGCCAACGTGAATGCTGGATAAAGCCATGAGTCAGATATTGGTCGTCGACGACGAAGTTGGAATCCGGGAGCTCCTCTCGGAGATCCTCCGCGAGGAGGGACATCAGGTACGCCTCGCCGAAAACGCAGGCGAAGCGCGCCTAGTACGCAACCGCGTCCGCCCGGATCTGGTGTTGCTGGACATCTGGATGCCGGATACCGACGGCATCTCACTGCTCAAGGAGTGGGCCACCAGCGGACAGCTGACCATGCCCGTGGTGATGATGTCGGGCCACGGGACTATCGACACCGCGGTGGAAGCTACTCGCATCGGTGCGTTCGGATTCCTCGAGAAACCAATTGCGTTGCAGAAGTTGCTGACTACCGTGGGTCACGCGTTGCGTACTCCTGCACCGGCTTCGCAGCCCGTGCTCAACATGGCCTACCTCGGCAAGGCACCGCTAATCGCCGAGCTGCGCCAGCGCCTCGAGACCATCAAGAATTTGAAGACGCCAGTCCTGCTCACCGGAGAACCCGGCTGCGGCAAGACGTTGTGTGCGCGCTTTCTGCATCTGCCCAACACGCCCTGGGTGGCACCCGAAAGCTTTGCGGTACTCGAGGATCCTGCCAATAACATCGTGGGTCAGGCGGCCGAAGGAACGTTGTTCCTGCACGAGGTGAGCGATCTCACGCCAGCGCAGCAACGCAATCTGCTGGCGCAGACGACCAAGCTCGAGCGCTACCACACGCGCTTGATCTGTACTTCGTCGAGGCCGCTTGCACGCATGGTGGCCGAAGGCGCCTTCGACGCGCGGCTGTTCTCGGCCATCAGCCCGATCCAGTTGCGCGTGCCGAATATGCGCGAGCATCCGCAAGATGTGCCTGAGCTTGCGAAGCTGATTCTCGAGCGCTGTGTCGAGGCGAAAGAAGTGCCGCCGCGCCAGTTCAGCACCGGAGCGCTCAACGCGTTGCGTGTCTACGACTGGCCCGGCAATCTTGCCGAGCTCGAAAATGTCGTCAAGTCCACTGCCTTGCTCGCATTCGGTGCGGAGATCGGCGTGGCCGACGTAAACAACGCGCTCTCCCGCCTGGACGCTCCGCTCGGGCGGGCATTGGGTTCGCTACCGCTGGATCTCGAGCTGCGTGAAGCTCGCGACGCCTTCGAGCGCGTGTACTTCGAGTATCACATTGGGCGCGAATCGGCGAACATGAGCAAAGTGGCCGAGCGCGTCGGTCTCGAGCGTACCCATCTGTATCGCAAGCTCAAGCAGCTCGGTATCAAACCACCGCGGCGCGAGTGAGCAGTCGTTCCGTGGTCGGCGCTCCAGCGTCGAGCGCTATAATCGGCCATCGAATGCTGGATCGACGCGCTCTCGAGCCCGTCTTACGCTAACCGATGCACGCAAGGAACTCCGCAAGATGGCAACCCGACAAGAGCTGGCCAACGCCATCCGTGCGCTGGCGATGGATGCGGTGCAAAAGGCCAACTCCGGCCATCCCGGAATGCCGATGGGCATGGCCGACATCGCCGAGGTGATTTGGAACCATCACCTTCGCTTCAATCCACGTAACCCGGCCTGGCCCGATCGCGACCGCTTCGTCCTGTCGAACGGACATGGCTCGATGCTCCTATACGCCCTGCTGCATCTCACCGGCTTCGATCTGCCGATGGACGAGCTCAAGCGCTTTCGGCAGTTGCACTCGAAGACGCCGGGTCACCCGGAGCATGGACTCACGCCGGGCGTCGAAACGACGACCGGACCGCTGGGCCAGGGCTTCGCGAATGCAGTCGGCATGGCGATCGCGGAGCGCGTGCTGGCCGCCGAATTCAACCGCCCAGGGCTGGATGTGGTCGACCATCGCACTTATGTGTTCATGGGCGATGGTTGCATGATGGAAGGCATCTCCCACGAAGCCGCCGCGCTGGCCGGCACGCTCGGCCTGGGCAAGCTCATTGCCATATACGATGACAACGGCATCTCGATCGATTCCGAGAAGTCGACGATCGAGCACTGGTTCACGGACGATACGCCGGAGCGCTTCGAAGCGTACCGCTGGAACGTGATCCGCGGAGTCGATGGTCACGACTTCGATGCGGTCGATCGTGCGGTGCGGGCGGCCAAGGCGGTGACCGATCGCCCGTCGTTGATCTGCTGCAAGACCATCATCGGCAAAGGCGCTCCGCATAAACAGAATACCGGCAGTGCGCACGGCGCGCCGCTCGGCGACAAGGAAGTCGCGGCTACGCGTGAAGCTATCGGCT
>Ga0316628_100002439_pt1 | contig 13810 bp, 25 predicted proteins | sample OWC_Aug_M2_C1_D5_FD_207648 | JGI IMG/M metagenome (GOLD analysis project Ga0316628, IMG submission 207648) | Wetland soil microbial communities from Old Woman Creek delta, Ohio, United States - OWC_Aug_M2_C1_D5_C | ecosystem: Environmental > Terrestrial > Soil > Wetlands | place: USA: Ohio... | reverse complement strand
TCACATCCTCCCGAAATTAGAGGTGAATAAATGAAAAATGGCGCTCCAAATCAGGATCGTGTGTAGAATATGCGGGGCCCCAGATATAATTCCCGCAAGTCTGTTCCACAACGGGATCGTGTGGTGTGAATGTTGCCAGCACCTAACGCCACACAAAGAAGAAGCCGAAGATGAAGAATAGTTACATTTACATAAAGGTACTAGAAGAGAAGGCAAAAACACTATGCGAGATGGGATGCGCAAATACATCAAGAACATAACCGCCGAGAGGAAGTTTCACAACTCGTCGGATGTGCCAATTGGAGACGCAGAGAGGAAATTGTTCCGTACCGCCGTGGAAAAGGAACTGCCACACGAGTACATCCACCTACTCATATATAGGAAGTTCGATGTGAACAGTAGCCTAATCATTACACACGAGAGGTTCGTTGACGAATTCGCATTGCATTGCCGAACTATGCTCAAGGTTGTGGGGAGTTACCCGGATGGATCGATTACCGTCAAGTATCTCTGTTGCGAACTTCTGCAACTGATATTCGATGTGCTGTACGACTGCGCCATATTGCGCCCATTACGGTCCCTGCGCCACATATTCTATGCCCTGCGTACAAATCATTGGGTCAGGCAAAGGCTAACAGCATAAAAACGAGAGCGGATATTAAATGAATATGGATGCATTTGTCGAATATGCAAAGGAGAGATTTCCGAATCGCAACATCAACATCCACTTAGCGATATTTATCGAACCATACCTCCATTTGACCCTATATGGGATCAAGCAATTTGAGTCTCGATTCTCAGCCAAAAAAATTGCCCCGTATGGGAAAGTGTCCGCGCAAGATGTAATATTCCTAAAGAAGTCTGGTGGTTCCATCGTTGGAGAATGTCGCGTGGAAAGCGTCTGGTTCTACGACCTCAACCTTACCAGTTTGACCGACATACGACATCTATACCAAGATAAATTGCGCATTCAGAACGATGCCTTTTGGATGGAAAAAAAGGAATCCAAATATGCGACGATTGTAAAAATTGCAGATTCGACTAGAATCGAACCGATCCGACTGTTAAAAAGGGATAGAAGAGGATGGGTCGTCTTGGTCGATAAGAACGATGCAAGGAAAAAACACAAATTAACAACAGATTAGTAACGATAGAGGTTAAAAAAATGAAAACATTACTATTTGGGAAGAAAAAATGTCGCAATTGTCGATCTCTCGTATATGTCAGAGAACGAAAACGAATGGGATGCGTGATGAACGCCTTTTTACCGTTGCCTCGATTCAAATCTACGCGCAAATGTACTTTAAACGAAAAGATGTAAACAAACGAAGGCAAAAATATGTCGAAAGTAGAGGACATTGATACGCAGTTGAAGATTGCGAGTATGGTTGATTCTTTTAGGGATATGTTGCTCCAGAAGAACGAGAAATATGGCAACAGCGCTCTCGTGCCGATCAACATCTTTTGTCCCGTTGGCCATCACGCGGGCATCGAATCGAGGATAGACGACAAATTGATGCGCGTTCGCACGGCCACATCGGCAGGAAATGACATTAAGTTTAACGATGTCGCTGATCTGATCGGATATTTGTTCTTGTTATGTCTACGCAATGACTGGACAAATTTTGGGGATCTGATAGATTGAGATGAAGACAAAGAGAAGTGATTGTATTTGCGCGTGCGACGAATGCGAGGATATTGGCGTGTGGGAGATTACCATCCTGCGGAAGTACCGCTCGGAGTTCGGGAAAAGGTCCGGGCCGTACTGTAACCATTGCCTAGAGGAGGAGCTCGAGGGTGTTCACACCGGAGGCGGGTTGACGAGTACTTTCATCAAGGCGATACGGAGGAGAAAGAGTGCGAGACGAGCAGAGATTTACATAGAGGAGATACGGAGGAAAATACGGAAGAGGAAAATTGGGAAACGCGCAGAGAAGATCGAGAAACGCGCAGAGAAGTATTTCAATATTCCGATTCCAGAGAAGATATTTTCGATATTTACCGACGATGCATTACGAGACATCTATTCCACACTTATCAGTAAATCGTGGGACAAGGCGAAGTTCTTCCAATCCCACCAACTCGCGTGGTACATCGTCGCCCATTTCTTTGGAGTCAAAGATATCGAAGAAAACGGGTATGGAAATGTCATCTATGGGAATGCCCCAATTCCGTGGGACAAATACTAGGGATGGTCGAAAAATGAATGTTCCGTTGCTGATCAAGTGGATCGACAAGCGGGTAAGCGACTTGTCGAAATATCCACCGGCTAATTCCCCGTTTGATGCGACTTCTTACCGCAATGGATACGCGGATGGCCTCCAGGAGGCGAAGTCTATGATCGTCAGTATGAATTCCACCGTACCGGCATCGAATGTCAAGGGAAAACCAAGCGCGAGTTTGCCAATGACCAAGAAATCGAAATCGGTATTCACAAGGAAGAGGTGATCGACTTGCTGAAAGAAGCCGAACAAATGTTGCAATCTGTCTTGAAATACCAGGAGAGGATCGATTGGAAATTTGTCGAAAATTCAAACTCGTTCGGTCACTTCCACGCCACGAGAAACCTCAAGATTATCCTGATGAAATCCATTCGGCTGTTGCGAAACGGGAGCATCAAATACGAGAAAAGGTTCTCGAAATTCTTCCCGACATTGAAGGGAGCGTCCAAGAAGATTCTTGTCGATTCGTGCAAGGAAGACGACGATCAAGCATTTTTTGAAATAACAGAAGAAATTCGGGAGGAAGCTTCGAAGTACGGATTCGAACCGTCTACTATCGAAGAGCTCGAGTTCGAAGAGATTTCGGTGGAAGATTTCGGGAAATTTTTGAACGATACTTTTGGAAAAAGATGAAAGTGATAAATGTGCAAAAAAAGAAGAACGAAAAGGGAGAAGATTTCAAGAAGATCTGGAAGAGGGTACGCCAATTCTCCAAGCGAGCCGTGAAGGAAGAAGTGAATACATCTGGAAGGTGGGAGGAAGTGTGACGACAGAACTCGAATACGATCCCTCGGAAGTGGCCCCGTTCATCGAGATCAAGACCTACAGGTCTTGCGATGAGTGCCAGCACCCGAGCTGTGCCTACAAGCGAGCAGAATCGTTCAGGAAGAAGTCTTGCAAGCTCGCCATAATGATGGATTTCGTCAAGATCGAAAACTGTGGCGACGAGTTCGGCTGTCGGGAATGTCCGAGTCCCACTTGGAAGGGATGCGACAACCGGATCATCGGTCCCGTCTGGAGCGAGTCGGTAGCGCTGGAAGATCCGTTCGTCTATCCCGTCAGGGCGATCTTTTGCGAGACTTGCCACGAGAAAGGTTTCCGCAAGGTCTTCAATTCGAAGGTTATGTTGAAGCGCCACGAAGAGAAGTGCCACGGCGGAGAGCGGGGAGAAGATCGCTCGAAAGTTGTGATCGAGAAGAAATTTGTTCCGAAAAAGGGAGTGTTCAGGAGGGGATAAACATCAGCATAATAGATACCATAATCGAATTCTTGTCAATGTTCAACAGGAATTCCACAATCGGAGAACTTTCCGGTCTGTTTGACAATATGCGTAATAGCATTCCTACGCTTGGCCCGTATGACGAATGCGACAAATGCACATACAAAAAATTTGTAGATGAAGTTCGCAATAGGGCAAAGGAATTTTCAGACTCGTACAAAGAATTTACTGGAAGGATAGAGGGGAAAAAGGAGAACGGGAGCGAAAAACGATGAAGTGCGAAATATGTAGCAAGGAAATCGAAAAGAATGCAATACCGACGGGAACCGGGTTCGTCCACAAGAGTTGTATCGACGGCACCATCAGGGATCGGCAGGTGCGGGATAAGATGCAGTTCTTGCACCGGTAACTTTACATCCTGGAGAGGATGGCTTGATCGGTCGCCTCGTCTCCTTTCTTCTCCGCTTCTCCTTTTTTTTCGTGCAACAGCGGTGCTATCACGGCAAACCTGTTCTTGTCGGATATGACGATGGGTTTGTTCTTTCCGATTTCCCGAATGGTCACGCACCGCGGGTCCAAGATCCGCAACGCATCCGCTACTTGGTCTCGGCTGAACGGCGTCCCTCCTATTGATGTTACCTCCTTAAGCCCTCTTTCCCGCCAGTTCTCATCGTTGTCGATCAGGTCGGCCAAGTTCGCCTTCCTTGCCCTCTTCTCGCTCATCTTGAACTTGAATTCTTCTTCCACGAGTCCGATGTTTTCGAGATCCCCGTAGGCTATGGTTCCCCAAGCGTTCGTCCTGATCTTGTTCAGGGCATCCCGCCTCTTCGAGACTTTCTCGTACGCCTCTCGACCGAACGACTCTCGCAGAGCGTCCATCTTGAATTTCGGCATAACGAGATCCCCGAGTCCCCTCGCTCCATACGGGAGCGCCGTCGGCTCGTTCGCATCGAAGTCGCTGGCCAGCCAAGACTCCTTCGCGATCCGTTCGAAGTACGGCTTCAGGGCTTCTTCGAGCTCCGGCTTCCGCATACTCTTGTACTTCGGTATGCTGAACCGATCCGCGTACCGCTTCAGGGTCTTCGCCTTGAAACCCTCCCAGAACCTGTTCCCGCGTTCCGAACGATTGCACCCGCTCTCGAACCACTTCTTCTTTTCCGCTTTTTTTGGCATACTTATTTATCGCCCTTTTGAATATTTAAACTTTCGAAAACCGTTTTAAAGGGTCGCGAAGCATCCGGGTTTTCGAAACTCGGGGAAGTTTAAATACCAGCAAAACAATATGGTACTCAGTTGCTTACGAGAAAGCAACTTGCGCCCGAGTCGCCGTCAAACATTGGCGTATCGAAGCAATTTCGGCGTATTGCCTCTTCCGGCTTCCGGGGAATAACCGTTACCCGGAGAAGGCTACCAGACCTTCCTTATGATGTTTCGCAACCTCTTGTGAACATCGATATAAGTAGGTAATGGTAGGGTTGCATTCTACCTCTTTGCAAGGATGCGATTGAAGGCATCTCGGCCATTTTGCAGTACCCGCGCTTGGCCTTGCCGTTGCATTCTACCTCTTTGCAAGGATGCGATTGAAGGACATTCAGGTATTCGGAACCATAATTCTATCTCTTTGCAAGGATGCGATTGAAGGAATGGAGAATGCATACGCGTCAAGAGAAAATTAGGCGGTTGCATTCTATCTTTGCAAGGATGCGATTGAAGGAAATGCCATTAAAAAAATCGAGTAGCGCTTGGGTGCACCAGTTGCATTCTATCTTTGCAAGGATGCGATTGAAGGATCTATAAGGTTTTAGCCAGAATACCCGTTTCAAGCAAGTTGCGTTCTATCTCTTTGCAAGGAGGATGCGATTGAAGGATTTGGGTTATGCGGATCTGTCGTCTTGGTCGGATTGATCGGCGTTCTGAACTCTTCCGAATCGAGAAACGAATCTCCGATCACGAGTCGAAGGATGTTCGTCGCTCCGTTAATATCCGAATGAACTACTATCCCGGTAGCCGTGCGGAAGAGCGCCCTTGGAAGCCCATTTTTGCCGTTGCCTCGCATCCCTAGATATTTTTTGTGCCATTCGATAGGCTCTTTGTCGAATGCGCTACACATAGATGTATATCCTTCCTCTTGCGCAATCATATTAATACCATTAGCCTGTGCCTTGTAAGTGATCTGGTGGATCAATTTGGAGTGGGGAATGTCGGCGTGTCTCCGACGAACATCTTTGTAGTAGAAGCCTCCGGCCGATTCCTTGCCTTTCTTTGCCGTCTTCTCCTTGGCTTTCTTTTTCGTATTCTGTTTCCAATCTTTGCTGTACCCGTAGACGATATTTCCGATCTTGTTTCTGACGCAGAATTGGACGATGCAATTCGAAATGGCGTGAAGTTCGGTATCGATTACCCGTTTCCGCTTCTGCTCTATGGCATTTATCTGGCGATACGGCGGTTTATCCCCCTTTCTCGTCCCGTTTGGGTGCATCCGTTTGTCGTGTTTGCTCTGCACCCGCGCTCTCGCGACCTTCTTCCATTCGTTGATCTCGTGGATCTTGGAACTGTCGAGTAGGAACGGTTTGTTCTCGAAATTCGTCACGCACCCGCAAATGATCCTATCCCCGAAATCGATGCCCAAATATCGCCCATAATCGAGAGAGGGATTGGGAATTACTACCAAGACGGATCTTTTCCCATTGAGAAAAGTAAAGTCGTTCCTCCGTTCATATCCTATCGATATGTCAAAATATTTGTGGTTCAACGGCGCAAACTTGACATCCGTAAATCGACCTTCGAGGAAGAGGTCGTTGTACATTTCTGGAACGGGGATCGTCACGAACCTATCGTATATGTTTCGCTTCTTTCCGTTCTTGAGAATTTTCGTCCCTGATCTTATCTTGATCACGATGTCCAAGCCAGCCTTTCCGCGCACGATTTCACAATCTCGATTATCGACGGAAAAAGTCATATAATAGTCGCGTTTGAAGTTTGGGAATCCAGGACGACCAAGAAAGCTTTCTGGATTCTTCTTCCAAGCGGAAAAACTCTTGAATGTGTTCGAAAAATCCGTTCGAATTGCCTTAATTATGCTTTCCGTTACGCGCTTATTCCACGGGTTTGCTTCGAACCAGTTGAACTTTTCTGCATTTTCAATTGTACCTGTCCAATCTTTGAGCAAATCTGGTCTGTTTTCGAGGAGATGATTACCAGTCCACTTGTCCTGGTAATGTCTCGCCATTTTGTCGAGAAATGGCATAATATCCCCAACCTTCAATTTCTCGATGGTATCTCTGAAGGAAATCGTTTCCCCTTTCTTCACGACGAGCAATTCTCCGATCATTTGCGGATGCTCTTCATTCCATTTCCCGATCTTTTCCTTCTTGGATTTAAGTTGGTGCTGATAAAACATTCTTTGCAACTCTTTAGCCCAAATCCAATACAAACCTTTCCAGAGGTTGCGATCCGTGTTATACTTGGCAAATCTCTTCTCGTCTTTTTCCTTCTCGTCGAATTCCCCGTTGTCAAGTTTGATGCAATACGCAATGTATCTTTCAAACCGATCATCTCTTTTCCCTTCTTTGCTAATATTCTCAAGTTCATATTTGTAATATTCCGCGTCGATGATCAACCTAGGGAGGTACAGCATCTGATTGTAAAAGAGCTTGCAGAAGTGAGCCATTTTTGTTATCTCGCTTGTGTCGTCTCGCCACCGGAATCGGTAGACCCAGATGGTCGGAGATCGCCCGTCTTGTTTTCGTGGCATTAGAGATCCCGCCAGAGTTCTACGCCGAACTTGTCCTTCAGGTGTTCCTTGACCGGTTCAAACTCTCCAACAAACCGCAGGATCGCGTAGATTTTCTGGAGGGCGTTTCCATAGCGGTCCTGCATTTCGCGGATTTGCGCCTTAATTGCCTCTATCTCTTTTTCTACTTCTTTTTCCATAGTTTCACATTATCATCACAAGTATATAACGGTTTCCTCCCGGAATTTCATACGCTGTACGATTTCCGTTGCTCCTTACGATATGTGATATCATTTATATTATGAAAAGTTAAATAAAGCCAAAAAGCTACCATTGATCATATATGACTGATGAATGCGAGGATGCCATCGCGAGGCTGAGGCCGGTCCACGAAGAGTTATTAGAAGCGCAGAAAAAGCTTTCCATCGCGAAGGACGACCTAGATTACATCGTTCGGAAGGTCAATACTGGTACGAAAACCGGAAGGGAAAAGTACGACGCGAAGAAGCGCAAGGTGGACAAGTTGCAAGCCAAAGCGAACGCCTTGTCGGAGCGCAGGGAGAAGCTCCGGCTGGACGCGAACAGGCTCGGGTGCTTCGAAGGCAAGTAGAAATAAAATAAATTATTGACTTCGGGTGTGGAAGCTAGATCGGCCTGTATTCTGACATCCATCTCCCGTTTGTAGCCTGGTTCGATTCCGATGAGAACCTGATCCGGGCAATCCTCCCTTTTGAGGAGGTTCCTGCCCAGCTCGTACATACAGATCGGCTGGTCGGACGGCCCGGCGCAGAACCAGATGCTGAAGATGTCGCACATCTCTATCGCGTTGAATTCCCAAGTGATCTGCTCGACTGCAGAATTCGGATCTCCGACGGGGAAGTTCTCCCTCCTCGGGTTCAGGATCGTTCCTTGGACATCCTTCAGCATCTCGATGATCTCTCGTTGCCAATTCGGACAGTTCGTTATCCCTCCGGCCAAGAAAACAGTCGGTCTGGATACATTTCCTGGTATTTTCTCCGGTGCTGTTATCACATCCATATCTTCTCAACTCCTTTGTTTTTTATCTTCTTCGAATATCGAATGTTCTGATTAATCCGTGTCTCCCTTGAACTTGATGGACTCGTAATGCACCATCAGTTCGAAGTCCCTCACATCCCTTCTGAAGTCTTCCCCTGGCGCGCAGTCTTCCGCGTACTTCAGCTTCCAATGCGCGTAGACCAGCTCGAACAGCTCCCGAATCTGAACGGGAATTCGCTTCAAGTAAGACCGAGTGAGGGGCAAGAAGATCGTGTATCTGGGACTCTTCTCGAATTTCTTCACGAACTCTACCTCGAATGTCCGGTAGTAGTCTCCGACATAGATCTGGAGGAACCATCCCGCGTACTTTGACGAGTCTTCGAACATATCTTCAACTCCAATGCAGTTTTTCTTTTGCGTACCTTTTCATAGTGATTTCCCTAAACTTTGGATGGATCTTCGTATGGCCTTGCTGTACCTCGCCACGGAGATCCTACTGACTCCGCAGGCCTGTCCCGCCCTGCCCATCGTCAGCATATACTTTCGGGAGACGGCTCCGAGGTAGAAGCTGGCTCCGACTTTGGCTCTGGTTCTCGTATAGCCCGGAATTTGGAGGGACTCGAACTCGTGCAGGATCTTGATCGCATCGTCCAAGATCGGTTCTAGGTCCGCGTTTTTCGATGCGATCCTCCTCGCGAATGCGCTCGCTGGACGGCACGAGACGGCGATGCAAGCTTTTTTCGAGTCGGAAACGGCTTCGCCCTTCGCCTTGGCTATCGACTCCCTCCTGGTGTCGATGATGAATTCCAGGTCTTGGTTTTCCGTCATAATTACGGTTTCTCCAATTTCTTTATTTGTTCGGCCAAGCTGTTCAGCCTCTCGTTCTGCCTCTCCAACTCCTCAACGATCAGGTGCATCCTTCCGAGGAGGTGGATGGGGCAGAGGTGTTTTTCGTTGTCCCACGAGAAAGACGCTTGGAGTAGGATTTGCATCCAGCCGTGGATGTTTGCGAATTCCGAGATCCCGCGCAAGATTTTCGAATGCTTCTCGTCTGGGATGTGCAAGAAGTCGAGACCTTCGAGATCTTCTCCCCATTCGGCGCCGTTCTGTTCGCAGATCTTCCTGCACTCCTCGCAGAGTATGGCTTTCATCTCATCGTACCTCGATCTTCAATTAGCATACGATTAAAAAAAATAAAATTAGGCGGTTGGTATTTTTATTTCAGACTACTCGCCATTTTTTCGTATCAATCTCCTATTTTTTCCGTTGCGAATTTTCTACCGTATGAGATTACATTACCGTCACGAGTATATAACGGTTTCCGCGTTTCATACCGTGTATGATTCCGATTTCATACTCGATATCCCTCTTAAATGACCATAACCGTTTTCCAGACTTGCGGGCGCAGAACTCCCCACTTCCGGCCGTTTTCGTCGCCACCCCCGCCATACCACCAGTTTACCCGTACGACGAGCCAACCCACCTAAAAAAAGGCGCGCAGGGCCCGATCACCCTCTCTCCCTTCCCCGTCCGCGGGCGGATCGGGCGGGCCCCCGGCGGTGGCCTCCGATGCCCCCCGCTCGAAAAAAAGGCCGAGGGCGGGGCGGGACAGGGTGATCGGACGATTTATGGAGAAGTTGCGATAATCAATTCTGAAGGCGTACAGTTCAATTTGAAGGACGAGAAAAAATTTCTGAAAAAAGTAGTTTGAACGCTATCCTTCCCGCTCCTCGCTGGTTCTCAGGGCCACGGCCTCGTTTGGGGAGAGATCGGGGAAGATCAGCTCGGCGTTCCTCTGCCAATTCACCCACTCGACCTTTTCCGGGAAGGATTCGGGGAAGATCAGCCTGGCATCCTCCCGCCAGTCCTTGTCTTTTCCGTCCATCTCCTCACGCGCCCCTCTTCGTCATCCAGTACCCGGCCCTCTGCCTCTCCTTGTAGGTGAGCCTAGGGGCGGGAGGCAGGAAGTCGAAGGGCTTCTCGCAGTTGCCACACCGGCAACTGTACTTCAGATATGCCCCGTAGTCCTTCAGGACCATCGATTCCTTCCCGCACTCGGGGCACTTCTTCCTCGACGATTTTTGCAGTTTCATTTCATCCATTGCATCCATCTTCTTTTTTGTTCTATAACATATATGTTATCCCGTATATATAACTGTTACGGTCACGGTTGCTTATAAAGTGAAATCAAAAAAAGAGAAAAGATGATGTTACACTATAATGGATATTCACTCGTACTCTTCCTCTGGGGTCGGATCGTCCCGATCTTCGTCGTAAACGGAGTTTGGATGGTCTGGACAGACTACGAAATCGCAATTTTCGCAGTTAAATTCCGTGCAATATTCTTCCATTTTTCATCACAGCTTCTGTTTTATAATATATATGGAATTACATATATATAACTGTTATGGTAACTAAAAAAAGAAGGGAAAAACAGTTCGCTCGGGGTATATCTACTCATCGATTTCGTCGGGAGGTGGGGCTTTCCCGAGTTCTTCCATCTCTCGCGCCCAAGCCTCTTGGTAGGTCTCGCGGATGTGTTCGAGGAGACACGAGGAGACTCGTCTGTCAGCGAGGAGATAGTCAGCTCGAGTTTTGAGGAGACATTTGATGCAATGGTCGTCAATTAAATCCGAACCCGTCTGGTGGCAGACCGCCAATTTCTGGGCGGTCTCCACGATTTCAAGTAACTTGTTTGAATTCACTTTTGTTCATCTCTTTTTTGGGGATTTTTCTTTCCCCTTTGGATGCGTCCAGGCAGGATACATCCCAAGGAAAAAGAAAAGAGTCATTTTCTATATTCTATAAAGTGGAAAGATATGATCGTAATAGACCGGGCCGGGGAGCGCGTACTGCAACGCTTGGCGTACCTGTTTGTGCCACACGGCGCTAAAGCCGGGCTGTTCGCCCTGCGCGAAGATCCTCAATATGCCCTCCGCGCCGATCCCCTCCGCGTAGGATCGGAGAGCCTTGAATTGCTCCTCGGGCGCGAGGCGGATCTCGTGCCTGTGTTCGAGGGAGAGGGTTTCTATTCCATCATCGATGTTCAGTTCGCGATACTTGACGAGTTGGGCGAGAGGCGCCGTGAGTACCACTATGTGGATGCAAGATACCACGCCAATCCCCGAGGGACCGCGAAATTCGAGCTTGGAGCGCGCCCTACTACAGAGATCAGGATCGCCGTATTTAGTGGGTATTTCACACCGAGGATTACGCTCGCATCTGGCGTAATCGACAGCGACCCAGAGAGCCACGCCGAGATCGTTCAAGTCGTCGGCGCGGACCTCTTCCTCGATTCTCCACCACGATCTGTCATCCCAATCCAACGGGCGCGGGGCGGGCACGGGCGCGAACGCGCCAAAGTCTACATCAATCGTTTACCCGACCTCCTCATATTCGTCGCATTCCCACGACTCTGGAACTTGGAGAGCGCAAAATTGCTGGGCGATCACGCGCTCTGGAACTTTCCTCTCCCGGCCCGCATTCCTCCTGAGTATCCTCTCCAACTGTATGTCAAAATAAACGATCTTGACCCAATACCCCGCCTTCCTGGCTCGGGCCACTAACTTGTATCGGCGCTCGAAGGTCAAATTCGTCGCGTCGAAGTAGACGCTCTTCCTCTCGCTTAGAAGCCTATCTAAATTGGCATAGGCCTCAATCCATACCTCTTTCTCTGTCGAAGAATCGAAATCTATCCCGGTATGTTCGTAGTCGAGCATCCTAAATCGGATCTCGTCCGGCGAGACGATTTCAACTCCTTCTCTGAGTTCTCTCCGAAATGAAGTTTTCCCGCACCCAGATGGGCCGACGGGAATGATCATTAGATCGCGCAAGTAACCTTCGTCTTCTGGCTTCACGGAGATCCCCCTTGTAATTTTAGGAGGTTCTCCGCGAGTCCTCCAAACTTTTGCTCGTTCGGGCAGGGAGATTCACCCCTGTATGGGCAACACCCGCAACAGTAGTCGTTGCAGGGAAGACCGGCGAATCTGGGCACGGGAGTTATCTCGTGACCGCACGAGCATTTCCTTTTCAATTCGACCATAGATTTTTCACTCTATCATACTATAGTACTACCGTGTATATAACTGTTATGGTAACGATTCGACATAGAATATTGCACCCTGACAAAAAACCGTTCTTAACAGGAACATTCGACTATATATAAATTTAATCGCAATTGCCAATCTGGCAAAGGTATATTAGCCTTGCACGGAAAGCTTAAAGTATGTCCACAAGAATAGGTGGAAAGCTGGCAATACCGCTGGTAATTGCGATCGTGTGTATGTTCGCAATTCTGGCAACTATTCTGGCAACATTCCTGAAGGCGGAACAGTACCCGACGGAGTGTAAAGATTGCGAGGAGAAATTCGAAAGTGGCTACGAAGCTGGGTACGACGCGGGATACGACGCGGGATACGAACGGGGGTTTTACCAAGGAAACCTGACAGGGCGAGACCTGGGATACCTCGAAGGAAACCGGAGCGGGTACGACTTGGGATACCTCGAAGGAAACGAAACCGGATATCAGCTCGGTTATCAGGACGGGTACGAACAAGGATTTTACGAAGGAAACGAAACCGGGTATAATCAGGGCTACGCCGAAGGGAACCAGACGGGATACGATCAGGGATTCTACGAAGGCAACCAGAGCGGGTACTCGTCCGGCTACGCAGAAGGATACGCGGATGGATACGAAAACGGTACTTGTCCGAGCTACGGGAATGGCTATTACAAGTTGCTTCTGTCAAATATCTACATATCGCACAGGCACACATCGAGGACCGGTTGGATATACGACCTGAAATACGAAGACGACGGCAAATATTTGAACTATTCGATAGAGGTGGACATCGATGCTTGGAAGCAGAACTATATGTTCTTCTACTATCAGTTGTCGTTCCTGACGAGAAATTACAGTAGCGTGAAGAACATATCGGTCCTATTCAAGTTCAAAACAAATGTAACGACGACAATAAGTTTTGGTTATGTGGATCAAGTGGACGGAGACTTGATGGAACTGTCGAACTTTCTTTCCAATGTGACATACGACACATACATATTCAATGTGAACATATCGGCAACAGACCCGTCCTTTGTCTGCGATTACAATGGGCAAGTTACATTTTTCCTGTTGCCCCTGAGAAACAACACGCTCGAACTCGTGAAATTCAGCTACGATTCGTCCTACGCAGTCCTGTACATTGTCGGCTTTCCAAAGGAGGACATTCAAACGATGTCCTACTGGCCGATCTACGGCGCGCTTGTGGTTGGTGGAGTATCAATAGCCACGATCGCAGTCTGGAAGAGCGTCAAGAACAAACCGTAAAGGAGGTGAAAGTATGCCGAAGAGGAAGAGGATCAGGATCAGAGTACCAGAGGAGAGCGCTTGCGGGTCCATAGCGTCGGACATTGCGGACGAAGATATGGCATTCGAAAACTATTCGAACAAGGCCAGACTGTCGAGGAATGTCGGAGACGAAGAATCTGGCGAGATGTACGAAAATATGGCAGAAGACGAATACAGGCACAGCGGGATGAACAAGCGCATCCTGAAAAAGAAATGTATCGACTAAAACTAATATAAACAAAATTTTCCATCTTTTTTATGAAATGTCGTTT
>Ga0316628_100002438_pt1 | contig 13810 bp, 13 predicted proteins | sample OWC_Aug_M2_C1_D5_FD_207648 | JGI IMG/M metagenome (GOLD analysis project Ga0316628, IMG submission 207648) | Wetland soil microbial communities from Old Woman Creek delta, Ohio, United States - OWC_Aug_M2_C1_D5_C | ecosystem: Environmental > Terrestrial > Soil > Wetlands | place: USA: Ohio... | reverse complement strand
GCCCGCTGTGGGGCACCAACCACGTGGTCGGCAACGTCATCATCGAGAAGGAGTCGCCCAACGGCGACGTCGTCGCGCGCTCGCGCTTCCACATGATGGAGCTGCGCCGCGACGACGTGCGCCACTTCGCCGGCAGCTACCTGCACCATCTGAAGAAGACCGGCAAGGGCTACCGCATCAAGCTGCAACGGGTCGACATGACAAACGCGCAAGCTGCCTACGATTACGTGCTCCAGGTCTGGGTCTAGGCGGGAACTGCGAACCGCGGCGTTGACAGCCGCGTCCGCGCGGAATCTAATCAATGCCCCGCGGCAGGGGCAACAAGACTGCGATCAGGCAGCACCCTGCTGCTTCCTGTGGAGGAATTAGAAATGCCATTCAAGCAACGTACCCTGTTCAGCGCTGCGCTCGGCGCCGTCGTAGTGGCCGCCGCCGTGCTCGCCGCTCCCGGCGCGCAGGCGCAGGCGCTCAAGTCCTACGATTCCAGCAAGAAGTCGTTCTGGGAGCATCCGCCCGCGGACTGGTTCCTGGGCGACGAGACCGAGGCGCAGAAGGGCCTGGCGCCCAAGGCGCCGCCCGCCACCGGCGTGCCGATGGACGAAATCCAGGCCACGCTCAAGACGATCAAGCTGCCCAAGGGCTTCCACATCAGCCTGTGGGCGAGCGACATCCCGAGCGCGCGTCAGATGGCCTGGGGCGACAAGGGCACGCTGTTCGTCGGCGCGTTCGGCGTCGGCAACGTCTACGCCGTCACCGGCCCGGAGGGCAGCAAGCAGGTCAAGGTGATCCTCAAGGGCCTGAAGATGCCGACCGGGATCGCGTTTCGCAACGGCGCGCTGTATGTCGCCGACATCGACAAGATCCTCAAGTACGACAATGCCGAGGCGAACCTCGACAACATGCCGGCGCCGCAGGTGGTGTACGACGACATGCCGTCGTACGTGGCGCACGGCTGGAAGTACCTGGTGTTCGACAAGGCCGGCTGGCTGTGGGTGCCGTTCGGCCCGCCGTTCAATATCGGCATCCCGCCGACGAGCGTGTCGCAGATCCGGCGCGTCAACCCGGAGAACGGGCTGGCCGAGGTACGGGCGCTTGGCGTACGCAACAGCGTGGGCGGCGACATCGATCCGCGCACCGGGGACTACTGGTTCTCGGAGAACGCGCGCGACTGGCTGAGCGACGACACGCCGAGCGACAAGCTTAACCACATCTCGCGCATGGGCGAGCACTTCGGCTACCCGTACTGCCACCAGGGCAACCTCCCCGATCCGAAGTTCGCGATGGGGCACAAGTGCTCGGAGTTCACGCCGCCGGTGCTCAATCTCGGCGCGCACGTCGCGCCGCTCGGCATGAAGTTCTACACCGGCAAGATGTTCCCGGCGCAGTACCGGAACAACATCTTCCTCGCCGAGCACGGCTCGTGGAACCGCCACACGTACCAGGGCGCGCGCATCATGCGCATCATCGTCGATCCCAAGGGCAAGCACGCCAAGCAGGAGGTGTTCGCCTCGGGCTGGCTCAAGGGCAAGCAGGACTTCCACGGCCGTCCGGCGGACCTGATCGTCGCTCCCGATGGATCGCTGCTCGTCGCCGACGACTGGGCGAACGCGATTTACCGTATCAGCTACGGCAAGTAAGCCCTGCACCAGACCGTAGTCCGGACAGCCCTCGCGGCGGTGGCGATTTCAGCCGCCGCCGCCGCGGGAGCCGCCGACCCCGCCGCGGGGAAGGTGAAGTTCGAGCCGTGCCTCGCCTGCCACGGCAGCGGCCCCGCGCCCCAAGGCGAGGTGGCGCCGCTGCTCGCCGCGCAGCCCGACAACTTCATCCAGTGGCAGCTGGTGTACTTCCGCACCGAAACGCGCAAGGACGCGTCGATGACGCCGATCTCGCTGCTGCTGAGCAATCCCGACATCCGCGACATCGGGGCCTACCTGTCGTCGCTGCCGCCGCCCAAGCCCCCCGAAAGCAAGGACGAGCGGCCTGACCTGACGGAGGCCGGCGAGCAGCTCGCGAAGGCGAATCACTGCGCGAGCTGCCACTTGGACGGTTTTGTCGGCAAGGACGCCATTCCGCGCCTCGCAGGCCAGCGCGAGGCGTACCTGCTGAAGGCATTGCGCGACTTCAAGTCTGGCGCACGCCGCGGTGGTGGCGTCGCCGCCATGCCCGACGCGGTCTATCCCCTGAGCGACGAAGGCCTGCAGGCGCTCGCACACTACCTTTCACGCTTGCACTGACGTCAGTAAACGCCGACGCAAACTTTCCCGGCGACCGGTGGTCAACCTCCCTTTACCCATGGGAGAGAAGACCATGCCTGACGCTCGACGCAAGCAAATAACCCGACGCGCGGTCCTCAAGAGCGCCGCCCTGCTCGCGGGTCTTGCCGCGATACCCGTAACCGTCGAAGCGGCCGGCACGGTCGCGAAGGCCGCGATGCAGTACCAGGATCATCCCAAGGGCGAACAGGACTGCAGCAACTGCATTCAGTTCATTCCGGGCAAGACGCCGGCGGCGATGGGGGAATGCAAGGTCGTCGCCGGGCCGATCAGCCCCAAGGGCTGGTGCATCGCCTACGCGAAGAAGACCTGAGCCCGGCCTAGCCGCGCGGCACGCGCGGCACCTCAATTCCGTCGTAGAGCCAGGCGATGCCCTCGAAGCTCGGGTCGCCGGGGTCGGCGCCCGGCTTGGGCGCGAGGAACTGGTTGCGCAGCTCGCGCACCACGCCGGCGGCGTGGTACAGGTCGCCGTAGTAGCGCGAGGTGATCTGCACGCGCGCGGTGCGCAGGTAGCGCTCGTCCTGGTACCAGCGGAACGCCTTGGCGAAGTCGCGGCCGGAGAGCTCGACATACGCCGCCAGCACCACCGCGTCCTCGATCGCCATGTTGGCGCCCTGCGCCATGTACTGCAGCGTCGGGTGCGCCGCGTCGCCCAGCAAGGTGACGCGGCCGCGCGACCAGTCGCGCACCGGCTCGCGGTCGCACAGCACCCACATCTTCCAGGCGTCGATCTTCGCGAGCAGGCGCTTCACCTCGGGGCGCTCGGCGGCGAATTTCTGCTCCAGCTCCGCGGGATCGCCGTAGACGTTCCAGCCTTCCTCGTACTTGTCGCTGTGGAACACGGCGACCAGGTTGTAGAGCTCGCCGCGGCGCAGTGGATAGTGCACCAGGTGCGTCTTGGGGCCGGCCCACAGGACGACGTTGTTCTGCCACAGATCCTCGGGCACCTCGGCGCGCGGCAGAACCGCGCGGTAAGCGATGTGACCCGAGACGCGCGGCTTCGCGTCGCCGAGAAGCTGGTTGCGGACCCTCGACCACAGGCCGTCGGCGCCGATCAGCGCGCAGCCCTCGACGCGCTCGCCGTTCTCCATGTGCACCACGACGTGCTCGCCCGAGTCCTCATAGCGCAGCGCCTTCCTGAGAACGTTCAGCTCGACGTTTTTCTCGCCCTTGCAGGCCTCGAGGAACACCTCGTGCAGGTCGGCGCGATGGATCACGCCGTAGAGGTAGCCGCCGAAACGCTTGCGGAACTCCGGGCCGCCGACGGGCAGCCGGATCACCTGCTCGCCGGTCAGGCCGTCCATCATGATCATGTTGTCGGGGTGCACCGAGTAGTGCTCGATGGCATCGGTCAGCCCGAGCATCTCGAACATGCGGTACACGTTCGGCCCCAGCTGGATGCCGGCGCCGATCTCCTTGAATTCGGAGCCCTGCTCGAACACGCGCACCTTGAGTCCCTTGCGCGCGAGCGCGAGCGCTGCCGCGAGCCCCCCTATGCCGCCGCCGACGACGAGTACCGGAAGGTTTTTTGCCATGGTCTTATTTTTGGATCAGTTCGGGCCCCACCTCGGCGATCGTGCGAGCGCCGCACAGTCGCAGCGTGCGCTCGATCTCGTCGGCGAGGATGCCGAGCGCCCTGCGCGCGCCTTGCTCGCCCGCGGCCGACGCGCCGTACAAGGTCGGGCGGCCGATCGCCACCGCCTGGGCGCCGAGCGCGCGCGCCTTGATCGCATCGGACCCGCGTCGCACCCCGCCGTCGATCAGCACCGGCACCTTGCCGCCGACCGCGGCAGCCACCGCGGGCAAGGCCTCCAGCGCGCTGATCGCGCCGTCGAGCTGCCGACCGCCGTGGTTCGAGAGCCACACCGCGTCTGCGCCGAGCGCCACGACCCGCGCGGCGTCGTCGGCGCGCGCCACGCCCTTGACGATCAGCTTGCCCTTCCAGAGATCGCGCAGCCGCGCGAGGCCGCGCTCGTCGAACGAGGCGTCGAGCTGCTGGCCGACCGAGGACGAGGTGGCGATCATGCCGGCGCGCGGCCGGCGCTCGAAGCCGCGCATGTTGGCGAGCTCGGGAATCCCTCCGGCGGCGGCGATGCGCCAGGCCCACGACGGGTGCGTGATGCCGGCGAGCAGCTCGCGCCAGCCCGGGCGGAACGGCAGCACGAAGCCGTTGTGCGTGTCGCGCTCGCGCTTGCCGCCGACCGGCAGGTCCACCGTGACCACCAGCGCCTCGTAACCGGCCGCGCGCGCGCGCTCGACCAGCCCGTCGGTGAACGCCTGGTCGTAGAGCACGTAGAGCTGAAACCACAGGCGCCCCGGCGCCTTCTCGGCGATCTCCTCGATCGTCACGGTGGCCGTGGTCGACAGCGTGTAGGGGATGCCGTACTCCGCCGCGGCACGTGCGATCGCGAGGTCGGCGCCGGGCCAGCCCATGCCGATCGCGCCCGTCGGGGCGATGATCATCGGGTAGCGCGATGGCCCGCCCAGGATCTCCGTCGAGGCGTCGACCTTCGCGACGTCGCGCAGCACCCGCGGGGCGAAGCGCAGCCGCTGGAACGCCGTCCGGTTGGCACGCAGCGTGATCTCGTCCTCGGCGCCGCCGTCGAAGAAGTCGAACACGATCTTCGGCAGCCGCCGGCGTGCCAGCTCGCGCAGGTCGTCGATATTGGCGACGCGGGACAGGTCCATGGGCCGCGAGTCTACCGCGAGCGCGCGGCTTGCATATAATGCAGCGCTACCCATTTCAACGCGGATCTCCATGGCAACCCCGCAACGCATCACCGGCGTCCTGTCGCCGGTCGTCACCCCTTTCGGCAAGGATCTCGCGCCCGACGCGCAGCGCTTCGTGCGCCACTGCAAGTGGCTGCTCGCGAACGGCTGCTCCGGGCTCGCGGTTTTCGGCACCAACAGCGAGGCCAACTCGATGTCGGTGGAGGAAAAGCTGCGGCTGCTCGAGGCGCTGGTCGCAGGCGGGGTTCCGCCTGCGACGCTGATGCCCGGCACCGGGCACTGCGCGCTCACCGACTCGGTGGCGATGACGCGGCGCGCGGTGCAGATGGGCTGCGCGGGCGTCCTGATGCTGCCGCCGTTCTACTACAAGGGCGTTTCCGACGAGGGCCTGTACCGCAATTTCGCCGAAGTGATCGAGCGCGTGGGCGACGATCGGCTGCGCCTGTACCTCTATCACATCCCCCCGGTGTCGCAGGTGCCGATCACGCTGGCGCTGATCGAGCGGCTGCTGAAGAAGTATCCCGGCATCGTCGCTGGCGCGAAGGACTCCTCCGGCGACTGGTCGAACACCAAGGCGATGCTCGGTGCCTTCGCCAAGAGCGCCTTCGACGTGTTCGCCGGCAGCGAGGTGTTCCTGCTGGAGAACATGCGCCACGGCGGCAAGGGTTGCATCACCGCCACCGGGAACGTGAATCCCGGCCCGATCGACCAGGTGTTTCGCAACTGGCGGTCGGCCGACGCCGACCGGCTGCAGGCCGGCATCACCGCCACGCGCCAAGTCGTGCAGAAGGTGCCGATGATCCCGGCGCTCAAGGCCATCATCGCGCACTTCGGCAACGATCCCGCCTGGCGCACGGTGCGCCCGCCCCTTGTCGAGCTGGACCGCAACCAGGAGGAGGGCCTGATCGCCGAGCTGCGCTCCTCCGGCTTCGGGATGCCGGGCTTGGCCGCCTGACATGCAGGTCGCGCTGATCACCGGCGCGGGCAGGGGAATCGGGCTCGAGACCGCGCGCGCCTTTCTCGGCGCGGGCTACCGCGTGCTCGCGCTGGACAAGGAATTCTCGCACTTCGATCTCGAAGGCGCGGAGCGCGTCCCCTACGATCTCACGGGAGTGGCTGGCATCGCAGCGCTGGTCGCCACGCTGGGCGAGATCGACACGCTGGTCAACAACGCGGGGGTGCTCTACTGTGAGCCCTACGATGCGATTCCCGACGCCCATCGGCGCGAGATCATGGCGGTGAACCTCGAGGCACCCGCGGCGCTGATGCAGGCCCTCGCGCCGCAGATGATGCAGAGAAAATCCGGCCGTGTCGTCAACGTCGGCTCGGTGGCGGCGTTCACCGGCCATCCCGACCTGTGGTACGGCGCGAGCAAGGCCGCGCTGCTCAACATCACCAAGAGCTACGCCGGCTGGCTCGGCCCACACGGCGTGCTGGTCAACGCGGTGGCCCCCGGCCCGACGCAGACCGCGATGTACGAGCAGCTGCCCGCCTCCCGCAAGGAAGGCGTGATGCGCGCGGTGTACTCGGGCCGCGTGTGCACACCGCGCGAAGTGGCGCAGGCCATCCTGTGGCTCGGCACGGTCAGCCCCGCGTATCTCAACGGCACCACGCTCGACGTCAACAACGGCTCCTACCCGCGCTGATGGCCGCCACGCTGTTCGACAAGGTCTGGGACGCGCACGTGGTCGTAGACCTCGGCGGCGGGGTCGACCTGCTGCACGTCGACCGCCACCTGCTGCACGACCTCGGCGGCGGCAAGGCGCTCGCCGAGATCGCCGGGCGTGGCCTCTCGGTGCGCAACCCGGAGCTCACGTTCGCCACCGCCGACCACGTCATTTCTTCGGCTCCGGGGAGGACCGGCGGCGCGCATGACTGGGCCCAGGTGCTGGTCGACTCGCTGCGCCTCGAGACGCGCAAGGCCGGCGTGCGGCTGTTCGACGTCGGCGACGATGCGCAGGGAATCGTGCACGTGATCTCGCCCGAGCTCGGACTCTCCCAGCCCGGCACGCTGGTGGTGTGCGGCGACTCGCATACCTGCACCAACGGCGCGCTCGGCGCGCTCGGCTTCGGCATCGGAGCCTCCGAGATCGTGCACGTGCTCGCCACACAGACCATCGAGCAGCGCAAGCCGAAGACCATGCGCGCGCGCTTCGAAGGCGCGCTTTCGAAGGGCGTCTACGCCAAGGACATGATCCTCGCGCTGATCGCCAAGATCGGCATGGCGGGCGGCGTCGGCCACGCCGTGGAGTATGCCGGCGGCGCGGTGCGCGCGCTCGGCATGGAAGCGCGCATGACGCTGTGCAACCTGTCGATCGAGCTGGGCGCCAAGGTCGGCATGGTGGCACCCGACGAGACCACCTATGCCTACCTCGCGGGCCGGCGCTTCGCACCGCGGGGCACGCTGTGGGACGCGGCGCTCGCCTGGTGGAAGACGCTGCCCTCGGATCCGGGCGCGAGGTTCGACCGCGAAGTCGAGCTCGACGTCGTGCGGCTCGCCCCCCAGATCACCTGGGGCACGAGCCCCGAGGATGCGATCGCGATCGACGCCAGGATTCCGGCAGCCAAGCCCGAGGCGCTCGAGTACATGGGGCTCGCGCCCGGCCGGCCGATCGCCGGAACCCGGATCGACCGCGTGTTCATCGGCTCGTGCACCAATTCGCGCCTGTCGGACCTGCGCGCCGCGGCAGAGATCGCCCGCGGACGCAGGGTGGCGCCGAACGTCGAAGCATGGGTCGTCCCGGGATCGATGGGCGTCAAGCGCGCGGCCGAGGCAGAGGGATTGCACGAGCTGTTCCGCGACGCGGGGTTCCAGTGGCGCGAGCCGGGCTGCTCGCTGTGCGTCGGGGCGAACGGCGAGCTGGTCGAGCCCGAGGCACGCTGCGTGTCGACCTCGAACCGCAACTTCGTCGGCCGCCAGGGGCCGCGCGCGCGCACGCACCTCGCCAGCCCCGCCACCGCTGCGGCCTGCGCGCTCGCCGGCGAGATCGCCGACGTCAGGTCTTTCCTGCCCTAGCGATGGAGAAATTCACCGTACTCGAAGCGATCGCCGCGGCGCTGCCGACGCCGAACATCGACACCGACATGATCATCCGCGTCGAGCGCTGCGTACGCACGCCGCGCGCCGAAATGGGGCGCTGGGCCTTCGAGATGGCGCGCTTTCTCGCCGACGGCAGCGAGAACCCGGACTTTGCGCTCAACCGGAAGACCGCGCGCGATGCGCGCATCCTGGTGGCCGCGGAGAACTTCGGCTGCGGCAGCTCGCGCGAGATGGCCGTGTGGGCGATCGCGGGAATGGGATACCGCTGCGTGATCGCGCCGTCCTTCGGCGACATCTTCTACAACAACTGCTTCCAGAACGGCGTGCTGGCGATCCGGCTGCCAAAGACCGTCGTCGAGGGCCTGCTGCGCACGATCGGCACCGCCGCGGCTCCGGTGACGATGACCGTCGACCTGGCCGCGCAGACGCTTACCGCGCCCGATGGCGAGACTCACGGCTTCGACATCGACCCGCTGCGAAAGCAAGCGCTGCTGGAAGGCTTGGACGCGATCGGCATCACGCTGACGCGCGCGCCCGCGATCGCCGCCTGGCAGCAGCAGGACCGCGCGCGCCGGCCCTGGGTGTGGAGCTGATCGGGCCTATTGCACCCTGTATATCTGCTGCGCGAAGTCGCCGCGCGAAACCTCGAGCTCGGCGAGCTTGGTTTCCAGCGTCGCGGAAAGCAGCGCCTTGTCCTGCCCCTGCTCCCAGCGCGCCCGGTAGACCTGCCGCGCCTTCTTGCCCGGGGGGCCGATAGTCTCGACCCGCTCCGCGAGGGGCTCGCCGTAGCGCGACTTGAGGAACGCGGCAACCCGGTCGCGTTCGCGGCTGTCGAAGCGCACGTCGAAGGCCTGCACCCGGTCCGCCTTGAGATAGAACGTGACGCGCGCCGCCACTCCTGCGAACGAGATCTTCGCGTCGTCGCAGCGCCGCTCGGCGGCGGCCGACCGCCATTCGAGCGGCCGGCAGTACGCGCTGGGAAACGCCCGCGTCACGTCGCGTTCGTGGTCGCCGAGCGACACACCGTTGGCGTCGAAGGCGAGCGCCGCGGGCGCGGCGCCGAGCAGCGCGACGAGCATCAGCGGCACTCTCATTTCCGGGACAGGATTCGATGCCTGAAGCAGTCGGTGGTGTGGTCGTTCACCATGCCGACGGCCTGCATGAACGCGTACATGATGGTCGAGCCGACGAACTTGAAGCCGCGCCGCCTCAGGTCCTTCGACAGCGCATCCGACACCTCGGTGCGCGCGGGAACATCGGCGAGCCGTCGGCGCCGGCCCTGCAGCGGGCGGCCGTCCACGAAGCCCCAGACGTAGCTCGCGAAGCTGCCAAATTCCTCCTGCATCTCGAGAAACAGTTTCGCATTCAGGACCGCCGCATCGATCTTTGCGCGGTTCCTCACGATGCCGGCGTCGGCGAGCAGCTTCGCCTTCTTCGCCGCCCCGTAGCGCGCCACCTTTCGCGGCTCGAAGTCGTCGAACACGACGCGGTAGCGATCGCGCTTGGCGAGGATCGTGTCCCACGACAGCCCGGCCTGCGCGCCTTCCAGCACCAGGAACTCGAACAGCCGCCGCTCGTCGCGCACCGGCACGCCCCACTCGCGGTCGTGATACGCGACCGAGAGCGGGTTCCTCGCCCAGACGCAGCGCTTCATGCGGCTCGCTTCACGCCCGCAGTGGCGTCGTCCTGCAACTCGTGGCTCGCCGGCCGCGCCCGCAGCTTGACGTCGGTAATCTCGGCGCGCTCGCGCAACGCATTGCGGAAGGCCTGGTCGCGACCCGACAGGTACTGAAGCGGCCAGTGCTGCGGCGCGTGCTGGTACCAGGCCGAGGCCTGCAGGGTGAAGTAGGGGTTCGCCAGATGCGGCCGCGCCAGCGCCACCAGGTCGGCCTTGCCGGAGGCGAGCAGCGTGTTGACCTGGTCGGCGGTGGTCACCGCGCCCACCGTCATGGTCGCGATGCCGACCTCGTTTCGCACCCAGTCGGAGAACGGCGCCTGGTACATGCGTCCGTACACCGGCTTCTGGTGCGCCACCGTCTGCCCGGTGGAGCAGTCGATCATGTCGCAGCCGGCGTCTTTGAGCATGCGTGCGAGCGCCATCAGGTCGTCGCCCGAGAGACCGCCCGGCGCCCAGTCGGTGGCGGAGATGCGCACCGACATCGGCTTGTCCTGCGGCCAGACGGCGCGGCAGGCGCGAAACACCTCGAGCGGGAAGCGCATGCGATTGCCGATCGGTCCGCCGTACTCGTCGCCGCGCGTGTTGGTGAGCGGCGAGATGAAGCTGCCGAGCAAGTAGCCGTGCGCCATGTGCAGCTCGAGCATGTCGAAGCCGGCCTGCTGCGCATAGTTCGTTGCCGTCACGAATTCGGCGATGATCTTGTCCATGTCCGCACGGCTCATCTCGCGCGGCACCTGCGACTCGCCCTCGTAGTACGGCAGCGGCGAGGCCGATACCAGCGGCCAGTTGCCGCTCTCCAGCGGATGGTCCATGCGCCCCCATCCGAGCTGCGTCGAGCCCTTGCGGCCGGCGTGGCCGATCTGCATGCACAGCTTCGCCTTCGAATTGGCGTGGCAGAAATCGGCGATGCGCTTGAAGGCATCGCGTTGCTGGTCGTTCCACAGGCCGGTGCATCCCGGCGAGATGCGCCCCTCGCGCGAAGTGCAGGTCATCTCCATGTACACCAGCCCCGCGCCGCCGATGGCGCGCGAGCCGTAGTGCACGAGATGCCAGTCGGTCGGCACGCCGTCGACCGCCGAGTACTGGTCCATCGGCGAGACCACCACGCGGTTCTCGAGCTTCATGCCGCGCAGGCGAAACGGCGTGAACATCGGCACCGGCGGGTTCGCCAGATCGACGTCGAAGCCCTTGGCGCGCACGTCGGCGGCGAACCAGCCCTGCACCTCGCGCACGAAATGCGGATCGCGCAGCTCGAGGTTCTCCCAGGTGATCTGCTTGGAGCGCGACATCACGCCGAAGGCGAACTGCAGCGGATCCATGCCCCAGTAGCGCTTCATGTGCTCGAACCAGGCGAGCGACACGTTGGCGGCATGCTGGGTCTTTTCGACTTCCTCGCGGCGGGCCGTGTCGTAGAGCCGCAGCGCGGCCTTTGGCGAAGTCTCCGTCCTCAGAGCCTCGAACAATGCGATCGCGTCCTCCATCGCGAGCTTGGTGCCCGAGCCGATGGAGAAGTGCGCGGTGGCCTTGGCGTCTCCCACCAGCACGACGTTGTCCATGACCCAGGTGCTGTTGGTGATGGTAGGGAAGTTGCGCCAGATGGAGCGGTTGGCGATGAGCGGGTGCCCGTCCAGCTCCGCGCCGAATACGCGCTCCAGCACGGGCAGCATCTGCGCCTCGCTCATCCGGTCGAAGCCGAAGTTCTTCCACGTGACTTCATCGGTCTCGATCACCCAGGTGGAGCGTCCCTGCTCGTACTGGTAGCAGTGCGCGAGGATGATGCCCTCTGGCGTCTCGCGGAAGAAATACTTGAATGCGTCGAGCGGCCTGGTCGAGCCGAGCCAGGTGAACTTGTTGGGGCGCAGGTCGGTGCTCGGCTTGAAGTGGTCCTTGTGCTTGTCGCGGATCTTCGAATTGATGCCGTCGGCGGCCACGATGAGATCCGAATCGGCAAATGGTCCGAGGTCCTCCACCTCGGTCTGGAAGCGAATCTGCACGCCGAGCTCGCGGCAGCGGTCCTGGAGGATCGCGAGCAGCGCGTTGCGCGAGCAACCGCAGAAGCCGTTGCCCCCCGAGCGCATCACGCGCCCCTTATACACGACGTCGACATCGCCCCAGTAGGCGAAGCGCCGGCGGATCCGTTCGTAGGTGACGGGATCGTAGGCCTTGAAGGTATCGAGCGTCTGGTCCGAGAACACGACGCCGAACCCGAAGGTGTCGTCGGGGCGGTTGCGCTCGTACACGGTGATGTCCCAGCGCGGCCACGCCTTCTTCGCGAGCAGCGCGAAATACAGTCCGCCGGGTCCGCCGCCGATGATGGTGACTTTCATGTTTCCCCCTCAGTCCGGGATGACCGCGGTCGCCTCGATTTCCAGCCGCGCCCGGTCCTCGACCAGACCGCTCACCTGCAGCACCGCCATCACGGGGTAGTGCTTGCCGATCAGCTCGCGGTACGCCGCGCCGACCTCCTTAAGCGAGGCGAGGTACTCCTGTTTGTCGAGCACGTACCAGGTCAGGCGCACCAGGTGCTCGGGGCGCCCGCCCGCCTCGGCCAGCACCGCGACGATGTTGGCGAGCGCCTGCCGGAACTGTCCGGCAAAGCCCCTTTCCTGCCACGCGCCCTCGCCCGTCCAGCCGACCTGCCCGGCGATATACACGGTCCGCCCGCCGCTCACCACGATGCCGTTGGAGAAGCCCTTTGGGCGGGCCCAGCCCGGAGGTTGCAGGATCTGCATCAGGTCGCTTTCCTCAGCTTGAAGCGCTGCAGCTTGCCGGTCTCGGTGCGCGGCAGCGCCTCGACGAACTCGACCGCGCGCGGATATTTGTAGGGCGCGATCACCCGCTTCACGTGCTGCTGGAGCTCCTCGATCATCGCCGCGCCCTTCTGGTAGCCCGGCTTGAGCACGACGAACGCCTTGACGATGGTGCCGCGCTCCTCGTCCGGCCAGCCGACCACGCCGCACTCGGCCACCGCAACGTGGCCGAGCAGCGCGCCCTCGACCTCCGGGCCGGCGATGTTGTAGCCCGCGGAGATGATCATGTCGTCGGTGCGCGCCTGGTAGAAAAAGTAGCCGTCCTGGTCCATCGCATAGGCGTCGCCGGTGATATTCCAGCCGCCTTGCACGTAGTTGGCCTGCCGCTCGTCGGCCAGGTAGCGGCAACCGGTCGGCCCTTTCACCGCCAGCCGGCCGACCTCGCCCGGCTTGCAGGGACGGCCCGCGTCGTCGAGCACGGTAGCCTGGTAGCCGGGGATCGCGTAGCCGGTGGCGCCGCGGCGCACGCGCTCGGGCGTATGGGAGATGAAAATGTGGATCATCTCGGTCGAGCCGATGCCGTCGATGATCTCGATGCCGGTGGCGCCCTTGAAGAGCTGCCGCGTCGCGTCGGGCAGCGCCTCACCCGCCGAGACGCATTTCTTCAGGCTGGAGAGGTCGTGGCCCTTCGCGATCCCCGCCATCGCGCGGAACATGGTCGGCGCGGTGAAGCACACCGTGGCGCGGAACCGACTGATGGTTTCGAGCAGGCTGTCGGGAGCGAGCCGCTCGACCAGCACGGTCGAGGCGCCGAAGCGCATCGGGAAGCACAGCATGCCTCCCAGGCCGAAAGTGAAGGCGATCGGCGGCGTGCCGCAGAACACGTCGTCCTTCGTCGGCTTGAGGCAGGAGCGCGGAAAGCAGTCGCACATGGCGATCACGTCGCGATGGAAGTGCATCGTCCCCTTGGGCTTGCCGGTGGTGCCGGAAGTGAAGGCGATGAGCGCGACGTCCTCGGCCGCCGTGTCGACGTTGCGGAAGCTCGCCGGCTGCGCCGCCGCCAGCGCGTCGAGCGCGTCCTGCCCGTCGTCGTACCAGTAGCAAATCGTCTGCAACGTCGGACAGGCGGGAAGCGCCGCCACCAGCTCCGCGTCGAGGCGCCTGTCGCACAGCGCGTGCGTGACCTGCGCCTTGTTGACGATGTCGGTGAGCTCCTTGGCGCGCAGCAGCGGCATGGTAGGCACCACGATGCCGCCCGCCTTGATCACCGCGAACCAGCACGCCGCCATCATCGGGTTGTTGGGGCCCCTGAGCAGCACGCGGTTGCCGGGCTTGAGGT
>Ga0316628_100002437_pt1 | contig 13812 bp, 9 predicted proteins | sample OWC_Aug_M2_C1_D5_FD_207648 | JGI IMG/M metagenome (GOLD analysis project Ga0316628, IMG submission 207648) | Wetland soil microbial communities from Old Woman Creek delta, Ohio, United States - OWC_Aug_M2_C1_D5_C | ecosystem: Environmental > Terrestrial > Soil > Wetlands | place: USA: Ohio... | reverse complement strand
GCAAAGGCGCGGCCTGCGACTTCGACAAAGATGCTGCGCACGCCTGCATGCTGCTGCCGGAGTACGTGATTCGCATCCAGCTTGGCAGCGGGAAAGCCTGTTTGGATTTCCTCTCCTCTGACCTCACGGCGGAGTACGTACACATCAACGCCGACTATTCCACCTAACGCCGCAACAAGCGGCGGGGACTGATTTCGGCACGCGCCGCAACGTTTGCGGGGTGGCCTTCAGATTGGCGGGTTCATACCCGGCAGCCCTGATATTTTCCATGATCGCCTGGTATGTCCGCGCATCGAGCTCGGGCTGCCGCGCCAGTACCCAGAGATAGTGGCGTTCCGGTTCGCCGACCACGGCATACTCGTAATCCGGCCCAAGATCAATCACCCAATACTTGCCGGAATAAGGTTTGAAGAGATTCAGCTTGAGCCGGGCGCAGGTCACCGGGTCAATCACGCGCGCCGTCCCCTTCACGGTCCGCATCTGGCCACCCATGGCCCGCCATGAAAGCACCATCTGGATGACGTCGTCCCCGGTCTGGTAATACTCGGCGATCACGTCTGACCGGCAGTCATGCTGGAACCAATTCGGGTAACGCGCCAGCTCATACCATTTGCCCATGTAGCGTTGAAGGTCAAGCCACCGGACTGACGTCAGTGGCCTTGATACGCAAGCCGGAGCGGCTTTTGCTATGGACGTTTCAATTGCCAGCGAGCCCGCGGGTTCAGGCCTGCGCAAAACCATATTCAGGACCCTCAATGCAGTCCAGAGAGACTGCGGCAAGCTACGCTGTGTGCCAATTGTGTAAATTGCCGGGATTCAGGCTCCGTAAAATTACGGCCTGCGGAACCGTCCCGATGCCGTTGTTTTACAGAGAGCGAAATGCTGAACTACTCCCAATTTTTTTTCCCGCCGGAGTCGCTGCACACTGAGTCATTCATCGAGGAGGACAGGAGGGCGGGGCATGATACGAAAGGAAGATGTCTCTCCTTCTGACAGCACTTCTCGCGCTGCGTTGCGTGGTAGCGCTCTCCCCGGCACGCCGAAGATCCTCTGTGTAGATGACAATGCGCCGTTCCTCTGCGCCTTCTCTGCGTTGCTGGAACTGGCGGGATTCTCGGTGACCGCGGCCAGCGACCCGGCGCAGGGTTTGGCGCTCATGAGCAACGGTGCGTTTGATCTGGCGATTCTTGACTACCACATGCCCGGCATGAATGGCGCGCAACTAGCCAGAAAGATACGGCGAAACAGGCCGGGTATGCCGGTAATTCTCCTTTCCGCGAACGAGTCCGTACCCGCTGCCGACTTGCGCGTGTTCAATCGCTATCTGGCCAAAGGGGAGGACTTTCGGGAAATCCTTCTAGCCGTCCGGTCCGCGCTGCCGGCCCCCGCAGGTGCACGGAGAGCATGCACCGGGAACAGTTGATGATGGCTCAGGCTACGTAACGAAAGGGAGAAACCCGGATAAGGCCGATCTTGATTGCGTACTGAATCAGCTCCGCGCTGGTGTGGATGCCCAGCGTGCGCATGATCTCATATTTGTATGACTCCGCTGTGCGCGTGGAGATTTTGAGAATCGAAGCCACTTCCTTCATGGTTTTGCCTTCGGCCACAAGCTGCAACACTTCGCGCTGTCTGCGAGTCAGCTTGGGACCGCCTGCTCCGGGATGACGAGCGGCTTCCGCGAGCAGGGAGATCAGGTCAACCGGGAACGAAGGACTCAAGTAGTTGCGGCCCCGCATCAGAGCGTCGACGGCTGAACGTATTTCATCGCCAGCGGCGAGTTTCAGGAGATAGCCGGAAGCTCCGGCGCGAAAAGCTTCCACGGCGAGGGCAGCATCAGCGTGCATGGTCAGCACCAGAAGCTTGCTGCGAATCCCGGCCTTCTTGAGCGCGTGAAGAGCATCAATGCCGTTCAGCAGCGGCATGGAAATATCCGTGACAATCACGTCGGGCTTGTGTTCGCGAGCCAGGGCCACCAGTTGCTGCCCGTTTTCCGCAGTGGCTACAACATCGTACTGCTGACCCAGCAACTTGCTTAGTCCTTCCGTAAGGACGCGGTGATCATCCGCCAAGAGTATTCTCGCCCGCATCGATGCCTGCCCCCTTGCGTAAACCGCTACCTCAAAAACAGCGTAGCTCATGGAGTATAAACCGCTCTTCGCGGCCTTTCATCACCGTAATTTTTCGGTATTTTCCATAATGAAAAAGGTGAGTAGAAAAAATTCCGTAGCCGGCCCCCGTCAGGACAGAATCGCTTCTATAATTCGCTTCTTAATAGTTGCAGAAGGGACTTCCCACGAGCTGCTCACGCCCTCATGTATGTATGAACTCAGCCGGCACATCACGTAAACGGAGTTCCTATAGAGCAATCGACCCCTCTGTTCACAGCGACGAAATGAGCGCTGCCGTACTCAACTCACTCCCTGCCCACATTGCCGTGCTGGATTCGCAAGGCACCATCCTGGCCGTGAATGATGCCTGGAACGCCTTCGCGATGAAGCACGGCAAGATGGAACATGCCAGGATAGGCGCCGGCATTAACTATTTCCAGGTCTGCCAGGAAGCGATCTCCCAGCGCGACCGGAAGGCGCAGCTCGCTGTAGAAGGAATCAAGGCTGTTCTCTCCGGCAAAATCCCCGAATTCAGGTGCGAATACTCTTGCTCCACAGGCGAGGGGAATCTCTGGTTTGAGATGTTCGTGTTTCCGCTGCGCGCCCGCCAGGGAGGCGCGGCGGTCATACACTATGACATCACGGAGCGCAAAGAGTCCCAACTAGCTCTCAAGGAGAGCGAACAACGCTTCCACCTTCTGACGGACAGCGCGCCAGTGCTCTTGTGGGCCACCGATGAACCGGGGAAACGCTGTTACTTCAACCGGCAGTGGCTTACCTTTACCGGCCGGCCTTTGGAAAAGGAGTTGGGCGAAGGGTGGCTGGAGGGCGTGCGTTCCGATGACCGCGATCTCTACCTGAACACGTACATGGCCGCCTTTCCCGAACGAAGGCCGTTCCAAGTGGAATACCGGCTGCGACGCGCGGATGGGCAATACAGGTGGGTGCTCGACAAAGGAGTGCCGTCTTTCTCGCCTCAAGGCGCATTTATGGGGTTTCTCGGAACAGCGGTTGACGTGACCGAGAGAAGGTCCGCACAACAGTCTGCTGAACAGGAATCGGCGTACCTCAAGCTGCTTCTCGACCTTCTGCTGGCCGTCAATGAAGCAACTTCTCCGGCGAACGCGTTTCAGGCCTGCCTGGAACATATCTGCGCGAAGATGAAGTGGCCTCTGGGGCATGTTTATTCGCGCAGCTCTGACGCGCGCCGGTGCCTTCGCTCCTCCCTCACCTGGCATGCGAAGGACCGCGCACGCTACGCTCCCCTGATCCGGATCTCGGAAGAAGTGGAACTGCCGCCGGGCAGTGGGCTCGCCGGCTCGGTCGTGGTCTCACGCAAACCCCTGTGGGTGCGCACTGGCGGCGTCCGGCACCAGTTCCCACGTGCCGCCGTGGCGTTTGATCTCGGCATCAAGAGCGCCCTCGCCGTGCCTGTGCTGAGCGGCGAAGACGTTCCGTTCGTGATGGAATTCGGCCTGGAGACCAGCCGCCGTCCGGACCCCAAGATTTTCGCGATCATGACTACCATCGCCTCGCAGATGGGACGGGTCCTGGAGGGAAAGCGGACGCGGCAGGAACTGGCGCTCAGCGAGCGGCGCTACCGCGCCTTCTTCGAGAAAACCACGGTGGGCGCAGGACAGGCCACACTCGAGGGCGTACTCACCGAGGCGAACAGCGCGCTCTGCCGCATCACCGGCTACTCGCGGCGTGAGTTGCTGGGCAAGAAGTTCACGGACTTGACCCACCCCGAGGACAAGCATATTGATGCGGTCTTTGGCCAATTGATCAGCGGAGAAATTGACAGCTACAAAACCAGGAAGCGAATCATCCGCAAGGAGGGCTCACCCATATGGGTCCAGTCTGACGCCGGCGTGGTGCGGAATGCGACGGGCAGGCCGTTACATACCGTAGCGGTTGTTCAGGACATCACCCAAGGGAAGCTGGCGGAAGAAGGGCTGCTCCAAGCGCGCGATGAACTCAGAGAGCTGGCGGCGCGGCTGATTACCGCACAAGAAGAGGAGCGCGCCCGCATTGGCCGGGAGCTGCATGACGGCATCAGCCAGCTTGTCGCCGCTCTGTCGCTGGATGTCACCAACATCAAGGAATCCTTGGCGGAGGGCAAGATCGAAATATCTCGGGGACTAAGCCGGCTTAAGCAAAGGATTTTCCGGCTGGCAAACAACATCCGGGAACTTTCGCATGAGCTTCATCCGGCGGTGCTGGAGCACGCCGGCCTGGTCGCGGCATTGCAATCGTTCTGCGCTGAGTTCCGCCACCGGGAGAAGATCACGGTCGGGCTCAAGGTCGGGGCCGTGCCCAAGCTGAAGGACCCTCAGGCGGCCCTGTCGATTTATCGCATCGTGCAGGAAGGGTTGCAAAATATTCGCAAGCATGCCCGCGTAAAAGCAGCCGAGGTTGAGCTGTCCTCCTCTCAAAAAGACCGCCTGGTGCTTCGCATTCACGATAAAGGCGCAGGTTTTGACCCTGCGGCAGCGCGTTCCGGGCTGGGTCTCACCAGTATTCGGGAAAGAGTGCATCTTCTCGGCGGAAGATTGAAAATCAACTCGGCTCCAGGTCGCGGTACCGAGTTGTTGATTGAAGTGCCCATCCGAAAATCCGTGAAGCGGCGAAAACTTCCCTCGCAACTACGTTGACACCACAAGCTACGGTCATTGCGGGACTTCTGAATCAAGTGTTCGGTTCCGAACAGACGCTTTCGCTAACGGACATCCACAGCTTGAGTCAAACGTATAAGAGCTGAGTTTTGTTCTTCTTTTCAACAACTTAGGCATTTGGCGCAGAGGCCGCCAAAATGCAACCCATAACCGGGACTTTTAAATCTGAAAGCTCCCGGCGAAGGCAAGTCAACACATGATCTGCGAAACTGGATACGGAATCATGGCGCACGCGGCAACAACAGATATCCACGGCTTTCCCGGAGCGCGCCGGGTACTGGTGGCTGAAGACCAGGAAGACGTAATCGCCGCTCTCCGGCTCCTCCTGAAGAACAGCGGATACCACGCTGAGTTCGTCAGGTCCCCGGCGGAAGCCCTGCGCGTATTAGGCAATCACCGCTTCGATGCAGTGTTGCTTGATTTGAACTACAGCCGTGACACCACGTCAGGAAGCGAAGGACTTGAGCTTATATCGCAAGTCCTGGCGCTCGACAGCACGCTGGCCGTGGTGGTGATGACCGCGTGGGGATCGATTGATCTCGCCGTCAAAGCGATGCATCGCGGCGCCTGTGACTTCGTGCAGAAACCCTGGGACAACCTGCAACTGTTGCGCGTTTTGGAGCAGCAGATGGAGCGCTCACAGGAGCTTCGCCGCAAGCGTCGCAGCGAACAACTGGAAGAGCAGGAAGCGGCGCAGATCCAGCGCGCGCTCATGCCGGGCGAGATCGCATTACACGACGGTCTGGCGATTGCGGCTGCATCGCAGTCCGCGCGGACCGTGGGCGGCGATTACTATGACGTAATCCACCTGGGCGAGCACCGCTCCGCGCTGTGCATCGCGGACGTGGTGGGCAAGGGCATGGGAGCCGCACTGCTGATGTCCAACCTGCAGGCCGCCGTCCGCGCGCTGGCGCCGGCGATCGCCGAGCCCAAGTCATTCTGCCAGCGCGTGAATGAGACCGTCCTGGCCAATACAGTACCGGGCAAGTTCATTACCTTCTTTTATTGCGTGGTTGACTCCGGCGAAAAGCGCATCTGCTACACCAATGCAGGCCATAACTGGCCCATCCTCGCCAGGGCCGATGGCAGTTACCAGCGCCTCAACAGCGAAGACGTGGTCCTGGGTACCGTGCATGATTGGGCCTATCGGCAGCATGGAAGCGAATTGCGACGCGGTGATCGTTTGGTCCTGTTCACGGATGGCATTACCGAATGCCTCAACGCAGACGGCGTTGAATTTGGGGAAGAACGACTGGTCAGCCTGGTCACGAGCAATGTCAACCTGCCCGCCGTGGAGCTACGGGATACGATCTTCCAATCTGCCCGCGCCCATTGCAACAGCGCCTTGGACGACGATGCCACCCTGATCGTGGTAGCGGTCCATTAAACATGAATGTGTGATGTTCAAATTAAACCGTCTATCAGGCCCACAGCCTGCATAAGTCTTCCACCGGCGATTTCTTTCCTGTAAGATGCGATACCGTAAGCCAGGACTACCTTCCCCCAAACTTAGCTGACATGCACGGTTTTTACAGTCGTTTTCTCGAATCCGCAGAGAAGTTCCCTGACCGCGTCGCGGCCGACTTGCAACGCACTTCGGGCTCGGTAGAGAGCCATACCTATGCCGAACTTCGCCGGATGGGCGAATCGGTGGGCCGCTGGCTGCACGACTCCGGAATGTCCGCGGGCGTCCGGTGCGCCATCATGGCCGGCAACGGTCCCATGTGGGTGGCGGCCTACCTGGGCGCGATGTCCGCCGGGGCCGTGGCTGTGCCGCTGGACACCGCTTTCAACGCCCACCAAGTGAACAAACTGCTTTGGGATTGCGGCGCTGCCATCATTTTCACGGATGCCAAACACCTGGCCGTGGTGGAGAAAGCAGTGGAAGAAACGCTGGTGCGCATCGTGATGATCGATGGCTCCGGCGAAGGACGCTACTCCAACCTGCTGGGCATGTTCGCCGCCGGCCCGGGCGATTTCAAACCCGCGCCAATCAGCGACAGCGACCTGGCCGTGATCATGTACACGTCCGGGACCACGTCTGATCCCAAGGGCGTGATGCTCACGCATGCCAATCTCAAGGCAGAAGCCGGGGCGGTCTTCGGCTTTATCAATATCAGCGAGCGCGACTCCATTCTCGCCGTCCTGCCGCTTTTCCATGCGCTGGCGCAAATGGCCAACCTGCTGCTTCCCTTTGCCGCCGGGGCGCGCATCGTGTACCTGGAAGAGATGAACACCACGGAGTTGCTGCGTGCCTTGAGCGAGCGGGACATCACGCTGTTCTGTTGCGTGCCGCAGTTCTTCTACCTGATCCATGAGCGGGTGATGCAGGAAGTGAAGAAACGCCCGTGGGCGGCGCGCACGGCCTTTCGCGCGCTGATGGCCGTTTCCAGGGCCGGCCGCGCGATCGGATTGAATACCGGCAAGTTGTTTTTCAGCAGAGTCCACAAACTTCTCGGCCCCAAAATGCGCTATTTGATCACCGGAGGCTCCGCGTTCGACCCCAAAATCGGCCGCGATCTGCAGAAGCTCGGCTTCAACGTACTCCAGGCCTACGGACTCACCGAAACCAGCGGCGGGGCGACCTGCACGCACCCGAAAGGTAACGTCATGGGGTCCGTGGGCCAGGCTTTGCCGGGAGTGCAGGTCAAGATCGTGGACCCGCAGCCTGCCGAAGGGTTGGCATATCCGGTGGGTGAAGTCGCGATCGGCGGCGGCATCGTCATGAAGGGCTACTACAACCGCCCGGACGCCACCGCCGAGTCCATCCGCGACGGATGGCTGCACAGCGGCGATCTCGGCTACCTCGACGAGCGAGGCATCCTCTTCATCACCGGACGCAAGAAAGAGATCATTGTTCTCAGCTCGGGCAAGAACATTTACCCCGAAGAGATCGAGACCCATTACATGCGCTCTCCTTTTATCAAGGAGATCTGCGTGATGGGCCTGACCAACCGTCCGGGCGAGCCCTTCTCGGAACGCCTGCACGCGGTGATTGTTCCCGATTTTGACGTGTTGCGCGAACGCAAAATCGTGAATGCGCGCGAGGTGGTCCGCTTTGACGTGGAGAACCTCTCCATGGAACTGCCCAGCACCAAGCGCATCTTGAGTTTCGATCTCTGGCCCGATCCCCTGCCCCGCACCACCACGCGCAAGTTAAAGCGCTTTGAGATCCAGAAGCGCGTGATGGCCGGCGAACGCACCGGTCAAGAGAGCGCAGGCGCCGCGGCAGAAGAACCTACGGCCGAAGAAGCCGTCTGGCTGGCGCAGCCGGAAGTGCAGAAAGCGATAGCCGTGGTCCGCGCGGCCGGCAAGTCACAGAAACCGGTTATGCCTTCTTCCAATCTTGAGCTGGATCTGGGATTCGATTCCATGGAGCGCGTTGAGCTGGTGGTTGCGCTGGAGCGGGAACTGGGCGCAGAGGCCGATGACAAAGTCATTTCTCAGGTCTATACCGTGCGCGAGCTGGTGGATGCCATCCTGCAAGCGCGCGGCGGTTCCTCCCCGGCCCGCCCTGCGTTGCCCGGCTGGGACGCAGTTCTCGCCTCAGATCCCGACGACCCTGCCGTGCTCTCTTCCCTGCACAGCAGTGTGGTGTTTACCTTTTTCTGGTTTGTCATGTGCAAGGCCGCCGGTCTGGTGGCGCGAGTTTTTTTCAGGCTGCGGGTAAGCGGCAAGGAAAAGCTGCCCAAGAAAGGCCCATTCATTCTCTCGCCCAACCATCAGAGCTTCCTGGATGGCCCGGTAGTCGCCACGCAAATCCCCTGGCGGCTGTTCAAAGACATGTTCTACGTAGGTACCAGCGAGATTTTCGGCGACGGCTTTTTCAAGTTCCTAGGCCAGACATTCAAGCTGGTTGCCGTTGATCCGGATTCCAATCTGGTGAACGCAATGCGCGCCGGCGCCTACGGCCTGAAACAGGGCAGGAACCTTGTGCTCTACCCTGAAGGGGAGCGCTCGATTGACGGCACCCCCAAGAAGTTCAAGAAAGGCGCAGCGATTCTTGCCGCGCACCTCAAAGTACCGATTTATCCCGTCGCCCTGGAAGGCTTCTATGAAGCGTGGCCGCGCAGCCGGAAGTTTCCGCGATTGTCGAAGTTGCGCGTCCGCTTCGGCGATCCCATCTTTCCGCCCGACTCGCTGAAAAATCCTGAAGAATCCTATAAACAGCTTACGGAGAAGCTGCGCAACCGCGTGGTGGACATGTGGGAGGAAATGCGGGCGAAGCAGGAAGAACGGGAGCCGGTGCCGGCAGGAGATTAGATCAGCGGTCTTCATCCGCGTTCCACCGGCACGTGTTTGAGCGTAATCCGTGTGGTTGCCAGGTTCGCCGGAACTGAGCGTCAGCAGTGAGAACTCGCGGCTCATGGGCCCGGATGCCGGCATTGTGGCCCTTAAAGAACAAAAGCGCACCGACCGGTGCGCTTTTCTACGGCAATCAATCGCTCGGATTACGGATGGAAATCAATCTTGATCTCAGTGGTTTGCTCAATCGGCTGACCGTTCAGCCTGGCAGGCTTGAACACCCACTGTTGCACGGCGTCAAAAGCGGCGTCGCGGAATACCGGCTGGCCGCTGATCAGTTTCGGGTTATGCGCCCTTCCGTCTTTCCCGACCGTCACTTGAACCACGGCCTGCCCGCTCAGGCGGCGGACTTTGGCGAGGGCGGGATAAACGGGCGGCACGGTCTTGAGGACCTTGAGGGGCTCAAGTTCTGACCTGGCCAGAGCCGCTGGGGGCGCGCCACCCACAGGTCGCGCGAGCGCGGAAAGAGAGCCCGACGTGTTACCGGACGGAACCGAAAATGTGGGCGCCACATCTGCGCCCTGCACATTCTCATTCGCCCTGATCTGTGACGGCCCGGACAAGAGCGCCACAGTGGAGGGCGCCGGCTTTTCTGGCTCCGTTACGTTTTCCCGCTCAGGAGCCCTTTGAGCGTTCTTGTCAGACTTCCTGACGCTGTCAGGCGCACTGGTTGCCGCGATGCTTCTGGCTGCGGCATGGCTGAAAGTGCTGTTGTTGCCGGCACTGGACGCAGAGGCCGGATTCTCCGAGGCACTCACAGGGACATTCGCTGTGGTTGTCATCGCCTGGGATTGTTGGACTTGTTGCGGCTGCACTGGTTCTGTGGCTGGATTCGCCGTTTCCTGCGCCCGCTGCGCCGGAACCGGCGTGTGCATCTTCAGGAAGGCGAAACTTGCGCCGGCAGCGATCAACAGGACTGCGACTACGCCCAAAATCTTAACGTTGGCGCCGGATTTCTTTTCTTCCGCGGCAACGGCATCAAAAGTCCCAAAGCTGGCGCGGACCTCGGCCCTTTTCTCTTCCTTTCTCGGAAACGGGACAGGATCGACCTTTGACACCACCGGAAACGAGCTGCGCGCAGTCGCCGCAGTTGCAGGCTTGATCCCAACCGGAGGGGGAGCAAACGGCTCAGCCGCAGCCGGCTGGACCACAGCGATTTCCGGCGTAACGGCGCGCGCGGGTTCGGGCGTGCCGCCTTCGTCGCGGGCGCGGCGGTCCTTCTGCAAGAGCACCGTGATCTGGTCGGCCATGGTCTTGAGCACGGCCACGTGAGTGATGGTAAAGGCGTGTGCGGTTGGCGCAAAGCAGGCCAGCACGCCGACGACTTTGTTCTCCTCGCGGATCGGGGTAACGACCATGGAGCGGATGCCCAGAGCACGGATGGCAGCAAGATCAACGCGCGTGTCCGTTTCCGCATCGTCGCAGCGCAATTCCTTGCCGCTCTGAATGCACAGTCCTGTAAAGCTGCCTTCCACGCGCAGGGCCGTACCTACTTCAGGGGCGGCGGCGCCGCTGCGGGCGCGGCAGATGATTTCGTCCGCGTTGCCCTCGCTGAGGGCAATGGCCGTGCCGGACGCGTTGGTGAAGGCCTGGGCGCGCTGAGCGATGAGCGTTAGTTCGTCGCCCGCTGCCCTCAGCCTGGGTTTCGCGGTATCTGTTGGTTGTGTCGCCATGGTTGCGCCGTCCTGCAAAAAGCTTTTTCTCCTCATTACCCGCGGCACACCGTCACAAGACGTGCGCCACAAAACCTGTTGAACACCCGGAAGCAGCAAAACCGCAACATTACGAGGCGGTGTGGGCGGTAAGGCTGATCAACCGGCACAAGTACCCACCCCCCTCAACCTCGCGCCGTAAACGTGCGGAACAACACGAATTCGGCGGCCAGGGCCTCGCCTTACGGCCAGACCCGCTTTGTTTTGTCGGCGCCGTTTGCGGCCACGGTCTGCACCGCCACAGGGCGCGCCGTTTCCGCTGAAACCGGGGCGCCTCCGCCCTCCAGAATGCGCGCGGCCACGCGCAGAGCTTCGATCTCCGCCTGCAAGCCCGAGATCTGCGCCTGGTAGATCGCGATCTGGTTTTCCTTCTCTTTTATCGCGTCATAAATATTGGTCATTGTTTTGGCCTTTCGGTCGCGAATATATCAACTGCTGAACCATTGTCAACGTAACCCCAGGTACTACTGTTCAGTGCTTTACCCTAGCCAGATGTACCGATGGTGTGTGAACTAGTGGACGAAGGTAACTTTGGAATTCGCCGGTGGAGGCAAAACCGGGACAAACTACCCCTAAAACACCAGCAAAAGACGGAGTTGGGTGGCACAGGGGAAGACCAAGAGACAATTCTGCAAATTGACTTTCAGCACGTTACTTTGGTTACGTGTTTCGAATCAACAGTCAGCGTTTTGTAGCGACTAGTCGGACGCGCCGGGGCTGAGCGCACCGGCGGGGACATGCGCAACAACCATCTCCCTGGTCATTTGCTGCCACACTGCAGCCAGCACGCTGCCAATGAGCATCAGAGCAACGCACAACCCGACCCACATGCCCATTGCGCCGAGCCGCAGCTTGAAGCAGAGCAGGGCCCCGAGCGGCAAACCGAAGATCCAGTAGCCGAAGAGGTTGGCCAGCATGGGAGTATGCGTGTTGCCCAGGCCGCGCAGAGCGCCGGTGGCGACCACTTGCAGCCCATCGAACAACTGAAAGACCGCAGCCACGATCAACAAGGTTGCTCCGGCGCGCACCACGTCGAGTTGCGGCGTGTAGATGCGCGCGATCTGGTGTCCGAAGAGAAACAGGCACAAACCCGAGCAGGCCATAAAGCACATGCCGAAAAAGAGGGCCGTCCAGCCGGAGCGTGCAGCGCCGTGAACGTCACGGGATCCCAAGGCGTGTCCTACGCGCACAGCCGCCGCTGAGCTGATGCCCAGCGGCACCATGTAGGTGAAGCTGGCCACGTTGAGAGCAATCTGGTGCCCGGCCAGAGGAACGGGGCCAAGCCGGCCGATCATATAGGTGGCCGCCGTAAAGGCGCCAATCTCAAAAAGAAGCTGCGAGGCAGCGGGGAAACCCAGCCGCAGCATTTCGCGGATGCGCGTTGACTCCAACTGGCGCGAAGCCTGCCACAAGCCGCTCTGGCGTTTGCGATCGTAGTACAAGACAGCCAGGGCCAGGACCACCGCCATGTAAACGCGTGAGGCGCACGTAGACCATCCACTGCCGGTTACGCCCATGCGGGGGAAGCCGAAATGTCCGTACACCAGCGCATAATTTCCGGCCAGATTCACCAGATTGGCGGAAATCAGGGTGAACACTACCGGCCTGACAATCCCCATCGATTGCAAGTACCGCCGCAGGACGAAATAAAGCGCCAGGGGCAGCGTACTCCAGACCAGCGCTTTGAGAAATGGAACGGTCTGTGCCACCAGGGCCGGCTCCAGGCCGAAATGGGGAAAAAGCGGCAGGCATGACAGCACGAACAACATCAATATGGGTGAAAGAGCAAAGGCCAGATACAGAGCGTTCCACAGCGTGCGATGGCATTGCTCCAGCTTCCCTGCTCCATAAGCCTGTGCCACCAGAGTGTCCAGGCCGAGAAAGATGCCGCTGCCAAAAATTCCGATGGTGTAAAACAGCGTTGTGCCCAGGCTGACGGCGCCGATGGCGGTGGCGCTGTCCGGCAGGCGCCCGACCATGACCGTGTCAATGAATCCCATGGTCAGCCAGCCGAGTTCGGTCAGCGCCATCGATGTGGCCAAATGCAACATCGGCCGAAATTCCTGGCGCATTTCCCGGAGATGAAGCATCTTTCGATTTAACCACATTGGGACAGACAGGACGTTGCAGTGGCTGAATGCTGACCGGCATTATTCATCATGCTTCTGGGAGTGGCCCGAAAACGCGCATGAATTCTGGTGGGGCGGCACGAAACACGATTGTTGTGAAATCAGCGGACTGTTGGACGAGTTTAGGCGAGAGGTTCATCGTTGAAACTCCCTGAATCTGCATTGGCAAGGGAGACATCCTCGGGGCCCTTCGACTCACCCTTAGTCCCCATTCCCCTTCGCAAGCTCAGGGACAGGGTCCTGCGGGCTCGCTCAGGGTGACAGCGGTTCGACGAAATGGTCCCCGAAGCCTCATCGAGAGTGACGAATGAAAGCCGAGTGCTGAATGCTTCTTTTCCAATTGACAACTGCGCTGCTGGTTGGCTAAAGTTAGCAGCGAAATGGCCTATCTGACTCATCGCCATCACCATCATCACCACGCGGCGAACGTGTCGGCAGCGGCCTCGAAGAATTAGAGCAACGCAATCATAAGAAACGAGAGCCCGCCGAGACGAAACCGAATCGGCGGGTTTTTTATTTGCCCATAATGCGGCGAGGTGACTATGCAAATCGACTTTGACAAGATGGACGGCCTGGCGCCGGCGATCGTGCAGGAAGATTCCACGGGCGAAGTGCTGATGGTGGGCTTCATGAACGCCGAGGCCTGGGCAAAAACGGCGGAAACCGGCTACGTGACGTTTTATTCCCGCACCCGGCAGAAGCTGTGGATGAAGGGCGAGACTTCCGGGAATCGCCTGCGCGTGGTCTCCGCCTTGACGGATTGCGACCGCGACACCTTGCTCTTCCGCGTCTTTGTGGAAGGCGACGGCCTGGTCTGCCACACCGGCACCAAGTCCTGCTTCACCGAACCGGTGCAGGTCAAGACCATGGAGGCCCAGCG
>Ga0316628_100002436_pt1 | contig 13812 bp, 8 predicted proteins | sample OWC_Aug_M2_C1_D5_FD_207648 | JGI IMG/M metagenome (GOLD analysis project Ga0316628, IMG submission 207648) | Wetland soil microbial communities from Old Woman Creek delta, Ohio, United States - OWC_Aug_M2_C1_D5_C | ecosystem: Environmental > Terrestrial > Soil > Wetlands | place: USA: Ohio... | reverse complement strand
CGGATAACCAAAGGCCGTTCCACCATCGAATTCGGATCGGAGAGGGGCCACGCGCTACGGACAACCGTCGAGAGCGCGCGTCACCGCCGTGACCAGCTCGTCCACGGTCACGGCTACATCTCCGTTGGAATCCATTGCCCCGCATTCCGAGAGAGGCAGGGTGCCGAGCGTAATGTTCACCCCCTTCACCAGCTCGTCGACCGCGACCATCCCGTCGCCGTTGCAATCGCCGACGCAGAGGTTCGCCTTCTCGGCGAGCACTGTCGTTCTGACGAAGAACGACATGGCGGACTCCAGGGCCGGCGACGTCGTCGTGACCTCGCCGCTGAAATCCATGTCGGTATTGGCGCGGAGGGTACCCGGACCGCTGACGTTCACCGTCAGCGTGACTTCTTCGCCAGGCACGAGACTCCCCAGGGCGCAGCTCACGAGGTTGCCGTCGAGGGTACAACTGCCCTTGGTCGTGGTGACGGCGCCGATCACGAGTTCGGGCGGAAGCTCTCCGTCGAGAGTGACCTCGCCGGCAACCAGTCCATCACCAACCGAGGGCACGCCATTGGTGACCGTCAGCTGGTACTGAAAAGGCAAGCCGTCCTCGATTTGCGTCTGCAACACCTCGTCCTCGCCGGCCCAACCGATGTACTCGCCCATCACGAAGTGACCGTCTTGATCGAAATAGGAACGGCCGAACTTGTGGATCCGGTGATAGCCGCTGTCGGCGACGTACAGGTTCCCCTGCGAGCCCGCCTCGATCCCCTGACCATTCCCGAGCCAGCCGTCGAGCACGGCTCCGTCCTGGATCGGGCCGAACTCACCCAGATAGTCGGCCGAATGGTTGTCGACGATGTGGAACGCAAACACGTGTGATTTGTCGGTGATGAAGGCGATCTCCTGCTGGCTATCGACCCGCGCGTAGGAGAGGTTGCGCACATCCAGCCGGTGATGGGGGTCGCTGCTGTTCTCGAACTTCCATTCGGCCGCGCACAGCTCGCTCGCCTGCGCATCGTTGCTGCCGTTGCCGGTGATGAAGTCGGTGCGGCAGCGGTTGAGGAACATCTCGGCAGAGCTCGAACCCGGCTCCAGAATCGTCGAGTAGTAGAGGAAGCCATCGCGATCGAGCACGAAGGCGTCGTTCATCGGCCAGTCCTCGGCTCCGGGCCCGAATCGCATTTGCCCCAGGAAGTTGCCGTCGCGGTCCCATTTCGAAATACGGCGCCGGGTGTCGGCGCTCTTGTCCACGCAGGAGAAGGAATCGTCCAAGACGTAGTGGGTGCCGTCGTCGGTCACATGGACGAAGCGCGCGTCGAAGACGAAATTCAACGGGGGATTCAAACCCTGTTGGCAGTATTTGTGAGTAATGTAGGCGTAGACATCCTGGCCCGGCACGTAGTCCTCGCCCAGGCCATCCTCCGGCTTGGTGCGGTAATCGTCGATGAAGAACGGGTACAGGGGAGCGACGAACTCACCGTGTTGTGGACGCGCTTCGATGCTGAACCATAAAGGGTCGAATCGTCCGTCGAGGAAGTCGACATCGTGCCCGGTGAGCCGGATGTCCACGGGCTGGCCCGTGAGCGTTTCCGCAGACGCATCGTTGGCGGTCGGCGGCGTATTGCTGCCGGGCGTCTTCACCGTGATCCACTGGGACTTCTGCGATTGGTTGCCGGACCGCCGCCGTCCAGGAATCGATCGCCGCGGTTGACCCATCTCCCCTGAGTGGTATGGACGCCGCTGGCCGAACGGAGATCAGAGATGCCTGATGCAACCATCGACAACGTCCGCATCCACTACAGCGTGGTCGGCGAAGGCGACCCGCTGCTGCTGATCATGGGCTACGGCATGCCGGGCGAGGCCTGGCTGGGCTCCCTGCCCTTCCTGCAAGGCTTCCGGGCGATCTACTACGACAACCGCGGCACCGGTCAGAGCGACAAGCCGGCGGGCCCATACACGATCGTGCAGATGGCGGACGACGCGGCCGGCCTGCTCGATCACCTCGGCATCGAGCGCGCCCACGTCTACGGCGTGTCGATGGGCGGGATGATCGCGCAGGAGCTGGTCTTGCGGCATCCCGGCAAGGTGCGCTCGGTGGTGCTCGGCTGCACCATGTGCGGCGGCGTGCACGCCAAGGTGGCCGACTGGGAGACCCTCGATGCGCTGTTCGAGGTGATCAAGGGCATGGGCACGATGGACCCGAAAGAATGGGTCGAGCGGCAGCTTCCCCTGATCTTCCCTCGGCCATGGGTTGACGCCAACCCCGCCATCCGCGAGCTGCTGCTGCTGGGCGCACAGATGATGCCGCACACCCCGCCCGACACCGCCCAGCACGCCATGGAAGGGATCGTCGGCTGGAGCACCTACGATCGGCTACCGCAGATCAAGGCGCCGACACTGGTCGTCCACGGTGACCAAGATGTTCTCATTCCGGTCGACAACGCCTACCTGCTCGCCAAACGCATCCCCGGTGCGCAGCTCCACATCATCAAGGGCGCGGGCCACGGCTATCCGGCGCAGGACCCGGTCGCCGTGCATCAGGTGGTGACGGACTTCTTCCACGCTCATTAGAAGAAGAGGACGGCTGAAAGCTTCGAAGGTCGGCTTCCACGCAAATCAGGAAACGCCCACCCCGCCCTGCCGCCGCTCGGTCGCGGAAAGAAAGGGCTAGCGTGGAGGCGCTACGGCGCCGTCGAGGTCGTCGCGGCGCCTTTTTCGGGCGAAGGCAGGTGCTTCAGGAACGCCACGATGTCCAGCAGCTCCCGCACCGTCATGATCGTGGTGTAATCCCCCATCTTGGACGATTTCTTGTCGAGGCCCCTGTAGTGCTCGATCTCCCCCGAGATGTACTTGTGACTGTCCATGATGGACTCGGCGAGAAACTCCGCCGGCAGCTTGCTGTACGCCGGCACTAAATCGGGGCCGACACCGCCGCTGCCGCGCTCCTCCGGAAGACCGGCGCCGGGTACCTTGTGGCAACCGTAGCATTGCATCTTGCGAAAAGCCTCCTTGCCCGCCACCGGGTCGCCTTTCGGCATGCCGAACTTCCAGCCCTTGGGCAACTGAGGAGCTTTCGCCTCAGAAGCCTGGCTGCTGAACGCCCATCCCAACAGGCCCAAGGCCAGGAGTGTCAATCGCAACGTCTTCCGCATGGCGTGACCCTCATATCTGACAATCGCCGACGCGTCGAGATCTGAAAGGAGGGTTGGGTGGGCGGAGCCAGCGGCCCGCCCACCCAAGGGCGCAGAGGAAAGGAGGAAGAGAGTCTCCACCGGTCGACAGTGTTTGCTCGAAGACGCCGGCGGAGGGCATCGGTTTCCTGGTACAGCAACGCGCATGCCTACCCATCCTAGCCACAAGCGGCGCCTACCCGAGCACATTTCCCCCTGCTGTTCTCCAGACGATAAGAAGATTTTCGCGTCAACCGGAAGAACAACCGGCTGTTGCGTCGCCTCCCGTTTCCTCGCACCGCCCTTTCTGTCCGGGCACCGCCCGACAGCGACTGCCGTCAGACACCTCACCTTCACCTCACATTTGCTGACGAAGCTCATTCTGTGTAAGTAGCCGATCCCGTGGATGTGAGGCGGCAGGTTTCCTCGGTATGCGATGGCATCGCGCCGGTGTGTCAACGGTTCTCACCCCCGGGCGCGGCTGAGGGGGCACGGGGCCGGTCGGAATGTCGATGACCACCCGTCTCGCACATCAGGCGCTGCTGCAGGCAATCAGCCGCGTGCAACTGCTGCCGATCGGCAGCGGCGACTCCCTGCTTTTCGACGAGATCCTTGCCCACATCCTGCAACTGACCGACAGTGAGTACGGTTTCGTCGCCGAGATCGTCCGCAACGCCGGCGACACTCCTTTTGTGCGGACGCGCGCGATCACGCACAACGACTGGTCCCAGGATCGCACCACTCCTTACGAAGTCGCCGGGGGCGACGGCCACCATCGTTCTCTCGCGACCCTCTTCTCCACGATTGCCGGATCCGGAAAGCCGCTGATCGCACGATCCGTCGCACCGGCGCAGAGCACCTCGCTGCCGCCGCCGACGACCGTGCTGGGCCTGCCGCTGCAGCGCGGCGATCGATCGTTGGGCCTGATCGGCATCGGAAACCGCTCCGGGGGATACGACGCCGCGCTCGTCAGCGATCTACAACCGTTTTTGCATACATGTGCCACCTTGATGGACGGGCACCGCAACGAGCGCACGCGGCGGGAGACGGAGGCACACCTCCGGCGCAGCGAGGAACAGTTCCGCTCGGTGACCGAGAATGCTCTGGACCTCGTCTCGATTCTGCGGCGCGATGGAACCGTCGAGTACGCCAGCCCGTCGCACGAGCGGATCCTCGGCTATGCCGCGGCCGAGCTGGTGGGCAAGAATCTGTTCTCCTTCATTGCGCCGGAGGATCTGCCGCGCGGGCTGACGGAGGACGCGGTCGACCCCGAACGCAGCGACGGCCCGGTCGTCCAGTTTCGCTTCCGGCATCGCGACGGCTCCTGGCGTGTTCTCGAAGGCATCGGCAAGAGCATCGTCGACGGCGCGAGCGCCGCCGCCATCGTCGTCAACGCTCGCGATGTCACCGAGCACAGGAAAGCTGCAGCCGAGTTGAGGAATGCCCTTTCGCTCCTGAGCGCAACCATCGAATCCACCGCCGACGCGCTGCTGGTCGTCGATCGCCAGAACCGGATCGTAAGCTTCAACCGGAAGTTCCTGGAGATGTGGCGCATTCCCGATTCAGCCATCGCCGTCGGCGACGACGCGGAGGCATTGTCCTTCACGTTGAATCGGCTCAAAGATCCCGCCCGCTTCCGGCAGTGGCAGTTGGAGCTGCAAACACAGCCCGATGCCGAGGGTTGCGACCTGGTCGAGTTCTGCGACGGGCAAATCTTCGAGCGCTACTCGCAACCGCAACGGGTGGCGGGCGTCAGTGTCGGGCGCGTGTGGAGTTTTCGCGACGTCACCGAGCGCAAGCGCGCCGAGGAGACCCGGAAACTGGAAACGCAGATCGCCGCGGCTTTGGCGCGGGTGGGCCGCGAGATGATCACCTCGCTCGATACACCGGTGCTGCTCGACCGCGTCTGCCAGCTGAGCGTCGACACGCTCGGCTGCGAGTTCAGCCGCACGCTGCTCTACCGCCCGGGCGAAGCCGCCTACCTGCCCGTGGCCGGCCACGGTCATACCCCGGAGCAATGGGAGGCGCTGCGCGTCGTGCAGTTGCCGACCCGGGTCATGCTCCCCCTTCTCGCCCGGCTCGAGCGGGAGGACGTCGTGACGGTGGACGCGGCCGCCCCGGAGGAGCTGCAGCCGCTGGCACGGGCGATGGCCGATGGTGCCACCAGCACGCTCTACGTTGCCCTGCGACGCGGCGGCGAGCTCACCGGCGTGCTCAGCGCCGGCTATCGCGTCGTGCCGCAGGCTTTCACCCCCGCGCAGCGGCGCATCGCCGCCGCCATCGCGCAGCTGGCGTCTTTTGCCCTGGAAAACGCCCGCCTGTTCGAGGAGCTGGAGAATGCAACCCGGCTGCGGGCCGACTTCGTGGCCACGATGTCCCATGAGCTGCGCACGCCACTGCACATCATCATGGGCTACGCCGACCTGCTCCTGGAGGGCGAGTTCGGGGCCCTGCTGCCGGAACAGGCCAACCGGCTGCAGCGCCTCGCCAAGAACGCGCATGCCCTGCTCGATCTGATCAACGCCACCCTCGACGTCAGTCGGCTCGAGGGCGGACGCGTGCCGTTGAAAGTGCGCGACATTCACCTCCCGGACTTCATCGCCGAGCTCGATACCGACTTGCGCGAGTGGCTCGACAAGCCGAAGGTGCGGCTGACCTGCACCACCGCCGCCGGGCTTCCCACCCTCCGCAGCGATCCGACCAAGCTCAAGGTCGTCCTCAAGAACCTGGTCGGCAACGCCCTCAAGTTCACCGAGCAGGGCAGCGTCGACCTCGACGTCCGGTCGGCCGACGGCGGCATCGTCTTCAGCGTGACCGACACCGGCATCGGTATCGCGCCCGACGCCCGCTCCTTCATCTTCGAACCCTTCCGTCAGGCCGAAGCCGCCATGACGCGCAGCTTCGGGGGGGCCGGGCTGGGTCTCTACATCGTGCGCCGGCTGCTCGACATGCTGGCCGGCAGCATCGAACTAGAGAGCGAGGTCGGCCGCGGCTCGGTCTTCCGCGTCTGGATCCCGCTGCGGCACGATCTCGACGACGCGCCGGCGTCTGCGCGCTAGCGTGCTCCGATCAGCCCTCTGCGAGCTGCCGCCGTCGCGCCGGGCGCTCGACTTGCCTGAGGATCTTCTTGCGCAGGCGAATCGACTGCGGCGTCACCTCCACCAGCTCGTCGTCGTCGATCCACTCGACGCCAGCTTCGAGACCCATCTCGCGGTGCGGCGTGATGATGATGTTCTCGTCACGCCCGGCGGCGCGGATGTTGGTCAGCTTCTTCTCGCGGCAGATGTTGACGTTGAGATCGCTCTCGCGCGAGTACTCTCCGACGACCATTCCTTCGTAGACGCGCGTGCCCGGGGCGATGAACAGGGTGCCGCGCTCCTGCAGGTGGAAAATGGCATAGGGAGGCGCCACCCCTTCGCGATCCGACACCATCGCGCCATTGGTGCGCGACTGGATCGGCCCGTGCCAGGGCGCCCAGCCGTTGAAGAGGGCGTTCATGATGCCCGTGCCGCGGGTGTCGGTCAGGAAGCGTGACCGGAAACCGATCAGACCGCGGGACGGAACGGCGAACTCCAGCCGCACGCGGCCGGAGCCGGCGTGCACCATCTTCGTCATCTTGCCGCGCCGTACGGCGAGCAGCTGCGAGACCACCCCGATGTAGTCTTCGGGAATGTCGATCACCAGCAGCTCCACCGGCTCGTGCAGGGCGCCGTCGACGTCGCGGGTCACCACGGTCGGTTTGGAGACCTGCAGCTCGTATCCTTCGCGCCGCATCGTCTCGATCAAGATGGCGAGCTGAAGCTCGCCGCGTCCGGTCACCCGCAACGCGTCCGGCGAGTCGGTGTCCTCGATGCGCAGGCTGACGTTTCGGCGTTGCTCCTGCAGGAGACGCTCGCGCAGCTTGCGCGAGGTGACGAAGTCGCCCTCGCGGCCGGCCCACGGGGAGTTGTTGACGCAGAAGATCATCGCGATGGTCGGCTCGTCGACCCGAATGGCGGGTAGCGGCCGCGGCTGCTCGCGATCGGCGATCGTATCGCCGATCTGGATGTCCTCGATGCCGGCCACGGCGACGATATCTCCGGCGCTCGCCGAGCTCATCTCCATCCGCTTGAGGCCGTGCCACCCGTAGATCTGCGTCACCTTCACCGGTTGCTGCGTGCCGTCGGCGCGGCAGAGGGTGTACAGGCCCGCGCTCTTCAGGGTGCCGTTCTTGACCCGGCCGATCGCCAACCGGCCGACGTAGTCGTTGTAGTCGAGATTGTTGGCCTGGAACTGCGTCGAGGCCTCGACATCGCCCGGCGGCCCGGGAAGCGTTCCCACGATCAGATCGAACAGTGGCCGCAGATCGCTCGAGGGCTGCTGCAGGTCGCGCGTCGCGCTGCCCGCGCGGGCGTTGGTGTAGACCACCGGAAACTCGATCTGCTCCTCGGTGGCATCCAGATCGATGAAGAGCGAGTAGATCTCGTCCAGCACCTCGGCGATGCGCGCATCCGGCCGGTCGATCTTGTTGACGCAGACGATCGGCGGCAGCCCGGCCTCGAGCGCCTTCTTCAGCACGAAGCGGGTCTGCGGCAGCGGCCCCTCCGAGGCGTCCACCAGCAGCATGACGCCGTCCACCATCGCCAGCGTCCGCTCCACCTCGCCGCCGAAGTCGGCGTGGCCCGGGGTGTCGACGATGTTGATCTTCACCCCGCCGTACTCGACGGCCGTGTTCTTGGCGAGAATCGTGATGCCGCGCTCCCGCTCGAGCGCGTTGGAGTCCATCACCCGCTCCATCACCTGCTCGTTGGCGCGGAAGATGCCGCTTTGGTGCAGCATGGCGTCGACCAGCGTGGTCTTGCCGTGATCGACGTGGGCGATGATGGCGACGTTGCGGACATCATCGCGGCGGGTGGTGCTCGTTGGTGTCATCATTCTCAAACACAACGGCGGCCGCACGGGCCGCCGTCTCGGCTCCTCTTGGAATCCCGGTAGTATAACAGTCGAGCCCTGCGGGCTCCAGAGGGTCGCGGCCGGCTGCACCGAGTTGCAGAGGCGCACCGATCACGCGTAGTGTGCGGTCACTGGAGGAAGAGCACCATGCCCGAGCTTCGTGAAATCACCCACGGCCTGCAGTTTCCCGAAGGCCCGATCGCCATGCCCGACGGCAGCGTGCTGCTGGTGGAGATTCGCCGCGGGACGCTCAGCCGGGTCGATCCCGCCGGCAAGATCACGGTCGTCGCCGAGACCGGCGGCGGTCCGAACGGGGCGGCCCTCGGCCCGGACGGCAAGGTGTACGTCTGCAACAATGGCGGCTTCGAGTGGCACGACCTGGGAGGTTTGACGCTCCCCGGCAATCAGCCGGCGGACTACATCGGCGGTCGCATCCAGCGCGTCGACCTGGGGTCCGGCAAGGTGGAGGACCTCTACACCGAGTGCGACGGCCGTCCGCTGCGCGGCCCGAACGATCTGGTGTTCGACGCAGCCGGCGGCTTCTGGTTCACCGACCACGGCAAGATGCGCGAGCGCGACCGGGACCGCACCGGCATCTTCTACGCCAAACCCGACGGTTCGCTGATCCGCGAGGTCGTCTTCCCGATGGATGCACCCAACGGCATTGGCCTGTCGCCCGACGGCAAACGGCTCTATGCCGCCGAGACCCATACCGGCCGGGTGTGGGCCTGGGATCTGGCCAGCCCGGGAGAGATCGCCGGCGGCGTCTCGTTTGGGCCGGGTGGCGGCACACTGCTCGCCGGGCTACCGGGCTTTCAGTTGCTCGACTCGCTCGCCGTCGACGGCGACGGCAACGTCTGCGTGGCGACCCTGGTCAACGGCGGCATCACGGTCATCTCCCCCGACGGCGCGATCCTCGAGCACGTCCCCACGGGCGATCCTCTTACCACCAACATCTGCTTCGGCGGCCCCGACCTCCGCACCGCCTACATCACTCTGTCCGGCACCGGCCGGCTCGTCGCCACGGCCTGGCCGCGAGCCGGATTGAAGCTGAACTATGCCTGACTCACACTCACGACGCCTTACCCGTTACTCGTAACCCGTAACCCGTTACCCGTTCTCGGCCGCCGCGCAGCAGTCGCGATTCACGCCCGCCACGGCTCGACCAGGATCTTCGCGTGGACGTCGGGTTTCGCGAGCGTCTCGAACGCCCCGGGCACGCCTTCGACCCCGACGCGACCGGTGATCATCGGGGCCACGTCGATCTGGCCTTCGGCGATGAACTGCAGAGTCTGGGCGAACTCGTCGGGCGTGTAGCCGAGGACGAACTGGACGGCGAGTTCCTTGTTGATGCCGAGCATCGGCTTGATCAGGTCGTCCTCCATGCAGACCCCTGCCACCACCAGCCGTGCTCCCACGGGCGCTTCGCGCATGATCTGGTGCAGCAGGCCGGGCACACCGACGCACTCGAAGACCACCGCGGGGCGCATGTTGGTGGCGTCGCGGAACGCCTCGAAGGTCGACCGCTCCTTCGGGCTGACGACGACGTGAGCGCCCATGCGCTCCGCCAAGGAGCGCCGCATCGGCGAGAAGTCGGCTGCCACGATCGGCTCGACTCCTTTCAGCTTGAGGGCCGCGATCACCGCCAACCCGACCGGCCCGCAACCGACGACCAGCGGCGCATCGGCCGGCTCCAGGCGCGCCTTGTTGACGGCGTGCAGGCCGACCGCCATGGGCTCCGTGAGCGCCGCGTGCTCGGTCGCCAGCCCGTTCGGCACCGGCAGCAGCAGGGCCGCCGACAAGGTCATCAGCTCACCGTAACCGCCGGGGGCCTCGTTCGAGTAGCCCACGCCCTCGATCCGCCCGGCGCGAAAGAGCACCGGCATCGAGACCACCCGCCCTCCCGGACGCGCCGGGCCGCTGGCGTTGCGACCGTACTCCACTACCTCGGCGCAGAACTCGTGCCCCATGACGACGTCGCGCGCGAGGTCGAGCACGAACGGCGATCCGGTCTCGCGCGCGATCTCCACCATCTTGTCGGCGTACTTGAGGGCGTGCAGATCCGAGCCGCAGATGCCACAGGCCAGGGTCTTCACCAGCACCTCTCCTTCGCCCGGCTTTGGGTCGGGAACGGTGTCGACGACGAGTTGGGAGTTTCTCATCACGGCGGCGCGCATCGGGGAGTCTCCTTTTGCCAGGCGGTCCCCTCCAGCAGTAGGGAGTCGATCCGGCGCAGTCAAGCGCCGCGAATGCTTCTCTGTGCTTTGGCAAGTGAGTCCGCGATGCAGTATGAGTGACTTGGTGAGGACAGCCGCGATGAAGGTCCTGGTCGTGGAAGACGACTCCTCGACCCGCGCCGTGCTCGAGAATATCCTGGTGACCCGCGGATGCGAGGTCACCGCCTGCGCCGACGCAGAAACCGCTTGGGCCGCCTACCAAGGCGAGCTCTATCCCCTGGTGGTGATGGACTGGCTGCTGCCGGGAATGGACGGTCTGCAGCTCTGCCGCCAGATGCGCGGCTCGGCCCACGGCGATCGCAGCATCATCATCATGTTCACCGCGCGCGACCAGCCGGACGATCTGCAAGCCGTCCTCGCCGCCGGCGCCGACGACTACCTGACCAAGCCGGTCGACGTGCGCCGGCTCAACGTGCGTCTGGCGATCGCCGAGCGACAGGTCGAAAATCTGAGCGAGCGCAAGCGCGCCGAGGCTCGTCTCGCCGAGATGTTCCGCGAGGTCGAGCGCAGCCGCGATGACCTGATGTCGATCCTCAACGCCCTTCGCGTCGGCACCGCCATCACCGACCCCGACGGCGGCGTCACCTTTCTCAGTGAAGCCGCCCAGCGTTTGCTGGGCGTGAGCCAGGAGGCGGCCGACGGGCATCCCTGGGAGATGCTGTTCCCGTTCGAGGACCACGTGAAAGCCGAGCTGCAGGCCATGTTGGAGCGGCCGGCCGCCGAGCGCGCCAAGGTCGCCGCCCATGGCGACACCCCCGCGGGACGGCGGCGCTGGGTCGATGTCGAAGTGCTCGACGATCCCCGCGACCCTCGCCGCAAGATCTTCTTCCTCTACGACGTCTCGGACGTGCACGATCTCCGTCGCCTGCTCGAGGGCAAGGCGCAGTTCGAGGACCTGATCGGAAGAAGCGAACCCATGTTGCAGGTCTATCAGCAGATCCGCGAGGTCGCCCGCGTCGACTCCACCGTCTTGATCGAGGGCGATACCGGCACCGGCAAGGAGCTGGTGGCGCGCGCCATTCACAACTCCAGCCACCGCGCCGGCCAGCCGTTCATCGCCGTGAACTCCGCCGGCCTGACGGACTCGCTGTTGGCGAGCCAGCTTTTTGGACACAAACGTGGCGCCTTCACCGGCGCGATCGAGGATCACAAGGGTGTCTTCGAGGCCGCCGAAGGCGGGACGCTGTTTCTCGACGAGATTGGCGACATTCCTCTCAACGTTCAGACCAGCTTGCTGCGCGTCCTGCAGGAGCGTGAGATCACCCGGCTGGGCGAGTCCAAGCCGCGGCGCGTCGACGTACGCGTTCTCGCCGCCACGCACCGCTCGCTCAGCGAGGAGGTCGAGAAGGGAAACTTCCGCGCCGACCTGCTCTACCGCGTTCGGGTGGCCCGCATCCAACTTCCGCCGCTGTGCCGGCGCCGCGAAGACATCCCGCTCCTGGTCGGGCTCTTTCTCGATCAATGCTCGGCGGCCACCGGCAAGAGCGTGCAGGAGGTCAGCCCCGAGGCCATGGACCTGCTGCTGGACTACGACTGGCCCGGCAACGTCCGGGAGCTGAAGAGCGCCATCGAGTTCGCCATGATCCGGTGCAAGACCGCCGCCATCGAGCCGGGCGATCTGCCGCCGGAGGTGGTCTCTTTCTCCTCTTCCCCCGCATCCCCGGCGGAGCCCGTCGACGAGAAGCAGCGACTGCTCCAGGCTCTGGAAAGAGCGAAGGGGAATCGCACCGTGGCCGCTCGGCTGCTCGGAATCAGCCGAGCCACCTTCTACCGCCGTCTGGCGGAGCTCGACATCTCCGCCGAGTGACCCTGTCTCAGCGAGACGCGCACGAGACGATGATGAAACAGAGGGCCCCCGGTGCGGTTCCGGGAAAGCACCGGACATCAGCGTTGGACCCGGGCAAAGACGGCGGTACCGCAGCGCCGCCGGGGCACGACACCAGACGCCGCCGACTTGGCACGGAGCATGCGCCATGAGGGTCGGATGACCCAGCCGAACCAGGCAGACGTGTTGCCGTCCGCCGGCGACGAACGCCTGCAACTGCTGATCGAGCGCGCGCAGATCGCTCTCGCCATCGTGCTGGTGTCGAACGCGATGTTCGCGCTCGCCGACCTGCAGTTCGGCCATCCGAGGGTCCTGGCTCTCTTCCTCCTCAAGATCGGACAAGTCGCCGCAGTGCTGGTCGCCTACCTGCTATTGCGCCTGCACCGTACACGAACCCGGACCATCGCCGTCATGCTGGCGACCCTGTGCGTCGTCTACGCGATGACCGCGGCGTCGGGCGCTCTGGCCAGGGACGCCAGCACGACGACCATCCTCTGCATCACCTTGACGATGGGCTCGGCGACGCTTCTGCCCTGGGGAACCGTCGCTCAGTTCCTGGCCGCCATCACGGCCGGCCTGGGCATTTTGTGGAACCAGTTTCTGGTCTACGGCAGTCTCGATTCGCTGAGCTCCTACCCGGCGGTCGGGGTCTGCGTGGCGCTCGGCGTGTCGGTGTTCATCGCCCACGAGTTCGAGCGCCATCGCGTGGCGCTCGCGAGAGAGAACACCGAGCGCCAGCACGCCCGCAGGGTGCTGGACGAGAGTGAAGAGCGCTTCCGGTCTCTCAGCACCTCGGCTCCCCTCGGCATCTTCCAGACCGACATGGAAGGTCGCTTCGTTTACGTCAACGCCCGCTGGCAGCAGCTCTCCGGCCTCGGCCTGGAGCAGAGCTTGGGGGACGGCTGGACGCGCGCGATCCACCCAGAGGACCGCCCCGCGCTGGTGTCCGACTGGCAGGCCTGCGTCCGCCAGGGGGGCGAGTTCTCGCGCGAGTTTCGCCTGATCACTTCCCGAGGCGAGCTGCGCTGGGTGCGCGCGCTGGCCGCGCCCGTGCGCGCCGATGGCGGCGAGGTGATCGGATACGTCGGAACGGACGAGGACATCACCGATCGCAAGCAGGCCGAGGAGGAGCGCGACCGTTTCTTCAGCCTGTCGGTCGACATGCTCGCCATCGGCGGTCTCGACGGCTACTTCAAGCGCCTCAACCGCGCGTGGGAGCGCACTCTGGGGTTCACCACCGTGGAGCTGCTGGCAGCGCCGGCGAGGACCTGGGTCCACCCCGACGACGCGGAGGACACCCTCGCCGCCCTGCAGCAGCTGCGGGAGAGCGGCGAGCTGATCGCCTTCGAAAACCGCTTCCGCTGCAAGGACGGCAGCTACCGATGGCTGGTGTGGACCGCCGCCCGCGCCGGCGAGCTGCTGTACTGCGTCGCCCACGACATCACTCGCCGCAAGCAGATCGAGACCACGCTGTTCCAGCTCGCCTCAATCGTCGAGTCTTCCGAGGATGCCATCATCGGCAAGGACCTCGACGGCACCGTCGTCAGCTGGAACGCCGGCGCCGAGCGGACCTACGGGTACTCGGCCGAAGAGATGAAGGGACAGTCGGTCTCGCGCCTCCTGCCCCCCGACCAGACCGACGACGCCAGGCAGATCCTCG
>Ga0316628_100002434_pt1 | contig 13822 bp, 15 predicted proteins | sample OWC_Aug_M2_C1_D5_FD_207648 | JGI IMG/M metagenome (GOLD analysis project Ga0316628, IMG submission 207648) | Wetland soil microbial communities from Old Woman Creek delta, Ohio, United States - OWC_Aug_M2_C1_D5_C | ecosystem: Environmental > Terrestrial > Soil > Wetlands | place: USA: Ohio... | reverse complement strand
TGGCCGGAGAATACGGCGGAAAGTTCCTGCTCGCCAAGGTGAACTCGGACGAGAACCCGGAGCTTGCGGCGCGTTACAAGGTGCGCGGCATTCCGTCGGTGAAGGCAATGGTGGATGGCGAGATCGTGAACGAGTTCACCGGCGCGTTGCCGGAGGGCGCCGTCCGTGAGTGGCTGGACAGGATCATCCCGAGCCCGGCCGAGGAACTGCGCCGTGCGGCGCAGGGCCGGGTCGTCGCGGGAGACCTCGATGGCGCCCTGCAACTGCTGGCGGAGGCCTCGGCGCTCGACGGGAAGAACGAGTGGGCGCGGGTGGATGCCGCGGAGATAAGATTCGCCAAGGGCGACGCGGACGAGGCGCAGCGTCTGCTGGATACGCTGAAGGACCCGGACATCCTGAAGGATGCGCGCGTGCTGCAGCTCAAGGCTCGGGTGCGTCTGGCGGAGATGCAGGAGGAGGGCGAGAGCGAGGCTGCGCTGGTGGCCGCCATCGGCGCGAACGCGAACGACCTGGAGGCGCGTTTGAAGCTGGCCAATGTGCTGATCGCCTCGAACCGCGTTGCCGAGGGCATGGACCAGTTGCTGGAAATCGTGCGGCGCGACCGCAGCTTCAGGGACGACATCGGCCGCAAGACCATGCTCGATGTGTTCAACCTGCTGGGCAGCCAGGGCGAGCTGGTGGCGGCCTACCGGCGCAAACTGGCCAGTGTGCTGTCCAGTTGACCAGGCGCCAGCCAGTGAAAGGTGCATTGGCGCGGCGGAGTGCATCATTATTCAATTGAAATCTTCCATAGGAGCGAGGCCATGAGCAAACAAGTCCAGGAAGCCTACATCGTCGCTGCCACGCGCACGCCCGTCGGCAAGGCGCCGCGCGGGATGTTCCGCAATACGCGGCCGGATGACCTGCTGGCGCATGCATTGAAAAGCGTGCTGGCACAGGCGCCGTCGCTGGATCCGGCCCAGATCGGCGATGTCATCGTCGGCTGCGCCATGCCCGAGGCGGAGCAGGGAATGAACGTCGCGCGCATTTCGCTGCTGCTGGCGGGGCTGCCCAAGGAGGTGCCGGGGGTGACGGTGAACCGTTTCTGCTCCTCCGGCCTGCAGGCGGTGGCGATGGCGGCTGACCGCATCCGGCTCGGCGAGACGGAGGTGATGATCGCGGCAGGCACCGAGAGCATGAGCATGGTGCCGATGATGGGCAACAAGGTGGCCTTCAATCCCGCCATTTTCGAGCGCGACGAGCGCTTCGGCATTGCCTACGGCATGGGGCTCACGGCGGAGAAGGTGGCGGAACGCTGGCATGTGTCGCGGGATGCGCAGGATGCGTTTGCGCTGCAAAGCCATGAGCGGGCGATTGCGGCGATCAAGAACGGTGAGTTCAGGGACGAGATCACCCCGTTCCGCATCGTCGAGCGCTCGCCGGACCTGTCGGGCCGTGCGGTGCGCGAAAGCGCGCGGGACGTGGCGCAGGACGAAGGTCCGCGGGCCGACACCTCGCTGGAGGCACTGGCGAAGCTCAAGACCGTGTTCGCGCAGAAGGGCACGGTGACAGCGGGCAACAGCTCGCAGATGTCGGACGGGGCGGGGGCAGTGCTGCTGTGCTCGGAGTCGGCGCTCAAGCGCTACAACCTCACCCCCATCGGAAAGTTCCTGGGTTTTTCCGTGGCCGGGGTGCCGCCCGAGATCATGGGCATCGGTCCCAAGGAAGCGATTCCGCGCGTGCTGAAGCAGGTTGGGCTCAGGCTGGACGACATGGGCTGGATCGAGCTGAACGAGGCGTTCGCCGCCCAGTCGCTGGCGGTGATCCAGGACGTGGGCCTCGACCCGTCCAGGGTAAACCCGCTGGGCGGCGCGATTGCCTTGGGCCATCCGTTGGGCGCCACCGGCGCGATCCGCACCGCCACCCTCCTGCACGGATTGCGCCGGCGCAAGGAGAAATACGGGATGGTGACGATGTGCATAGGAACGGGTATGGGGGCGGCCGGTGTGTTCGAGGCGCTCTGACGCGGCGCCCGGAACGTTTGAGATATTGAGGGATAAAAAAAATGGGCAAGTGGATTGCCATGTTGCTGGTATGTTCTTCCATGCAGGCGCATGCGCTCGAAGTGGAAGGCGTGAAGCTGGAAGACAAGGTTCAGGTGGGAAATGCCGCCGTGCAGTTGAATGGTGCCGGCCTGCGCAGCATCTTCTTCATGAAGATCTATGTGGCCGCGCTGTACCTGGAAAGCAAGCAGACGACGGCCGAGGCGATCCTCGCGGACAGCGGCGCCAAGCGCATGGCGCTGCACGTCGTGGTGGGCGAGGCCGGTAGCGAGCGCTTCGTTCATGCTTTCCGCAATGACATGGAGAAAAACACGGCCCCGGCGCAGTTCGCCGTGCTGCTGGGGCGCATAGAAGCCCTTGAAAAGGCGTTTGAAAACGTGAAGACGGTGACCAGGGGTGATACAATCGCATTCGACTGGCTGCCCGGCAAGGGTACGCACGTCACCCTCAACGGCAAAGAGCTTGGCAACATACAGGGCGAGGATTTCTACCGTGCGTTGCTTTCGATCTGGATAGGCGAAGAGCCGGTCAATGAAACTCTAAAAAAAGAATTGGTGGGGAATCAGGGAGGAGATTGATAAAATATATCGACAATACTTGATTACAGGGGTGGATATGAACACACTGGTTTGGAAACGACTGCCGGGGCTGGCGCTGTTGTTGTGTCTTTCCGGGCAGGCCTCGGCGTTTACCGTCGGCGGCATGGTGCTGGACGAAAAGATTCAGGTGAACAAAACCAATCTCGTGCTCAACGGCGCGGGCGTACGCAGCAAGGTCATCATCAACGTATATGTAGGCGCGCTGTACTTGCGCGCAAAAAAGACGACCGCGGATGCGGTGCTTGCCGACACCGGCACCAAGCGCGTATCGCTGCGCATATTGCGCCACCTTTCCGCCGGGGATTTCATGGACGCCTTCAACAAGGCGATCAATGCGAATCACACGCCGGAAGAATACGCGCCTCTGGCGGGGCGGCTCATCCGTTTCGGGCGCGTGTTCCGTGACGTGGGCGAGGTCGAAAGGGGGGCGGTGATCGACATCGACTACATGCCTGAGACGCACGAGACTGTGCTCACCGTGAACGGCAAGGAGCGCACGCGCGTGCAGGGCGCGGACTTCTACACCGCCATGCTGAAAATCTGGCTGGGAAAGAACCCGGTGCAGGAGTCACTGAAGCGGGCCATGCTGGGTGGGTGACCTAGCCAGCCAGTTCAACGCAGATTGCCACATCGCGGCGATCGTCCGCGCCGCGCTTGATACAGCCTTGCATCGGGAGGGTGAGGAGTTTCTCCGGGCGCTGAGCGGGAGCCCGCATCTGTTTGCTGGCACGGCGTATTTTGTTTCCGCCGCACAGGTGGCGCAGATGCGCTCCGTGATCGCCGCGGTGGAAAGCATCGTCGGGCTGCCGGGATGGCTGGCCGAGCCTCGGCAGCTGCAGTCCGGGGACGGGGAGAGAGGCGAAGCATCAGGCGTCTTCTTCGGTTACGATTTTCACCTCAACGCGGATGGCGCGCACCTCATCGAGATCAACACCAACGCGGGCGGCGCATTCCTCAACGCCTTGTTGATCGGGAGCCAGCGGGGTGCGCAAATACCGGGCACGCCCGTTGCCCTGGAGAACCCGGAACGGGCATTTCTCGACATGTTCAGCAATGAATGGCGATTGGAGCGCGGCGACGCGCCGCTGGAAAGCGCCGTCATTCTGGATGAGCAGCCGCGCACCCAGCACCTTTATCCCGAATTTCTGCTTGCCCGACAGATGTTCGAGCGCGCACGCATCCATGCCCGGATAGCCGACCCCGGGGAACTCGAAGCCCGCGCCGGCGGCCTGTATTGTGCCGGCCGCAAGGTGGACCTGGTTTACAACAGGCTCACCGATTTTTCGCTGGCGCAGCACCCGGCGCTGCGCGCGGCGTACGACGCGGGCCAGGTGGTGCTGACGCCGCACCCGCATGCCTATCAACGCTACGCCGACAAGCGCAACCTGGCGCGACTGAGCGATGCCACGGCGCTCCGCGCAATCGGCGCCTCGGAAGAGGCCATTGCCGCCCTGCAGGCCGGGCTGCCGCAGACGAGGAACGTGCGCGCCGCGGAGCGGGAACAATGGTGGGCGGAGCGCAAGCAATGGTTTTTCAAGCCGGCCACCGGCTACGGCGGCAAGGCGGCGTACCGCGGGGAAAAGGTGACGCACCGGGTGTTTGAAGAGATTCTGCAGCACGACTACGTGGCGCAGAAGTTCGCCGCGCCGGGGGAGCGCATGATCTGCCTCGACGGCGCCGAGCCGGTGCCGCTCAAGGCGGACGTGCGCTGCTATGTGTATGAAGGGGAAATCCAGCTCGTCGCTGCACGTCTGTATCAGGGGCAGACCACCAATTTCCGCACCCCCGGCGGAGGCTTTGCCATGGTGCGCGCCGTTTAGCTGCACGCGTTCCTAGTAGGGCGTGCCGTCCTTATGCGTGAACCGCCACTTCCCATCGGTGAGCATCGCCTGCAGGTCGTCATCCGGATACGCCGCAGTATCTCCCGTGCTGCGGTCACCCACTTCGAGGTAGACGACTTCCTCGCTGCCGCGGTTGAGCAACTGGTGCGCATTGCCGGTTCCGGCCTTGAAGCCCGCGCACATGCCGGGTGCAAGCCGGGTTTCCCCGGCATCGGTGACCAGCACCGGGCTTCCCTGCAGCACATAGATGAACTCATCCTGCCTGGAATGGGCGTGGCGGAGGGCGGAGCCCGCGCCGGGCGCGAGGCGGGTCAGGTTCACCCCGAAGTTGGTGAGCCCGAACAGATCCCCGAGCGGATGCTTGACCCGGCCCTGCATGCGCGATGCGAAAGGCTCCGGGTAAATGGACGGTTTGGTGCGTGGCGGGGCCTCATCCGCCACGATGGCGACGGGCGTGACCGGGTCATCCATGGGTGGGCAGTTGGCAGTGCGGTCTGGCTAGCATTTGACCTGGACCGCAATGCCTTTTCTGAACACCACATGGCAGGAGGCATCGTTGTTGCCGTTTGCCGTGACGATGCCATCGTATTCCCACCACATGCTGTCCCCGGCATCGGTCACCGAGGTGGCCCGGCCCAGCTTGGCTTCAACGTCGGCCATGCTGAGTCCCACCACGCTCTTCACATCCTGGGCGGCGAGATGCGGGCGGGGCGTGCAGGCGACCAGCGCCAGTGCGGCGCAGGCGGCTGTGATCAACGGGCGGCTAACTTTCATGCTTTGCTCCAGTAAAATATCGCGATACGAATGCGCATACTAAAGCAAATTTGGGGGTTTGCGGCAAAGGCGCGCATGTGCCTGATTTCTATCCCGCGCTGATGTCGGGTAGAATCCGGGCATGACATTCCTTCCCTTCATCGCGATAGGCGTTGGCGCGGCGCTGGGCGCCTGGCTGCGCTGGGGCCTGGGCCTGTGGTTCAACCCGCTGCTGCCGCAACTGCCGCTGGGCACGCTCACCGCCAACCTGGCCGGGGGCTACCTGATCGGTGGTGCGGTCGCGTTCTTCGAACTGCACCAGGGGCTGTCGCCGGAATGGCGGCTGCTCATCATCACCGGCTTCCTGGGCGGGCTCACCACCTTCTCCACCTTCTCGGCGGAAACCGTCACCCTGCTGCTGCGCGAGCAATATGCCTGGGCGCTGGGCATCATCGCCGCGCATCTTGGCGGCTCGCTGCTGATGACAGTGCTCGGTATCCACACCGTGAAGTGGCTGCACCAATAAGGAGCGTCCATGCAGAACGTCTATGTCAAGTTCTACATCACCGAAAAGCAGCAATATGAGGGCGTGCCCGTGTACGACTGGCTGCTGGGGCAGGCAAAAAAACTGGGCATTCCCGGCGGCTCCGCCTTCCGCGCCATCGCCGGCTACGGCAGGCACGGCCACCTGCGCGAGGAGACATTCTTCGAACTGGGCGGCGAGATGCCGGTGCAGGTCGAGTTCGTCCTGACCGCGCACCATGCAGATGCATTGATCAATGCGGCGCGCCTGCCCAAGCTCAACATCTTCTATGTGCGCCACGCGGTGGAAACGGGCCTTGCCTGACCGGCATGCCGCGTGGGCTGACGCCCGGTAGCCACCCGTGCCGGATACCGCCGCCGCCATTCTGCGCAACGTATTCGGCTATGCCGCATTCCGCGGCAAGCAGCGGGCCGTCATCGAGCATGCGGCAGACGGGGGCGATGCGCTGGTGCTGATGCCCACCGGCGGCGGCAAGTCGCTGTGCTACCAGATTCCCGCCCTGCTGAGAAAGGGTGCGGGCATCGTGGTGTCCCCCCTCATCGCCCTGATGCAGGACCAGGTGGACGCCCTTACGCAACTCGGCGTGCCCGCCGCCTTCCTCAATTCCAGCCTGGATGCCGATGCCGCGCGCGCCGTGACGCAGCGCCTCTTGCGCGGCGAATTGAAACTGCTGTACGTGGCGCCAGAGCGCCTGGTGACGGAAGGCTTCCTCAACCTGCTGGAGCGCCTGAATGGGGGGAGCGGCATCGCGCTGTTCGCCATCGACGAGGCGCACTGCGTTTCACAGTGGGGCCACGACTTTCGCCCGGAATACCGCGAGCTGACCGTCCTGCACCGGCGCTTCCCCGATGTGCCGCGCATCGCGCTCACCGCCACGGCCGATGCGCCCACCCGGCGCGAGATCGTCGAGCGCCTGGCGCTGGAGAATGCCGGGCAGTTCGTTTCCAGCTTCGACCGCCCCAACATCCGTTACCGCATTGTGCAGAAGAACAACGCGCGCCAGCAATTGCAGGCCTTTCTCGAAGCGGAGCACCCCGACGACGCGGGCATCGTGTACTGTCTGTCGCGCAAGAAGGTGGAGGAGACCGCCGCCTGGCTCAAGGAACAGGGCTGGGACGCCCTGCCTTACCACGCGGGGATGGATGCCGCCGCGCGCCAGGCCAACCAGGCGCGCTTCCTGCGCGAGGAGGCCGTGATCATGGTGGCCACGGTCGCCTTCGGCATGGGCATAGACAAGCCCAACGTGCGCTTCGTCGCGCATCTCGACCTGCCCAAGAGCATGGAAGGTTACTATCAGGAAACCGGCCGCGCCGGGCGCGACGGCCTGCCCGCCAACGCGTGGATGGCCTACGGCCTGGGCGATGTGGTATCCATGCGCCAGATGCTGCTCTCGGGCGACGCCCCCGACGAGCGCAAGCGCGTCGAGTTGCAGAAGCTCGATGCGCTGCTCGGGTTTTGCGAATCCACCGCCTGCCGCCACCAGGCCATCCTGCGGTACTTCGGCGAGGAGCACCCGGGCGCCTGCGGCCAGTGCGACAACTGCCTCACCCCGGTGGAAACCTGGGACGCCACCGAGGCGGCGCGCATGGCGCTGTCCTGCGTTTATCGCACCGGCCAGCGCTTCGGCGTCGCCCACCTGATCGACGTGCTGCTCGGCAAGACCACACCCAAGGTTGCGCAATTCAACCACCACCAGCTCAGCACCTTCGGCATCGGCGCCGGGCTGGAGCAGGCGCAGTGGAGCAGCGTTTATCGCCAGCTTGCCGCAGCGGGGCTGGTGAACGTGGACATCGAAAACTACGGCGGCCTGAAACTCACCGAGGCTGCGCGCCCCGTGCTGCGCGGCGAACAGCCCGTGTGGCTGCGCCGCGATGCCATGCCGGCAAAACGCGGGGCCGCCAGGGGCGAGCGCACGGCCCGCCAATCTTCGGGTGCGGCAAACAACGATCCGCTATGGCAGGCGCTCAAGGCCAGGCGCCTGGAACTCGCGCGCGAACAAGGCGTGCCGCCGTACATGATCTTTCACGACAGCACTCTTCTGGAGATCGTGGAACGCAAGCCGCAGACGCTGGACGAGATGGGCCGGATCAGCGGCGTGGGTCAGGCCAAGCTGGCGAAGTACGGCGATGCGTTTCTGCAGGTGGTGGAAGAGGCCGCCAACGCGGCATGAGCCGAGGCCGCGTCACCCCAGCGGATCCTTCGGCAGCCTGGGCCTGGCCTTGCGGTAGAAATACCAGCCATAGAGGATGCCGAGCGCCAGCCAGTTCGGGAAAAAGATGACGGGCCTGCTCCACGGGATGCCGTCCACGTGGAAGTCCGACAGCGGCCACAGAAAGGGCGTCGGGAAGAACGCGCTGTTGTGCGTGAAGATGTCCATCGTGATGTGCAAGCCCCAGGCCCACATTTCGTGAAGAGGTTTTCGGCGGGCAATCCACACGATGATGAAGGCTGCCGCAAACGTCAGGTAACTGTGCGTCAGGTGGTAGAGCGAATGCACGTAAGCCGGGATCATGGCAGGGTCCGGCTTGTGGCCGAGCTGCTGCAGGAAATCCATGCCGTGCACCAGCAGGCGGTCGCCGAAGAATGGCCCGAACGCCACCACATCCGGGGCGACGCCGAACGCGAATGCCGTCCAGTAGCTCTTCCTGCTCCTGCGCCCGACGGTGATTCCGCCCCAAAGCCCGTGAGAAAATACGTCCATAGCCACACAATAATCCCTGGGCGCGATATTCTCAACCCCGGAATAAAATGCCGCATCGCCTTGAGCTCGCCCGGCGTTTAGGGCACTATGCGCGCTCGCAATTGTTCCAACCAACCGATAGAGAATCAGCATGGGCGCTCAGTGGAAAGCCAAACACAAGGAAATCGCAGCCAACGCCAAGGGCAAGATCTTCGGCAAGCTGTCCAAGGAAATCATGGTGGCCGCCCGGGCGGGCGCCGATCCGGACATGAATGCGCGCCTGCGGCTCGTGGTCGAGCAGGCCAAGAAAGCCTCCATGCCCAAGGACACGCTGGAGCGCGCCATCAAGAAGGGCGCGGGCCTGCTCGATGGCGGGGCGCATCTGGAGCGCCTGGTGTATGAGGGCTTTGCGCCGCATCGCGTGCCGGTCATCGTCGAATGCCTGTCGGACAACATCAACCGCACCAAATCCAGCATGAACGTACTGTTCCGCAAGGGGCAGCTGGGCGCGGAAGGCTCGGTGTCCTGGGATTTCGACTACCAGGGCCTGATCGAAGCCACCCCCAATTCCAAGGATGCCGACCCCGAACTCGCGGCCATCGAAGCCGGCGCGCAGGATTTCGAGCCGGCCGAGGAGGGGGCCACCCTGTTCATCACCGACGCCACCGATCTCGATGCGGTATGCCGCGCCCTGCCCGCGCACGGCTTCACCGTGCAGACCGCCCAGCTCGGCTACCGCGCCAGGAACCCGGTGACCTCGCTCACCGACGCGGAGCGCGAGGAAGTGGAAGCCTTCCTGGAAGCGATAGACGGGGACGACGACGTGCAGAACGTCTACGTTGCCCTGTGAGTCCGGCCGCAGCTTGATTTGACGCACCGCCGGCAACCCCGTATATTGCTGTCCATGCACACGCAACAGACAATTTCTTCCGCAATCATTGCGACCAAGCGACTGTGGCTGGGAAAACTATCCCCGCGCCGCAGTGCCGCCCTGTTTTAATCGTTTCATCAACCGGGCAACTGCGGGTCTTCCGCAGTGATGCATGCCCGAAATTGCCCTGCCAGAAATTGCGAAGACCCGCCAAGCCAAACTCAAAGGGTCTTGAACCATGGCAAACCAAACCAGCGGCACCATTAACATTCCAGCCAATCGCGATGCGCTGATCGGCGTGATCTTCGCGCTGCTCGCGGCAGTGGGCTTCTCGGCCAAGGCCATCTTCGTCAAGCTGGCTTACCTGGACAGCAACGTGGACGCCGTGACGCTGCTGGCATTGCGCATGGCGTTTTCAGTGCCGTTCTTCATCGGCGTGGCCGTCTGGGCCGGGTACCGGCACGCCGAGCCGTTGAACCGGCACGACCGGCTGCTCGTGCTGGGTCTGGGCCTGCTCGGCTACTACCTCTCCAGCCTCTTCGATTTTATCGGCCTGCAATACATCACTGCCGGGCTGGAACGGCTCATCCTGTTTCTTTATCCCACGATGACCGTCATCCTCACTGCGCTGATTTTCAAGCGCCCGCCCGGCAGGAAAACGCTCGCCGCGATCGTCCTGTGCTACATCGGCATCGCCTTCGTGTTCTGGCATGAAACGGGCGCCAGGCAGGGCGGCAACGTCGTGCTCGGCGCCTCGCTGGTATTCGCCAGCACCCTGACCTACTCGTCCTACCTTGTGGGGGCAGGGCACGCCATCCGGCGCATCGGCGCTTCGCGCTTCACCGCCTACGCCATGGTGGTGGCGAGCGTTGCCAGCCTGCTGCAATTCGCCGTCACTCACCCGGTGCAGGCGCTCGCCTTGCCCGCTCGCGTGTACGAGTTCTCCCTCGCGATGGCGATCTTCTCCACCGTGCTGCCGGTATTCCTGCTCTCCTATGCCATCCGGCGCATCGGCTCCGGCAATGCCTCGCTCATCGGGGCCATCGGCCCGGTCAGCACCATCTACATGGCGTACCTGATCCTGGGGGAGAAGCTCTCCGCGATTCAGATCATGGGATCGGCGCTGGTGCTGGCGGGGGTGCTCATCGTCAGCCTGAACGGCAAGAAAGCGTGACGGCACGAAAAAAGCCGCGCCGCCATGGCACTTGGAGCCAAGGGAATTGAACGTATAATGGCGGCGCGCCGCCGGCATTCCGGCGCGAAGGAAAGGCAAAAGGCCTGCCGGGGCCAAGGGGCCCGCGCCGTACGCCTGTGCCACAGGGCGGCAGGCCTTTTTCACGACACGAACATTGCGGGGGGGAAACATGCGTTACACGATGAAGCCAAGCATACGCAAGCTGCCGGGGTTGGCGGCGGCATGCGCGGCGCTGGCATTGCTCGCGCTCTCCGCCTGCGGGGGCGGCGGCAACTCGACCCCGGCAACTCCGGTGACCCTGGTCAACGGGCAGGCGGCGACAGCCGTGATCGGGCAGACCAGTTTCACCGCCTCCACCGCAGGCACCACGGCCGCCACCCTCAATCTCCCCTACGGCAATGCCACGGTGGATCCTGCGACGGGCAACCTCTACCTTGCGGATGAGTTGAACAACCGCATGCTTGGGTATTCCGGCATTCCCGCCGCCAGCGGCGCATCCGCCACCATGGTGCTGGCGCAAGCCGGCTTCACCACCGGCGCGTCGGGCGTGAGCGCATCCAGCGTGTGGCATCCTTTCGGCCCGGTTATCGCCGGTGGCCAGATGTTCTTTCCCGATTTCCTGAATAACCGGGTGGGCATCTATGGCACCCTGCCCGCCAGCTCGCCCGGCACGATAGGCGTCGTCGCCGGCCAGGGCAGCAAGACGGCCAATGGCCCCGGCTGCGCCATCGCCGCACTGAACGGGCCGGAAAGCGTCTCCGTGGCCGGCGGCAAGATGGTGGTGGCCGATACCTACAACAATCGCGTGCTGATCTGGAACACCGTCCCCGTCGCCGACGGCGCGCCGGCCGACCTGGTGCTGGGCCAGCCCAACATGACCACCTGCACCCCCAACACCGGCGGCGCCGTGACGGCGGGCACACTCAACATGGCGGGCGGCGTGTGGACGGACGGCACGCGCCTGGTGGTGCTGGACAGCGGGAACAACCGGGCCTTGGTGTGGAACACCTTCCCCACTGCAAACGGCCAGGTGGCGGACCTGGTGCTGGGCCAGGCGAACTTCACCTCAAACGGCGTGGCCACCACGGCGGCCTCGCTGATCGGGCCCTATGGCGGCGTCTTCGTGAACCCCGCGCAACAGCTATTCATAACGGACACCGGCAACAACCGCGTGCTGGTCTGGAACTACTTCCCCGCCAGCAATGGGCAGGCGGCCAACGTCGTGCTGGGCCAGCCGGATTTCACGACCGGCAGCGCAAACACCACGGCCGCCACCCTGAAAACGCCCACCGGCGTGATTACGTCGGGCGGCCACGTCATCGTCACCGATTCTTACAACAACCGGGTGCTGGTGTACTGACCCAGGATCCGCCAAGCCGGAAACGCGCCCTGCGGGGGCGCGTTTTTTTGCGCGCCGCGTGCGCGTCACCCGCTCCGCGAATGCTCTCTATTTGATGTGCATGTCGTTCTTTACCTCAACGACGCCCTTCACCTTGCGCGCGATGCCTAGCGCCTTGTCAATTTGTGCCTGCGAGCTGACAAAGCCGCTCAGCAGAACCCGGCCCTTGAAAGTTTCCACCCGGATCTCGAACGACTTCAGGGATTGCTCCTGCAGCAGTGCCGTCTTCACCTTGGCGGTGATAACGGAATCGTCAACATATTCGCCCGTCCCTTCCTGGGTTGGGGTGGACGCACACCCCAGGAGCGAGAGGGCCAGCATGATGGAGAAGAACGCAACCAGCGGCCTGAACAGGGTCATGATCATTCCTCCTTGGTACAAAGCAGAATGGCGCACCTGCGCGCCTATCTTTTCGCCAGCGCATTCACCAGGTCGCGCTTGTGCTCTTCTTCCTGGATGAGGATGTCCTCCAGCACCCGGCGCAGGCCGTATTCCCGGAGCGCCTCGGCCTGGGCGATGCGCTCCTTGTAGCGCTTGATCGCGTTGTTCTCGCCGCGCAGGTCCTGCCTGAGCATTTCCGTGCTGTCCGGGGAAATTTCGCGCAGCTCCACCTCGATGGTCGGCACGCCGCCCAAAAAATCGATCTGGTCCGAGACCATCACGGCATGCTGCAGTTCCTGCTGTGCGTGGATCAGCAGCTCCTTCTGGATGGAATCGAACTCCACGCCGTTGATGGTGGCGGCGTGCTGGGTGTACTGGATAGTGGCCGCGTATTCCCACTCCAGGTCCGTGTTGAGTTCGGAAAGCAATTGCTCCAGGGTGATTGTCATTTGGCATCTCCTATCGTTGCACAAAAGAACCGCAGCCGCCCGCGCGTGGCGCCGCCGCCCGCGCGTCCGGCTCCCAAACTGCCCCGCAATAGGTTAAGCTTACACCCGTTTTTTACCCATTAAACATACCCAATAATCCTTATGGCCCAATATGTAATGTCCATGCTCCGCGTGAGCAAGATCGCCCCCCCCAAGCGCCAGATCATCAAGGATATATCGCTCAGCTTCTTCCCCGGCGCCAAGATCGGCCTGCTGGGCTTGAACGGCTCCGGCAAATCCACCGTGCTCAAGATCATGGCCGGCGTGGACAAGGAATACGACGGCGAGGTGCAGCACCTGCCCAACATCTCCATCGGCTACCTGCCGCAGGAGCCGCTGCTCGACCCGGAATGGACCGTGCGCCAGGAAGTGGAAGCGGGCCTGGGCGAGGTGATGCAGGCGCAGAAGAAGCTGGAGGAGGTGTATGCCGCCTACGCCGAGCCGGACGCCGACTTCGACAAGCTCGCCGCCGAGCAGGCGCGGCTGGAAGCCATCATCGCCGCCTCCGGCAGTGACGCCGAGCACCAGCTCGAAATCGCCGCCGACGCCCTGCGCCTGCCCGCGTGGGACGCGGTCATCAAGAACCTCTCCGGCGGCGAAAAGCGCCGTGTCGCGCTGTGCAAGCTCCTGCTGCAAAAGCCCGACATGCTGCTGCTGGACGAGCCCACCAACCATTTGGACGCCGAGTCGGTGGAATGGCTGGAGCAATTCCTCGTGCGCTTCCCCGGCACCGTGGTCGCCGTCACCCACGACCGCTACTTCCTCGACAATGCCGCCGAGTGGATTTTGGAGCTCGACCGCGGCCACGGCATCCCCTGGAAGGGCAACTACTCCAGCTGGCTTGAGCAGAAGGAAGCGCGCCTGGAGCAGGAGCAGAAGCAGATCGACGCCCACATGAAATCCATGAAGCAGGAACTGGAATGGGTGCGCCAAAACCCCAAGGCGCGCCAGGCCAAATCCAAGGCGCGTCTCAACCGCTTCGAGGAACTCTCCAACACCGATTACCAGAAACGCAACGAAACCCAGGAA
>Ga0316628_100002433_pt1 | contig 13824 bp, 10 predicted proteins | sample OWC_Aug_M2_C1_D5_FD_207648 | JGI IMG/M metagenome (GOLD analysis project Ga0316628, IMG submission 207648) | Wetland soil microbial communities from Old Woman Creek delta, Ohio, United States - OWC_Aug_M2_C1_D5_C | ecosystem: Environmental > Terrestrial > Soil > Wetlands | place: USA: Ohio... | reverse complement strand
GGTCGCTGACGGCAGCTGCACGGCGAGCATCCCGCATCCCCACCAGTGGCAGCCCGTGGTCGGGATCAGCCCGAACAACCAGCTCCTGGCCAGTGCCGACGACGCACATCGAGTGCGGGTGTGGAGCGTCGCGCGGGGCGCCGAGCTTCGCACCCTCGCTGCGGCCGGACAGGCGGAAATCCTCGGCCTCGAGTTCAGCCCGGACGGCTCCCAGCTCGCGGCCTTCACCGACGACGCCGCCATCAGGCTGTGGTCCACCTCGAGCTGGGGCCAACCTCTACTCCTGCGCGGTCATCTCTACATCATCACCGACATCAGCTTCCATCCCTTCGAACCGCTCCTGGCCTCGAGCGGCTCTGACCGGACGGTGCGCCTGTGGGACACGAGAAACGGCGCCCTGCTGCGCAGCCTCGACGGCGGCGGCACGGTCCTCGAGGTTCTTGTGTCGCCTGACGGCCGCTACCTCGGCGCGAGCACCAACGACCACACGGTACGGGTCTGGGATCTGCACCGGATCGACCAGCCACCGCCCGTGGCGGGCCACGCGTCGCCCATCCGCGCTCTCGACTTCAGCCCCGACGGACGCCAGGTTGCCAGCGGCGGAGGGGATGGTGCCGTCCGCATCTGGAACGTGGGCACCGGCACGGTGTCGGCCGTCCTGCGCGGCCACGAGACCCACGTCACGGCCGTGGCCTTCTCTCCGGACGGCCGCTTCCTGGCCAGCGCGAGCGCGGACCGGACGATCCGCATCTGGGACCTACTCGAGGGCAGCCGTCGCATGGAGGTCGTGTCGGCGCACGCCGACCTCATCGGTGATCTCTCGTTCAGCGCTGACGGGCGGCTGCTGGCCTACTGCGGCAGCAATGGAGCGACCTTTCTCTACGACATCGAGAGCGGTCAGCGCCGTCTGCTCGAGCCCCAGCAGAATGGTCCGGTCGAGGCCTGCGCCTTCAGCTCGGACGGTCTCCGCGTCGCTGCCGTCGAGCCCGACGGGAACGTCGTGGAGTGGGAGGTCGGGAGCGGTCGCGTGCTGCGCCGGGTGCTCGGCGACGGAACCTACCTGCACGGGCTGAGCTACACGCCGGACGATCGCCAGATCGTGGTCACCGGCTACGACGGCTCGGTGCTGAGGTGGGACCTCGCCAGCGACCGGCTCGAGAGCCTGACCCGGCTCGATGGCCGACCGTACTGGCTGGACGTGCATCCCGACGGCCGTCGGCTGGGTCTCCCGGTCTCGGATGGCACGGTGCGGGTGTTCGACGTCGCGACCGGCTCGTCGGTGGTGCTCCGCGGCCATCGGTCGGAGGTGAACCGGGCCCGCTTCAGCCCGGACGGCAAACTGCTCGCCACGGTCAGCGACGACGAAACCGTTCGTCTCTGGGAGGTCGACCGCGCGCGACCGTTCTGGCGGGCCACGGCTCTGCTCGGCTCACCGCCGGCTTTGCTCAGCCAGCGCGGCTGGCAGCGGCTCGACGGCGGCGAAGGGGAGGGCCCACCAGTCGGCCCGGAGGCCGATCGCCTCCTGGAGGACGAGGGCCGTCTGGCCCGCCAATCGGACGACGGGACCCTGCTGTGCGTGGTGACCCACGCCGGCGGGATGTCCGTCTGGGACCTCGCTGCGGACCGGCGGACAGCCGGACTCGGCCCGGAGCACGGTTTCGAGGATGTGCGTGCGCTCGCGTCCGGGTGCGTGGCCTGGGGTCGAGACGGCACGGTCCTGCTCGTCGACCGCGAGGGGTCGTCCACCGAGCTGCGCAACGACGGACGGGCGGTGGCGGTGAACGGAGACGAGATCCTCGTCGCCGGTGACGGCCAGATCACGGCCCATGATGCGGCCGGGGTCGTGCTCAGGCGCTGGGGGGGCAGGCGCGGGGTCACCGCTCTGACCAGGATCGGCGAACGGCTCGTCCTCGGCTGCGAGAGCGGCGCCCTCGAGGTGAGCACGTCCCGTGCTGGCAGCACTGCCGAGATCGTCACCTTGCGCGACACGCCACCCAGCCCGGTCCTGCAGCTGGAGCCGGGACCGCACGACACCCTTGTGGCCGGTTTCGCGAACGGTCTGATCGGGATCTGGAGCCTTTCGACCGGAGACCTGCTCTACGCCGCGCGGCTGCACGGACCGATCACCCATCTCGTGCTCAGCGATGAACACCTACAGGCAGCATCCGAGCTCGGCGCCGTCCTCTCCCTGCCTCTCGCCGCCCTCCAGCGCACCCGCTGCGAGATCCTCCGCGAGGTCTGGGCCGAGGTGCCGGTCGTCTGGGAGCGCGGACGCCCCCTGCGCCGCCCGCCGCCGGCCGGGCACGCGTGCGCCGAGTCGGGGCCGGGCAGCGGCTGACGGTCGGACCGCTCAGGCCAGGTGCCGGGCCCTCGCCGCGGCCTCGAGCTCGGCCCTGAAGTCGGGGTGGGCGATGGCGACGAGCTGCTGTGCCCGCTCGCGCAGGCACTTGCCGTGAAGGTCGGCGACCCCGAACTCGGTGACCACCCAGTGCACGTCGGCGCGCGAGGTGACCACGCCCGAGCCGGGCAGCAGGGTGTCGACGATGCGCGACACGGTGCCCCCCTTGGCCGTAGCCGGCAGGGCGATCACCGGCACGCCGCCCCTGGAGCGAGCGGCGCCGCGGATGAAGTCGACCTGTCCGCCAAAGCCGGAGTAGAGCATGGTCCCCAGGGAGTCGGCGCAGACCTGGCCGGTGAGGTCCACGGCCAGGGCCGAGTTGATCGCCACCATGTTGTCGTGCTGGGCAATCACGAAGGGGTCGTTGACATAGTCGTTGGGGTGAAACTCGATAAACGGGTTGTTGTCGACGAACGCGAAGGCCTTGCGGGTGCCGATCACGAAAGAGGCGACGATCTTGCCGCGGTGCAGGGTCTTCTTCTCGTTGGTCACGACCCCGGCCTCGAAGAGGTCGACGAGGCCGTCGGAGAACATCTCGGTGTGGACGCCGAGGTGCTTCTTGTCCTTGAGGAAAAGGAGGACCGCGTCCGGGATCTCGCCGATGCCCATCTGCATGGTGGCGCCGTCGGGGATCAGGCCGGCGATGTTCTGGCCGATCTTTCGTGCCTCGTCGGAGATCTCCGGCGCCATGGCGTGCTCGAAGACCGGCTCGTCGGCCTCGACTACGTGGCTGAGCTTGGAGACGTGAATGAAGCTGTCACCGAGGGCGCGCGGCATCTGCTGATTGACCAGGGCGATGACGGTGCGCGCAGTCTCCGCTGCGGCCTTGGTGGCTTCCACACCCACGCCGTAGGAGCAGAAGCCGTGCTCGTCTGGCGGCGAAATGTGGATCAGGGCCACGTCGATCGGTGTCCTGCCCCCGCTGATCAGGGCCGGCACCTCGTGGAGGTGGATGGGCACGAAGTCGGCCCGGCCTTCGTTCACCGCCCGTCGCACATTGGAACCGATGAACAGCGCGCGGTGTCGGAAGTGGGGCTCCATGCCCGGCGCCGCATACGGCGCCTCGGGCGTCATGCTCAAGATGTGCACCACCTCTACGTTCTCCAGCTCCGGGGCACGGGCGACCATGGCATGGACCAGTCGCTGGGGCGTGCAGCACCCGGGGTGGATCCAGACCCGGTCTCCGGAATTGATGGCTCGCACCGCCTGCTCGGCCGTGGTCACGCGACGGCGGTAGATTTCCATCCAGCTCATGACGCACCTTCCAGGGGCCGGTGCTCGACGCTGAAAGCGCGCGCCAGTCCCTCCTGGACGCAGCCACCGGCATGGGTGTAGGTGCCGCGGCGCAGGGCGCTCGAAACCCGGGCCGCACCCTCGAAACCCTTGCTCGCGATCTCCTCCACAAAGGGCAAGATGGCGTTGGTGAGGGCCCGCGTCGAGGCGCGCGAGGCCGTCGAAGGGATGTTGGGCACGCAGAAGTGGATGATCTCGTCGACCACGAAGGTGGGGTTGGAGAAGTCGGTGGGGTGGGAGGTCTCGCAGCAGCCACCCTGGTCGATCGACAGATCCATGATGATCGAGCGCGGCTTCATCAGCCTGAGCATGTCCCGCGTCACCAGCACCGGCGTGCGCTCGCCGTGGACCGCCACCGCGCACAGGAAGAGGTCGGCAAAGGCCAGGCACTTCTGGATGTTGTCGCGCGTCGCGAGCATGGTCGGCACGTCCGAGCCGACTCGCGCCTGCAGCCGGCGCAGGGCGTCGATGTGCCGGTCGAGCACGACCACGTGTGCGCCGAGGCTGCCGGCGAACTTGGCCGCCTCGCGACCGAGGGTGCCGGCGCCGAGCACCACCAGCGCCGCGGGCGGGATGCCGGGGGCGCCTCCGATCAGCAAACCCTTGCCCCCGAACTCGTTGAGCAGCAGGCCGGAGCCAATGGTGATGGCCAAGCGGCCCGCGATCTCGCTCATCGCCTCGAGCACCGGAGCGTGCCCGTTGTCGTCCTCGATGATCTCGTAGCCGACCGCCGTGACCTCGCGCTCGAGCAGGGTGCGGAACCCCTCGGCCGGCGCCAGCGCCAGGTGCCACGAGGCCAGCACCACCTGACCCGGCTGGAAGCGCTGGTAGTCGCTCGCCGGCGGCGGCGAGATGCGCAGCACCAGCTGCGAGCGCAGCAGCACCTCGTCCTCGGAGTAGACGACCCTCGCGCCCGCCTCCTCATAGGCTCCGTCCGGGAAGCCTGCCTCGAGACCCGCCTTGGTCTCCACGTAGACGCGATGCCCGCCATCGGTCAGGTTGCGGACCCCGCCCGGGGTCAAACCCACCCGATGCTCGAACGGCCGCCGATCCCTGACCAGCCCGATGTCCATGACCACCCCCAGCACCTCGGCTCGAGGCCCGGCCGGGCCTCTGGGGCCCGAGAATACCACCGCCGGGTGTCAGGCTGCGGCCGCGTCGCCCTCCTGGTTCGTCGTCCCGTTCCGACGCCGCTGGGCCAGGGCCATGCAGATCCCGACCACGACCAGGATCGTGCCGATCCACACCAGCGCGATCAACGGCTTGGTGGACACGTCCAGGACCAGGCTAGCCGGAGTGCCGCCGGCAGCGGCCACGACCCTGGGGTCAAAGACCTCGAGACGGAGGGCGCCCTGCTCCGCGTCGACCGAGGTCACGGACAGGGTGAGACCACCCGAGCCCGGGATCACGGCCGGGATCACCGCCTGCTGGCCGCGATCCGCATGGAACCGCGGCACCACCAGAGCCCTCTCGGCGCCGCCCTCGACCTCGAAGATGACACCGAAGTGAATCTTGCCAGCGTCGGGCTCGAAGTCCGAGAGGTCGAAGCCGGTGAAGGTCAAGCGGTAGTCGCCGTAGGTCAGGGTCTCGTCCTTGTGCAGGAAGGCGGTCCGGCCCACCCCGCCAGCGAGCCCGACCAGCTCGACCCAGACCACGCCCGCGTCGACGTTGAAACCGGTGGTGAGGATGCTCGCCCCGCTCAGGCCCGGAATCGCCGCCGGCAGCGGCCGGCGAGCGCCATCGCTCGACACCGCCAGGGCCGGCTCGACCGTGACCGGGGCCCGACCCGGCAGGGTCACCTCCAGCACCACCCCGACGGTCATGGCGTCCGGCACCTCGCCCTGACGGGTGAGGTCGAAGCTCGAAAACACGAACGCCATGTCCGCGAACTCGGTGCGCTGGCCCTTGACCAGCCCGAAGCGCGCGGCCGGGCTCGCCTTCTCGCCCGGCGAGTACTCCACCGGCGCCACGTACAGGTCGCGGCTGGCAAAGGACCTGATGTCCGGGTTGGCAACCAGCTGGTCGGTCTTGGGGTTGACCCACATCCGCGGCCGCAGCTCGAAGCTCCCACCGTCCTGCCCCCCGACCTCGACTACCATCGCGTCGCGAGCCGTGGGGGTGGGCCTTTCGATGCCCTTGAAGGTCATGCTGAAGCCGAGCACCTGGGTCGGCTGGTCGACGATGAGGCGGACCTTCTCGCTGCGGTCGTACCAGCCGGTGGTGAGGAAGGCGAGGACCATGAGGCCCATGCCGACGTGGGCCACCGCAGCCCCCGAGGCAAGGAGCTTGCCAGCGCGAGCGCGTTCGACCAAGGACAGCAGGTTGGCGGCCACGCACAGCACCGATGCGGCCACGTAGACCAGGGCCGCGACGTTGTGCACTCCCAGGAACCAGGACCCGGCCGTGGCCAGGGCGGTCACCAGCGCCACCGCCGCGGCCTTGCCGACCGCTCCTGGCTTGGCCTTGCGCCAGCCGAGGAACGGGATCACGCCGAGCAGGGCGACGAGGACCACGGCCAGCCAGAACCCCATCCGGTTGTAGAAGTCCGGTCCCACCTGGGACGGCTCGCCCCACAGCCGCGAGAGGATCGGAGTCGAGGTGCCGACGGCCACGACGAGCCCGATCAGGATCAGGAGCACGATGCCGAGGACGAGGAAGATGGTGCGTGAGAGAAAGGGCTCCGAGCCCACCTCGGTCGGGATCTCGCGCCAGCGCCAGATCAGCATGCCCAGGGACAGGACCAGGAAGAAGCACATGTTGAAGATCAGCCAGCCGGTGATCCCGAGGTCGACGAAGGAGTGCACCGAGAAGTTGGAGAGCACGCCGGAACGGGTCAGGAAGGTGGCGTAGACGACGAGCAGGAAGGCGACGACGGCGAGAATGAGGTTGAGGCGGCGGAAGCGGTTGCGTCCGCGCTGCAGGAGCATGCCGTGGGTCAAGGCCGCGGTGGCCAGCCACGGCACCAGGGAGGCGTTCTCGACCGGGTCCCAGCCCCAGTACCCGCCCCAGCCCAGAGTCTCGTAGGCCCAGTAGCCGCCGAGCATGATCGCCGCGCCCAGGGTCGCCAGCGAGAGTAGCACCCAGGGCAGGCAGACCCGCATCCATTCGTCGTAACGCCGCATCCAGAGCGCGGCCAGGGCGAAGGCGAAGGGGACGGCGAGCGAGGCGTAGCCGACGAACATGACCGGTGGGTGGATCACCATCCACGGGTTCTGCAGGAGCGGGTTCAAGCCCTGCCCGTCGGGCGGGACCATGTTCCCGGCGAGGCCCTCGTGGAAGCGGAAGGGGCTCTGCTTGACCAGGAGCAGGAGCAGCCAGAGTAGGGTCAGGTTGTAGAACAGCATGACCCGGTCCTCGTAGCCCTTGGAGAGCCGGATCAGGGGCAGGCCAAGGAGCGCCCCGCACAGCACCCAGAACAGGAAGCTGCCCTCCTGGCCAGCCCAGAAGGTGGACACCAGGTAGCTCATGGGCAGGGCGTTGTCCGAGTACGCCCACACGTAGTGCAGCCGATAGTCGTGGGCGAGCAGCGAGTAGAGAAGCAGGGCGCACGCCGCAATCACGGCCACGGTGGCCAGGACATAGGCCTGGCGGGCGAGCAGCCGACGCCGTTCGTTGCCGGGTACGGCCAGGGCGTAGGCCACGGTCGAGAGGGCGACGAGCAGGAAGGCCGCCCACACCAAGATCGAGCCGGGCAGGTGCATCACCTCACCCCCGTTTGGGCTTCCTGACGAACGAGTGTCCTCATCATGCTCTGTCCATTGGGTTGTGGCCTTCCCGGCCGAGCGGTCCCGGCGCGGAAACGGCGGCGGTCATCCCGACCGGCCGTGCCGGCTCGGGTCCTCATCCATACCCTGGTACTTGGAGGGGCACTTGACGAGCAGTTGCTCGGCGTGGAAGGCGCCGTCGTGGAAGCTGCCGATGGCCACGATCTGCGTCGCCTCCTCGAAGTTACCCGGCTTGACACCCTTGTACCGCACGGGCAGGGTCTGGCCTTGGTCGTCGTGAATGCCGAAGCTCAGCATTTGCTCCTGCTCCAGGTAGCGAGACGAATCCGGCACCAGCTTGCCCGCCACCTGCACCTTGCCGGCCGCCTGTCTGGCCTCCTGGAAGGAGACGTAAGGCGTGAGATAGGAGCGAAACGAGGTCGCGCCGTAGGCCAGGAAGCCGACGATCAGCACCCCGCCGACGATGTACCAGAGCCGGCGCTGCCGCCGCGGATCAGTCATCCCCCCTCCAGTTGGCGAAGCTTGTGGCCGAGGCGGAGGACATACGCGAACAGACCCAACCAGACAATGATGTTGACGCCCAGCACCGCCTTCAGACCGCGGCCGGGGTCCGCCCCCTCGGCCGCCCCTGGGACGAGCACCTCCGTGGCGCGCAACCGCCCCCCGGAGGCCTCCCCCACGACCACGACAACCGGAGCAACATCGAAGCCGCGAGGGAGCTTCCCTGCGCCCTCGACTGCGAGGGTCTCGCCTCCCGGCCCGACGAGCACGAAGCTGTAGCCCGGGACGCCTTCGATGCTGGTCTCGCGCAGGGTGCCGGGGTCCGCGGTCCCGGCAACGCGCAGCGGGCCGCCCCTGCTCAGCGCGGCGCCCACCGGAACCAGGTTCGAGGGCGCGCTGGACACCGCCACACTCGGTTCAGCTACCAGCTGGCCGGGCTCCGGCTCGCGACTGTCCTGCGAGCGCGCTGGCAGCACCCCGAGGAGGAAGCCGAGGGTCAGCGCCGAGACGAGCACCGTGGGGACGCGGCCGGGGCGACTCTGCCCCCGGCGCGCGGACCGCAGCAGGCTTTCCGTTGCAGGTCTCACAGCTCCTCCTCCGCTCTCGAGCGACGCAGGCGCTCGATTCGAGTCTCGAGATTGTACAGCCACACGAAAAGCCCGGTGAAACCGGCCAGCGAAGCCATCAGCACCTGAGCGTGGCTGGAGTCGAGCCGCGAGTCCGGGTCCGGGTTGGTCATCACGTCCGGGTGCAGAGACCAATAGATGCGCGGCACCACCCAGATCAGGAAGGGCACGGTGACGAAGGCCAGGATCGCGTAGGCCGCGGACAGGGTCGCCCGGCGCTCCGGATCTGGCACCGCGCCGCGCAGCGCGAAGTAGGCCGCGTAGATGAGGAGGAGCAGGGTGATCGAGGTCTGGCGGGGGTCCCAGTTCCAGAAGGCGCCCCACTCGACCTTGGCGAAGATCGAGCCTGTCACCGTGGCGAGCACGGCAAACAGCAGTCCGAGCGCGGCGCTGGCCGCGGCGCGGGCATCGTCCACCGGCTTGCGCCGGGCCAGGTACATGATCGAGGCTACGCACGAGACCAGGAAGGCCAGGCTGGCGACCCATGCGGTCGGCACATGGAAGAAGAGAATCCGGCTCGACTGTCCCTGGAACCCCGCGGCCGGCGCCACCCGCATGAACGCCGCCCAGATCACCCACGACATCCAGACCAGGAGCACCCACGGCGCCACTCTGCGGATCATGAGCCGGACCCTCCGTTCGTCAGTCATTCCACACCACCGGAAACAGGAACACCGAAACCACCGTCATCACTCCCCCGAGGGACACCACCGCGCGCAGGGTCGAGCTCACCCCCCCGGGGTTGCCCTCGGCGACGGCCCTCGTCCCCTCGATGAGGAAGATCAGCAGCGGCAACAGGATGGGGATCGAGAGCACCGAGAACAGGGCGCCGCGGGAGATGGCGCGGGCGATGATCGCCGCCACCATGGTGGTGACCACGGCGAGGGCGTACCCGCCCACCGCCAGCAGGGCCACGAGGCGGCCCGGCCTGGGGATCTCGAGGCCCATGAGGATCGAGTACAAGGGCACCAGGAGCGCCATCAGCACGTAGAGCAGGACCAGGTTGAAGAGCAGCTTGCCGGCCCATACCACCAGCGGCTCGGCCGCCAGCCGGAGCAGCGGCGCGGTGTGGGTCTCCTCCTCCTTGACGAAGGTCCGGTCGAGGCCGGCCATGGCGGCGAAGAAGATGACGATCCAGAGCAAAGCCGAGAGGAGAAACGGGCGGTCGGCCTCGGCGATCCGGTAGGGGCCCACCGTATACGACACCGCGGCCAGCACGGTGATGGCGAACAGACCCAGCGAGTTGAGGGCCACCTTGGTGCGGAACTCGGTGCGCAGGTCCTTGGCGAAGACCGCGGCCGCCTCAGCCACCCAGCGCCACACGGCGGTGCCCCCACTCCATCTCGCGCCGGTCGTTGGTGGCCAGGACCACGGTCTTGCCCGCCGCGGCCGAGTCCCGGACCAGCTCCTCGAGCCAGTCGTGGCCGCCGGGGTCGAGGTTCGAGCCCGGCTCGTCGAGAAACAGCACCGGCGGGTCGTGGAGCAGCGCCTGGGCGATCTTCAGGCGCTGCAGCATGCCGGTGGAGAAGCCCCTGGCCGCGGTCTGCCGCCCGGGGTCGAGCCCCACCATCTCGAGGCATGCCCGGCAACGCCCCTCGGCTTGGCCGAGGCCCCGCACCCGGGCCAGGAAGCGCAGATTCTCCATCGCGTTGAGCTCCTCGTACAGGGACATGGCCGGCGCCACCACCCCGATCAGGCTGCGCCACTGGCTGCGGTGGATCCCGCCGTCCTCCCCGGCCAGGTAGCGCACCTCGCCCCGCGTCGGGCGCAGCAGGCCGCACAGGATGCTGACCAGGGTCGACTTGCCGGAGCCGTTGGGGCCAGCGAGGACTAGGATCTCACCCGGTCCTACCTCGCCCGAGATCGCGGTGAAGATCACCCGCGCGTCGTAGCGCTTGGCCAGCGCCTCGAACACGATGCGGACTCGAGACCCCATCCCGGCGAAGATACCACAGGTCATCCGCCCCAACCCCTGCCCGTGCCCGAAGTGCATCAAAATAGGAAGCTTGGACGAGTCCTCGCGATGGGTTTTCGGGAGCTCGAAGGCGGGCGCCTGTGGTCCGGGCCCCGGCTCGGGTAGGGTCACGGGCACGAGCTCGTTCCAACCATCTCGACCACCTGCGTGCGGTGTAAGATGCGCCCGGACCTTAGTCGACTGGAGGGCGCATGCGAGCGGTCATTTCCGGCAGCGGGATGTTCGTTCCACCACGCGTGGTGCGCAACGACCGGCTGGCCCGCGTCATGGACACCTCGGACGAGTGGATCCGCGTGCGCACCGGCATCGAGGAACGGCGCTACGCGAACCTCGACTGCGCCACCAGCGACCTAGCGGTCCCGGCCGCGAAGGGGGCGATTCGCGACGCCGGGCTCGAGCTGGCGGACGTCGAGTACCTGATTCTCGCCACCATGACCCCGGACTTCTACTTCCCCGGATCGGCGCCCTTCGTGCAGCGCAAGCTCGGCCTCGGGCACGTGCCCTGCCTCGACATCCGGCAGCAGTGCGCGGGCTTCATATTCGGCCTCCAGCTGGCCGACGCCGTGATCCGCTCCGGCCAGTACCGGCGGGTGCTGGTGGTGGGCGCCGAGGTCCACACCGCATTCATGGAGTGGGACTGCTTCGACATCCTGTTCGGCGAGTCCGACCGCGAGATCGAGCCCGAGTGGTACGAGCGCAACACCGCCACCCGGGACCGCACCGTGCTCTTCGGCGACGGCGCCGGGGCAGTGCTGCTGACCGCCACCGACGACGACCAGCGGGGCCTGCTCGACTGCCTCCTCCACAGCAACGGCTCCGAGGCCGAGCGGCTCATCACCCGCGCCGGGGGCAGCGCCTACCGCCCCTACTTCTCGCCCGCGATGACGGCCTCGGGCGACGCCGTGCCGATGGTCGAGGGACGCGAGGTGTACCGCCTCGCCGTCCGCCACATGCCCGAGGTAACCCTCGAGCTGCTCGGGCGCAACCGCCTGACGACCGACGACGTCGACCTATTCATCTTCCACCAGGCCAACCTGCGCATCAACGAGGGCGTGGCCAAGCGCCTCGGTCTGCCCGACGACAAGGTCTTCAACAACATCCAGCGCTACGGCAACACCACCGCTGCCACCATCCCCATCGCCTTCCACGAGGCGCGCCAGCAGGGTCGGGTCAAGCCTGGCGACCTGGTCTGCTTCGTCGCCCTCGGCAGCGGCCTCAACTGGGGGGCGGCGCTGCACCGCTGCTAGGCGCCCAGCTGGGTAGGCGGGCACACAGCCCGCCCGATCAACAGCGGCTCCGGACCCGCTCCCCGCCGCCGGTCGCCTGCAGCCAGGGGTCGGGCTGCAGGCGACAGGCAGCCGGGGCCGGGAGTCCGGTTCCGATCCCGAACCCGATTCCAGCTCGCCACGGCCAGACCTGAGCGAGGTGGACAGCCACCGAAAGAGCTACGCTCCGTAGTCCAGGACCGCGGCCTCCACGTTCAGCTTGGCGGCGAGCTTGGCAACCCCGGCGCGCAGCTCCTCGAGGCCGAGCGCCTCCGGCACGGTCACCACCGCGGTCAGCGCGAAGAGCGGGGTCTTGCTCATCGGAGCCGACATAATCTCGGTGTTGAGGGTCTCGAGGTCGACGTCCACGGAGGCCAGAAAACGGGCGATGTCGCGCAGAATGCCGAGGTTGTCCGCGCCGGTCACGGTGATGCCGCACGGGCGATGCCTGGTCGCGCGCTGGTTCTCCTCGACCTCGGTGGGCAACGTCTGAACCAGGAACTCGCCCTTGCGCAGGGCGGCAACCGCGGCTCGCAGCTCGGCCACCTGCTCGCTCGGTGCCGAGACCAGCATGAGGAACGCGAAGGCCCGGCCGAGGTGGGCCATGCGACTCGCCTCGATATTGCCGCCGTACTCGAGCAGGAGCTCGGTGAACTCCTCCAAGACGCCCGGCCGGTCCTGGCCGGAGGCGGTGAGAATGAAGTGCTGACGCATCGCGGGTTCCCTCCCTGCGCGACGGACGGTTCGCTCGTCCAAGAGTAGCAGGATCCGGGGGCAGGCCACGCGCCTTGGGACAAACACAGGACGTGGTACAAACACTGAGGGCAGGTCACAACCGAGCCTCGACCTGAGGTCGCGCGCGCCGTGGTCGTGTCCCGGCCTTCCCGCGCGGGAGCGGAACCTCCCGGCGCCGCCGATGGGCAAGTGAACGACGAATGAGAGGATGTCACGTCATGAAGACCGTCGATTCCGCATGCTGGTGTCTTCTTCTCGTCTTCGCCACGTGCGTCCCGGCGCAAGAGCAGGCCGGTTCTCCTCTGGCTGAGCAGAGCTGGACGGCGATGTACGCGGCCTGGGAACGCGGCGGGGAACCGGCTCTGCGCGAGTACGTCAGGCAGAACAGGCAGGAGGTTTCGCACGACCTGATCGTGGACATCGCCACCCGCGGGGCAACCCAGAGATCGGACCCTGCGCTGAGCGAGACCAGACTCTCCATCGCCCTTGCGGCTGCGAGGGAAGTGGCGGACAGGCGCGCCGAAGCCGACGTTCTCAGCAGGGCGGGAGACTACCGCAGCTACACTGCCGAGTACGAAGGGGCGCTTGGCTACTACGACCAGGCATTGCCCCTGTACGAAGAGCTAGGCGATCTGGCCGGACAGGGGGACGTGTACCGGAGACTCGGCGAGATCCACAATCTCACCGGAGACAGCGCGCAGGCGCTGGCGATGTACGAGAAGGCGCTGCCGTTCTTCGAGAAGGCCGATTCGGCCGTGGGACAGGGGATTGTGTACGCGAGACGCGGCGAGATCCACTTCCTTGCTGGAGACAACGCGCAGGCGCTCGCGATGTACGAGAAGGCGCTGCCCTTCTTCGAAAAGGCCAACAGCCCCGTGGGACAAGCCACCGTGTACCAGGGCCGTGGCGACATCTACGTCACCATCGGAGAGAACGCGCAGGCGCTGGCGATGTACGAGAAGGCGTTGCCCTTCTTCGAAGGGGTCAACGACTCCGCGGGGCAGGGCAATGTCTACGAGGCCCGCGGTGCGGTCTATGTCTACACCGGAGACAACGCGCAGGCGCTGGCGATGTACGACAAGGCATTGGCCTTCTACGAAAGTGCCAACAGCCCCTTGGGGCAGGCTCTGGTCTACAGGAGGCGTGGTCAAGTTCATTTGCTGACCGGAGAGAACGCGCAGGCGCTGGCGATGTACGACAAGGCGCTGGCCTTGTACGAAAAGACCAATGACCCCTCGGGACAGGGGAAGGTGTACATGGAACGCGGCGCCATCTACGCGAGAAGCGGAGACAACGCGCAGGCGCT
>Ga0316628_100002432_pt1 | contig 13830 bp, 12 predicted proteins | sample OWC_Aug_M2_C1_D5_FD_207648 | JGI IMG/M metagenome (GOLD analysis project Ga0316628, IMG submission 207648) | Wetland soil microbial communities from Old Woman Creek delta, Ohio, United States - OWC_Aug_M2_C1_D5_C | ecosystem: Environmental > Terrestrial > Soil > Wetlands | place: USA: Ohio... | reverse complement strand
GTGATCCCGTTCCGCGACCTGCTCGGCGTGTTCTTCACGATCCACGATCCCACGACGCCCAACCGCCAGGGGGCGGACGTTGGCGAGCAGTACCGGTCGATCGTGCTCCATCACTCGGACGCCCAGCGCGACGCGGCGAAGCAGGTGATCGAGGCGTTGAACCGCGAGAACGTATGGGAGAATCCGATCGTGACGCAGGTGGAACCGCTCGGCAAGTACTACCCGGCCGAGAAGTACCACCAGGACTACTACTCGCTGAACCCGAATCAGCCGTACTGCCAGGTCGTGATCGCGCCGAAGGTCGCCAAGTTCCGCAAGGCGTATCTCGACCGCCTGAAGAAGTGATCGGCTAGGCTGGCACGGCGACGGGCGTTCGCTCGAGGCGCGCCGGTCGCCGCTCGCCCACCTGCTGGCGCCACATCGCGTAGTAGAGCCCCTTGAGGTCGAGCAGATCCTCGTGGCGTCCTACCTCGACCACGCGCCCGCGCTCGAGCACATGGATGCGGTCGGCGTGCATGACGGTGGACAGGCGGTGCGCAATGAGCACGGTGATGACGTTGGCCGTGTCGGAGATGTCGCGCATCGTCCGGCTGATCTCCTCCTCGGTGAGCGAGTCGAGCGCCGACGTCGCCTCGTCGAATACGAGCAGGTGCGGGCGGCGGAGCAGGGCACGCGCGATGGAGAGGCGCTGCTTCTCGCCGCCGGAGATCTTCATGCCGCCTTCGCCGATGACCGTATCGAGTCCCTGCTCGGCGCGGCGAAGGAGACTGTCGGCCGCCGACTGGCGCAGCACTTCCATGCACTCGTCGTCGGTGGCGCCGGGGCGGACGAACAGCAGGTTCTCGCGAATCGATCCCGAGAAGAGCTGCGCGTCCTGGGTGACGAGGCCGATCCGCTCGCGGAACCGATCGAGATCCACGCGGTTGCTGGTGACGCCGTTGTAGAGGACGGATCCGTCCTTCGGCTGGTAGAGCCCCACGAGGAGCTTGACGAGCGTGGTCTTGCCGGCGCCCGACGGGCCCACGAACGCCACGGTCTCGCCGCGGTCCACGCGGAACGACACGTCGGACAGCGCGGGCGCCGTGGCGGTCTGATGCGTGAACGTCACGCGGTCGAACTCGAGCACGGTGAGGTCGTTCACGGCGACGGGACGCACCGGTTTGGCGTCCACGGGCATGTCGAGAATGGTCTGGAACGCCGCCAGCGACGCTTCCGTCTCCCGGTACACGTTGATGACGTTGCCGAGCTCCTGGAGCGGGCCGAAGATGAAGAACGAGTAGATGAGCAGCGAGAAGAACTGCCCGACGGTGATCTGCTTGTCGAAGATCAGGTACAGCATGAGGAACAGGATGGACGTGCGCACGAAGTTGACGCACGTCCCCTGGACGAAGCTCAGGCTCCGGATGTAGCGGACCTTCTTGAGCTCGAGCTTCAGGATCTTCTCCGTCGTGGCGTTGAGGCGGTTGACCTCCTGATCGGAGAGCCCGAGGCTCTTGACGAGCTCGATGTTTCGCAGCGATTCCGTGGTCGCGCCCGCCAGCGCGGTCGTTTCGGCGACGATGACCTTCTGGATGGCCTTGATGCGCCGGCTGAGGACCGAGCTCAGCCCGCCGAGCAGGGGGATCGTGAGTAGAAAGGCGGGCGCGATCGACCAGTGGACGTGAATCGCGTACACGATCACGAAGATCACGCCCACGAAGGTCGTGAACAGAATGTTCACGAATGCCGCGATGAACCGCTCGGTGTCCGAGCGGACCTTCTGCAACTTGCCGAGCGTCTCGCCGCTCCGCTGGTCCTCGAACACCTGGAAGGGCAGGGACAGCGAGTGACGGATGCCGTCGGAGTAGAGCTGCGCGCCCAGGCGCTGGGTGACGACGTTGACGTAGTAGTCCTGGAAGTTCTTGGCGACCCGGGAGACGAACGCCACGCCGACCGCCATGCCGAGGAGGATCGCGACGCCGCGGAAGAACTGGCTGTTGGAGTAGTGGTCGTACTTGGTGGCGTAGTCGTCGATGACGTGGCGGAAGATCAGCGGATCCAGGAGCGAGAACACCTGGTTGATCGTGGCCAGCACCAGCGCGAGCGCGACGAGCTTCCAGTAGCCGCGCAGGTATTGAAATAGGAGGTGCATGGACGGAATATCGCCGCGTGGGAAGGGAGCGGGCTCGATAGTTGACGTCGGGGCCGCTTCGGGGCGGCGCGGGCCTGGAACGACTCGTGACGCGGACCGTATATTGAGCGTCGTCATCTCGAACGGCCACAAGCCTTCCCCCGGTCGCGCCGGTCAACCGGCGCCGTGTCGCGGTCTCCAATGTTGCCCCTACTGCTCGGCGCCGCCGCGCTCCTTTCGTATGCGCCGATCGACACCGCCACGTCGCGGTCGATCGTCGGTTCTCCCACCGTCGGCCATACGCCCGTCGTCGGCATTCGCAGCGTGCTGGTCGCCGACAGCATCGTGGTGGAGAAAGAGAAGCACACGCTCTCGCTCTATCAGGCCGGCTTTCTGGTGCGCACCTATCGCGTTGCGCTGGGCCGGGACCCCGTCGGCGACAAGGTGCGGATTGGCGACAACCGCACGCCCGAAGGGCTGTTCCACATCGACTACAAGAACCCGCAGAGCAAGTACCACATGGCGTTGCACATCTCGTATCCCGACGCCGCGCACGAGGCGCGCGCGCGGGCGGCGGGTGTGGCCGCGGGAGGCGACATCATGATTCACGGGCTGCCGAGCGCCTACGCCGACCTCGGTGAAAAGCACGCCAACTACGACTGGACGGAAGGCTGCATCGCGGTGACGAACGCCCAGATCGAAGAGATCTGGCGCGCCATCCCGCGGGGCGCGCCGATTCAGATCAAGCCCTAGCCGCCGCCGCCCGTGCGCGCCACGATCGTGCTCTGGAGCATGGCGTCGGGCGCGATTCTCGGGCTCTTCGTGGACGCCACGCTCATCGGCGTGGCGATGCTCGCCGGGGCGGTGGCGCCAGCTATCGCCGGGCGGCTGCATCAGCGGTGGTTCACGCTCGCCTCGGCGATCGTGCTCGCGGCGATTCCGGCCGTGCTGACGGTGCTCGGCTTTCTCGAGGGCCAACTGAAGACGCGCTAGCGCTGTTCCGCGCTCTTCGTGGCCGGCACTCACGCCCCGGTCCGAGTGGCCACTGATCGTTCCGCCTGATCCCTGGCCCCCACCCGCCCGATGCCCGCGACGCGTCGTCTTTGTGACCGGAGAGCTTGCCGGCACGGGCGTGTCGGCCGATTTTCGTCAGACTTTCTACACAGGAGCCGTATGCCCCTCACGAACCAGCAGGCGACGCAGGAGCTCTTCACCAACAACTACAACGTCTGGAAGGTCGCCAACCCTCCAGTGAACATGAGCAATGCGCCCCATGGGTGCAGCGAGATCACCCAGGCCACCGCAAACCATCTTCGCGGGATGTGGGCGCCGAACGCGGGGCCGAACACCTGGAATCAGACGGCCAGCACGGGCCACGACGCCGGGAACCAGATCACCCGCTGGGTCACGCGCAGCATCACGGGTGGCGGAACGGTGGTCGACTTCCACGCGCGGTGGACGAGCTACCGATTCCTGCGGCACTTCAAGATCGTCTGATCGCGGGCGGGTGGGCGCGGTGTAGCGCGGTCGCGCCTCCCGGGGCGTGTAGGTTTGTTGCGTGACGGCGCGCTCGACGCCGCGACGAACAATGGACCACCCGGGGGGAGCGAACGCGATGAACGAGAGGACGTTTGGCCGCACCGGCTGGCAGGTCGGCGAGGTCGGCTACGGGATGTGGGGCATGGCGGGATGGACCGGCTCGGAGGACGCGGAGTCCATGGCCTCGCTCCAGCTCGCGGCCGACCTCGGCTGCACCTTCTTCGACACCGCGTGGGCGTACGGCGCCGGGCACAGCGAGCAACTGCTCGGACAGCTCGTGCGAGCGAATCCGGATAAGCGTCTCCATACGGCGACCAAGGTGCCGCCGAAGAACCGGCTGTGGCCGTCGCGGCGCGGCTTCACGCTCGACGACGTCTTTCCGCCGGAGTACATCCGCGAGTACGCGGAGAAGAGCCTGGCCAATCTCGGCGTCGGGCAGATCGACCTGCTCCAGTTTCACGTGTGGGAGGATGCGTGGGCGGAGGATGCCCGCTGGCAGCGCGCGGTGGACGACCTGCGGCGCGAGAAGCTCATCGGCGCCGTGGGCGTGAGCATCAACCGATGGGAGCCGTGGAACGCGCTGCGGACGCTGCGCACCGGCGTGGTGGACGCGGTGCAGGTGATCTACAACATCTTCGATCAGGCGCCGGAGGACGAGCTGTTCCCGCTCTGCCGAGCGCTGAACGTCGGCGTGATCGCGCGCGTCCCGTTCGACGAGGGATCTCTCACCGGCACGCTGACGACCTCCACGCGTTGGCCGGACGGTGACTGGCGGAACGGCTACTTCGTGCCGGAGAACCTGAAGGCGAGCGTCGAGCACGCGGACGCGCTCGAGCCGCTGGTGCCGCTCGGGGAGACGATGACGGGCATGGCGCTGCGGTTCATTCTGTCGAACCGCGACGTGAGCGTGGTGATCCCGGGGATGCGCAAAGCGTCGCACGTCCGGGGAAACATCGCGGCGAGCGACGCTGGGCCGCTGGACGCGGCGCTCCTCGCGCGGCTCCGCGCGCATCGGTGGGACCGGTCGCCCACGACCTGGTCGCAGTAGGAGGGGAGGACGGAAGGAGGGGAGGCCGAGGGGGCGATGCCGGACGCGGGTCGACAAGCGCGCCCATCGTCATTATCGTTCAGTAGGTACTGAACGATATGAACCCAGGAATCGGCATGGACCGCGCGCAGCGTACCTTCGTGGACCGGCTCGGCCAGGCCGCCGGCGCCGACGGCCTCTCGCCCATCGCCGGGCGGTTGTTCGCCCTGCTCCTGCTCGCCGACGAGCCCCGCTCGCTCGACGAGCTGGCCGAGGCGCTCGGCGTGAGCAAGGCGAGCGTCAGCACCGATGCCAGGCGGTTGCTCGAGCGCGGCATCGTCGAGCGCGTCACGCGCGCCGGCGACCGCCGCGACTACTACGAGCTCGCGCCCGACTTCTTCGCGCGAATCATCCGCGCCCGCTTCGCGCGCTGGCGCCGCATCCACCAACTCCTCGGCGATCTGCGTGACGAATCGGCGGCGCTGCCGCGCGCCGCGCTCGACCGGTTCGCGGCCATCGACGCACTGCACGCGGCCGTGATCGACCGGGCCGACGCCGCGCTGGATGCCTGGCAGGCGCCGGCCGCGCGCAAGCCGGCCGCCCGCGGCAAACGGCGGAGCGCGTAGCGGCTCGTGGCCACGTCGTCCATCGCCAGCACCGCGCGACCCGTCGCGCCGCGCGCGCCCGTCGCGGTCGCCGACACCGGCGACCCGCACAAATATCTGATCGCGTTCGCCGTCGTGCTCGCGGCGCTCATGCAGGTGATCGACAGCTCGATCGTCAACGTCGCGCTGCCGGACATGATGGGCAACCTCGGCGCGAGCCTCGACGAGATCGCCTGGGTGTCCACGGGCTACATCCTGGCGAGCGTGATCATCATTCCGCTCACCGGGTGGCTCGGCTCGCTCCTCGGGCGCAAGCGGTACTTTGTGGGATCGATCGTGCTCTTTACCGCGTCGAGCGTCGCCTGCGGCGCGTCGCACTCGCTGGGCGCGCTCATATTCTGGCGCATCATGCAGGGACTGGGCGGCGGCGCGCTGATGACGGTGTCGCAGGCGGTGCTGTTCGAGGCGTTTCCGCGCGCCGAGGCGGGCACGGCGATGGCGTTGTTCGGCCTCGGCGTGATGGTCGGGCCGACGATCGGCCCCACGCTCGGCGGCTGGATCACGGACAACTACGGCTGGCCGTGGATCTTCTACATCAACCTGCCGGTGGGGATCCTCGCGGCGACGATGATCGCGTCGTACGTCCACGATCCCGCGCACCAGCGCAAGCCGCCGACGATCGACTACCAGGGCATCGCGCTGCTCGCGGCGAGCGTGGGCGCGCTGCAGTACGTGCTCGAGCACGGGGAGCGCGAGGACTGGTTCGATTCGCGGCTCATCGTGAGCCTCACCGTGATCGGTCTCGTCGGCGGCGCGGTCCTCCTCTGGCGCGAGCTCACCACCGACCACCCGGTGATCGACTTCCGGGTGATGAAGCATCGCCAGATGTGGGTCGGAACGCTGCTCGGCGTCATGATGGGCGTGGGCCTGTACGCCATGTCGTTCACGCTGCCCGTCTTCATGCAGGGCAACCTGCGGATGACGGCGGAGCAGGCGGGCATCGCGCTGCTCCCGGGGGCGATCGCCACGGCCGTGTCGATGGCCGTCGTGGGCCGCCTGACCAAACGGTACGATCCGAGAATTCTGATCACGCTCGGCGCGCTGGTGTTCGCGGCGGCCGCGTGGAGGCTGTCGCGCATCACGGGGCAGAGCGGCGCGCACGACTTCTTCTGGCCGCTGATCCTGCGCGGCGTCGGGCTCGGGCTGATGTTCGTGCCGCTCACCACCGTGACGCTGGCCGAGCTGCGGGGGCCCGAGCTCGCGCAGGGCACCGGCTTGTACAACTTCTTCCGGCAGCTCGGCGGCTCGTTCGGCATCGCCGGCATCGCGACGCTGCTGGCGCGGTACACGGCGCAGATGCGAGCCACGCTGGGCGATCACGTGACGACGATGGATCCGCAGACGCTGTCCCGGGTGGCGATGCTCAAGCAGGCGATGATCGCGCGCGGCGCCGACGCGTGGACGGCGGAGCAGCGGGCGCTGGCGCTGCTGGACCGGCAGCTCCTGGGGCAGGCGAGCGTGATGGCGTATAGCAAGATCTACATGCTGAGCGCTATTCTCATGCTGGCGCTGATCCCGCTCCTCATGCTGGTGCGGGAAAAAGGCGGCGCGTCTGGGGACGGAGGGCACGCCGTGATGGAGTGACGGTCGTGCGTTCTCCGCGGACCTGAGCCTCGAGGCACGATGAACGACGGGGAAACGACGGTGCGGCGAGCGACGACCGAGGACGCGCGGGCGATCGCGCCGCTCTTCGACGCCTACCGGCAGTTCTACGAGCAGCCCTCCGACCTGGCCCTGGCCGAGTCGTTCATCGGCGATCGACTGGCCCGGGGCGAATCGGTGCTCTTCGTGGCCGAGGGCGTTGGGAACGACGGCTTGCTCGGGTTCGTCCAGGTCTATCCGACGTTCTCGTCGGTGCGGTGCGGGGTGCTTTGGGTGCTGAACGACTTGTATGTCGCCGAGGGCGCGCGGCGCGGCGGAGTGGGGGAGCGGCTCATGGGCGCAGTGTCGGACGCGGCGCGCGCCGCTGGGGCGCGGGCGGTGACGCTGACGACGGCGCACGACAACGCGCGCGCGCGGCGGTTGTACGAGCGGCTCGGCTACGAGCACGACACGGAGTTCAGGGCGTACTGGCTGGAGCTGGGACCGTCGCGCTGAGCACACGGCCTCGACTGCCGGCGCTCCACCGCGAGTCTGGTGGCTACCTATGCGAAGCGCCTGGGTTGTGTCGTTCGCTTGACATCAGAGCGACTGCCGCGCGACGGGCAACGAAACTGGGGCGGAAGGACTCGAACCTCCAACTTCCTGATTAACAGTCAGGCGGTCTGCCAATTGACCTACGCCCCATCACGATCGAACACCGTCCAACGCCCAGCACCTTCAACAAAAAAGCCCGCCGTGTCTCTGGCGGGCCGCGCGATGCTCGTACCAACGCGTGCTAGCCAGATCTCCGCGAGGAGCTCCGATTGTTCGAGCCGGTCGTGCAATCGAGATTGGCCGCGCGAGTCGTCATACGACATAAGCTAGTGAGGTGACGCGCGCGGTCAATCGACACGGCCGAACGCGCCCCGTGCGCGCGCTCAGCGAGGCAGACGCGCCAGCACCAGCCGCCGTCACACCGCCGCCCGAGCCCGGCGGCTCAGTCGCTCCGCAATGCGACCAGCGGGTCCACTAGTGTCGCGCGCTTGGCGGGCACGAAGCACGCCGCGAGACCGACCAGCACCAACACGCCCGCCACCCCGCTGAAGATCACCGGATCGCGCGGCTCCACCTGGAACAGGATCACCTTGAGCAGGGTCGAGATCGCGAGCGCGAAGCCCAGCCCGGCGATCATGCCGACGCCGAGCTGCAGCAGGCCCTGCCCGAAGATCATGCGCACGACGTCGCGCCCCTGCGCCCCGAGTGCCATGCGAATGCCCACCTCGCGGGTGCGGCGGCTCACCGAGAACGACATCACGGCGTACAGCCCCACCGAGGCGAGGAAGAGGGCCACGAATCCGAAGATCATGAACATCGTGCCGAAGACGCGGACGAACCACAGCGACTGCGAGACCGCCTCCTCGAGGCTCTGCACCCAATAGAGGGGGATGTCGGGATCGAGCGACGCCACGGCGTCGCGCACGCCGGCGGTGAGTCCCATCGGCGGGCCGGCGGTGCGGGCCGCGATGTACACGAAGTTGGTGCGCGCCTGGGCGAACGGCTGAAAGAGCGCGGGCGGCAGCGGCTCCTCCTGGTTGCCGGAGAAGACGTCGCCGACCACGCCGACGATGGTGGACCATGGGGCGGTGCTCTTCGCGCCGCCGAGTCGCACGCGGCGCCCGATGGGGTCCACGTTCGCGAAGTACTTCTTCACGAACGCCCTGTTCACGATCACCACCGGGAGCGCTCCTGGCCGGTCGGCGTCGGTGAACACGCGACCTTCCACGAGCGGGATCTCGAGCATCGAGAAGAAGCGCGGGGTCGCGGCGAGCGTGCGCGTGACGGGATAGTCCTTGTCCTTCAGATAGGTCTGGCCGTCCATCGCGAACTGGGTGCCGTTCAAGCTCTGGCGGGCGGCTGGCAGCCCGGTGCTGATGGCCGACGCCTGGACGCCGGGAAGCGCGGCCACGCGGTCAACCACCTGGTCGAAGAAGCGCCACTGCGCCGCGGTGTCCGTGTAGGCCGACGGGAACCCGATGCGCGCCGTGAACACGTTCTTCGTGGTGAAGCCCGGATCCATCGTCCGCATTTTGGTCACGCTCTTGATCATCAGTCCGGCGGCGACGAGCAGCCCGCACGACAACGCGATCTCGAAGATCACGAGCACCTTGCTGATGCGGCCGATGTGAAAGCTGGACGCGCCGCGGCTCTCGTCCTTCAGGATCTCGTTGATGTCGGCGCGCGCCGACTGGTAGGCCGGAATGGCGCCGGAGATGAGCGTCGTGACGAAGGCGACCACGATCGTGAACAACAACACCGCCGGGTGCAGCCGAATGTCGATGAAGAACGGGATCTGCGTGGCGGCGATCGCGCGATTGAACGTGGTCACGCCGAACTGCGCGACGCCGATGCCGAACGCGGTGGCCGCAATGGACAGCACCAGCGCCTCGGCGAGGAACTGGCGCACCACCGCCGAGCGCGAGGCGCCGAGCGCGGTGCGGATGCCCACTTCCTTGGTGCGATGCGCGGCGCGGTCGAGCAGCAGGTTCGCCACGTTCGCGCACGCGATGAGGAGCACGAAGAACACGGCGCCGAGCATCGTGAACAACAGTTGGCGCGGCTCCTTGCCGATGTAGTTGTCGGTGAACGACTGAACGACGGCGGTGAACCCCTCGTTGCTCTCCTTGTACGCCGCGCCGAGTCGCCTGGCGATGGTACCGAGGTCCACGGTGGCCTGGTCGAGCGACACGCCCGGCTTCAGCTTGCCGAACACCTGAACCGTCTGTCCCTGACCGCGCGGGCTGGCGAGGGGGTCCGCCTGGAGCGGCACCCAGATCTTGTCGCTGTTCGGGAAGGCGAAGCCTTCGGGCATCACGCCGACGACGACGTACGGCACACCGTTCACGCGAATGTTCTTCCCGAGGATCTTCGGATCGCCGGCATACCGCTCGCGCCAGGTGGAGTATGCCAGGATCGCGACCTTCTCTCCGCCGGGCGTGTCCTCGCTGGCGCTGAACGTCCGGCCGAGCACCGGACGGACGCCGACGATGTCGAACGTATTGGCGGTGATCCACGATCCGTCGAAGCGCTCGGCCTTCTCCTGGCCGCTCACGTAGATGGTGCCCGACGTGTAGGCGCCGAGGTCGGTGAACGTATGTTGCTGTGCCTTGTAATCCGCGAAGTCCTGAATCGGCAGCGACTGATGATCGATGCCTCGAGCCGGATTGGACCGGCCGATGACCATGATGCGGTCGCCGTCGGGGTAGGGCAGGCCCTTCATGAGCGCGCCGTACACGATGCTGAACATCGTGGTCGTGAGCCCGATGCCGAGCGTGAGCGCCAGGGTCGCGACGAGCGAGAGGCCGGGCGACTTGATGAGGGAGCGCAACCCATAGCGGACGTCGCGAATCAAAGCGTGCATGCGGATCTCGTTGGGGGGATTACCGGCGACGTCCGGGCGTACGGGACGGTGCGAATCCGGGTTTCATTGACGCGAAACGACACAGGCCCGTCGCGATCGCGACGGGCCCGTGCCCGGTCCGGTTCGGTGCGCGCGCCGCGGTTGGCGCTCGCCTTGGGGCGCCTCAGAACCCGGTGTTCGTCCGATCGATCCGGAGTTCGGCTTGGCGTTGCTCGGCGGCCGCGGCGTCACGTTCGGCGCCGGCGACCTCCCGTGGCGGGACGGTGTCAGCGAGCGATGGCTGTGTTGCGTGCAGTTCGCGGTCGCTGGCCGGAAAGGTGACCGTCCGTGTTTCGGACACGACTGTCTCTCCGGCGGGGTTATCGTCGCGCGCGATCGCCAATTCGGGAACGTCGGCCGAGTCCATCAGGACGATTCGCCTGGCGCGGTCGATCTCGACGACGCGAATGGGCACGAACGTGTGCTGGTCGGTTCCCGGCAGGTCCACGTCGAGGAGCACCGCCTCGCCCGCGTCGCGGTCGATGAGCAGGTCGGCGACGGACCCGAGCTGGCGTCCGCTCACGGTGTGAATCTCCCAGCCCCGGATGTCGGGCTCGCCGCTCGAGACCGTCCAGGATTCGAGAGTACTCATTGGCACCAAACGTTCGCGTTCTCGAGCGTACGGACCGACGCCGGCGGCGTCGCGGCCGTTTCGATCGTCTCGTTCCATGAGTGCCTCCCTTTCCGCCAATCGGCCGGCGGAAACTCGGATGTAATCTCAGCCGTTTCGATAGTAGAACGCGTAGTAATACAGGGCGCCGGCGACGATGATGAGCGCCAGCAGAATCCAGAGCCACACGCGGCCGCGGTGTCTCTGTTCGACATGAATCTCGGCCATGCTAAGATCTCCATCGTGCTGGATCGGGTACACGGGGCCCGGGTACGCAGGGTTCATGCAAGCCGAGCGCCACCGTGACGACTCCCGTGGTCGTCCGTCCACCCAGCGGCCGCGACTGGACAGTCGGGCGCGACGGTGGGAGTTTTCAAGGGAGGAGGTGCAATGATCCGAGGCGCCGTGCTCGTCATGTTGGTGATGGCCGCGCCGGGACGCGCACAGCGCACTCCCGGGGACTCGGCGTCCCGGTGGGTGGACTCGGTGTTCGTGCCCTTCACGTCGCGTCAGACGCCGGGCTGTGCCGTGGGCGTCACGCAGAACGGCGTGCTCACGCTGGCCAAGGGCTACGGCATGGCCGACCTGGAGCACGACACGCCGATCACGCCCGAGACTCGCTTCTACATCGCGTCCGTGTCCAAACAATTCACGGCGATGAGTCTCGTGTTGCTGGCCAAGGACCACCGTCTGTCGCTCGACGATTCGCTCCGCAAGTGGGTGCCCGAGGTCCCGGCGTTCGGCGCCGGGATCACGCTGCGCGAGGTGCTGCATCACACGAGCGGGCTCCGGGACTACTTCACGCTGCTCGCCGTGTCGGGGTGGCCGAGCGACGGGCAGCTCACCGACAAACAACTGCTGTCGCTGGTGCGTCGCCAGAAAAGTCTCAACTTTCCGCCGGGCGACGAATTCCTGTACAGCAACACCGGCTACGCGCTCCTGTCGATCGTCGTCAAGCGCGCCTCGGGCCAGTCGCTCCGCGACTTCGCCGCGGCGCGCATCTTCAAGCCGCTCGGCATGACGCACACCGAGTATCGCGACGATCACACCGCGCTCATCCCGGACCGGGCGCTCGGCTACCAGTTCGCGGGCGGCGCGTACCGGCTGAGCCAGCCGGAGATCGACGTGGTTGGCGACGGCGGGGTCTATTCCACGATCGAGGATCTCGCCAAATGGGACGCGAACTTCACGAGCGGCAAGGTGGGTGGCAGGGATGCGATCGCCCAGCTCGAGACGCCCGGGAAGCTGAACGACGGCCAGCCGATCGAATACGCGCTCGGGTTATCCATCGGTGAGTCGAGCGGCCTCAGGACGTACTCGCATGGCGGCTCGTATGGCGGGTACCGCAGCGAGATCCTGCGCATTCCGGCCAAGCGCCTCTCGGTGATCACGCTGTGCAACACGGCGAGCGCGTCGTCGACGCTCGCCGAGCAGGTGGCGCGTATCTTTCTCGGTCTCGCGGCGGAAAAGACGAACCTGGCGACCACGGAGATTCCCCCGAGCGTCATGGCCTTCGGCGGCGCGCAGGTGCAGGCCGACACGAGCGAGGCGCGCCAGCGGAACGACCGGCTCGCGTTGCTCGCCGGACGGTACTACAGCGAGGAGCTCGACATGGCGGTCACGCTCTCGGCGCGCGACGGCGTGCTGGTCATGACGCGACCGCGTTCCGACGAGCTTCGCTTCGTTCCGTTCGCCGAGGATCTGTTCACGAACAGCGACAAGATGCTGCTCCGCGTGGTGCGCGATCAGAACGGCGCGGTGACGGGCTTCACCCTCACCGTCAATCGGGTGCGCGACCTGGAGTTCACGCGTCGCGAAACGCCGTAGCGCGGGCCCTCGGGCCGCGCGGCGTCAGCGTGGTGGACGGCGCTTGGCGCGGGCGGTGGGCGTGGCGCCGAGCGGATCTTCGGGCCACTCGTGCTTGGGGTACCGGCCGCGCATGTCGCGGCGCACGTCGAAGTAGCTCGTGCGCCAGAAGCCGGCGAGATCGCGCGTGACCTGCACGGGACGCCCGGCCGGCGAGAGCAGGTGCATGGTGACCGGCACGCGTCCGCCGGCGATACGCGGCGACTCGAGGAGCCCGAAGACTTCCTGCAGCCTGACCGCGAGCACCGGCGACGCGGGGTCGCTGTAGTCCACCGGAATCCGCGATCCGCTGGGCACGTCGACGTGCGTGGGCGCCAGCTCGTCGAGCTCGCGACGCTGTCGCCAGTCGAGCGACTGCTCCAGCGCGCGCGAGAGGTCGAGCCGCTCGAGATCGGTCCATGAGCGAGCGGCGGCGAGCGCGGGAGCGAGCCAATCGTCCAGACCTTCGGCGAGCGCGGTGTCGGACACGTCGGGCCATCCGGGGAGCACGCCGGCGACGAACGCCAAGCGAGCGCGCAGGCGGCGCGCCGCGTCCGACCACGGCAGCGACGACACCCCGCGCCGGCGCACGGCCGCGAGCAGCGCGTCGCGTACGAGCTCGGGGTCCGGGCGTCCGATGGCGACGTCGCGCAACACGATCGCGCCGAGGCGCTCGCGCCGCCGCGCGACGACGCTCGAGGTGGCGTCATCGAACTCCACGACGTCGTCCGTCGTGATCTGCGCCGCGAACGCCTCGCGGATCTCGTCGAGGGTGATGGCCGCGGCGAGAAAGACGCGACTCTCCGGGCGCTGGTCGTCGAGATCGGCGACGACGATGTACGGTGACGGCGCGAGCGACTGCGAGCCGAAGAGCTCGGCGCCGCGTCCGTTGCGGAGCACGAAGCGCGCGCGCTCGCCGGAGCGTCGCTGGGCCACACGGTCGGGGTAGGCGAGGGCGAGCAATCGTCCGAGCGACCCGATCGCGGCGGGCGCGTC
>Ga0316628_100002431_pt1 | contig 13830 bp, 16 predicted proteins | sample OWC_Aug_M2_C1_D5_FD_207648 | JGI IMG/M metagenome (GOLD analysis project Ga0316628, IMG submission 207648) | Wetland soil microbial communities from Old Woman Creek delta, Ohio, United States - OWC_Aug_M2_C1_D5_C | ecosystem: Environmental > Terrestrial > Soil > Wetlands | place: USA: Ohio... | reverse complement strand
ATGGCTGTGGTCATCATCGTCTTGAACGCCGCGTTGCTCTGGCTCACCTTCGGTGGAAAGATTTGATAGGATTTGTGCGCGGATTTTCCGGACCTTTCAATCCATTCATAGTGGTGGACTTAGAGGCGCATCGCATGGATGACATCTTCCATGGCCCAACCCGCATCCAATGGTCATGCAGGTTTTACAGGTGAAAAATCGGCGATCTTATGGCAAGATTTAGTGCCTCAAAAAATTCTAACTCTACGGAGTCATCGGGATGACTGAACGGAAAATGGGAACTTCGCTACGGTTAGCTCGCACGTTTGGAATTTTCGCGGTGTTCGCGCTGCTGGCCTTTGCAGGAAGGCGCGTCGCTGCCGACGATGCCCCCAAGCCCTGGGTGGCTCCCGAGGAAGCGCGGAATATCAAGAATCCAGTTCCCGCGACCCAGGAAAATCTGGCTGCCGCGGAAATGCTGTTTCAGGATAATTGCCTGCTCTGCCACGGCGAGAAGGGCATGGGAGATGGCCCCGGCGCCAAAACGATTAAAGTGAAACCCGCGAACTTCACGGATAAGAAATTAATGAGCGCGGAAACCGACGGCTCGATCTTTTGGAAAATGTCCAATGGCCGTGGCCCCATGCCTCCCTGGAAGGACGATCTAACCGAGAAAGAGCGCTGGCAGCTTGTAAATTACATTCGCAAGCTGGGCAAGGACGCCGCCAAGTAAGCACGAAACTAGAGGGCGCGGCCGCCGATTGAATTGAGTCAATCGCCGCCGCGCCCTGTTTCTTTCCTCCACTTCCTTTACGTCCTCCACTTCCTCTACTTCCTTTGTTTATTTCACCCCCGCCAGCGCCTGCGCCACCTCATTCATATCCGGCATGACGGGGATATCGTAATTCTTGAACCAGGCAATCTTTCCCGCCTTGTTGATGATGGCAATCGCGCGACCGGTGATGCCTTTGTCGGCCAGATACATGCCGAATTTATCCGCCACGGCGCCCTTGGGATGGAAATCGGCCAGCAGCGGGTAAGAGATGCCCATCTTTTCGGCGAATGCCTTGTGCGCCCACACGCTATCCACGCTCAGGCCGAGCACCTGCGCGTCCAGCTTATCGAATTGTTTCAGGTCGTTCACGAAGCAGGCATGTTCGTTGGTGCAAACCGGGCTGAAATCGAGCGGATAAAATATGAGGACGACATTACGCTTGCCGGCATAATCCGCGAGCTTGATTTCCTTCTGCGATTGGTCCTTGAGGGTGAAGTCCGGAGCAGTTTGTCCTACGGCAATGGGCATGAGGCCTCCTGAGATTTAAATATGAATGCGGGATCCGCGTCTTCGCGGATGGCATCGAATAAATCGGCCGGCGAAGCCCGCCGAATTATGATAGCGGATTTTTTCAATTCGCGTCCCGCAATCTGGTACCATCCCCGCGACATGTCGCGTCAGGCACTGGAGCAGGCGTATCCCGGTATTTCCTTCCGCCCACGCTCGCGCGGCTGGCTGGCGCGGCTGATGCGCTGGCCCGCCGAGTGTGTGCACCTGGAAGCGGGACACCCGTGGATGGCCACGTTTATTCCCGATACGCTGTACCTGCGCGGCAAAGCTGCTCCGCGCCGCGAGGATACGCGCCCCGAAGTATCCATTTGCCTGGATTGCCTGACTGCCTTGCTCGAACCGGAGCTGGCGGCATTTGCCGGCCGCGTTGTCGCGTTCGAGCCCGACCCTGAAAGTTTCACGCAATATTTTTTTGTGGAGCGAAACGATTTCACGGCCGCCGGCCTGCGCCCGGAAATAGCGGCCGCGATCGAAGCGCGCGCGGAAAATATAAGCGGCGCGTGCAGCGATTGCGGCGCCCGGGCCACCTGGCTGTGGATCTCCCGGCGCGAAGTCTCCAGCCTCGACCAGACTGAACGCATCGAAACCTCGCCCGGCGCGCTGTTTTGCTCCCGGCACGGTGCTGCAAAATTATGCGACGCGCTCGGCAAGGTGCACGAGGCGAATCTGTTCTACGTCAACGCCCCGTACGGCGAATCCGGCGCGTACGTTTGGATCTGACGCCATGAAGCTGCGGCAAATCGTCGAAAAATATCTGGCCCTCGCCGGCGGCTTCGGCTACCTCGCGGCGCTCGCCGATTTCGGCCTGGAGAGAAGCGAAGCCGAGCGCATTTTCGGAGCCTTCGACGAGGATTACCATATCAGCCGCTACCTTCATTTTTCGCAGGTGTCGGGCACGGCCTATGCCATCAACGGTTTTGACCAGACGCACGTCACCATCGACGCTGAAATTGAGTCGGTTCTTTGATCGTTTGCGATACCATCACGCGCCGTCATTCCGAACGAAGTGAGGAATCCCTCCTGTTTGGCATTTGAACCCGGAAAGATTCCTCGCGGAGTTTACCCCGGCTCCTGTCGGGGTGCGGAATGGCGCAGTTCGGGAGTGGGCATCTTAGGCGTATAGGTTGAATCGAGGCGCATTCGTCGTGGAACATTTTTTCGATTGTCCCTACTGCGGACAGCAAATTTCGATGATCGTGGACCTTTCCGTCCGCCGGCAAATTTACATCGAAGACTGTGAAGTCTGCTGCAAGCCCATCGAAATCGCCTGCACCGTGGAAGACGGCGCCATCGCTGACTTCCGCTCCAAGACTCTGGAATGATTTCAGGAGTGCAGATGGATGTGGCGTCCTCGTTTTTGAATGAAAGTTTGCGCCTACGAAAAAAAAGCGTGGCGTTCGAACATCGCGTTTTCTTGGCAGTGGGTCACATTCCGAGAAGCCGGCTTCTCATCCCATCTGTGAAACGGAGTTCCCGGAATGCGGCATGTTGGTTTAGTCTCGCACCTAGAACTGGTTTCCTCGGCCCACACCTGTGTGCACAATGAGACAGACATTCCTAATTAGAGGATCTAGCCTGACATCGTGCGGGCGAAGCGGGGGCCGTGTTTCGGGATCCATCCGGTTCGGCTAACCAAGGCGCCTCCCACCTGGACGGAAATTCCGGAGATTCTCTTCATGCGGACCAGGAAACAAATCGCATCGTTAGTTCTCCTCTTCCTGGCATCGACGGTGGCAGGCGGATCAGCGCAGATGGAGAGTCCGGTCCCAATCGAAACTATCATTGCGCGAATGGCACAGGCCGGGGAGGACAATCATGCCCATTTTCTCCCCTATGTCGTTACGCGCGACTACCAATTATTTGGTAAAGAGAGAAATACCCCCACCTCACAGATAATAGTGGAGTTAACTTTCGTCCCGCCATACCTCAAGAGCTATGCCATACGGCACACAAACGGGTCGAGCATGGGGGCAACAATTGTTCGGAGAATGCTGGAAGGCCAAATGGCTTTTGCGAAAGATTCAGGCTCGACCGACATCTCGCAGGGCAATTACGATTTCCGGTTCATTCGCGAGGAGGATGTGAACGGTCACCACTGCTATGTGCTTGCGTTGCTTCCACGGCGCAAAGCCAAGAACCTGCTACGCGGAAACATTTGGATTGATGCCAGCACTTACCTAATTCAGCGTGTCGAGGGCGAACCTGTAAAAAGTTCCTCATGGTGGCTGAGGGACGTGCGGATCGTCCTTCTCTTCGGCTATGTCGGACAAATGTGGATGCAGACATCTACGGAAAGTACAGCCAACGTGCGAATCGTCGGCCAATACAAAATAATTTCGCAAGATATGAGTTACAAAATCGATCAACCCACTCCTGCGCCCTCGTCAGCCCAAGCAGGTTTTTTCCCTGACGTTCAGCCCGAAACCCTCATTCCATAGCTAAATCTCTCAGCCACGGCTGGTCCCGCAGGGATTCCGCCCGATAAACGGGGTTCTCGGAAGCAGACCGCCCATCCCATTTTGAGAGTTGGATGGAAAGCGCGCCATCATAACTGTTACTATGAAGTCCCGCCAAGACGCGCCGAGAATTCGAGTAAACCCATGTTGCTGCGCCTGGGATATGACATCCGATTCGAGATTCCTTCTCCCATAGCGATGGTGGCGCTGCTACACGTACATCCATCCCGGGCCGCGGATCTGCGCGCGCCGGACGAAATATGCATCGAGCCGTGGACGCCCGTGGAAACTTTCCTTGATCATTCCGGGAATCGCTGCACGCGGTTCGTCGCGCAGCAGGGCGCCCTGCGCCTCAGCAACTCGACTCTGCTGCAGGACCCGGGTTTCCTCGACCGGGTGAACTATAATGCCCGCGAACTTCCCGTCCAGGAATTGTCTCACGATATTTTGCGCTACCTGCTCAATAGCCGCTATTGCGAGGTGGACCGGTTCGCCACGATTGCAACCGAGTTGTTCGGCGGGATCCCGCGAGGATGGGGGAGGGTGCAGGCGATCTGCAATTGGGTGCACTCGAATGTCAGCTTCGGATATCAATTTGCCTGCCCGACGAAAACGGCGCTCGATGTTTATTTCGAGCGTGTCGGCGTCTGCAGGGATTTTCAGCATCTCGCCGTCACCCTGTGCCGGGCCCTGCATATTCCCGCGCGCTATGCCACAGGATACCTGGGCGATATCCGTGTCCCCGCCGTGCCGACGCTCATGGATTTCAGCGCCTGGTTTGAAGTCTATCTGGAAGACCGCTGGTGGACATTCGATGCGCGGCATAACCAGCCGCGCTACGGCCGCATCCTGATGGCCACCGGCCGCGACGCCTCCGACGTGGCCATGACCACGTCATTTGGAATGGCGAACCTCACGCAATTCACCGTGGTGAGCGAAGAAGTCAATCAGGAAAATGCGTTCTCCGCCTAGAATTTCAGCGATTCGCGGTTGGGCATGAAGGGATTGGTTTCTTGACCCGGTGTTCGTTAGCGTTTGCAGGTTACGGCTGCCGGCGCCAGAACCAGTAGCCGAGGCCGCCGATCAGCAGCAATGGCAGGGCACTCATGATCAGCGTCATTCCGAGGTAGGTGCTGGCCGTCTTGGAGTCGCCCACCATGCAGGCGGGGCAGGACCATCCCGCGGCGGGGATCAAGGTAAGCGCGACGGCGGCGGCGAAAGTTCGGATTCTCATAGGTACACCCGCAGATAAATCACGGGCCACAGGACCACCACAAAATACCAAAAAACCTGCGTGGCCGTAAAGGTGGACGGCACGAATTTCCCGCCGCGCATCCGGAGGTACACCCAGGTCAGCGCAACAATGGCGACGATGGCGTGCAGGGCATGAGTTCCCACAATCAGATAGAAGAACGCGCCGTGGTTGCTGGACGTCATGGTCAGGCCTTCGCGGAGCAGCGCGACCCATTCCACGCCCTGCAGCGAAACAAACGCAATCCCGCAGAGAATCGCGGCGGCCACATAGCGCAGCGCGCTTTCGCGCTTTGTGCTCATGCGTCGATTGCCGATCCACAGTAAAATTCCGCTCAGCAGCAAAATCGCGGTGTTGATCGCCGTGCGCTCCACGGGCAAGCGCGGCTGGCCCGGGGGAGGCCAGACGCCTCCGAGGACCGTGGCCTTGGCGATGGTATGCGCGCTCATGAGGGCCGCGAAAAACATGATTTCCGTGGCCACAAAAATAATCATGCCCAAAACAGAGTTGGGAACGCGCTTCGCGGAGTTCTCCGCGGGCAGCGCGATTCGCGGTTCCGTGAAGATGGACTGGCTACTCATGTTTTGGCGCAGCTTTCATTCCTGTTTCGACCGATTGCTTTGCCGCATCATTGCTCCAGTGCAAGCCGCCGTGGCTCATCACATCAGGCGCGACTCCAGCAAACAAAATGACGATGAAAGCCAGCATCACCAGCAGGAGATAGGGCACCCAGCGCTTTTCCACGGTGACATGCATGAAATTTTTCGCCACCAGGAAAGCTTTGACGAAGGCGACTCCGAAGGCCGCCACCAGAATCACGACGCGGATGCTGGAAAACGAGCCCACCACGCTCACGATGAGCAAGGCGACCAGAATCGCCCAGATCTTGACGTAATTGGGATGGTGGACGTGGGTTTCGGTTGTCATAGTCTCCCTCACCGCGCGATGTACAGCAGCGGGAATAGGAAAATCCAAACGATGTCGACGAAGTGCCAGTACAGCCCGATGCATTCCACGCGCTGCAGTTCCTGGTTTTTCGCGGCATCCGCGGCAATGATCAGCATGATGACCATCCCGGCCAGCACGTGCAGGCCATGCAGTCCGGTGAGAACGTAGTAGTAGGACCAGAAGCCGCCGGAGGAAAGCACGAATCCCTCACGAATATCCGTGGTCCATTCAAAGGCCTTGACCATCAGGAAGACGAATCCCCCGAGAACGGTAAGGCGCAGCAATTTCGCGGCGCGCGGGCCATCCAGAGCGTCGGCCGCTTTGTGCGCCAGCACGGCGGCCAGACTCGAGGTGAGCAACACAAATGTGTTGAACGCGCCCGCCCAGGTATTGGTGTGGTCCGCCGATAGCGCCCATTCAGGATGCCCCAATCGATGCATGAGGTACGCGGACAGCAGGCCGCCGAAGATCACGATTTCCGAGGCGATCACCCACCAGGTAATCAGGCGCGCGGTGGGAATGCCCGTGGCGCTGCGTGTGTTGGCAATAGGTTTGGCGGTTGCGCTCATGGTCGTCGGTTTCTCCGCGGGCCTAATCAGGAACGTTCTGGGGCCAGTAGTCGTCGGCGCGGCCCGGCAGTCCATATTCATAGGGCCCGCGATACACGGTGGGCAACACGGCAAAATTTCCGTGCGGCGGTGGCGAGGGCACAGTCCATTCGAGCGTTGTGGACCTCCACGGATTGGCCTCGGCGCGCTTGCCCTTGCGCAGGCTCCAGAAAAAATTGAACAGGAAAACCAATTGGAACGACAGCATGACCAGCAGCCCGACCGTCGACAACGTGCGCAAATGCTGCAGCGCGGGCCGCGACTGCTCGGCAAACTGCGCGTAGCTGTAAATGCGGCGCTGGTCGCCCGCGAGGCCAGTCATGAACAGCGGAATGAAAATCACGTTGAAGGGGATAACCGTGCCCCAGAAGTGAATTTTTCCCAGCGTTTCGTTCATCATGCGGCCAAACATCTTCGGAAACCAGAACGTGATGCCGGCAAAAACGGAAATGATCGCGATGGGCACAAACGTGTAATGAAAATGCGCGATCAGGAAGTACGTGTCGTGCAGATAGATGTCCGTGCCGGAGGATCCCAGAAAAATTCCGGTGACGCCGCCGATCATGAATTCCGCGAGGAAGCCCAGCGCCCAGAGCATGGGCGTATCGAGGCGAATGGACCCGCCATATAGCGTGGCGATATACAGGAAAACCAATTCGGCGACGGGGATGGATATCAGCAGGGTCGTGACCGTGAACACATTGGCCATGCGCGGATCGATGCCCGCGACAAATTGATGGTGCGCCCACACCACAAAACTCAGAATGCCGACCGCCCAGGTCGAGAACAGCATCGACTTGTACCCAAACAATTTTTTACGCGCAAACACCGCCAGAATTTCTGCCACGATGCCCATGGCTGGAAGCAGCACGACGTACACTTCCGGGTGGCCGAAGAACCAGAACAGGTGCTGCCACAGCAGCGGGTCACCGCCGCGCGTGGGATCGTAGAAACCCGTGGCCATAGTCTGGTCAAACAGCAGCATGACCGCCCCGGCAATCAACGGCCCCGCCGAGGCCATGAAAATAACCGTGGCCAGAACGATCATCCAGATCACAATCGGGATGTCGAACATCTTCATGCCCGGCGCGCGGCTATTCATCACCGTGACGGTGAAATTAATTCCGCCCAGCAGAAACGCTACAAATTCCAGCGCCACCGCCACCAGCCACAGCGTGGCGCCGAGCGGCGTCAAGTTATATGCGCCGCTGGCGGAGAGCGGAGGATAGGCCGTCCATGCGCCGCCGAATGCGCCGCCCTTCACCAGGAAAGACAAAAGCAGCACGATGGCGCTCAGCAGAAAAACCTGGTACGACAGGCGGTTGATTCGCGGAAACGCCATGTCGTCGCATCCGATCATCAGCGGGATCAGGTAATTTCCGAAGGCCGCGATGAGCACCGGCATGGCCACCCAGAAAATCATGATGGTGCCGTGCATGGTCACCACCGCATTGTATCTTCCCGGCGTGACGATTCCGAATCCCGGAACATTGTGGTTCGGAAATCCCAGCTGCATGCGGAAGACGTACGCCAGGTAACCGCCGATCAAGGCCATGGCCATGCCCGTGAACAAATACTGCATGGCAATTATTTTGTGGTCGGTGGACCAGCAATATTTCCTGAAAAATCCGGGCTCCGCGTGCTGCACCGCCGTGCTCATCGCCGCGCCTCCGCCATCATGGGACTTGCAGCCAAGGGACTCGGAGCGGCCGGCAGCGCTGCGACCGGCGGATTCGAGTTCTGCATCAGCCACGCGGCGTGGTCCTGCCGGGTCTCGACGATTACTCGCCCGGCCATAAGCGCATGGCCAATTCCACACATCTGCGTGCATTGAATGTCGTAGGTTCCCAGACGGTTCGGGCGAAACCAGCCCGTGATGGTGCGGCCGGGCAGGGCGTCTTGTTTCAGGCGAAATGCGGGAACGGCGAAGCTATGCACCACGTCGCGCGACATCAGCTCGAAATGATACGTCGTATTGATGGCCACGTGCAGTTCGCCGACGGTTCGGACGTCATCGGCCGTGTCCAGCACTCCATCCGGGCCGGGCTCCTGAAAACTCCAGGCCCACTGCTGCGCATACACGCGAACGGTCTGGTCCGCCGGCGGCTGGGCCTGCTTGATGTTGTACCAGACGATGATGGCCGGAATGATGATGGCGATGTCGCAAAGGATTACCAGCATGTGCGGTATCGTAATCCAGCGGTGAAGCTCTTTTTCTTCTCCGGTAACGTGCCGCGTCGGCCGGCCATCTCTTGCGCGAAATTTGAAAATGAGTATAAACATCACCGCTTCCGCGACGATCAGCCAGAATCCCACCAGCACCAGGATCAGCAGGAACAGGTGATCGATGCTATGCGCGTACGTGGAAGCCGCTGTTGTGTACCGCTCCAGCATGTTTGCTCCGGTTACCGAATTAAAATCAAAACCCCGGCGACGAACGCGACGGTGCTGAACATCACGATCCAAAAAACCGTCTTGGCCAGTTGATCCGCGGGCGAAGTTGCATTCTCCATGACTCGTTTTTCTCCAGGTGGGCCGGCCTAAGGCTTTAGCGTGTCCAGATACGCCATCACATTCCGAATCGCGTCTTCGTTAGTCAGGGTTCGGGCCATGGGGCGCATCAATCGACCTTCGACATCCTTGGGGCTATTGCCTCGAATCCCAGTCTTGAATTTTCTCAGCTGTGCGGCCAAATACCAGTCATCCACTCCGGCCAGGCGGGGAGCCTTAATGTCGTCATTGCCTTCGCCGTTTGTTCCGTGGCAGGAGGCGCACACGAGATGGAACTGATTGTCCCCTGCATGAGCATCGCCGGTGAGCGTGGGAGCGTGTTTCATGGGCGGCATGGATTCCACATACTTGGCCACGGCTGTCACATTCTCATTCGTGTTGAGGCTCAATGCCATCGGCCGCATGCGCATTCCTTCCACATCGCTGAAGTGCATGCCGCGAGTGCCCGCCCGGAATTTTTGGAGCTGCGCTTCGACATACCAGGCCTTCATCCCGGCAATGTTTGGAGCGCCGATGGCAGAATCGCCCGATCCATCCTGCTGGTGGCACGGCACGCAAGTCTGAAAAAGTTCCTGGCCTCGCATCGCGGCGTTCGTGGAACCCAGGCTGCATCCCGAGACGCAGCCTCCGAAAAAGAAGAGCAGCGATGTCCACAAAACGATTTGGCGGGGTGCGGGTTTTTTATTTTCGCGCATATTCCGATCGCAGATGGCGTGTGAACTCGCGGATGTTACCAGCGCACAAAAACGAACACAAGCGCAACTTGCGTTTCAATGCAAATTAACGCCGATTTAACTTTTGGGAGTAAATGTACTAGTTCCCAAATTGGAACTGGGAGTAGCGCCGCCTATACTCATGCAGGGTTCCACGCCAAGGCTGCGCCACGCCGTGCGCCGGTAAACCGGGTCCGCAGGAACTACTTGGAACCCGCGGGAACGCGCTGCAGCCGCTCGCCCAGGCGCCGGTGCTCATCGCGGAGTTCCGCGGGCAGGCGCTCGCCGAATTTCTGGAAGAAAGTTCCGACGTCCTCGTGTTCCTTGGACCAGGCGGCGGGATCGACGCTCAGCAGTTCCTGCATGGTCTTGCGGGTGACGTCGAGCCCATCGAGGGTCAACGCCTCCGGCGTGGGCACAATCCCGATGGGAGTCTCGGTGGCCGCGGCCTTGCCTTCGATTCTCTCGAGCATCCACTTCAGCACACGCACATTTTCGCCGTAGCCGGGCCACAGAAATTTTCCATCGTCGTCCTTGCGGAACCAATTTACGTGGAAAATTTTGGGCGGATGGGGAATATTGCGTCCCATTTCCAGCCAGTGCCCGAAATAATCCGCCATGTTGTATCCGCAGAAGGGAAGCATGGCCATGGGATCGCGCCGGGTGACTCCGACGGCCCCCGTAATCGCGGCCGTGGTTTCCGAAGCCATTGTCGCGGCGACGTAGACGCCGTGCTGCCAGTTGGTCGCCTCGTAGACCAGCGGAGCCAGGCGGGCGCGGCGGCCGCCGAAAATAAACGCGGAAATCGGAACGCCGCCGGGATCTTCCCAGCGCGGAGAGATGGATGGCGATTGAACCGCCGGCACCGTATACCGTGAATTCGCCTGCGCCGCGGGACCCTTCGATGGATCCCAGGAGCGTCCTTGCCAGTCCAGCAGGTCTGCCGGAGGGTGGCCGTCCATGCCCTCCCACCAAGGTTCGTTGTGCGTGGTCAGAGCGGTATTCGTGAAAATGGAATTCTTGCGAATCGCGGTCATCACATTCGGATTGGTTTTTTCGTTCGTGCCGGGCGCCACGCCGAAGAAGCCAGCCTCGGGATTGATGGCATGCAGATATCCGTCCGCGCCCACTTGCATCCAGGCGATATCGTCGCCGATGGTCCAGACGCGGTAGCCTTGCTTTTCGAGGGCCGAAACCATCATGGCCAGATTGGTCTTCCCGCAGGCGCTGGGGAACGCCGCCGCCATGTAGGTCACTTTTCCGGATGGCGATTCCAGGCCCAGGATGAGCATGTGTTCGGCCATCCAGCCTTGTTCGTGCGCCATCCAGCTGGCAATTCGCAGGGCGAAACATTTTTTTCCGAGCAGCGCATTTCCGCCGTAGCCCGAGCCGATGCTCCAGATCAATTTTTCCTCGGGAAAATGCGCGATGTAGCGGCGGTCAGGGCTCAAGTCGCCCAAGGAATGCAATCCGGGAACAAAATCGGAGGAGTTGCCGAGGCGGTCCAGAGCAACCTTCCCCATGCGGGACATGATTCGCATGCTGGCAACCACATACGCGCTATCAGTCACTTCCACGCCGATGCGGCTTTGCGCCGATGCCGACGGCCCCAAAATGTAGGGAACCACGTACATGGTGCGGCCCTTCATCGAGCCGTCAAACAACCGGCCGAGAGTCTCTTTCGCTTCCGCGGGAGCCATCCAGTTATTGGTGGGGCCGGCGTTTTCGCGGTCATGCGTGCAAATGAACGTGACCTTTTCGGTTCGCGCTACGTCGCTTGGATCGCTGCGGTGGAGAAAGGAATTCGGGTAGGTCTTTTCATTGAGGGAAACCGTGTGGCCCTCGCGAATCAGTTGCTCCTGCATGCGGGCTGCTTCTTCCTCCGACCCGTCGCACCACGTAATTTTTGCGGGTCGCGTTAAGCGCGCAACCGATTCCACCCATTGTTCCAGGGGCGTAGACACGAAACCTCCTCCAGTTAAGTTCTCGATATGCCGGCGGGGACTCAGGGAATGGACAACCCTGCGAAACACGTCAGGCACTAAATAAGTTCCTAAGTTTGAAGTTTATGGCAGGCATCTGTCAAACGCAAGATGCCGGACGCGTATTTATTGCGTAAAAATTCCCCCCTATTATTTACGACACAGCATTGCGAAGCGCTAAAGCAACAATGGAAATGTTCCGATACAACTGTAAAGGGGCGCATGGCACTTTTAATTGTCTCCCGTTTCCATGGTTTGGCGTCCAGATAGGAATACGGCATGTTTTGTGCCGCTCCGGCACTTGTGGGAAGCTGTTTTCCCTTGGAGTCTCATGATTTTCGGGAATCCGGCTTCCAGAATCGGCGAGTGGCGGGTCACTCACTGTGACGCTCATCACAGACGCATGTGCGGGCCATCACAGATCATGGTTTCGTTCTTGTGGCAAATTGTGTCAGCACGATTATTGATTTGCATTTCCCATAACCTTTCGGAGGCGAGATGCTAGCGAGACTCTTGAGGAAATACAAAATCGGCGCCATGGCCATTCTTCCGCTATTTTTGTTCGCCATTCCTCACTCTGCCGCAGCGCAGGCAGGCAAGGCCGAGGAAGGGCAGAAATTGTTCGAAGTCAATTGCGCCAAGTGCCACGGGCCCGATGGAAGCGGAGATACACCCATCGGCAAAGCGGTGGGGGCCAAGGATCTGCATTCCGCCGAGGCTCAGAAGCTTACCGACGCCCAGATCTTCACGCAAATCGATCAGGGGAAAAACAATATGCCTCCGTTCGGTGGTTCCTTGGATAAGGCGAAAATCAACGATTTGGTCGCCTACGTCAAGGTGCTGAGAAAGAAGGCCGCCGAGAAGAAAGCGAAATAGCATGGCAAGGCGGTTGTTGCTTCACCTGTAGTCGTCGTAAGGGTAGGGGACCCATAGCCAGCACATAAGGAATGACAAGACGTCGTGGGGCGTCTTGAAAAGCGCTCCCTGCGTTGCTGCGCTAGGGGTGTGTGCGCTAGATGAATCGAAACTTAAGGGAACTTCAAGAAAGGAACAAAATATGAATAATCACAGACATGACCTTCGTGGAAACATTGTTGTCTGCGCTCTCATCACACTGTTCGTGGGTTTGTTCTTTCAGGTGCCGTCGGCTTCCGCAGTTCCCAGCTATGCGCGCCAGACCGGATTTCCGTGCAAGTCCTGCCACATGATGCCGCCCGAACTGACGGCGCTGGGCCGCGCGTTCAAGCTGAACGGCTACACCCTGGTGAGCAAGCCAACCGTCACGTCTACAGGGACGAAGCGAGAAGGCGGGCTTGCGATTCTGGAATCTTTCCCGCTTTCGGCTCTATTCGATACTTCCTTCTCCGCTACCAAGTCTCCACAACCGGGCACTCAGAATGGCAGCTTTGAATTTCCGCAGGACGCCTCGCTCTTCCTTGCCGGAGAATGGGCGCCCCACGTCGGCAGCTTCATTCAAGTAACCTATGAGACCCAGGGGGATAATTTCAGCTGGGACAATACCGACATCCGGTACGCCAATACCACCAAGCTTTTCCAAAAGGATTTCGCCTACGGAATCACACTGAACAACAACCCCACCGTGGAAGATCTCTGGAACAGCACTCCGGCATGGGGCTTTCCTCCGATTACCAGCGGTTCAGCGCCTTCGCCCAACGCGGCAGCGCTAATTAACGGAACACTGGGAATGGATGTTGCCGGGGTCGGTGGATACGCCATGTGGAACAACCACTTGTATATTGCGGGCACGATCTACCGCTCCGCGCATATCGGAGTTGCACAGCCCCTTGACGGAATAGGCTTCCCCGTTAACATTCGCGGAGTTGCTCCGTACTGGCGCGTTGCCTGGCAGCAAACCTCGAAGAACAACAGCTTCATGGTGGGCAGCTACGGAATGCATGTGAAATCGTCTCCGGATGCCATCACCGGCCCGGAAGACAGTTTCACCGATTGGGCATTTGATTTCCAGTATGACCGGACCATTCCTCGTTTCGGGGGCGATGTACTGTCGCTCCGTG